>Ga0308173_10000020_pt1 | contig 51678 bp, 52 predicted proteins | sample PhyPR1_FD_203716 | JGI IMG/M metagenome (GOLD analysis project Ga0308173, IMG submission 203716) | Soil microbial communities from UC Gill Tract Community Farm, Albany, California, United States - DLSLS.P.R1 | ecosystem: Environmental > Terrestrial > Soil > Agricultural land | place: USA... | reverse complement strand
GCTCGCGAAAAAGGAGTTACTCCCGCGCAGCTCGCTCTCGCCTGGGTACTCGCCCAACGCGAGGACATTATTCCCATCCCCGGCACCAGCAGCCGCCAACGGTTAGAAGAAAATGTGCGTTCGGTAGGCGCCGAGCTGACGACGCAGGAGCTCAATCTGCTCGACGAGGTGGCTCCCAAAGGTGCCGTAGCTGGCGACCGCTACTCGCGTGGCATGATGGAGCTCGTCGAAACGGCGCAGATCTATCTAGATGCCAATCTCCGTATGAAGGAGGAGGTCCTTTCAAAAGTGGCACCGATCAAAACCAAACTGGGCCGCTATCAACCTGACGATGACCTATTGGCTTTCCTGAAGAGCCTCTGACCGTTCGGACTATGCCGAATCCCTTAACGACGTTAACCGCGAACTCAACGCCAAAACAACATCGGCAAGATCGATTCGGCATAGTTCTGGATTCGGTATAGCGCCTGAGATCGTGAGGCGCGAGCTTCTCGATACCGACTTTTCTCGCATACTGCCTAACCACGTGCCAGACGACCTTTTCGCTGAGTCCATTTCCCCACACAGTCCCAGCGCGCGTCACTCTCCTGAAGATCCTTCCAGTGGAGATGCCGGCAGTTTGTAGCCAATCGTCGATAAGATCCTTGACCCAGTCCGGCACTGGGACCGTCCGAACGTGAGAAGCTTTTCCAATCAAGTCCACGATCGCCCAGTGCTCCTCGCGCTGCGGCAAATCCGAGACGTTCAACTCGACGGCCTCCTGCCGACGCAGACCGCACGCGAGGAGAATGGCCAAGAGCGCCAGATCCCGTTTGCCTTTCATGGTCTCTGCATCTGGAGCGCCAAGCAATGCTAGCGCCTGGTCTGGCAGAAGCCAAGTCCCGAGTCGCACGCCGATTTTCTTCACGCCTTTCACTCGCCGTATCCCGGCCGCCAGGTCAGCGCTGAGGAGGCCAGAATCAGAGGCCTCGTACGCGAGTCGGCGCACAGCACCCAATCGAAGGTTGATGGTGCCCGGCGCCAATTTACGTGATTCGAGGTGCATCCGGTATCGCAGTACAACGGTTCGGTTGAAAGAGAGTCGCGGTTCAGAGCAATACCATTCAACGAACTCGTCGATGGCATGCCGGTAGCCGCGTTGCGCATCGACGGACGTGAGACTGTTTAGAATGGCTGATTTTGCCTGGTCCAGATCGGGCAAACGCAAAACGGCTTTCGGAGTGGTGCGGCGTTTCTTTTTCGGGTGCTGCTTTCGCATCAAATCGCGGTCCTCCCAACCGCGAATCGATCTTGCGCAAATTCAATTGACGGATTGCGCGTTATCCTGCCTCAGTCCTGAAACTTAAGGCCCCGCTCAAACCAAATTTCTCGACAGGTATCGAACGAACTGATCGACCTGACCTAAAACGTAAGCTGACCTAAGGACCGCACAATGCTTTCGCATACTGAGAACAGAGGCCACTTGACTCTGGAGCTCACTCCAGAGAGTATTTTGGGAACGTATGGCCAGGAGCGGGATTCAGATCGGAAAGGTGTCCGAACAAACCGGATTGAGCGTGGACGCTATCAGGTTCTATGAAAAGCAGCGCCTCCTGGAGCACCCGCCGCGTACGGAAGGCGGCTTTCGCCTGTTCAACACGCAAGACATCCAACGAATTCAATTTATTCGTCGCGCGCAGCGGCTGGGATTTTCACTTCCTGAAATCCGGGAACTACTGGTAATCGAGCGTGTCGAAGGCGAGACCTGTTCTCACGTCCGCGAGCTGTTACAGGCCAAAGTTGCTGAAGTTCACAGTAAGGTGGAGGAGCTTCGCCTCTTAGAAGGGCAACTCACGAGAAAGCTGCGAAAATGCGAACGCAAGCTGAATGCCTCTGACGATTCGCACGATGGCCGCTGCCCAGTACTGGATGAAATAGCCCGGGCAGGTTCTGATGAAAATTGAGGTTCTGTATTTCGAGGGCTGTCCTAACCACGGCCCTGTGGTGGACCGCCTCAAGGCAGTACTCCGCCAGGCGGGATTGCCTGCCGAAGTGTCAGAGATCGAGGTAAGAGATGAATCTGCGGCGAAGCGGCTGAAATTCGTAGGATCTCCAACGATTCGTGTCAATGGCCTCGATATCGAGATTGATTCCCGGAATGTGGAGGAAACGGGCTTCGCTTGCCGCCGATATCCGGGCGGCGTGCCACCTGAAGAGATGATTTGGGCGGCCCTGAGAGAAGCGGGAGTTATAAAGGATGCGCCAGGAAACGATTAGCAACACAAGGGCGGATAGCTCCGCCCGGCACACCGGCACGCGCACAGCGCTCGCGAGCATCGGCGCGATCGCCAGTGTCCTCGCCGCATCCAGTTGCTGCCTACCGATCTTGCCCGTCTTGCTAGCGGCGGGATTTGCGGGCAGTTCAACATTTCTGTCTGCCGCGAGGCCGTACTTGCTTGGAGCAGCGATTTTATTTATCGGTTACGGCTTCTACCAAGCCTGGCGGGCGAAAAAATGCCGGCGGAGGCCTAACGTGATCGCTTCCGTGCTCTTGTGGGTGGCCGCGGTTTCTGTGGTTATCTCGATCTTCTTTCCCCAAGTGATGGCAAACGCCTCGGCGAATTTGCTGGCCCGTTGATCCTATGAGCCGGAAACATATCTTGATCGCGGCCTTTGCGACCGCGTTAGCAGGAGCGCTTTTCTATTTGTATGCCGGCCACCAGACGCCGGGAGGTCAACCTCCGCTGCAGCGATTGACAACTCAGAATGTAGCCGGGTTCAAGAGCGCATTTAACGCGGCGAAAGGCGATGTCCGCGTGCTTTTGCTGCTATCGCCCACATGAACGGTATGTCTGCAGGGGGCCTCTGCAGCCGGAGAGATGTTAAAGCAGTTTGTGGGCAAGCCCGTGCGAGCTTTTGTCGTGTGGGAGCCGGTACTGCCCACGGACTGGGTGGCGCCTTCAACGACGGCGTTAAAGCGGATTGCCGACCCGCGCGCAGCACAATTCTGGGACAAGGGGCGATTGATTTCTCATTACATGGGAGAACATAACCCCCGCAGCGTCGTCTGGGACTTCATTGCCGTCTATGGACAAGACGCGGTCTGGAACGAACACCCTCCGCAGGCACTCTATCAAGGCGGCCCTGTAGTTCGGGTTACGCAGCCTGCAAGGGCAGCACTCGCGCGAGCGTTGCTGCGCATAGAGCATCTCCCACCGAAATCTCGCCAGGCGAGCGGACGAAGTCCTCTCGCGCAAAACGTTTCCGGGCTTATTCGGAACCACCAGCGTAGCGCCATTCCAGGAAGAACGCGATCCCCACGCCTATGACCACAAAGGGCCAGATTAAACGCGTATCGACGGAAACAATATTTGTTTCTGCCAGTAACGAAACGAGACCGGCCATTAGAAGTAGCGGGGCCGTAATGCCGCAATGAAGGGTGCGATTTCTAAACCAGTTGGCACAGCAACCCGCCCCCGTAGCCAGGTAAATTGTCGTCGCTGAGAGCGCTCGCAAGGGATTGAAATAGAGGCCGACGAGGCTAAGCAATCCCCAGGTGACCAAAGAGGCGACTAACCAAAAGCACATCGCGGAGGGTGAGCTGCAACAACTCTTTCCCTGGTTCGCGATGGACCGTTCTTGGGTTGTTTTTCGAAGCGGGAATGCGTCGATGCTCCTCATACCAGAATCTTACGGTCTGGAGCGCAATCCAGAGTCAAGCACCCCCGAAATTTTTTGCTGGCGACGCTAAACGAAGCGCGGCGAAACATCAGTCCGATCGGCTCCTGGTTCATCCCGGCGCACTCCGGATCGCCGACCATCCGCTCGAAGGGCGCGAACGCTACTTCAGTTAGCAGGTACACGACCGTCGTCTCGGTGTCGGCCGGATCCAAGTCAGGAAAGCCGGTGAACCGTTGCGATTCCAGCGGATTCCTGGTGCGAAAAGGGATTTCGCGTCAGTAACCGATGCCCAAAACCCTGGGCCGTCCTTCTGAGGTGGTTAATGGCAACCGAATGAGATGTTAAACCGGATTCGAAGTATTTGCGGCGAGCGGCGCTATTCCAGGCGTAGGGCGTCCGTCGGGTTCACCTTCGAGGCGCGCCAAGCGGGTATGAAGGCGGCGACTAGGGCTCCGGCGGCAAGGACCAGGGCGGCGGCGGCAATGGTCGCGGGATCTGTCGCAGTGACGCCGAATAACTGGGATTGGACGAACTTACCGAGGGCGGCGACACACGGGAGCGCGATGGCCGTTCCGACGGCGATCATGATGACGGCCTCGCGCAGGACGAGGAGAATGGCGGAAGCCCCCGTGGCACCAAGCGCGAGGCGGATGCCGATTTCGCGCGTGCGGCGCGTGACCACGAAGGACATTACTCCGTAGAGACCGATCAACGAGAGCAGCAGCGCCAGCGCGCCGAAGCTGCCCGAAAGGGCGGCCAGAAGGCGCTCGGTGGTGAGGGAGCGCTTGACCTGGTTGTTCAGCGTGCGGAACCAGAGGGTCGGCAATCGAGGGTCGGCCTGACGGACGAGGCGGCGGATGGACGGAATCGCCTGCTCAGGGGCGCCGCGAACCTTGATATAAAAGGTCGCCCCAGCGTCTTCGCCTTCGAAAATCGGGAAGAATGCCTGCGCCGAATCGTCGCGGAGGCCGCGATAGTTGAAGCTGGTGCAGATGCCGACAATTGTGATGTCGGGTTTGACGTCGGGACCGGAGCCCAGGCCGATGTGGACGCCGACGGGATCGCGGCCAGTCAGATAACGCTTAACGAATGCCTCATTGACGATGGCGGAGCGGTGACCGGCTTCGCCGGCCGGGCGGGAATCGCGGGCATCGAAATCGCGGCCGGCAAGGATGCGAATACCGAGCGTCGAGAAAAACCCGGGACTCACGGCATTCAGGTTGACGTTATCGGTTACGATGCGGTGATCGGTCTGGATGGTCATGGCATTGTTCCAGCTCCCGCCGGTCAGGAACGTCCAGCGCGCCGCGCCGGAGTTGCGAGTGATGGGCAGCGCGTGGACCTCCTCATGAAGCCGGCGGACAAGGCGCGCAGCATCCGCGCGGGAATAGCCACTCTGCACCGGCGCGATGGCGAAGGAGAGGATGTCGGAGGTCTCGAAGCCGGGGCCTTTGGCTTCCAGACCGGCGAGCGTCCGGACAAACAGCACGGCGGCGATCACGAGGATGAGGGAGAAGGCCACCTGTAGAGTGACAATGCATTTGCGCAGGCGGACACCGCCGAAGCCAGTTCCGGCGCGCTCGCGGAGCGAGCTGACCAGGCTGTCGCCGCCGGCGTGGAGGGCGGGAGCGACGCCACTCAAGAGGCCAGCGGCTACGCTAGCGAAGAAGGCGAAGGCGAGCAGGCGAAGGCTGAGGGTGCCGCGCAGGGCGTTGGCGGCAAGCTCGTGCGGCAGGAATGCGATGAGCCCGCGGATTGCAAGCGGAGCCACGGCCGCGCCAAGGACACCACCTGCCACCGCAAGGAGCAGGCTGTCGGCGAGGAGTTGACGGCCGATACGGCCTCGGGAAGCGCCGAGAGCGAGGCGCGTGCCAATCTCGCGGCCCCGTGCTGAGCCGCGGGCGAGGAAGAGGCCGGCAACGTTCAGGCAGGCGAGGCCGAGCAGAACGCCGGTGGCGGCGAACAATAGCCACAGCGGCTGGGATAGGCTGCGGCGCAGCGGCGAATGGCCCTGTGGCGCGGAGGTGACTTCGAGAGTGGATGCCAGGTAGTCGCGGCGGCGGTCGGCCGAAATAATAGGGAAGCCGGGGCGAAGCATGTTGTCCTGGAGCCACGCCTTGAACCACGGCTGCAGACCGGCCTGCGCTTGCGCGGGTGTAAGGTCCGGACGTAGGCGAGCAAGGACCTGCATCCAAAAAGTGGGGCGGTGGAGCAGGTCTTCGGCGCCGGGGATCGCCTCCGCGTACATGGACGCGGGAATCCAGAGTGCCGGCACCGCACCGACATCGACCCCGTGGAAAGGCGCGGCGGCGACACCGACAATCGTCATAGGGTGCTGGTTGATGAGGAGCTTGCGGCCAATGATGTCCGCCGCCCCGCCAAACTCGGCCTGCCAGAAATCGTTCGAGAGGACGATTACCGGACCGGCTCCGGGAGCAGCGTCGTCAGGCTCTTCGATGATGCGGCCCAGAGCGGGTCCGATGCCGAGAACCGAGAAATAGCTGCCGGAGACGATTTCTGCAGCAACGGGTTTCGGATCGCCGCCTGCCGCGAGATTCACATCGATTTCCGCGCGGCAGAGAACGCCCTCGAAAAACCGAGTCTGCTTCTGGAGATCGCGGCAGAACGGGTAGGACATGAGGTTCCAGGAGCCGAACCCGCCGCCGATTTGATCGCCATGCCAATCGACAAGGACGAGGCGGGCGGGGTCGTGGATGGGCAAAGCGTGCAGGATCACCTGATCGACTAGCGAGTAGATGGCGGTCGTAGCGCCGATGCCGAGTGCCAGCGAGAGCAGCGTCGCCGCAGTGAAGCCGGGGCTGCGGAGGAACGATCGGGCGGAGAAGCGGAGATCGTAGAGGAAATCGCGGAACCAGCGGGTAAGCCAGACATCTCGGATTTCCTCACGTACGTGAGCGAGGCCGAGCTCGGCGGCGACGCGGCGGCGTGCTTCGGGTTCGGGAATGCCGGCGGCAGTGAGGTCAGCGACGCGGCGATCGAAGTGATATTGGAGCTCGCGGTCTAGGCCGCGCTCCAGGGACCCGCGGCGGAACCAGTTGAAGAGCCGGATCATCGGCTGCCCTCTTCGAAGATCAGGTTGACGGCTCTGGAGAGACGCGCCCAGCTATCCTTCTCGACGGCAAGCTGGCGGCGACCGGCAGGCGTAAGGGAGTAGAACTTGGCCTCCCGGCCAGTCTCCGATTGTTTCCATTCCGCGCGCAGCCAGCCCTTCTGCTGCAGGCGGTGGAGGGCAGGATAGAGCGAGCCCTCGTTGACCTGGACCACCGAGCGCGAGATCTGCTCCAACCGCTGCGCGATCCCGTACCCATGGGCGGGTTGGAGCGAAAGGATCTGGAGAATCAGCATGTCAAGCGTGCCTTGCGGGATGGGGAAACGCGAAGAGGGCATCGATACCTCAAGCTTCTATGGTTGAGCTTACATCCTAGATAGGTCGAAGGTCAAGACATGAGAGCAGACGATCTGCGAAACAGACGTTCAGTCGTCGCTCTAAAGCCTCCATCGCTCCTTGGTCGGATGACGCGCAACCCGTCAATTGAGGGAGAACCGCGAACCGATGCGAAAGCGGCACCCAGGAAGAAACGTTCTATCGCGCCGAAGACAGTTTTGCGGTTGCCGGATCTGGATCAGGCGAAATCCGCAGTTCTAAACAGCCTCACGTCTGCCGATGCTCAACGCGGCTGTCGGCATGCTATTGACGAGTTCGTGGAGTGGTGTCAATCTGCGATTGGGCGCGGTGCGTCGGCTGGCACACGGTGCCTGCTCGCGTCACGCGCCTGAAGATTCTCCCATTTGAGATCCCGGCTGACTGCAAACGATCGAATCGGCATCCAGCCGAAAGGTCGAACCAGTTCGGACCCGTAATGCACGAGTCGCCGACCAAACACCTAAATGCGTTGGTGGTGTGGTAAACTCCGAACCACTTTCTTGGAAAGGATGGCCCTATGAAAATCATGATTGTTTGGAGAACTGTTCCTGGCAAATATAGAACTGCCCTGGAGGCATTTCTTCGGGCTGGTGGTCCGGTCCCACCTGAAGCCAAGACTATTGGCCGCTGGCACGCTCCGGGGTCAATTATTGGATGGCACCTTATCGAAGGGGACCTTACCGCTGTTGCACAACATGTCGCCCAATGGGCGGACCTGCTGCAATGTGAAGTCTACCCGGTGATGGAGGATACCGAGGCTGCAACGGCAGCGAACAAGGTGTTTGGAAAATAGGCGCAGGCTCTTCGAGCCCATTTCGTTTAGCTGACGTTATGACTACGCTTCGGCGGATTGTGCATGCCCTTTTTGCACGTCACAACAAACTCGCGTCAGCCGGTATAAATAATCTTCATCGACTTGAACCGCCGCCTTGTGACTGGGCCAAATCCGGCGGGCACATACGAAAACCTTTCGCACGTCAGCGCCTGAAGCATTAGCGGCTGGCTGGCGGGATGATATCGTTCATGCGCAGGTACACCACGGCTTGTCCGTAATGATCGAACCCGTGCCACACTAGTTCGCTCGCAACTTGTCCGCGAGGCGTTTTACTTCCATACGCCTGAACCAATTCGACGAAATTCTGCTCGGTGAGCGACCGCATGGCCTTGTGGCTATAGCTGAACGCATCTTTCAAGTACTTCACGATCGCGTCTTTTCCTTTCAGCGAATCCGGCCCGTTCTCGCCCGTTCCGACGTCAGCGGGCGGTTTTTCGCCCAGGACCGTGCCCGAAATACTGTACATGACGGATGCGACGTGGGTCATCTGTTGCCCGAACGTCCGGACTCCCTTGAACGCGCCCTGTGTAGGAGCGAAATCATATTTGTCCGCAGGCATCGCCTCAGCCAGCGGAACCAGTTCGTGTTCCAGAATCGACAACTCACGGTCATGGATCTGGCCAATGGTCGCGGCGGAATCGGCCGCAAATATCAAGGAACAAGAAAGCGCGCATAATGCGCCCGTACGTGCAAGCAGGTTCATAGGTTCACCAGTTTGGCTCCAGTGTGTCACAATCCGTTCGCGAGACGTGATTCGAATGTCCGAAATGCTGCGCCCCCAGACCAGGATCGGATACGAATCGGCCAATTACCGGATTGCCGACGTCCATGATAGGTACTTGTCAAGAGAAAAAACGACTCTCCTGGCGCGCCCGGAGGAGCGCGTAAGACGCATATTGCAGAATTTTCAGCTCGCGGTTGTGCCTCTCGGCGGTGGTTCCTGCGATTCGCAGAACCGGACATCCATTTACTGCCTCGGGCCATGGAGATGGCCTTCGCAGAAGATTGAGTTTGTGTTCTCTGCCAGTCTCGAAACAATTGGAAGGGAGCCTCGGGAGATCACTCTCCTTCGCTCAGTCGGCAATCAGCAAGACCTGGCAGTCTGCGCGCTGTGTAATTCTGTGTGGTTTTCCCTCATCAGCAGCGGTTCAGGCGGCCGTGCTTTGGTCTTCTGCTATCACGAATTCTCGCTCGCGGCGGTCCACGGCCAGGCGCCAGCTCATGATGCTGTCTAGGTGCTAGCTTTGCGGCTTCCACCAGCACGCTTTGGAGGTGCTTGTTGCGTTGCTTAGAAATCGGTGTGCGCTTAGCGATGTCAGCTGAACTCTTCTCGGCCCCGCACAGCCCGCAATAACTGACGGCTTGCTTGACGGATCGGAAGCGTGCCACATCTCCGATCTCGAGCGCCCAGGTGAGTGCTGAAATGGGACCAACTCCCGGAACGGTCCTGAGCCGCTTTATCCTCTCTTTCAGCAACGGGTCCCGAACCAAGGAGCTAACCAGGGCGTATTCCGTTCTCTGCAGCCGCACGATTGTCTCCCGGCTGAGTTGCAGCAAAGGCCGGATACTTTCAGTGACTTCTTTGTTGGTAGTGAGTAGCTCACGAAAGTAGCCCACTTTGTGTAGCCGCTGCTTGTTATGGCTTACCCCGGTTTCGAGCAACAGTCCCGAGATCCGGTTTTTCAACTGCACCATCTGCCGTACTAAGAGGTGGCGATAACGTAAGGTACGACGGCGGTCACGAATCTCGGTTGAAACCATATAGCATTCGGGCAAAAAATCGCAGCGCAGGCAGTCCGCGATCTTGCCGGCATCAATGCGATCGTTCTTCTTCTTGGCGGCCGCGATGGCACGCAGCATCAGAGGATGGGCCACCCTGACCTGTGCGGCGTGCGGAAGCAGATGGTCGTAAATCCCCCCTGTGAATATAGTCGCTTCCATCGCCGCCGTCCAGGGCTGCGGAAGAGTCTTCATCCAGCAATCTAGATCCGTGCGTGTGGATGCAACTGTTCCCTCGGCCTGGATTTGACCGCTTGCATCTTTCACGCAATAGCTGATCGTCTTCTTGTGAACGTCCAGCCCAATGTAATACATACTGTCCATAGAGGAGCCTCCTTGGTTTTTGACTCTGAATCAGCATCTCTGCTGAGTTCAGCTTTTTGTACACCAAGCGCTCCTCGGTACCTATTCATTCAAACAATCCAGGAAGAACTCGGAAACTAAACGGTACGCCGTTACACATGATTATCCGCCGAGGCCTCACGTCTCGCGAAACATGTTATATGCACACCTCTTGTTGCCGATCCTACTCCGCGCCCCGCAATCAAAGCTTCCTTGAACTGGCCATCGAGAAACACCGGAAGCGTATCGAGAGGATTCCGACACGTTTTCGATGCTAATATCGGGCGGCACCTCGCCCCTAGATCAATCTCGGCGATGCCCGTCGAGAAGACAATGACCTGGAGCGAATATCACGAATCTACAAAGCACAGCGTTGAATCGCTGAAGCGAGCGCCGCATCTTCTCGACTGGGCGAACATGCCCGATCCGTTCCGACATTATGAGGGCGTGCCGGTGCTAGACCTTCCAGCCGATCCGCCCACCCCTGAAGTCCCGGCCCTCGCAGTACTCAACGGTCTCTCGGGCACCACGCCGGCCGGCGACGGTCCGACCTTCCTTTCGCAACTGCTGTTCTATTCCGCTGCGATCAGCGCGTCCAAGCGCGTTCCGTCCACCGGAGATCGATACGCTTTGCGCGTGAATCCATCCTCCGGTAATCTGCATCCGACCGAGTTTCACTTCCTCACACGGGGGCTGAACGAGTGGCCCGACGGGCTCTATCATTACCGCCCCTCTTCGCATATGGCTGAGCAGCGTGCGCTGGGCGATCTCAACTTTGATTTGGCCGGCAGTGACAACTCCGCGCCGGTCGTGTTTGCGCTCACCAGCATTGCGTGGCGCGAGACATGGAAGTACCGCGACCGGGCATATCGTTACTGCCTACACGACATCGGGCACGCTTGGCAGGCGCTCGCATTAGCCGCGCAAGCTATTGGATGCGGCGCCTTTGCGTTCGGCCATTTTCGCGACGATGAAGTCTCCCAGTCCTGCGGCCTCGAACCGGACGAGTGGCCGATGCTCATTGTCGAGCTGCGTGGCAGGTCCATTCCAGTCGGCGAGCGGCAAGCCTGCCAACCCGTTTGGTACGGCGGGCACGCGAACCAGATTTCGACAGAAACAATCGCTTACCCACGTATTGAAGAGATTCACACGGCTACGAAACTCAGCCGGCACTCGCAGCACAGCATTTCCGCCGCCGAGCCGCCTCCCACTGGCTGCGGAGAAATCAAGCTGCCATTTGCCGCTTCGTCACAGTGTGCCTTTGGCGAAATCGTTCGAAGGCGGCGCTCGGCGCTCAACTTCCAGGGCGGAATACACTCGATATCATTGGCGCAACTCTCGGGCATCCTCTCAGTCGTAAGCCGGCCGTTCTCTTCTGATTTCGCCGGTACACGTTTTATCCAGCTCTATCTGTACGCCCATCGTATCGATGGGCTGCAACCCGGTGTATACCGGCTGTGGCCCGATCGTGCTGAGTTGGAGCAGATCAGGAGTGGCGACCAGCGCGTTCCTGCCGCTGGTCTGAGCCTCGGGCAGGATCTCGCCGGTAACGCATGCGTCGCCTTCTCGATGATCGGCGATCTCGACCGTGCCATCCGCGCCCATGGTGATCGTGGTTACCGCTATGTACATTTTGAAGCCGGCGCTACCGGGCACCGGCTCTATCTGGCGGCAGAAGCCTTCGGGCTGGCGGCAACCGGCATTGGCGCGTTTTACGACGAAGAGGTGCACCGCTATCTCAACCTCACGCCCAAGGCGGGACAAGTGGTGTACCATTTCGCGATCGGTTATCCGATTCCCGATTCCCGCCTTTCGGCATAAGATCGCGATGGTCGGCATCTTGGTGTATGGCGACAATCACTTCATCGTTCGAGGTCCGCTGCCTGATGGGGAAGTTGCACTCGCACTCGTTCGACACTGGTCCCTCATTCAAATTGGAGTTACAACACCAGCTCATCTAGGCCAGTGGGAGATCGTCACGCGCGAGCTCAGGGAAAATTTGGAGTGGGCAGTGATCGTAGCCGGAGACAGTGAGATCTCATCAGCAGTGAAGCAGTTGCTGAGTGAGCTGTCGGCACGGGGAATCGCCATCTACGAATCCGGCTTCTCCCAACGATAACGCGCATGAGCCAGCGAGCTGCCAGCGCCGCATCCGGGAGATGCTGAAGAGTGAGTTGTCGTGTAACGCGCTTCTCGCCGATCTGGTGGCTTGACCCTGCATAGGTCGTGTGTAACGGCCTACCGTTTACTTTGCGCAGCTCACTCGCGGAAAAGTCGGGTTGTCGGAAACTTGCCGCGGAGATAGATCAGGTGTAACGGTCCAGCGCCTTAACTTACTTCGCCGGCGGGGCGGTAGAAATCGCGCCGGCGCGCCATCGTTGATTGCTTCAGTCACCCCGGCAGCACTTGAATGGATACGCTCCGGCCAAACTTGCTGCGCCAGTTGCCGTTCCGAGCGAGGAAGAAACGTGCCGCGCGGCATTCGCCGTCGATATGCACGTGGACGGATTTTGGTGAGACCACCACAATTCGGCCGAGATGCCGGTTTGGGTGCACGTAATTGTAGGACAAGGCAACGCGTTGTCCTATTCGAAATGACGAAGAGTTGTTGGACATGGGAGGAAAGAACTCAGCAGGTCCGTTGGTCAAGTAACGGGCAAAACAGGCGCTCTGCGATGCGATGGACACGAACTGTGCGGGCCACCGCCCCTACGCGCAGCCGTCGATTACTCGCCGCCAGCCTGATTTGAGAGAGACGGCAGGCATTGCTCGGCGGCTTTTGAATGAGTGAGGTTCAGGGCAAACGTGAAGGGCCGATCCGCAATCGGCGCAAGCCATCCCTCACGAACAAACTGCATTAACGCAAGATCAACGTTGAGATCGTCTGCAAAGAAACTCAGACCGGCCCGCAGTAACAGGGCGTCGAGCGAGAGCACCGGATCTTTGCATTGCTGAAGTGCCGCAAGTAGTCGATCACGCATTTTCCGCGCGGCGTGGTGAGCAGAGAAATAAGGAACGAGCGCGATAAAAGCAGCCCATTCCTGCTGTACGGGGGACATACGGTTTGGGGGAAACAGGCAGCGATGCGAGTCGCACGGAAGCGCCCGGTATCCCTGGGTCAGGAAAGATCCTGATCAGCTCCGAAGTCAAAGGGTTCCGGCGACCGGCTCGCTGCCAATCAGTCCGTCACGAACCTCGCGCTCGACCCCGTTCAGACGCGATCTGACTTCGTCGAGAACTCGCTGGTTCTCTTTGTATGCCTTCGCGCGCTCGTCGCCGAGCAAAGCCGGGACAGAAGATTGTGGGATGTGCAACTCGCAGACATTACCTTCGTTATTGAAACCGGCCACGCTGACATAAAAAGTTGTCATAGGGATCTGTCCATTCGACGTGGCAGACGCTCCGAAAAGATAGACCGGGCCGACAACTTCCTCCAGCACGCCTTGCAGATTGCTTTTCCAGATTTTGATCGTGTCGTTCATTGCAGCTCTCGCGAAATGAGTATTTGGTAGTTCGGGCGATCAGGAGGCTATGCGCCAAAATACGAATGGACACATAGCCTCGCGACCGCTCATTCTTCGTCTAACCGGATCTTGCGTCCCTTGCTGACCAGCATCGAATCCAGTTGCGTCGCGATCTGCTGCATGCCGTCGCGGACGCGCTGGCGAAGATCGCCTGTGCTCTTGAGGTCTTTCATGTTCACTCCTGTGAGCAGTGCCCGCGCTTCGTCGGCAAGCCGCTTCAGGTCCGCGTCATTCGTTACGTTGCGGAAATCGAGCGTACCGAGGAAGTCGAGCAAATTCGATACGGCGGTCTTATGAAGGCGAACCGGCTTGCCCTCGTCGGTGGTCTGCAGGCGTACGGCCAGATGCTGGACGAGCTCGGCCAATGCGGTTCGCATGACCTGCTGCGCCTCCTCGGCGGCATTCGTCAGTAACTGCGCTGCTTTGCTGCGTTCTTCATCCCAGAGTTCCGGCGCGATATCGCGCAGCTTATCGGGCACGCCAAAGCTGACGTAGCGCCAGGAAAACGAAAACGCCTGGCGCACCTCCGCCACAGATGGAAAATCACGCGGATCGTGCAGCGCGCGGTGGCGCTCCGGCGCTTGCGCGCAGAGATCAGGATAGACGCTAAGGAAGGCTTCGACCAGAGGTGGCCGGCGTTCCGCAAATTCCTTCAGCTTCTGATCGACTTGCTGCAGGAGCTGCAGCGGACAAAGGTGGATTCCCTTTTCGAAGGGAAGACACACCGATTCGAGATACTTACTGACTTCCGCATCGAAGTTGCTGATTGCTTTGTACTCGTTGCAATCGAAAAGCCGCTTCGAGATGCGGAGCAGCGTCTTATCGGTATCGACTTCGACCTGGGCCGTACTGACCTTCCGCGAATTGCCAAGCCGTGTGCGCTGGACTTTAATGCAGACCGTTCGCCGTGCCAGATCCTGACCGGGATTGTCTACGGCTGCAAGAGGTGCCGTGAGAGCGGCAGACATGGTGAGAGTCCCCTTTCTGATGAGAGCTTTAGAAAATGGAACCGAGTATCGGAAACCCGGTCACGTGCGTCAGTCCGTCCGATTCAATGGAAACCTCGACGGTTTGTTCGTGGAAATCGGCAGGACGGTAACGGCTGGAATACAATCGCAGGCGTTGGTTGCGGCTGGTAACCAGCGGATCGGCAGAGGGTTGCTGCTGGTTGTAACGGCCTAGAATGGCGAAGTCGAGCAGCGATTCAAGTTCCCGCCATTGCGCCTGAAGCAGCCGGATGCTCGATGGGAAATAAGTCTGAAAACGGCCCTGCTCGAGTTCGTGCTCCGTATAACCGGAAAACAATCCGGTGCTCAAATCCGGTGCTTCCCGTTTCAAATTGCGCAAGAGCCGTAGTACTTCCGTGATCTGGTGCAGCGGTTCGCCGCCGGAAAGCGTAAGGCCCTCGATTCGCGCCGTCTCGTACTCGCGAAGAATACGCCGGGCGAGATCGCGCGTGGATACGGGAGAGCCCCCACGCATCGAGTGACTTTTAGGATTCCAGCAGTTCGGGCAAGCGAGACGGCAGCCCTGTACCCAGATGACGGCTCGCCGGCCCGGGCCGTTGACCAGGCTGCATTCGAGAAACGTGTGAATGCGCATGGCAAGGCGGTTAGTGCCGGCCCTCCCGATGCTCGCGCTGCTGTTGCTGTGCTTGACGGAAGTATTCCGGCTTCTTGTGTTCCGCTACCACCTGGTCGTCGCCCTGAAAGTCTTTCATCGTGCGCGCGCAGCTGCCGTCGGTGAAGCCGGTCAAATCGACCGAGGAATTACCGTCCTCGTCAATCAAAACGGTGATTTGTTTCATAGTGGGTGGTTTCCTCCGGTTTCAGCGTGCAGCGAACAGCAATTTCACGTGTTCGCCGTGTTCCGTCTGAATCACTTCGCGGCCGCGGAAGATATAGCCTTTCTTCCGGGCCATCGCCAGCGTGCGCTCTTCCTTGTAGCGCTGATGAACGCGCCCGAGCCAGGCGTCGCCAAAACCGGATGAGCGATCGTACTCGCTAACGATCGCTCGAAAGCGGCCATCGGCGTCGCGCTCAAAACCAATGTCGTTGGCAGACGAAGAAAGATGCTGGCGGCGAATGATGATATGAGCTCGCTCCGGCCGCTCATCGCCCTGATAGCCGAAAAGCGGAGCGCCGTTTGTGTGTATCTCGACGGGATACCCGAGCGCCTGAAGCGCCGCCACGAGCGGCGCTTCCTCCGTTAACGTCGTCTGAAAAGAATCGTATTTCGACATTCGGGTTAGCCTCAGCGCGTGCCGAACAGGAGCTTGACCTGCTCGCCGCGTTCGGTTTGGATTACTTCGCGACCCCGAAGGATGTATCCCTTTCGTTGAGCCATCTGAACGGTGGCGCGCTCTTTATAGCGCTGTTGCACACGGCCGAGCCAGGCTCGACTATACTCCCGATCCATGTCGTTGACGTGCACACGATAAGTGCCGTCCGGCAGACGAGTAAAGCCGATATCGCTGGCGTAACTTGCGCCGAGCGTAGCTGCCCGAATGACAATGTGAACAGGCTCTGGGACGATTGCGTCCGTCCAGTATCCGCGGATGTGAATACCTTCCCTGTGGACATCGACGGTGTGCCCGAGGTCCTGGAGCGCGGAGACCAGCAGGCTTTCATCCTTCATAACCGTTGCAAACTGATCGTATTTCGACATGCAACCCTCCTGGGTAATCTGTTCTTCTTGTGGTGGTCGTAGTCCTTGGTTGATTGATGATGCTCGTTTCGGGTGATGCAACTTTTGCGCAGCAGCCAATTGCTGAACCGCTGCGCCGATATCCTTGCGCTATTCGCCGGCAGCCCGTAAGCGGCGGCCGGCAATCGGTGTCACGCTGTTCTCGTCCCACTGGTAAATGCCGGGAGCCGAGGCGCTGAGAAACTTACCGCTGGCAGACTGGCGCAGGCTCTTGATCTGTTCAGCGGCCGAGCGTGACACGGGCACCGTGTAGGAGGCCGCCTCGGCAAGTGACATCCGCAGCCGGTAGGCTTTGCGGCAACACTCTTTGATCTCCGCGCCGGTCCAGCCGTCGTCGTTGGGCCTTTTGCCGGAAACAGCGTAGCGCGTTTCATAAATCTTCCAGATCTGCTGACGCTCTTCTGCTGTTGGCAGATCGAAGAAATACGTTCCCAGCGTGAAGCGCCGGCGGAGTTCCGGCGGCAACGTGGCGATGGCGTTACAAGTGGCAATCCAAAGACTGCGTCCCTGTGAAATTGCGTCGATGACAGCGAGCGCGGCTCGCAGCCGCTCCCCACTAGCACCGATCAGCGAATTCTGCATTGCGCCTAGATCGAACGCTATCGTCGGGATGCCGGCCGCAGTACCAGTCGCTTTGGCTACGGCGGACTTGGCCGCCCCCGGAGGCCCGATGAAGATGACACCGTCCGCTTCGCGGTCCTGCATCCAACTCAGGAGCGTGCCGGTCATTTCCGTCTTTGTGCCGGAAGTGTCGGTGCCCGTGCCGGCGAAGGCTTTCTCGATCTCATCGCAAAACACAACGACCCGCGGCGGTTCTGCGCCCGTTACCACCGCGCGGAGGAAACGCTTCACATTTTCACAGCCGCCGATATCGGCAAACGTTTCGCTGCCGTTCCAGACGCTCAGGCCGGGGATCTCTTCGATCACGCGCCGTTTGCGTTCCCAGAGAGCGGCCACATCGAGACCGTTCTTATGCAGGCACATGGCCGCGCTTTGTTCTGCGGGAAATGCACTCAGTCCAATGAGGGCGTCTACTGCCTTGCTGGCCGTCTCTTCGTCCGGGCTTCCCAATCCGGCCGAGCGGTAGAGTTCAAACAGAATGCGCTCGAGATCCTGCGCGCCAGGCAAAGGCTCATCGAGAACGAGCGCGTCCTGAAAGAGTTCGGCCGGCAATTGGGCGCCGGGAATCGCCTGCAGGACCAGCATGGCGCCATGCGCTTTGAACACGTCGCGCACGTTCCAGATGCCCTGTACGACGGCGGGATCGTTCCAGAAACGGTGGGCGTTCGAGAGAAACAGAATCGCATCCGGCTCGGCGCGATAGAACTGTGTCAGCACCTCGATCGGGGAGACAACCGCAGAGGGCGCCACTTCGCCAAACAGCCGCACGATCTCTTGCTTGCCGGCATCGTTCATGCCAATCAGGCCACGAATGGTGTCCCAGCGCACGAGCGGCATCTCCTCATTCTGGAGAGTGCCCCTCATCAATGCCAGACTGCTTTCGGGATCCGGCGTACGAACCGTAACAATTGGGGTCGAGACGCGACGCGCGGCTCGGAATTGCTGAACAAAGTGGTCGGAAGTACGAGCCATAAATGCCTCTTGAAAAGAAAAATGCCCGGATCGCATGCAGTGCGGCTGTTGCAATCCGGGACTGTTGGATGAATTGGGAGCTACAGGAGACTGTTCAGACTCCTGTTTTTGCGCGGTTAGAAACAGAACGAGAGCTGCTCGAGCTTACCGCCGGAAGCCGGTGGCCGAGTTTCGAGTATCGCCGGCACAAAGACTGGCGCTTCCAGCGAATCTAGACCACTCGTTTCTGCGTTCGCGAGCGGATGAGCTGGTGGCGTGTTGGTGCGGCTCTGCTTCAGCGCCTTCCAGACTGCGGCCGCACACTCGCCAATGCCTTTCTCAGCCACCAGTTCGCGTGCCAGTGCGGTGAGGACGTCGTCATCGTCTTCCATCGCGGTCAGGCCGTGGTTGGCGAGCTTGCCTTCGAGCGCGAGAGAGACAAGCATCTTTTTGCCCATTAACCGCAGACAGCGTTCCTGAGCAGTGCCAGAATAGCTCATGTAGCAGACGCGCACGGCCTGTTTCTGGCCAATACGCCAGCTGCGACGGCTCGCCTGGCGCAGAACATGGGTGGAATAGCCAGTCTCGTAGAACAAAATGGTCGGCATGGCCAAAATGTCCAACCCGGTCATGACCAAACGCGGATGGGCAATACAGACCTGCATACCATGTTTCAGCTTGTCCTCGTACCAGGCTTCGCGACGTTCCGGCGGAATTTGTGTGCTCAGCACTTCGGCGCGGATCCCATCGCGTTCGAGCAGATCGCGTAAGCGCTGCGTGACATCGCGCTTCTTCGTGTAGACCGCGAAAATTTGACACAAGCGGCGCTGCGCCAGCTCGCGACGGACTTCCTCAATGAGGCGGCGCTCTTTTGCGTAGTGAACGGAGCGGTCGAGGTCCTCTGGACGCGAAATCAGAATTTTCTGCCGCTCTCCGGTGTCGGGGTCGTGAACAAACGCGGTCAGGTCCCCCATGTCGAAGGGGCGATCCGGATAGAGCAAAAGCGCGTTCATGCCGACGCTCAACAGTGACTGGCTTTTTCCGTACTCTTCGAGCGCGTGCTTGAGGTCGTCTTCGAGCGCGCGATAGGCGCTCTCGAGTTGCGGGTCCATGCGAACCGTTAGAACATCTTCTTCGTAGGGCGGCAGGGCTTCCGCAATATCCTCGAGCGACAAGAAAGCCGCCGAGTCCATCAGAAAGTGTCCGAACAGAAGCGGCGATGCGCCCGGCCGGCGCTTCACCTGTTTCGTGACACGCGCCTCCGAACAGGCGTTGTCGGCCGGCTCGATGGTGGTGATGTGCTCGAGAACCCCGTAGGCTTCGGCGAAGGAGCGCAGTCCGGACAGGCTGAATTCGAAGCCGGCGGCAAGCATCTTCCGCGGATACAGCCGGAAGAGATTATTGAACGCCTCGTCCGCATATCCGCCGCTGAAGGTACCGGTCAGAGCGAGTGTTCGCCTCGCACACGAAGCAAGTGTCCCGAGCGCCTGCCCTTGTGCTGTGTCGTTAGCGAGCTCGTGCATCTCATCCGCAATGGCGTAATCGAAGAATCCGCCGCGCAGGTAGCGGCCGATGAAGTCGACCGGGGCAGCGCGTCGAATTTTCTTCCCATCCGGCTGCCAGAGGGCGCTGAAGAACGTGCGTCGGCTCTTCTCCGGCGCTTCTGGATCGGGCATCACCACTTCGGCATGTTTCGCTTTGTGGAAGTCGGGAGCGCGCAGTTGGTCGTCGGAAGTGAGGATCGGCTTTCCCGTATCCGGGTTAACCACGCAGCCGCTATATGGTCCCGAGCGCGAAACGCGATACGCATGCCGCCAGAACCATCCCAGCTTGGCACGCTCGCGCGAAACCACGAAGACGGCCGGACCGGGACATATGCGGCGCCAGCGCTCGCGCGCGGAGCGGTGTCCTTTGGCCAAACGGAGATCGCTGAGGGTCGTTTTCAGGCCATCCCTCCGGACCTGGCCGTTACGGAAGCAAACTTCGTTCACTCCCGAGTAGCCATTCGATCCAACACCGTTGCGCACGCCGTCGATCAGAAACACACGCACGCCGGGGATGGTGAGAAAGCACTCGCGAGCCCACTTCAGCACGAGTTGCGGTGGCACCATCGCGATCGCAGTGAAGGGCCGTCCTTCGGCGTGGGCGTAAATGCTCGCCAGAGCGATCAGCGTTTTGCCGGTCCCGCACTCGGCGAGCGCCATGGCGCTCGACTGCTTCTCCCAGGTCTTGACGATGCCCATGATGGCCAGTTCCTGCCCGGGAAACGGCCGGCGCTTCAGCCGGTTGAGATGCGGCGAAACTGAATCTCCCGGCTGGTGTAAAGGCGGGAAGCGAGACACCACCTGCTCACCGATCTCGCTTGAAAAGGTGCGCAGGTAGTCCGAAATCGTGAGAATTTCTTGCACAAAAATCTCCTGGCGAGGACCGCGCAGAAACTGCGCACAGAGAGTCGGCTACGGATGGAAAACGGAATCGGAGGTTATCGGAGCTCGGCTATGGCAAATGCCTGCCGGACACTCCACTCAAGCGACGGCTTATCAGGAATCGACAGAACGCCCCGCTTCACTGCACCGGCAATGAGATCGAGTAACTCCTGTTTGGAGGCCGCAACGAGCACGGGATTACAGCCCAGGCCAAGCAACGGATGAACGCGATTTTGCCGTGTGAGTTCCGCTCGAATCCAGCTGCTCCAGCACGGCAGCAGAGGAATGCCGAAGCGCACTCCAAGACGATAGACCAGAAATTCCGGGTCCGCGCTGTAAACGACCGTGCGGTTCGCCTGAGCGTTTGCGCCGGCTTGCGTTTCGAACAAATCCTGCGACACAGACACGCGATGCCGGACCGGTTGCCTGCGGCCCGGCGCTTGAATCAAGCCGCGGAATGTGTGCGCACGCTCGCCGAGACTGACGACCATCGGGGAGAGATCCGGGCCGGCAATTCGAAAATTGGCCTGGTCCGCAACGGCAGCGTGTATCGCTGCGATTTCCTGCTCCCCGCCGAAGACCGAGAGCAAATGACACCGCGGCGCCTGTTTCTCATCAGAAGCAGGTTCTACAATGACCCGATCCATCGTGACGGTCACGTGAGTGGGCGTGGATTTGGGGGAAACGGCGGGCTTAATGTATTCAAGCCGGCCCAGACGTAGGTGCGCATTCTGCATCAGTGTCCTCGGAAAGCTCTGCTGTGCGGCCGTCGGCGTAAATCAAAGTGAGGGATTGCGTAAAACGTTCGCGGTCGCGCAGTGTCGTGACACCGCGGTCGTCGGTCTCTTCGATGTGATCGATCTTCTTGCTGGTTTGCCAGCAGGCAATGTGTCGAACACTGCCTTGCCCGAACACCCCATTGAGCAGGCCACTGCAGCTTAAAATTCCGGCGTGACCCTCGTGCAGAGGAGTAAGCGGCCGCCCGGCAACGTGGATGGGCGGAGCGAAAACGCTGCGCACGGCTTCGCGGTAGGCGCGCGAAGACGGCAATAGGTCTTCAATCGCATCGAACGGCAGACCGTGGTACGTCAGCCGAACCGCAGCAGGTCCAGCCGGAACGGTGTAAATGCGGTCCGGTGTATCTCCAAGCGGGCTGATCTTTGCATAAACAGCTGCCGCATACGATAAGAAGCTCCGTTGCGCTTGGAAATCTCGGTCCTTCAGGCGTTCGCGTTCGTAGCGGCTGCGCCGCACGCCAAAGAGTACCACTTGCTTGAATTTTGCTGTCTCGGGATCCGTCAACCGGTACATTGCCACATCGCGAAAATGTGAAGCGAGGACGGTGCTGCAGGCGCTAACGCGCTGAGCAGGAATCACCAGAATCAGCACACCTTTAGGCATCAACCAGCGAAAACAGTGTTCCAGGAACACAGCTTCACTGCGCCGCGAGCGATCGTCGTGCACCTCATCGTCGTACGGTGGATTGAGATAGAGCAGAGAGTACGACTCAACCGGCGGGTGCGCATCAAAGGTACTGCCCTGGACAACCTGATCCAGCGTCTTCCCAGCCTCCGCCGCCCGTAACGCATCGAGTTCAATGCCATACAGGCGGGCGCCTGTGCGGCCGGCAATCAAATCGAGCGCGCGACCAGTTCCGGCGCAAGGATCGAGAGCAGCGCAAGTTTCCGGGAACTGAAGAAACTGGCGGATCCGTTTTGCCTCGTTTTCGACAAGAGGGTAATAGCTGAGCTTCCGGCGCGCGGCATTGCGAGCCATGCTGTGTGTTCTCCTTGGCTATGTGGTGGTGACTGGTGGTTGTGGCAAAACCCATAAGCTTGCAGTTTTGAACCCATATCGTTGCCCCTGGCGGCGCTGCAACGCCTTGCATTATGGGCTTTGGTTGGCGGCCGACTCTTACACATGAACCCACAAACTTGCCGTCCGTGCAGATGGCCGACGATAAACTTGCCGCGAATTTGGCGGTCGGTCGTGATTAGGCGCTTTCCACTGGCTTTGAACCGGGGCCAGATCGCCGCTACAGCGTTGGCTTGACTACAATGAGTGATCAGCAGGGATCAATCTCAGCATAAGCGGCTTTACGGCCCACTGGATTCCAGAAGACCGCGGCGTTTCCCAGGACTAATCCGCTTCTTATTAACAGAATCTCAGTCATTCAGCGGGTTGTGATTGGTTGCGCGACTATGGGCGCGAGATTTACAAGATGCATTATCTCCTGCTGCCCTGAGCCTGCGTTACGATAACTGGGCGGTCTGCATCAACGTTACCGCTGGTGGGAGGATGCCTGAAATTTACGGATAGCCACCTTCGATGACCCCGGCATCCTGCTTGTCTTCATTGCAACTCCATTCAATCGAATGGATTGAGTCGTGGCGAACGGCCTCTCCCCGCTTTCTAGATTTACAGCACCACAGTCACAAACCGAAGCACAAAATATTCGGCCCTGCGGCAATCGCGACATACTGCTGTCCGTCCAGCTCGTAGGTCTTTGGCGATGCTTTCATGCGAACGTTGGTCGGCAGCTGCCACAGGGTTTTGCCGTTCCGTTGATCGACCGCCGCAAAACCTCCGTTTGGCTGGCCATAGAAAATCAGTCCGCCGGCCGTGGCGAGAACGCCGCTCCAGGTCTTTGCGCGTGTGGGTCCTGGCTGCGGAATTTCCCACGCCGCATTGCCGGTTTGAATGTCGATCGCTCGGAGAAAATGCTCTCCGGTCTGATCCGGGTAGCTGGTAGGCTGGCCGGTATATTCTTCCAGCGCCATAACGTAATACAAGCCCCTCTCGGGAACGAAGGCCGGCGAATCCCAATTAGCCGCGTCGCTCGGACAGCCGCGCGGATCCTTCACCACTGGACGCCCATCGGAACTGATTTCGGAAGCCCAGTCATTGCGTTGCAGAAAGGACTTCGCGAGCAGGACCTTGCCCGTCCTGTGATCGAGTACGTAGAAGAATCCGTTTCTGTCCGCATGCAGCAGCAGTTTGGATGGCTTGCCCTGATACACCACCAGGACATTTGGCTCTGTGGCATCGCGGTCTTTAAGATCATGTGGCGTGAATTAGTAGTGCCATTTCAGCGCGCCGGTCTTCGCATCCAGTGCAAGGACGCAGTCGGTATACAGATTGTCGCCGGGACGATAGCGATCATCGTCATCAGGATATGGATTCCCCGTCGCCCAATACAGCGTCCCAGAAGAAGCATCGTAGGCGGGATTTCCACTTATTGATTGCGCAGCGATTATCACGCACATTCACTTCGATGAGAAAACCCGCTTCGAGCAACTATACTGCCTGGTGCAGGCGCGGCGTCCGATATCACCTTCGGCGTCGGCTTAGTCGTGATGACTTCGAGAGCCAAGTTAGCAAAATCCTGACCAATGTTGCGCAAGCAATTCGAAAGGGCGATCTAAGGGAACCGGAACAGCTGCTAGATTTGTCCGAACCACTGCGAATAGGCTGATTGCCTGCGAATCCGAACACCGCATGGAGCATCGCCGGCAAAACGGGACGAATGAAGACATCTTCGCGGCCGTGACACCACCAGGTACGCAGGAGAAGATAAGGCTCGCGAAGAAAGTTGAGGTTATGAAGAAGGTTTTGGCCGGCATTGGGTCGAAAGAGCGCGATGCGCTGGAGCGCTACTATCTCCGTGGGCAACCAGCCGAACAAATCTGCCAGGGAATGTGGCTCACGCAAGACGAGTTCCGGCTGATAAAGTCGCTCGCGACAGCCGGCCTTGCGGAGGCGGACTGAAAGGACGTCAAATCGTGGCCATTCATGCCCGGAGCGGTGATCCGCTCCGGGTTCCGAATGACATCGGATCGAAAGAGGTTCTGCTTGTCAGGTGCCACAATTGGAATACGAGGTTCCGCAATTGATGCAGGATCGGGCCAAACTGGCGGCTCACTGCAGTGATCGTGGTTCTGTCGGAGCGGCCGACCGGGTGCTGTTTCTACTCGGAAATGACCTGAGTTAGTCTGATCTCTAGAGATTTTGGATGTCAACAAGAGTCTCTGGCAAGTTTAGGGAACACCACTGGGTCCTCTGATGTCCCGGAACGGGCAAGATGGGGATTCCATTACGATGTGCCTGTGTTGTGTCACTTTCTACGCGCGAATCGAGACCGGCCGCAGTGGAAGCATGTGATGAACTAGCTACTTTCCACTTAAAATTTCCAGGCGCGCCTCAGGCCGTGGCGGGGCTTTCCCGAGAGATGCGAGTCAGACTGCGATTATTGGATAGTGTGCAGAAAGCGCAGCTCCGCCCTGACACTGACGGTGGATCAACGATCTACATCCAGCACGACAGTCCGGCAAAAAGCGGGGACCCAGCGCAGGACCGAAGACGCATGCATAGGTAGCCGGTAAAACATTGGTCCAACGTTGCGGCTTCTTGGCGCGAGGCGGCAACAACGGCTGTGTGCGATCCAGAGCTTGGATGCTGGCTTCTCGTCGACACGGAGAACCAACGCATTTTCCGGCCCGGATTCAAGTAAGCGAGACAATATCCAGTAGCTTGGCCTCGAACTCGGGTGAAAGTGAGAGTTCGAATCCGGCGGAGGCTGCAACTCCGACGCGTTCAGAATCGCTTGGACCGTGCTGCCTGGTAACCCGCTTCGCGCGCCACGGCGAGCACCGCCCAACACCCTTTGGGTCTTCGGCGGCTGGCAGGCCCAGTCTGCACCTTCCGCCATATCTCGGCATCATGCTTGGGCGGTCGGCCCGAGCGCCGCGCATCGCGCAATCCTTCCAAACCCTGCAAGGCAAAACAGCGCGCCAGTTCCCCACCGTAGCCTCTGGAACCCCAGGGCCAACGCGATCTCCTGATTCGATCGGCCGGACGCCGCTTCCAAGATGATGCGACTGCGCAACGCCAGCGCTTGGGGATTCGATCCTGCTTGAACCCAACGATTCAGCGTGGATCGAGTTGCAGCATCAAGCATAATCGCAGAGCGCTACGGGCATACCCTGTGCACTGGAAATCTATTATATTGTGATAACTTTCAGAAATTCACTAAAGGACCTGCTTTGCCGCTTTCCCAGGGACCGCCTTTAAGTTCTTCTGAGAATCAAAGGAATTTTGCCCTGGGTCAATTCGAAACTCTCGGCTTGCAGCCACACGAAGCTGACTTACCCGGACGAATTTGACCTGATCAACACTGACTGGAATAGGCTCAGACATAACACCCACGCCTTTCACAAGTTTAACTGTGAGTTCCTTATGAAGCAGTTGTGTCGTATATCCTTCTCCGGGCAATTCTCCGAAGTAAAAAAGATCAACTACTGCATAATCAACGCCCTTCCTGTGACTCGTCAATACCGCGACAAGACCCCCTGGCCCAATTGAGCGCAATTCGATGCTAATGTCCTTAGAGCCAAACCGGTTCCCATTGCCCCGCGCCATGAGCGGAGCGATCATCAGAAATGCCACCGCGAACAGTCCCCTTATGCGGCTTCCTCTGAAATGTTTTCGCCTGCGCATTTGAGCACTTTGCGAGTGCTTGTACACCTTAAGCAATATTCTGCCTCTGTTTTTCTTAGTCCTTGGGCTCAGGGATTTCTCTCTTCGGTCAACGTAGAATTCGCCCGCGATTCTAGGGCTATCGAAGCGCGCGAGCCTACCCGGAAACCCGGCATCGCAGCCCCGGATGCGGTAACTTGATGGGCCAAACGGTATACCAAGTATGTCACAGCATAACAGGCAGTATGCATTGCTCATTGGGCTTCGCCTTCTGACCTCAGATCGTCAAGAAAACATGATCCCTCTCACCCCAGTAGTGATCGATTTTGTAGAGATACTCTGCCAGATTCGAAAGGAGAGCGTCAGAAACCGGGTTAAAGGTAGTTATTGTAAGTTTAAAGGCGCAAGCTTTGCTGGATGCCAAGGAGAGCGTCAGAAACCGGGTTAAAGGTAGTTATTGTAAGGGCCCGGCACGGTAGGCGCCGGCAGGTATTGCATCCATTTGAGAGCTAGCGGACTTTGCTTGGAAAACGGGGATCTGATTGCTGGGGAACGGCTGCCGGTTCAGCGTTCCGTTAACAATCTGTTCAGTAGTAGGATCGTAGAGCTGAACGCCGGCATCTGAAAAATCTCCAGAACGCTCTCGCAGCGAAGGAATTGAAAGAAGCGGCCGAGTTGTGCCGCCAATGCTGCGCAAATATTCAGCATCGAAGAAGAAATACGTCCTGTGTCTGGCGCCCCAGACAAGCGGCAAGAACGGTAGCTTCACAGGACCGCCGATAAGCCTCCGAACTGGTTTTCGTTGTCTTTTGGACGAAGATCCCCTTCGAGATGCTGATTCGTAAATTGCAGCGCATTAAGGCTTTTGTTGCGGAAATACTCGAAACCGCCGCTATGAAACCGATCCGTTCCGCTTCGCGTCGTAACAATGATCTGACCGCCCGTAGTCGTGCCATATTCAGGTTCATAGCCCGACGTCAGGATGCGGACCTCATTGACCATATCGGGCGTAGTCGGAAAATCGAAGAATGCGACCATTCCGCTTTGGGACATGGCTCCTTCCTGCATGCTCACTCCGTCCATCACAGCTTCATCGCCCATCTTGAGACCACCGTTAATGCGGGCGTTAAAGGCCTGCGGACTCGTTCCAGTATTCACGCCCGGAAGAAACGAGATGAACTGAACCGCATTCCGAAGCGTGCCGGCGGCAACGAGCAGCGGAAGCCGATTGATGATCTGCGGCGGGACACTTTCCTGCTGTGCTGCGTTGCTGTAGTTCAGTTGTGCCGCGTCTGCCACGACCTCAACTCGCGAAGATGCCTCCCCAATTTCAAGGCTCGCGTCGATGCGGACCGATTGACTGGCTAAAAGCTGAATACCGCTTTGTATATATGTGCGAAAGCCCCTGGCTGAAACATTCAAATTGTATGTACCTGGGGCCAAGTTCGGAAAAGCATAGCGCCCCTGGCTGTCGGTGTAAATTTCAGAAGTCAGAGCACGCTCAGTTGCCGAGAGAGTTACAGTCGCGTGGGGGACAACAGCTCCGGAACTGTCAGCGACTTGACCATTTAAACTGGCGTTTTGACTTTGCGCGAACAGTCCCGCGGCCATGACAACCAGGAGAAAAGAAGACATCCTGAACGGACGAAGCATCTTCGCCTCCTGCTTGGCGATCCAGTTACGGCAGAAGTTTGAGCCGCGAAAGTTGCGGATAATGATATCACTCCCTGGCCCTCCGCGAGAAGAATGTCGTGGCTCATGACGCCGCCGATACTCGTCATGCACGCCCCCGAAAAATCGGCTTCTGCCTGACGGGTAAGTATCTAAGTTTTCTGAGTTGCTCCTGAGTGGTCGCTAGGCTTCATCGGAAATCCCGAGGCGGACACAGTTCATTCGAAGCGAATGCTTCCTGACCGACGGGTTTTCGATAAGCAGACTAGAAGGAAGTCGCTGACGATCGCGACGGAACGCGGCTGAGGTTGGCAAGGCTTCTGCTTATGGAGATTGAATGCGCTTTCGCCGTTGTGATCGGCCTTTCGAAGGCAATGTAGTGCCGATGAATGTGGGATCAGTCACGAATTTAGCCATTTCATTATCGCTCAATTTACGCCCAACTGAGTGTCCGAACCGAACTGCCGAAACGAAGACGGCGCGCAGCGTCCGTCGCGTCAGCGACTTTGTTCTTGTCGGCGATACGGAAAGTGACATCCTGGCCCGGAGAGCCAGTGCCAGAAACGTCCCGATTTTGCCCGCGCATTTGGGAGTTTGTGAGGCGCTGGTTCGATAGCGGTTTCGTGATGCCAATCTGAGCACCCGTTTTTGGCACACTATGCGGTCTGACAATCCGACCCCAATCCTTACCGTAGGTGTATTGGGGCGTGGAGAGTTGTGTCTCATCTGCGTCCCAAAACATGCGTTCCGAAACACTGGAGGTGCTTCAGAAAACGGGGAGCGTTCGCCTTACCACTCGTTGCAACCTCATATCCATAGTCGAACTCGACGGGCTCGAGTACTCCGTCGATGCAGAGAAAGACACCTTTCCTCGAGTTCAGGCAAAGATAACGCCGGCTCACGATGTGTTTGTAATACTCGACGCCGTCCTTCGCATACATCCACATGAAATCCGTAGACCGCTCCCCAATACGTTGTTTGAGCGGAGCCCAGTTCGGTCTTTCGATCTCAATACCATGCGACGCGCGGATATTCATTCTGGCGTTTCTATACGGAAATCCCAAAAGATGCAACCAGGCCTATTTACCATCAACCTGGTTCCGTTCTTGCTTGTGGGCCATTGATTCTCGCTCTAACTCGTCCAGTTCACGTTGAATGATCCGTTGTTCCAGATTGCGATGGAGCATGTCGTTACCAGTCCGGGCGCGGCGATTTTCCAGGGCATTCAGAATAGCCACGCCAAGCTGCAGGCGCTTATAGACAGAAGCGGGCATAGGTAAGCCTTCGTCTTCGGAAGTAGTGGTTTTACCGCCTCTGGCGGCCGTCACGCCTGGTTCACTGCGGCGTTCCTGAACCGGTGCGTCCATCCAGCAGGATGCAACTCGGCGAATACATGCGCCTCCCGTTCACTAGCGAACATAGGTGTGTCTGTTTTGCAATCTCCGCGCGCACAGAACCACTGCTTGGCCCGGCCCGTAAAGCAATCTGACGGCCTGCTTCCTCCGTTGCCGCTTGCGCCGAAGTGCAAGCACAGATCGTCAGGGGCACTCCCTACGGAACAACACGACTGCCACTGCTTGTGTTCGATTTCTCTGTGTTTGTGGGTTCCGAGTCTAGGCTGCCAGCCGCGTTAGTGATGCGGGTCCACTGCACCAAGTCATTGGCTCTCTTGATGGTCACGCATTCTGCTGGCGCAGCTGCTTCCAGATGGCGATGCAGAGTTCGTCGACTTGGGCCAAATGCCGGAGCAAAGCAGTATGATCTTCTTCTGTCCAGGTCTGACCGACGCGAGATGCGGAGTAATCGATAAAAGAACGTCGGGCTTCGGCGGAGGGATCACAACATACACATCTCCGGCGGTGCGCCAGTGCGGCGGCTTTCAAGTACCGCCGTATTCCTACGAACATCCGCTTGTTCCTCCGCAGTTGTCGCATTTGTAGCAGGACCCGTTCCGACTCATGAGGCCGCCGCATTCCGAGCAGAGAGGAGCATCGGAGACCGGCTCGAACGCAAGCGCCTGCTGCGGCGCCGGTTCGGTCGGACCAAGGCCCGTGCTGTCGCCGGCTTCCGTCGGATCCGTTCGACCAAGAAACCGCTTGCCCAGCCAGCGGAACAAGTAATCAATGATCGACTTGGCATATGGCAGCTGCTGATTGCCGGTCCAGCCGCTCGGCTCGAAGCGGACGTGGCTGAACTTGTCGACGAAGAACGAAAGCGGGACACCGTACTGCAGGCCGGTGCTGACGGAAACGGCGATCGTATCCATCAGGCCCGAGATCGTGGACCCGGCCTTGTTCATCGAGATGAAGATCTCACCCGGCGTGTTGTCCGGATAGAGACCCACTGTGATGTAGCCTTCATGTCCCGCAATCGAAAACTTATGCGTGATCGAAGAACGTTCATCGGGTAACTTGCGCCGGAGCGGCTGCATCGCAGCAGGAGTTGCTTTCTCCTGAGGCGCAGACTTCCCGGCACTGAGCGGCTGGACGCGTTTCGAGCCGTCGCGGTAAATCGCTACTGCTTTCAGTCCAAGCCGCCAGCTTTCAACATAAGCATCGAAGACGTTCTCTACCGTTGCCTCTTCCGGCATGTTAATCGTCTTCGAGATACCGCCCGAGAGAAACGGTTGGACCGCGGCCATCATGCGAACGTGCCCGCGCGGATGGATGGAGCGCTTGCCATTCTGGGGCCGCAAACTGCAATCAAATACCGCCAGGTCTCGGTCCATGATGTGCGGCGCACCCTCGATGGTACCGGTGTCATCGATAAAGCGAAGGATCGCGTCGACCTGCCCCGGCGTGTAACCGAGCCGAGCGAGACCGCGCGGAACAGTGCCATTCACGATGCGGATGCTGCCGCCGCCCACAAGCTTCTTGTGTTTTACAAGAGCCAGCTCCGGCTCGATACCAGTGGTATCGCAGTCCATCATGAAGCCGATTGTGCCGGTGGGCGCGAGCACGGTTGTTTGCGCGTTTCGAAAGCCAACGCGACTTCCTAAGCTGTAAGCTTCGCGCCAGCACTCGCGCGCGGCAGAGAGAAGCTCGAAGTTCGCCTCACCCTCCTCGACGTTGCGAGCCGCAAATCCGTGCCGATCGACCACCTGAAGAAACGACTCGCGGTTCTGCGGAAAACCAGCGCAGCATCCGATCGCCTGTGCAATGCGAGCACTCGTCAGATACGCCTGCCCGCCGAGTATGGCCGTCACAGCGGCAGCAAGAGCTCGGCCCGGATCGCTGTCGTACGGTAATCCAAGCGCCATAAGCAGCGCCCCCAGGTTGGCGTAGCCCAGACCCAGCGGCCGGAAATCATGCGAATTCTGCGCAATTTTCGCCGTGGGATAGCTGGCCCGATCCACCAGAATCTCCTGCGCGAGGATCAGCGTATCCACGGCATGCCCGAATCCCGCTACGTCGAAGCGACCATCTGGAGTCAAAAACTTCAGGAGATTGAGCGAGGCAAGATTGCACGCCGAATCATCCAGGAAGAGGTACTCCGAGCACGGATTCGACGCATTGATCCGGCCGCTTACTTTTGAGGTGTGCCAATCATTGATTGTCGTATCGAACTGCAGGCCCGGATCGCCGCACTGATGCGCAGCCTCGGCCATTTGGCGGAGCAGATCCCGCGCTTTATAGGTTTTGACGGGTTGCCTGGTGCTGACGCTGCGCGTGGACCAAGTGCCATCCGCTTCGACAACGCGCATGAACTCGTCCGATACGCGCACGGAATTGTTTGCGTTCTGGAAGAAGATCGAGCTGTACGCATCGCCATCGAGCGATGAATCGTAACCCGCGTCGATGAGAGTGTGTGCCTTCTCCTCCTCCCTCGCCTTCGACCAGATGAACTTCTCGATGTCGGGATGGTCCGCGTTGAGCACCACCATCTTCGCGGCGCGCCGTGTTTTGCCGCCGGATTTGATGACGCCGGCGAACGCATCAAGACCTTTCATAAAACTGAGCGGGCCAGAAGCTTTGCCGCCGCCCGAGAGAGGAGCATCCTCTTCGCGCAAGGTGGAGAGATTGACTCCCGAGCCCGACCCGTATTTAAAAAGCATGCCTTCGGTTTTGGCGAGATCGAGAATCGATTCCATCCGGTCTGCGACGGAGTTGATGAAGCAGGCCGAGCACTGCGGCCGGTTCTCGCCATCTCGCAGCGGACGCATCGCATCCCGCTCGCGATCGTAGACGAAACCGTAACCGCGTGGCTCAGAAACGCCGACGTTGAACCAAACCGGCGAATTGAAAGACGCCTTCTGGTGGAGCAACAGATGCGCGAGTTCCAGCCGGAAATTGGTGGCCGATTCCGGTCCATCGAAATAGCCGTCGTCCTGGCCCCATTGCGTGACCGTATCCACGACGCGCGCGACGAGTTGGCCCACCGAGTGTTCGCGTTCGGGCGTACCCATCCGGCCATGAAAATACTTGCTGGCCACGATATTGGTGGCGGTTTGCGACCAGGCGGCGGGCACCAGCACATTCTGCTGTTCAAAGATCACGCTGCCGTTCGCATCGGTAATACTTGCGGTACGCAGTTCCCATGTCAGCTCGTGTTCCACATCGCCCGTCTCGCCCGTGAAATGGCGGGAAAACCCGAGCCCGGTTTTGTTTGGAATTCGCTCGCCTGTTTGCGTCACTTCGACCGAAGTTGTTGCCATAAATAAATCTCCATGTGAACGCCGGGGCGGCTCCCTTAACGGAGCACCTCGGCCTTTGATTCTTCCGCTCGCGTCCAATCACGTGCGATCGTCCAGTGATCTTCCGCCAGGTCGCGATGGTGTTCGACCCAGCGATTGGTGTACGAACGCAAACCGGCCAGAAAACTGTGCTCGTCTCCAGACTGGAGACACCGTGCTTCCCAGGGCTCGAGATTCCGAATGTCATCGAGCGAGAACCGCGCGCGCCGCATATACTCGGCAAGTTCGCCGGTCCAGCGCGTCATCGGAATGTCCAGCCACAAGGGCGTTAAGACGAAAGCGAGTTTATCCGCCACACACAATCGGGAATAGGGGCGGGCAGTTTTCTTCGCCCAATAGCGAGAGTGGCAGCGCGTGAACTCTTCCCATTCGGGGCCGCACAGCCGGCGCATAATCGCTGCGCCGAAATGGACGTGCTCCTCACCTTCCGGGCCGTCCATGTTCTCTTTGCCCGCGTATCCAAGGTCGTGCACGAAGATGGCAAGATACAGGCGCCAGTCGCCAGTCGCGCGGAAAGCCGTAGAGCCGGGTCCAGGCGAGCGCCACAAACAAGGGGTGCAAGAAAAAGCAATGCGCGCCAAACAAAACACTTTTTGTTCCAATACTCATAAACATGCCTCAGTGGCGAGCCGCACGAAGTCGATCCAGGATCGGCAAGATTTTCGTCGAGCGACTGCGCATTTTAAACGAGATCCAAGTTTGCCAGCACGGACAAATCACTCCGGACGATTCTCGCTGCGTGCTTGTATACGGTTCGGCTTGTAAATGCATAGATCGTTTGTTTTCCTCTTAAGCGCGCACGCCATCATGGATCGGCAACGCCGCTTGAACGGCCGATATAGGTGGGAGCTGTGTGGTCTCCGGAAGCATCGGCGATCCGGCAAGCGCGGACGGACCGGAAGCGGCGAGCCGCTTAGCGCGTGCCTCGGCAAAAATACGCTCCCGCTGCTGCTCCATCCATTGCTCCCAGGAGATGCCAACCGCAACGGGAACATCATCGAGTGACATGGCAAGAACCTACTCGAATTGGCCATTCACAAACCTTTCGAGCCGCGAGCTGCGGCGCGGATGCCGAAGCTTGCGCAACGCCTCGGTCTCCCATTGCCGGACCCGTTCCCGGCTGACCGAGTAAAGCGCTCCAATCTCTTCGAGCGAATGCTCCTGCCCGTCTATGAGACCGAAGCGCAACTTCAGAACGGTGCGATCGCGCTGGCTGAGCGTCTTTAAGAGCTCATCCGAGGCCCTTGACAGCCGTTCGAACGTAATCTCATTCAGCTTTTGATAGGTGACGGCATCCTCGGGCTTATGGCCGGCGGGAAGGCCCCGGGTATCCCACAGAAACTGGGCGAGCGTGGACTCCTCCTCCTCGCCCACCGTGGCGTGAAGCGATACTTCCTGCCGGATGCGCTGATACCGCTGTACTTCCTCGGCCGCCATTCCGAGCCGGGAAGCAATGTCGTCGATTGTCGCCTCGCGTCCCAGTTGTTGTTCCAACTGCTTTTGCGCACGCCAGATGCGGTGCATCGTTGCAATCACATGACCCGGAAGTCGCACGGCGCGGATTTGCTCGTCAAGAAACCGGGTGATCGCCTGCCGGATCCACCAGGACGCGTGTGTCGCGAAACGGGTGCCGCGCCGGTAATCGAATTTATCAATGGCCCGCAGCAGTCCGACGCTCCCCTCCTGAATGAGATCGTGCAGCCGGTCCTCGCTGTCATACGAGCGCACATACTTCCTTGCGATCGAAGCGACAAGCCGAAGATTGGATTCGGCCATCTTCTCGCGAGCGGCGGTCCGGTCACGCTCGGCCAGGGCAATGCTGGCCACCGCTCGCCGCAATTGATCTTCGTTTTTGCCTTGTTCGCGTAGCGACTGCCGCACGGCTGGATCGGTGGCGGTCTTGAGCTGCTCGGAAACCGATCGCAGTGAGCGCTCGGTTTCGCGCAGATGCTCGACCATACGGTTCGAGAATTCCGGCGTAAAGTGCAGGAATTGAATCTCGTGCGAGATCGCAACCAGAAGGCGTGGATAGCTACGCATGCGCGCCCCGCGCCGTTTCCGTTTCGTGGTACTCGGATTGGGAACGGCCAGGCAGCGATCCGCCTCGCTCCGCAGCTGCTCAACTTTCGAGAGCACAGTGGATAGCAGGGCTTTGAGTCTCTTGCACCCAGCCGTCTCTTCGGGATCGGGAACCAGGTCAGGATCGTCGGAGGCCGACAGGACCTCGGATACCGGAATCTGCCCGGAAGCTACTGCGGCTCCTGTTTCGATCAGCAGCTGTTCGGTCAGGCGCAGCCGTGAAAGTGTCCTCAATATTCTGGTATTGGCTCGCTCCATGCGGCGCGCCAAATCAATTTCCTGCTCGCGGGTGAGCAGCGGATAGTGCCGCACGTCGCGCAGATAAGCGCGTCCCGGATCGCCGGCAGCCTCTGCCTCCGTAATCACCTGAAAACCGGCTTCCGCACTCGAAACCTCTGCGAGCGGTGATTCGTCCGCCGGCGATTCCAGGAACAGTTCGGTCATGCTTCACTCCCTCCCTTCTTTCCCTGTATCTCGGGAGTATATGAATTTTTTCCGCCGATGCAACCGCGGTGCTAAGTCATTGATATTCCGTCGTTGGAGTACGAATCCGGGCGATGGTCGCGGTCAGGCTAGAGCCTCCTGATGCCCCGTATCCGACCGGCGGCGGGGCATATGCGGCACGGGCGCGTGGTACTCGGATGGCGGCGCCGCTTCGTGTTCCTCGGGGAACAGGCCGTAAAACTCGCCAGCCATGGCCGCCGCTTCCGCCGCCTCCTCCCGAGTCTCGATCGCACCGGGGTCCCCGGGCGCTTCCTCCGGGAGGCAGGAGCCCTCGTCTGGAAGGACACTGACCGGCTCGGGTTCGATCGCGCTGGCGGGCGCTGGCAACGGGACTAACTGCCGGAATTCTGCCGTATGGGCATGCAGCAGGCGGGCCATTTCTTCCAGGCTCTTGGCGCGAAACTCCAGGCTCACCCCGTACTGAATGCTGCTCTTTTCGCCGACTTGAACCTTGTAGGGACGCAGCACAAATTTGAGCGGGATGCCGGCCACGCTACCCGCTTCCGGGTTGCCCCGGCCGGTCATGAGCCGAATCTGGTCAAGCGAACCCGCCAGCTGAGCGATCGAGCGAAAGCCGGTTGTATCGAATTGACAGGAGCCGCCAAGGGTCGGGGCGTTCATCAGTTGGAACGTCAGCTTGCCATGCGGCTTGCATTGCCGTTTGTCGCCAATGGCAAACCGGCATCCGGCCGTATAACAGCTCCCGAAAATCGGAAAGAAGCGCTGGTTCTGTTTCCGGGCCTGCTCCGCCGAAGCCCGTTCGTCCGGTGACTGCGCCCATTCCACATTCCGGCGTGCATCGACACCGTTGCCTTCGCACAGCAATTTCGATGTGGACCACGCCTGAAAGGAGGCGTCGAATGCCTGCTCATTCAGAAAGACAATATCGATCTCGGTGGGAACCGGTCCGTGCAGCTCAATCGTGTCGAAATCGTGGACGAACTTGCCTTGCGAATCGGTCCGCAGAAATGTGAAATACGGTAGCTTCCGTGGCGCGTTTCGCTCCGGCACCGTCTTTCGCTGTTGTGCATAAAACGCTTCGGCATCGGCGCGCTGCGCCAGTCGCTTCACCTGGCTGTTCATGTACGTTCCGACCTCGACACACCATTGGTGGTTCTGATCGATCCACACATGCACGTCGGGCCCGGTCGGCACGCCGATGCCGACTTTCAGAACTCGAACCTGCCGCACAATGCGGCGGCCGCTCGGCTCGTGCAGCACACCATACAACTTGCTGCGATCAATGGTGATGGTCGCGCTCATCTCGCTCTCCTCCCTGTAACATTCAGCTTCTTGGTAATCCGGACTCCCGGAATCTGGAGATCTCCGTTGGAGGCCCTGGCCATCGCCGCAAGCAGCTTCGTATTCGCCTGCAGCACTTCCTTCTGGATGCTCCCCGAAACAACCGCCCGAGCAAGCAGAAGAATATCGGTCACTTCAACCTCGAACTGGTCGCGTGTCGAGTATCCTTTGGGCCGGGCAAACGATTCCGTTTCCACGACCGGGACCAGGATTTCCATGGCTCCGAGCGACGCCAGCACTTCCTCGGAAGCACCGGATTGCCGGGCGGCTTCGATCATCTGCTGTTGCATCGCGGAACTGGCTTCCGCAGCAGCTTGTTGCCGGGAGCGTTCGGCTTCGGCTTCGAGTTTTCGCAGCTTTAGATCAAGAGCGGCGATCCCCTGCTTCAACTTCTTCTCCAGTGCAACGACCGGATCGAGATCGTCGTGTTCTGCTTTGCACGCAGCGGCATGGGCGTCCTTCAACGGGCGCTTGATCGGTTCGTGATGACGTTCGATGTCATCCTTCAGCGAGAGAACGGAGGCGAGCAGCTCATTCGCTCTGGAAAGATCGTCGACCTTCGTAAACGACAGCGCCTGAATCTGTTCCTGCAGAGCGCTGGTGCGCTGCTTGAAAGTGGAACGTGCATCGCCTGATGCCGGGTCAGCCTCGGCCGCTTCAGGCGCTTGTGCCTGCCGGTCTTCACCGCTGATCTCGAGAGCGTTCTCCACTTCGGCGACACGTCGAATGATCTGGAGTGCGGTGGGTTGCGGCATACTGCTCGGAAAGAGATTACGCTGCGGAAACTGTGGAACGGGCATGAGAAGTCCTCCTTCTGTGCTTTGCGTGCCAGACGACGGCCGCGGCGGCGAACACCTGCCAGTCATAAGGAAAGGCCATCAGTGCATGCTCGCGAGTCGAATACGAACCGTTCGCCCGCAAGTGAACGGTCATGCGTTTACGAGAGTGTGGATTGGGCAAGCACTGCGAATACGCAGCCAGTTGATAGCCGTGCCAGTCCTGCGGATCCCCCGTTTTGATGTCGATCAGATATTCGGTCGTGCCGATGGTGCCGACGCGGTCGAGCATGCCGCAGTAACCCGATACCGCTTGGAAGAGGAGATATTCCATCAGCAGCTTTCCTTCGGAATCGCGGCTAATGGTGAAGTGCGATTCCTGTTTGAAGCGCTGCCAGGCCTCGACGTAGCCTCGGAATTGCGGCAGAACCGTGTTCCAATCGAGATCATCCTCGTCGAGGAACTGTGTGGCGAGATGAACTGCTCGGCCCCGTTCGCGCGCCTCGTCCGTATACCAGGTTGTGTCGATCAGACCAGCATCTTTCAGGATTTGAGTCACGCTCGGGCGTTCGACGCCGGCAACGGTGTAGAGGTGGGCGGCTTCGTCAAACTGGATCGGATGAGTACAAGCCGGAATAGTAGGCATAGAGATAACCTCCGGTTGATAGAAAAGACCGAATGCCGGTCAACAGACTGACGGGAGCACAGTAGATTGTGTAGGGTTTGGAGGATTGCCTCGTCTTACAGCGTCAAATGCCGATCGGAGCAAACGCGCATGGCGTACGTGTCCGTTTCCTTTTGAGTTTATGCACTCGACGCACCGGCGAGATGGATCAACGTTAGGCAACTGAAGAGAAGAAGAAGTGTGCCTATTCGGTGCTCAGAGTGTCAGGCTCCGTTACTTGAAACTGCTTGACGAAGTTGCCCGTAGTAGACGCTCTGGTATCGGCGAAAGCGGTGGCCGTAAGAGTGGGCCTACTGCACGCAGCGGGCGGCTAGGCGAAGAGTTCTTCGATCGTCCTGGCCTTCAGCACACGCACGCCCAATTCTTCGAGCTCTGCAGCCGAGCGTTCGACGAGCCGGTCAGCCGCCCACTGTGGTATGGGGCCGAACCGCTCTTCGATCTGACGCCGCAATAGGGAGAGTTCGCCACGCTTGAACTCGCGTCCCAAAACGCGATTTTCGAGGATATCGTTCAAAAGGGGCATCTTTCTTGCTTCCTCTTCTACCATTTCTTCTAATTCACGCAATCCCGCGATAATCCGCAGCGCTGGTCTTCGTGCTTGCTGGTCGGCGGTCGGCGTATCGCTATTTCTGAAAAAGCTGTTCCAGCGATTGTGCGTCAAGAATCCGCGCCGATATATCATCGACTTCTTCGGAAGAGAGTGTCGCGAGACGGGTTTCCGCCCAATCCGGAACCGGGCCAAATCGGCGTTCGATAAGACGTCGCAGGACAGCTCGTTCTCCCTCCCGATAAATCGGACCCAAGACTTCGTTCTCAAGTATTGCCGGATCGAATTGGTAAGTCATAGCCTTCTCCAGCTCTGGCGCTAACCCTGGTCGGAGACCGGCCAGAATCAGCAAAGCGCGCGCGTACGACGCCGACTCATGTGTGTCGAGCTTCGCCAGCTTCCCAACCAGAATCCTTACGGAACGCGGGCGCTCCGTCAAGCCCGCCAGGATCCCTAATACATTATCGCTCGGACTAGGACTGGCCAGCAGCGCATCTCCATCTAGGTCGCGGATGTCGATCAGCGTGTATCGCGCGATCCCGAACTCCCATTCATAGGCACCCGGCATTTTCAGCAGTGGGGAACCGACGTAAAGAACCACTTGCCGCGGGACTCGCTTGTATACGTCTGTGATGGCGACGGAGTACTGCAGCATCTGCTCTACTGCCGCTGTGGAGAACGGATGTACAGCAAAGGATCGGGACGCTGCAGGCGGCAGAAATGGGTGGATATTTATTACTGCCGGAGCCAGCACAAAGGCGGGCCAGGTTGCGGCGCGCCCAAGCTAAGCCGGGAAGTTACAGATTACTCACTGAACGCGCTCATCTCAGAAATGTTCCTGCAGCCAAATCTGTTAGGTTCTCTGATCGAGAAGGCGCTGGAGCCGCCGGAACGATCGCCAATGGACGAAATGGTTGCGAAGGCTGCGACAGAACTCGACCGATTAAAGACAGAGAAGCAGCGGTTGCTGAATCTAACTTTGAGGGGTGTGTTTTCCGACGAGGAGGTCGCCACCGAAGCGCGGCGTCTCGACGGCGAAATGCGGAGTTGGAGCGCCCTGGCGAGCAAGGATCAGGAACAGAAAGCGCTTTGGTCGGCCGCAAATGCGCGCGAGACGGCGCAGCTGATTGCTTCAGTCTTTGCCGAATACCAGTTTCTGAGCTTGAAGCAGCGGAAGCACTTAACCCGTCAATTCGTGAAACGGATTGAAGTGGAAAATAAACATTTCACTGCTCTAACGCTAAGTCTTCCCGCTCCCGACGCCAAAATTCGAAGCCACACGGAGGGGGCATTCATCGCTCCATCGAGCGTGTATGCTTATATTTCAGCCGGGGATCTTTTTGCTGCTGCTGAACAAGGATGAATTGGCGGTCCTGGCCTGTGCCTCTCGTAAATACCGATCTGATTGAGATGATGGGGGTTGCACACATCCCGTAAACTGCTTGCGTCCACATTGGACGGGCATGGTGCTCTCTTCGCTGCCGAAAAGCCGCGCCGCGTTACAGCTGGAAAACATTGCGCTTCGGCATCAGATTGGAGTTCTCCAACGCTCGGCGAAAACGACGCCTCCAGTTGAACGACTCGGATCGATTGTTGCGGATTGGGCTCTCCTGCATGTGGCTAGAGTGGCGCTCTGCCCTGATGATTGTCAAGCCCGACACCGTCATTGCTTGTCATCGCAAGGCCTTTCGTATGTTTTGGACCTGGAAAGTCCGACGCGGCAAGCCCGGGCGCCCGGCGATATCACTTGAGATTCGTGCCTAATCCGCCACATGAGCCGCGAGAATCCCGGCTGGGGGGCGCACCGCGCAGTCACGGCGAACTGCTGAAGGTTGGCATCGACATCGGTGAGGCGAGCGTGAGCAAGTACTTCGTGCGCAGCCGAAAGCCGCCCTCACAGACCTGGCGAACGTTCCTGCACAATCATCTGCACGGCCTGGTTTCCGTTGATTTCTTCACCGTGCCTACCATTCGCTGTCAGGTCCTGTATGTCTTCCTCGTGCTGGCGCACCACGGGCGGCGCATAGTTCACTTCGCCGTAACAGTAATGCGCTCGCCTGGAGCGCCGAGCGATGCCGTGGACCGGCACGCGAGGGCACGGCACTGCTGCAGGGGATCGTGATCTGCGGAAGTTGCGGTGAACGCATGTCGGTCCGCTACCACTCGCATCGCAATCAAAGCGTACCGACTTACTGGTGCGGCCGGCGTCTGCTGCAGCGGGGCGAAAACGGTCTCTGTCAAACCGTCCACGGCGGTTCGCTCGATGCAGCGATCGGCGATGTGGTTATCGAGGCGATGACGCCTTTGGCAATCGAAATCGCGCTGACTGTGCGGCAAGAACTCGCGAGCCGCCACGAGGAAGCTGACCGGTTGCGGCGCCACCACGTGGAGCGTGCGCGCTATGAAGCGGATCTCGCCCAGCGCCGTTTCCTCAAGGTCGATCCCGACAATCGCCTGGTCGCCGATGCGCTGGAAGCGGACTGGAACGGGAAGCTGCGCGCACTCGCCGCGGCACAGGAAGCATACGAGAAGGCAACGGCCGCCGACGCGAGAGTTGTGACCGACGCCGACCGCGCAGAACTGATGGCCCTCGCCACCGACTTCCCGCGCCTCTGGCGCGATCCGCGCACGCAGACGAAGAAGAAAAAGCGCATGCTGCGGCTGTTGATCGAGGATGTCACGCTCACCAAGGGGCGATGCACTTCATGTTGACATCCGCTTTGCCGGCGGCGCGACAGGCTCGCTCGATTTGCCGCTGCCGAAGTCGTGTGTGGAACTGCGCACCACCGATGCCGAGGTCGTCAAAGAGATTGACCGGCTCATCGACACCGATACGGACGGGGAAATCGCAGATGTGCTCAATGAACGCGGTGTGCGCACCGTCGTGACAACTCCCTGGACGGCCGCGCGTATCGGCCGACTCCGCACGATCTATCGCCTCACCGATCGGGGTACGCGTCTGCTCGCCGAGGGGTTTCTCACCCCGCAAGATGTCGCCGCCCGCTACGGCGTCGTGCTGTCAACCGTACACCTCTGGCGCCGCCGCGGTCTGCTTCGCGCACACCCCATTAATGATCGAGGCGACTATATCTCTACGAAATCCCGCCCGAAGACCTGCCCGCGAAGTACGCTCATAAGTGTGAATATCAGGTCGAACCGGTAACTTCGTCACCATCTGCTTTATGAGGTGCAGTATGAGTTCAAGCCTTTGCGATCTGGATCTCCAATCCTGCAGGGCAAACCGACGGCACCATAGTGCTGGAGCACGTCGCGGTACAGCGGGTTGAGGGTGGGATCATAAATGTCGGGCGCGAGCACGCCCTCCCGCAGGTTATCCAGAACCACCACTCGTGTGGCTCCAACTAATCGGCGAAATGCTTTCTCGTGCAGCTCGGCCCAGATACGCACGCTCGAGCGAAACACAAGCAGGCGAACACACTTTCGGCTGTATCCGAGCGTAAATACGAACAGCCGGGTGCGGCGGTACTTGCCCGTCTGCGAGTCGCACACCATGGGGCCGGAGCCATAATCGACTTGTCCTTCCTCACCGGGGGCCGTCTCAATCACTGCACGAGCTTCCGGCGAGACCGATATCTGAAGCTTGCGCACGAAGCGCTGCACGCTCTGATAGCTCGCGCTGAAGCCATGACAATCGACCAGGTCTTGCCAGATCGCCATCGCGTTGCGGCCATGCGAGAGCCCCAGTACGATTGCTTCCTGGTATGTGGCCGAGAGGCTAGTCGAAGGCTTGATGATCGACGGCGGTTCCGGGATCTTTATCAGCTCCGACTCTGCGCCAAAGTCGGTAATCACCTCATTGGCCGGGTTTGCCGACGCGCGCCGTCCCCACCCGCCCGGTGGTCTCACCGAGATGCCGGCAGCTCGCAAATAGCTCGCCACCGTCTCCCGGCGAATGTGGACCGCCGCTTCAATGCGCCGCAGCGACCATCCCAGCCGACCCCAGCGCGATCACCTGCTGTTTCTTTTCCTCACTCAAGACACAGTGCTACCGTTGGCCGGTTTTCAGGTGATTATCATTGGCCGCCTTTGGGTGATTACCGAGGCATTGTAACGTTTCCGCAAGTTTTACTTGCCCACGAGCGGTTTCGTAGAGCCGGGCGCTTGTGGTAGATATAAGCCCGGTGACAAAATCGCGATTTAGACCCGGCTAGAGCAACAGATCCTCAGTAGGAGCAGAGTTTACGAATGGCAGGCCGTCACGATTTCAAATTCTCCTCAACACGGAGAGAGTCCAAGTTATCCGCTCCGCGAACTGCTCGATCCCGACTACCCGCCACCCATAATAAGGGTCCCGCCACGATCAAGATCAAAAACAGCGGTGCCGGTTCTGGGGTCACCAAACCTGACCGCGGTTCGCGCAAGACAGGCTGGGCGGGGGCTTGCCCGAGCAGGAACTCTCTGTAAACTTGAGGAAAATAGGGTGGTGATCCAAGCAGGGCCGTGGGGATACCGTTTCCACCAAAGCTCGCCGGCTCCGAAGGGCCTACTACATCCGTCGTGTCGCCCGGCGGAATCTCGGAAAAATCATATTCTGGCTGCATGAGTGCTAAATCGGCGTTCTGTGGTTCCTGAAAGGCATTCAGATCTCGCTCGGTGGGCTCATTTCCACGGTTGGTCGGCTGCTGTGGAGATGCGGACAAGCGATTCGCACACCGCGTTCGGGCTAAGTTTCGGCCATCGCTGAGCAACAATTCCCCTTTCTGAATACGACGCTTTGTACTCGTCCAGTAAACCCTGTCAGCTCTGCGATATGAAATGTAATACTCGCCTACGCGCGGATTGATTTCGAGCTTGACTACGGGTCCGAAATCAGAATAATGTTCTTGGACAACGGCATCGATTCGACGTGCACGACCCAATTCCTCGTCGTTGTAAGCGCCCCCTGGGATCACTGAATAGCGGTACGTTTTCCGTGGGGTCGCCTCGGCTTGTTTAACCAAATCGCTCGAATTGTCATTGATTGGCGGTGAAAGTATCACGGGCAACCACCCGGACATCCAGACAGCAGGTAAAGCTGCGGCGAACACGCCAGTCGCCGTAAGGCCGGCCCATAAAGTTCGTCTTCCTTTACTCGTCACCGATCACCTCCGTATGCGGGCAAGTTCCAAGAAAGGTAGTGACTTGACAACAAGATTTATCTGAAAAGTTGAAAAGTTTAAAAAGAAGATTTAACGCGTCCGCCCGATATGTGGGTTAGAACAGGTACTGGTGCGATTTCTCAAAGGAGATGTAAGCAGCCCGATCATTTGCGTAGTTCTCCTGGGCATTTTCGCGAGAGTATCGTCGCCTGCTGCGGAGCCATGGGTTCGAGTTAGCACGCACAGAATCAAGCTCTATTCCTCGACTGGTAAAGAATCGGCATCAGCACTGGTTCAAGTTTTGGCGCAAGCGCACGATGTGCTCGCAAAAATTATGCCTTTACCGAACACTTACAACGGATCTATTACGGTCGTGCTCTTCGGTTCCCAGGCTGAGTTCAGATCTTATAGCGGTAACCCTGGTGCATGTGCATATCACCAGCGCGCTAAAAACACGGACTACATTGCCATGTGGGACCGGGGCCCCGAAAATGATCAAATTGCAATCCACGAATATGTGCACGCCATGATCGATCACGCCGGCGTGGACCTTCCAGTCTGGCTGACCGAGGGCCTGGCCGAGTTCTACTCTTGTTATAGATCAGATGAACGCCAAATCTTGATTGGTGCTCCCATTGTCAATCGGCTCGCGATCCTGCGAAGGAGTCCTTGGATGAAACTGAGTCTGCTGCTCTCGGTTACGCATAGTTCGTCGTATTACAACAGTCCCGAGACTATGGCTACCTTCTATGCACAGAGCTGGCTGTTGGCCCATATGCTGGCGTTGAGCCCAGCTTACGCTTCGCGATTCGGGGATTTTCTCTCCACAATCACCAGAAATGCCAATTCGGTTGCCGCTCTGGAGGCCACGTATGCCAGATCGCTCGAACAAATTGAGGCCGATCTTATGGCGTACTCTCCCAAGGAGAAGGTAGCCGTTGCGGCTTTTAATGTTCAACCGAGGCCGTCTGCTTCTCGGCCGCCCATCGCTTTTCCATCCGAGCATGAGACTGACCTTGCTCTTGCCGAACTCCTCGCGGCGGATCCCAACCAGCAGGCGAAAGCGGAAAGACAGCTGAAGGCAATCTCCGAAAAGTACCCTGATGACCCAGAGAGCGAAGGATGTCTCGGATATGTCGCAATGCGTGCGGGGCGTTTGGGCGAGGCCCGGGCTCACTTTATGTTGGCCGTGGATCGCCATTCCTCTGATCCGCAGGTTTTCTACTACGCTGCGCACCTTGATCAACGGTGCAGTAATCAACGTCGGGTGAGCGATCCAGATCTTGGAATCGGTGCTCGCAATTCAAGAGCATCGCTACGCGGCGGTACTGCGAGTTGTGAATAGGGCGGCGGCGCGACATATATTATGGGGATCGTAACGTGGGCGATCACGCGGCTCGGGAGCGCTCAGTCCAGTAATCTTCTAGCCAACGACTTAAGCGGCAGCACCGCAAATGGGCTATGGCGTTGACGGCCGGCGACCGGTCCAGAACATTCCGGAGCATTTGAGGCGGCGGCCGATGATGGTTTTTGCAGCCGGCTTCGGCGAGACGGAACCGAACGAACAGGCCCCAGGGCGCGGAACGGCGTTCGGTTGGCGTTACGCTCGAAGTACTCAGCTTTGTTGGCAATAAATCACTTGGCTAACCACTGCACCAAAAGGTACGGTAGGTATGGGCGTGACAGGCTGGCGTGGTTCCGCCTACCGCTACCCGGCCCGGCTACTCTAACGGACTAACGGACTGCTCGTAATCGGGCACTCATGGCTGTAATCGCGCGTAACCGAACGGTTCATAGCGGATCGGCACATAATTGTGGCATTGGGCATCGGCTGTGACGGGCGCAAAACGGTGCTGGGGCTGCGCGAAGGAGCGACCGAAAATACAACGGTAGTGGGAGCGCTGTTGAACGATCTGCTGGAGCGCGGCTTGGATTTCAGCACGCCGCGTCTGTATGTTTTGGATGGCGGCAAGGCATTGCAGGCGGCGGTCCGCCGACACGCGGGTGAGGCAGCCTTCATCCAACGCTGCCAAGTTCACAAGAAACGCAACGTCGTAGATCACTTGCCCGAAGAGCATAAAGCCGATGTCAGAAGAAAACTGCAAAACGCCTATGCCATGGTCGACTATGCCGATGCGAAGCGAGCGTTGGAGCGGCTGCATCACGAGCTGATGCACCTGAATCCGAGTGCCGCTCGCAGCCTGGAAGAAGGTTTTGAAGAAACGCTCACCGTCCATAAGCTGCGGGTACCGGATCAACTTCGTCGTACCTTGTCCTGTACCAATGTCATCGAGTCGGCATTCTCGATCGTCGAGACCGTCTGCCGTAACGTAAAACGCTGGCGAGAAGGCGATCAAATCGAACGTTGGGTCGGGTCCGGCTTGCTCGTTGCCGAGCAGCAATTTCGAAAAGTCATCGGCTATCGTCAGATCCCCTTGTTGTTGTCCGCGATGGCCAACGTAGTTTCACAAAAACCGGTTGCTCGAAAGCTGCAATCGCTTAGCCTATGAATTCGAGGGTCGCTAACTTTCCACGGAATCCCGGACAACTTCCAACGAATGGCCTCACCAGCACAGTCGCAAGCCTCAGAGATTACTCAGCTTGCCATTGAGGTTTTTGAGGACGCGAACTATGCTGCGGCATGGCTCAACGAGCGTAATGTCGCGCTTGATAATCGTAGTCCTGCGGAAGTGGTCATGAGTGACCCGAAAGGTACCGAAGTTGTCAAAAATCTGCTCCTACGGATACAATATGGCGTTCTCGCCTAATGACTGTTATCCGGCTCTGCACCAGAAAACACAAAGAACTTGATGGTGTTGGTGCAGGCATAACTGGGGGCCGATGGAATTCGACGGGTAGCGCAGTCGTTTACACCGCATCCTGTACGGCGCTGGCCGTTCTTGAGGCGCTGGTACATATGAAGACGCTTCCGAAAAATCTTATGCTTCTCCATATTGAGATTCCACCAACCCTTCCGATGAAAGTAGTGCAACAGCCGCTCATCGAACTTAGTCAGCAATTGGGAGATGAATGGCCAAACGCGAACGATAAACCAATTCTCTCTATCCCGTCTGTGGTCGCACCTTTACAACGCAACTATATTTTGAACACAGCACATAAGCTGGCGGGCGCAGTCAGCATCGTTCAGGTATCGCCATTTGTTCTGGACTCCCGCCTTATTGGGCACCTCTCGGAGATGCTCGTAGGGTCAGGCACGTAAATCGTTAACGTTTAGCCCATTCCCCGTCAACCGGCCCGTGCGATTGCCCGGTTTGCAGTGGCTCGGGTTTCGAATCCGGCTACGAACGGAATTAGGGTAAAAACTCCTGCAATTTTCTCCGATAAGCATTTTGGTAGCACCTCCGAATAGCAACCTGCGCAAGGGTACCTCCTAGACCTCGGTGCCCTTGCTTTTTTTCGGGCAAGCCCCACCTGTTTTGGTCATTGCTAAGAAATACGTTGTAAGCTACACTCGCTCGAACTCGGGGGGTGTGCGCTGTTGGCTTTCGACTGGAATAGAGAATTTGAAATCGCCTCCGAGAAGGTGCGCGACTTGGCTCGGAGACGCCTTTCCGGGGCGATCAGCATGCACGATTTCAAGCGCGAAATCGAATCGCTCAATGCGGACGAACTGGGCCAGTTGACCACTCTAATACTGAAAGCGCCGCTCCATCGCAAGCAAGAATGTGCGGAGGATTCGGACGGCCCAGTATCGGAGACAACGTGAATGGCAGATCGCCGATCTGAAGAATCGTCGGGCCGAGCGGCCAGAGGCAATTTCGTGACATCATAAGAGCATGGGCCGAACGCAATCCCGCGAACCGGAACCGCATCCGTTCGAGCAGTTCAAAGCGACGATGCGGAAGCTCGTAAAAGTCTCGAAAGCCGATCTGGACGAACAGCTAAAGAAGCACAACGCGACGAAGCCGGAACGGAAAGCGGGGAGAAAACCACGCGCGCTGTCCAGTAAGAATACTACTCGTACCTGAGTGCAAATTTGCGCGGCGCGCCAAACCACGCGGCCGGAAGCCATTTATCTAAACCGATTGGGCTGTCCTCGAAGATGGTCTCGACCTTTACCGAGAACTGCTGTTTGGAGTGCTTGTTCCTGCACTTCCAGCGGCGCTGCGTCGAAATGTAGTACACGTCCTTCGATCCGCACGTAGGGCACTCGACACCGCTCGGCCAGCGGATATCACGCAAGAACTCAATCGCAACATCCGCATCCGAGAAGTACACGATAGCGTCTTTGAGATTCTTTGGAAGCGGTACCATAATCGGTCTCGCAAAACAGTAGTACTTGATCATGTTAGGTTAGTCAAGTGATTTATTGGCAATAGTTTTTGTGAGTTCGTCGAACGCCGGCTGAGAGTCGCGCAGGATCGTGACGGGCGCTTCCGACTTTGACGATTTGGATGGACGCGGGAAAGTGCTGCTCGGCGAGATTCCCGATCCATGGAGCACCATCGCCAAGGAGAACTTTCTGCTTGGCACGGCTTCAGCGTCGCTGTCAGGCTTCAGGCAGAGGCGCACATGCGTCTGGATAGCGCGCTGTATGCGCAGGCATCCTACGTTCTGGCTCGCTTCCTGGATTACCGCACACGCAGCGGCCCAGGATCTGTGATCCGGTCGTGCATGGACCCGCGAAGCAGCACGCCGGCGGGTTTCAGATCCATATCACCGCCATCGCGCGATCCGGCAAAGGCGACTGCCTGCTCACGTCAGTTCGACTTATATTGAACGCGCCAATTTGACCATGCGCATGGGCATCCGTCGGTTCACTCGTCTCACAAACGCTTTCTCAAAGAAGATCGAGAACCACGTTGCGGCTATCGCGCTCCAACTAATGCACTACAAATTCGTGCGGATTCGTCAGACACTTCGATGCACACCAGCGATGGCTGCCGGTGTGACAGATCGGCTTTGGGAAATATCGGATCTCATGGCTCTTTTGGACCAGCAAGATTCAAACTAACCCCACTATCCGACTCCGGGGCAGATCCCTTTATAGCGGCATGTCACCGGGAAGCCCCCACTGTTGAAAGATGGTCGGCAGCGGATAGCTGTTGGATTTGGTGAGGACCAGGACAAACCAAGTTCCATTGGACGGTCTCCAGACAGTCAAATCGGCTTTGCCGTCGCCGTCGAAATCCTTTGGGATTGGCTTATCCCCGTTCAGCCCCCATTGCTGGACGATTGAGCTGGTGGGATGGCTGCTCGGAATGATAAACCAGGTCCCATTCGCCGGTCTCCACACCGCAAAATCGGCCTTGCCATCCCCATCGTAGTCGGCTGGAACTGGAATGTCCCCGCGTAGCCCCCATTGCTGAACGACTGGACTGTTGGGATGACTGCTCGGAATGATAAACCAGGTCCCATTCGCAGGTCTCCACACAGCGAAATCGGTCTTGCCATCCCCGTCATAATCTCCTGGAACCGGAATATCTCCGGGAAGTCCCCACTGCCCGAAAATACTCGGAACCGGGTAGCTGCTCCGGCGGGCGGACGAGAGAACGTACCAGCTCCCATTCGCAGGTCTCCACACCGCGAAATCGGTCTGGCCATCCCCGTCATAGTCTCCTGGAACCGGAATATCTCCGGGAAGCCCCCACTGCTCGAAGATAGTCGGAACCGGGTAGCTGCTCCGGCGGGCGGACGAGAGAACGTACCAGTTCCCATTCGCAGGTCTCCACACCGCGAAATCGGTCCTGCCATCCCTGTCATAATCCCCTGGAACCGGAATATCTCCGGGAAGTCCCCATTGCTGCACATCGGCTGCCCCACTCGAACCGGGAATAAGAAACCATGTTCCGTTCCGCGGTCTCCAAACCGCGAAATCGGCTTTTTCGAGAGGCGATGCCGGGTCGGGAGGCGCTCCGGAAACGTTGGAAGCTGTTCCCGTTCCGGTTAGGGCCACGGTCTGCGCACCGCCAGCCCAGCTAGCGAAAATCAAGGATGCCAAATGGGGGCCAACGGTGCGCGGCGCAAATCGCACGGAAACTGAGCAACTCGCTCCGGCCGCAATTACGCTTGTGCACGTTGTGCTCATTCCGAATTCTGATCCGGTGAGCCACAAGCCACCAATCGCCACTGGAGCGACTCCCCTGTTTGAAAGCATAAGCGTCTGCAAGGTGCCGGATTTTTCAATACTTTGACTGCCGAATGCCAAGTTCGTGGCGCTGACGACGGCGTTGGGAACCGACGGCGAAGCGGCGGCCCCGATTAACATTGCAACGGCCATGGAACCGGATACGTTTAGGGAATTGGCGGTCAGCGTGACGGTTCCGGTTAGTGAACCGGTGACAGTGGGGGCGAATTTGACAGAGATAGCGCAGCTCGACCCCGCGGCGATGGCGGATGTGTTCGTGCAATCGAGATAACCCGAGGCTTGCTGTTGAAAATTCGGGGTCACGCCGAGGCTAGTCAAATTCAGGACTTGATTACCCACGTTCTGCACGGTCAGCAACTGAGGCGAGCTTGCATTGCCAATATTGGTGGCAGCGAAAACAACCGATCGCATCTGGAAGCTCACGACACGAATGACATTGTTGCGCTCGTCCGCGATATAGAGGTTGGCAAACTCGTCGAGCGCTATTGCGGATGGATTTGCGAGACTGGCATCGGTTGAGACACCGCCGTCGCCATAGTACGCGCTGGTTCCGTTGCCGGAAATCGTGTTAATCTTGCCGGATGCGGCTAGCACTTGCCTGATGACGTTATTGCCGGAATCGGCGATGTAGACGTTCCCGGCAGCATCTACGCAGAGGCGAGACGGGTTGCTAAGCTGGGCGCTTGCCGCCGGAGCCAGATCACCACTGTATCCGGGACTGCCTGTGCCGGCAATTACACGAATTATTCCCGATGCGCTATTGACAAACCTAACTAGATTATTTCCTGCATCCGCTATATACAGGTTTCCTGCGAGATCCACGGCTATGCCGGTTGGGTTGTTCAACACCGCTTGTGTAGCCGGACCGTCATCTCCGAATCCATCGGAGCCGCCCCCAGTTCCTCCGCCCGCAACCGCGGTGATGATACCCGACAGGGTATCTACTCTTCGAATCAAACCGTGGGAAGTGTCAGCTATATACAGATTTGCGGAAGCGTCAACGGCGATATCGGTTGGGCCCAACGCAGCTTGTGTAGCCGGGCCACCATCCCCAAACCCGTCGACTCCAGGACTCGCGTGCCCGCTCCCTGCGACGGTCGTGATCACGCCCGTCAATGTCGAGACCTTCCGAATCGCGTGATTGAGCGAATCGGCGATGTAAATGTTCCCGGCGCCGTCTACCGCCACAGCAGTTGGAGTGTTTAGCCGGGCTTGAGTTGCTTGCCCGCCGTCCCCCGAATACCCTGGGCTTAACGGCATCCCCGCCACGGTGTTGATGAAGCCGGTCGAAACCGAAACCTCACGGACCACGTGATTCATCGAATCGGCGATATAGACGTTCCCAGCGGTATCGATGGCGAGACCCTGAGGGCTTCGAAAGCTGCTCGCCAGCGCTGGTTGATCACTATCGCCAAAGTAGCTCCAGGCACCCGTCCCGGCGTAAGTCGTAATAATCCCGGGATAGATTGCAGTTTGAGGGGCTGAACCGAGGCCATACAACGCGGTTGTGCCGATTGCATTTCCTTGGCGATCTTTTACAGTAAGCGCGTCCTGTCTAACTCCGACAGATGAGGGCGCGAAAATGACTGAGACAGAGCAATTGACAGTAACGCCAGCCGTGCAATTGGGGGTTCCCAGCCTGAAGTCGAGCCCGTAGGCGAGCGCAAAATTGGGCTCCGTAAGCTGGGGGAAGGTGTAGCTAAGAGAAATGGGAGCGGATCCGGCTCCATTTGTCTGTACCGGTCCAAAGCTCTGCGCACTAGGTACGGTGATACCTGACCGGACCGGAAGAGAAAACGCCGTAAGAGCGCAAAGCGTTCTTGCCGAGGAGAACACATATCTCATTACGATGCGGAAAGTCCCTCGCCTCATTGGAGCCTCTTGTGTCACATCGGCCCATTGCCAACCACCTTGAACCCGAGTTTGGATCGGCATCAGGCGGCTTTTTCTGACCACAGGACGAGATTTAGGGTTTGCGGCGGTGCATACCCGGAGAGATCCGGAGCGCTACGATGCGAGCGGCAGCGCTCCTGTAAAGAAAGCAACTCTGCTTTTCATAGTTGCCATCGCGGGCGCGTTCCGCGATGGTCTACGTGTATATGATCAGGTCGTGCTCGCGACCCGCCGGGTAATCGAAGCGAAAAGGTTGAGGTCGGAAGCTTTTCCCTTTTGCTTCGTTGCGTTCTCGCGCGCTAGTAGTGAACAATTAGAGTCGCAGTCGCACTGATACTCGGGTCCACTGTACTGGTCGCCGTGATGGTGACAGTTTGAGGCGTTGACACGCTGGCCGGCGCTGTATAAAGCCCGGTTGAACTTATGACGCCCGGGCCGGAAACGGTCCAGGTAACCGCATTGCTCATATACCATCCCACCGCATACAGTTGAAGCGTCTGCCCGACGCCCACGCCGGTCTGCTGCTGGGTATCGATTGCCAGAAATGGAGCGGTTG
>Ga0308173_10000019_pt1 | contig 51718 bp, 46 predicted proteins | sample PhyPR1_FD_203716 | JGI IMG/M metagenome (GOLD analysis project Ga0308173, IMG submission 203716) | Soil microbial communities from UC Gill Tract Community Farm, Albany, California, United States - DLSLS.P.R1 | ecosystem: Environmental > Terrestrial > Soil > Agricultural land | place: USA... | reverse complement strand
GGTCGGGTCGGCGGGATCGAGCGTCATCTCGAAGATGCCGAAGCGCCTTGCCGTCGACACCGTATGCGTCCACGCGATGTTCTCGTTGAAGCCGAGCACGATCAGCGGCACGCCGAGAAACGACGCGCCCGCCACGTTCAGCTGGCCGGGAATCGTCAATTGCGCTTGATAGAAGCGGTCGGGGCCGCGCCAGAACCAGTGCGGGTTGCCGAACAGGATGCTGCGCTTGTCGCGCATGATCGGTGCGCCGAACGCGAGCGCGTTGCTGCCGATGCCCGCCATGTCGCCGACCGGATAACGCAGATTGTTGAAGTCGAGCGACGCGGCTGGCGCGGGCGTGGCCGCTGCGGGCTTCGGCGGATGCGCCGCCGCGATCGCCTGCACGAAGCGCGCGGAGCCGCCCGCGAGGTTCGCCGCGATCAGGCGGCGGTAAATATCGTCGGCGTCGATGTCGGCGACCCACGGCTGTGAACGGCACGCCGCGTGCGCGCCGGAAGAGCCGCCGGCCTTCAGGTCGGCCACATACCGGTTGTACCCGGCCGCGAAACCGTCGATGAGACCGCGCAGTTCGGGCGGCTGCGCGGCGCGATAGCGCTCGACGGCGGCCTGGTCGCCGATGAGGCGGAAGAAGAAATCGGAATCGAGATTGCGTGGCTGGCCGAAAATGGACGCACTCGTCGCGCGGGCGTCCGCGCCGAAATGAGCAGAGCGCTCACCGCGATAGGTGAGGAAGCCATCGGCGAGCGTGCACAGATTGTCCTGTGCCTGCGCGTACCCGTAACCGAAGCCCAGGCTGCCCCAATCCGCCGCGCGAATGTGCGGAATGCCGGCCTGCGTGCGACGGATTTCCGCACTGTAAGGCGTCTTGCTGGCCTGCTCGCGCTCGGACGCATCGCGCGGCGAGGCGCAACCGGTGAGCGTCGCGCTCACGAGCGCCCCGAGAATCGCAAGCCTGACGATCTGTTTCATCGAGGGGGTCCTTGGGTCCGGTCGGTTGGTTTTCCGCGAGTATCGCATTGCGCGAATGGCGTGCCCGCCAAAACGTAGCGGCGCATGCTGTCTTGCGGTTCGTCCTCCGCGGCCGCCGGTTGCAGCGGACGGCGAAGCACGTCAAGCTCGAATGTCCAACCCGCCACCAGCAATGAATCGACCCGACGAAAGCGCCAACACGAACGACGACGCCAGCGACGACGCCAGCGATCCGCGCCCCGCTCCGCCCGAGCGCCCCTTGCCGGGCGATTGCTGCCGGAGCGGTTGCAATCCTTGCGTGTTCGATCTTTATGACGAAGCGCTCGAACGCTACGAAGCGCAGTTGCGGGCGTGGGAAGCGCGTCACGCGCATGACTAGTCCCCGGTCATTCGAGCGCCGCAACGCGCCGGGCGCTATGCTTATCGCCCCTGCCACCGCACAACGCCAAGGAGCGCCAGACCATGTCCCTTTCGATGTATCGCGCGTCGATTCCCGTTTTCATTCGCGGGCTCGAAGTCTGTTCGTCTTTGCTGGAAAAAGGCGCTGCCTTCGCCGATGAAAAAGGCCTCGCCCACGCCGATGTGATCGGTGCGCGCCTTGCGCCCGACATGCTGCCGCTCGGCGCGCAAATCCAGCGCGCGAGCGATACCGCGAAGCTCTCGGCGCAGCGCCTTTCGGGCACGGAAGCGCCGAAGTTCGAAGACGACGAGGACAGCTTCGCGACCTTGCAGGAACGCGTCGCGAAGACCATCGCCTATTTGAAGAGTATTCAGGAAGTGACGCTGGACGGCAGCGAGAGCCGCACGATTACGCTGAAGTTTCCCGACTTCTCGCCGTCGTTTTCCGGCATTGATTATTTGTTCGGCTTCGGGCTGCCGAACTTCTACTTTCACGTCGTGACGACGCACGACATTCTTCGCAATCTGGGCGCGCCCATCGGGAAGCGCGATTATCTCGGACCGCTCAAGTAAGCGCGCCGCGTCGACGAGGCGAAGCACCGTGGGGTGCTCGAATCTTCGCGCTCAAGTGCCCTGCCGCGCTGCAATCTGCTTGCGCCAGCCCGCAAGAATGCGCCGCGCGAGGGCGTCGTAATCGCCGCCGAAGTGATGATCGCCCGGCAGCTTCACCACTTCCATGCCCGTTTTCGTAAGCGTCGGGCACAGCGTATCTTCTTCTTTTTCGCCGTAGATGCACTGAACCATCGCGGGCGGCAGTTTCGCGAGTTCGGGCTTGACGTTCATCGCCTTGTCGCTCGCGGGCATGCCGAGCCAGCCGGTCACGCGAATCTGGAAATCTGCCGACGGCGCAAAACCCATCAGCGAGATGTAGGACACCTGCGCGCGCGCCGCGTCCGGCAAGCGGTTATAGGCGAACGGCATCACGTCGGCGCCGAACGAATAGCCGACGAGCGCGACGTGGCTCGTATGCCAGCGCGCGCTGTAGGTGCGAATCACCCGCGCGATATCCGATGCCGTGCGTTGCGGCGACTTCTCGCTCCAGAAGTAGCGTAATGAATCGATCCCCACGACCGACACGCCGTCGTGTTGCAGCGCGAGCGCCATCGTCTTGTCGAGGTCGCGCCAGCCGCCGTCGCCGGAAATGACGATGGCGAGCAGATCGGTCGGCTGCGCCGCGCGCAGTTCGATGAGCGGCAGGTCCGACACGTCGTTATCTGCGGGCGCTTCCGGCTTCTTCAAATGCGGAGCGGTCATCGCGACGAGCGTGTCCGGCTGCGCGCGGCCCGGCACGAGCGCGGCGCGCTCCATGAAGCCCGGCAAGCCCTTCATGTGGATGATGGTCGGATCGGGCGGACACGGCTTGAAGCGCGCGTCGAGCTGCGCGTCCGGCGCGAGCGACACCGCACCGGCCACCGTGTTGTCCGGCGCCTGGCCCAGCGCGCGCTCGGCCACCACCGCACCTTGTCCCGTGCCGGCGAAGATCGGCGAGAAATAGCGGCTGGTCTGCACCGTGCGTTCGAGCTGGTGACTCATGTCTTCGGCATCGCCGACGAGGTTGTGACACGTCTCCTTCTTTTCCGTCGCGAGACGCGCGGCGTAGCGCGGCGTATCGACGCCGACGACCATCGCGCCTTTCGCGGCGAGCGCGTCGGCGGCTTGCTGGTCGGAGGCGCTCCAGCCGCTCTTCTCCGATAACAGCACGACGAAGCCCGTCATCTCGCCCACAGGCTTCGTCAGCGACACCTGCCCGTAGCGGCCGCCCGCGATCGTGTTTGCGTGCGCCGCGGCCATCATCGAGCAGCTGCATAAAGCGGCCGCCGCGAGCGCCGCCAGTTTTTTGCCAAAGTAAGTCATGAACGCCAGCCTCCCGCCAGCAGCGAGAGGTCCGCCAAAGTGAAAAACACACTGACCGAACCGGACGCCGCGAGATAGCGCGGCTCCCAGTGCGGCTGAAACTTGCTCTTGAACCCACGCAGGCCGCGGAAATTGTAGAAGCGGCCGCCAAAGCGCCAAACGAGCCCGGCCAGCCGATGCCAATGCGACGCGAGCGGCGTCGGCTCCATGCCCGACAGCGGCGCGATGCCGAGCGACAGCGAACGGAATCCCGTTTCCTTGAGATGCAGCGCGAGCTTCGTAAAGAGATATTCCATTGCGTACGACGACGCATCCGCGACATGGCGCATTACGCCGACGGTCGCTTCGGTGTGCATATCCGTCGTCATGAACGTGACGAACGCAACCGGCGCGCCCTGCTGGCGCACGAGGAGCACCGATTGCGCGGCCAGATAGTCTTCGTTGAACGCCGCGACGGAGAAGCTCTTCTCGCGCGCGGCGCGGCTGTCGAGCCAGTCGTCAGAAATTTCGCGCAGCATCGGCATGCTTTCGGCGATGCGGTCAGGACCGATCAGTTCCGTATCGAAGCCATCGCGTTCGCCGCGCTTGAGCGCATAGCGCAGATGCGCGCGATGCGAGCCCTTGAGATCGAAATCCGCCAGCGCGACGTGCGCCTCTTCGCCGAGCTTCATCAGCGTGAGACCGGCATCGAGATAAAGCGGCAGCGCGTCCGCGCGTACCTGATAGAACGCGGCGCGGCCATTGTGCGAATGCGCGAGCTCGACGAACCGGCGGATCAGCGCCGCCCACTCGCTGCGCGGACCGACCGGATCATGCAGCGCCGCCCATGTGCGGCCGTGCTTCGCGTACATGAGGAACGCTTGGCGCGACTCGGAAAAGAGGAAACTCTTGTCGCCCATCATCGCGAGGCCGGCGTCACTGCGCTCCTGCCCGCGGAAAATGCGCGCGGCATCGGCGAGATCGTGCGGCTCGGGCTTCTCGAAGCGGCCTGCCGCCGGGCGCAGCAACTGCCACACGGCGAGCGCGGCGGCGAACACGCCCGCCGCGAGCGTCGCACGCAGCGCGCGCGGCGCGCGTTCGTCGAACGCGAATTGCCACCAGAGGTCCGTGTTGTACGGCACGTCGCGGAAAGCGAAGAACATCATCCAGACGGCCACGGCCATCACCATGCCGACCGAGAACAGCCACGTCGCCGTGAAGCGTTCGGAAAACAGCGACGCGCGGCGGTTGAAACGCTCGCGCGTCGCGATCAGCAGCGCGATCAGGAACGCAAGCACGCCCGCTTCGATGAAGGCCAGCCCCTTCGCGAGCGACAACGCGAAGTTCGCCACCGCCAGAATCAGGGCGACCCACCACGCGGCATCCAGACGGCGAACGAGACCGCGCGCGACGAACAGCAGAAGCACGCCGAGCACGCTCCCGAGCAATTGCGAACTCTCCAGCACCCACAGCGGGATGACCGTCTGCAACACCGCTATGCGCATCTTGAACGCGGGCGTCGCGCCGGAGATGACGAGCATGGAACCCGCCGCGAACGTGACGATGGCGAGAAACAGCGGCGCGAGCTGCGAAACGCGGCGCGGGCTCAGGAACGCGAAGCGGCCCTTCAGCGCGCGGCCTTCGAACGCTGCCATGACGGCGGCGGACAGGATCAGCGGCAGGCCGAAGTAGATCGCGCGATACGCGAGCAGCGCGGCGAGGACGTCCGGCGTCGCGACGTTGCGGCCGAGCGCGAAGACCATCGCGGCTTCGAAAACACCCACGCCGCCCGGCGTGTGGCCGATCATTCCCAGCAGCATCGCCGCCGAAAAAACCGTCATGAATTCGCCGAAGCCCACGTGCGCGCCCGGCAGCATCGCCCAGAGCGCGAGCCCCGCGCCGAACACATCGACGACGGCGAGCGCGGTCTGCGCGACGAAGTCGCGGCGCGTCGGCGCGGTGAACGCGAGCCACTTCCAGCGCCAGCGCAGCGTGCGCTGCTCGCGCCCGCAGAAGACGAGCATCGCAACGAACACGGCGAGCAGCGACGCGCCGATCACACGGAGCAGCGCCGGGGAAAGATGCATCATGCTTGCAAGCGTGCCCGCCGAGCACACCATGCCGACGGCCGCCATGAACGCCAGCGAGAGAGCGAGCGTCACGCCCGTGAAGATGGACAGGCGGCCGACCTGGGCCGGTGTGACCTCGGCCGCGCCGTACACCCGGCAGCGCACCGCGCCTCCCGTGAGCGCGCCGAAGCCCGTGACGTTGCCGAGCGCCGAGCCGACTGTCGCGCCGACCCACAGCAGCGAGCGCGGCACCGACACGCCGATATGACGCAGCCCGATTGCATCGCGGCCAACGAGCGCGGCGAAACTGAGCGCCGTTGCAAAGAGCGCCGCGGCCCACGCTTGCAGCGTAAGCATGCGCAGCGAGCGCACCACGGACTTGTAATCGACCGAATGCGACAGATGCTGGAACACCACCAGCAACAGCGCGCCCACGACGACCGTAAGCACGGGCGCGACGAACCGCTGAAGGTCGGGAGAGGCGCCGGAGGAACGTCCCGGCGTTGGGATGGCGTGAAGCCAGGTGGACCACTTTCTGCGAGACATGCGTTTCGTGAGCTTGCTAGCGCTGCCGATCGGCAATGAAACTGCCGACTGCAGCGCTAATCGTTGTTATCGGGGGCCGCGCATGATGCACAATCGGCGCGCGGCTTCGGCTTTCGCCGGCTGCGCTCGCGCCATACAAGGTTGCAGTGCAAGAAACGTCTGTATAACGGCCGCGGTTGACCCGACTTGATCGTTGTCGGGGAAAGCATGGAGCGTGGATGGCGAAAAGGCACGTGGCGCGGGCTTCAGGCCTGGATCACGGTTGGCGCCGTATTTGCCTGAGGATTGGTTGCACGAGGCAAGCGCCACACATCATCGGCCGCAAGATTAAGCGGATACTGCACATAAGGGCATCGGAAAAATGAGAAAAAGTGTCTCGAATCTGTTGATGGCGTGTTTCACGATGGCGCTCGCGGCGTGTGTGAGCACCGACGACGCGCTCTTGAAAACCGTGCCGATCGGCTCGGGCACTTCCACGCTGGGGACGTTCGAGTTCGTCAAGTGCGTGAAAGCGAAGTGGACGCCCATGGGTTTGCCGGTGCGGGAATACGGCCTGGGCGCTGATACGCAGGCGGTTTCCGTACGGGGAGCCGGCGGCGTATCGACGCTGCTCGCCGTCGCGCAGCAATCCGCTGGCGGCACCGGCTACACGATCTACGGAGACATCGCGGCGGCGAGCCGCTATGTCGCCCCGACGCACGCCTGCGACTGAGTCGCGGCGCTTACGATGGCTTGCCGTTGCGCAGATCGACGCCCGCGAGATGCGTGCCGACGATGCGCCCGATCAGATATCCGTCCGAGGCGCACGCGTTGGTGCGCTCCTTGCCGTCCCACTGGATCTTGTACTGATCGTCCTGAGAATGGATGGCGGACGGGTCGAACTTGCTCAGCTTGACCTTGCCGGTCTTGCCGCTGTTGTTGCGCGCGGCTTCGCCGACGAGCCGGTTCCAGGTCAGCGCGTAGCCGTAGCGCACGCCGTCGTCGAAGGCGTCGTTGTCGCAGACTTGCGCGGGCGGCGTGGTCTCGACGGTAACGTGATACCCGCTCGCCCGGCCAACGACGATACGCTGCACCGTCGGCCCCGACGGGCGCGCGGCGGCCTTCGCGGCGGCTGCGGCCGAAGCCGCCTGCGCCGCCGATGCCGCCGAAGCGGCGGCGGCCGCGTCAGCGCTGCTTTGCTGCTGCGGAAGCGGCGCGCATGCGCCGAGTGCGAACGCCGTTGTCACTGCGACTCCCGTGCCGGCGCCTTTCATTCTGTTTAACATCGACCTGCTCTTCACCTGCGCTTGTCCCGTTTTAGAAATAATCCTATCGCTACCTTACCATCGCGATGGGAATCGTCCGAATTTTGAGAAAGGGGGACGCGGTGCTTGCGCAACGGCGCAAATAGCCGCGCGCGCATGGCCGAGAGGAACGCTCAAGAAGCCGACGACGTATTGCCCATCGGCATTTCGATACCCCGCCGCGCCATCTCGACGATAAGGAAGGTTCGACGCGTCACATGAAAGCGCGCGAGCAGATCGCTCGAATATTCCTTGGCCGTGTTCTCGCTGATATTCATTTTTCGCGCGATGGCCTTGTTCGATAGCCCCTGCAGCAGGTAGCGCAGCGTTTCGGTCAGGCGCGGCGGCAGATCGAGCGATTCGATCGGCACGGCCGCATGCGTCGAAACCGGCTTCGGGCTGTGGCCGCCCTTGCCGAGCACGGTATTGGGCAAGTAGACGCGCCCGTTGAGGATGGTCTTGAGCGCTTCGCGAAACACGCTCGCACCCTGCTCGCTGCCCTTCGAGATGAAACCGCACGCGCCGTTGCGGATGCATTCGAGCACGGTATCGCGGTCGTCCTGGGCGGACAGCATGATGGTCTGAACCTCGCGCTCCTCCTCGCGTATCCAGTTGAGCAGGTCCATGCCCGTCATCTGCCCGCGCAGGTGATAGTCGAGAAACATCAGATCGAATGAGTTGGCCGAGAGTTTGGCCTTCGCCTGCTCGAAACCATCGGCTTCGTCGATGTCGAGCAACGGCTCGTTCGCCAGGATCAGGCTTTTCATCGCGCTCCTGGTGAGCCCTTCGTCCTCTACCAGCAATACAGTTTTGAAGTAGCCATTTTCCATTGCAAGTCCCCGAGAACGCTTTCGATCTTACGCGCGCCTTGGCGCCAATCGAACCCCTCCTTTCGCGGGGATACATTCGGCGGTCCCCCAAAATCCTCCCGCCTCCCTGCTCGTGCCGGGTTTGAAACCACGCCGGACCGGTCGACACTGCTCACATTCGGATCGACATGAGAGCAGGTCACGGCCAAAGGAGACTGACATGGCAAGCCGCCTACGCGACGACGAAAGCGAGTTCGCGCTGTGGAGCATCAAGCGGGCGAGCGCGCATGGTTCAGCGCGGCGCGTGCTGATTGCCCACAAGGACAAGTCGATCGGCGATTCCCTCGCCGTGCAGCTTCGCAGCAAGGGCTTGCAGGTCATCCATTCGCAGGATTTGAAGGTAGTGCGCGCGCTCGTGCAGAACTGGCAGCCGCAGGCGCTCCTGCTCGATACGAGTCTCGACAGCGAATCGGGCTATGTATTTCTGCGCAAGCTGCGCATGGACGCCGATGTGACCGGGAGCTTCCTCATCGCGATGAGCAACGTCTGGCCCGCCGATCCTGTTCAGACGCTCAAGGAAGCGGGCTTCGACGCGCATTGCCGCCGTCCGTGCTCGACATGGCGCATCGTCGATCTGGTCGATGCGTTCTTTTCCGCACCGCTCGCGCGGTGAGCTCACGAGGAGACTTCGATGAAAAATGCGTCGCGCCCGCGTTGCGATGTGCGAACGCGCGTCAGGCGTCGTCGGCGGCGTCCGCGCGCGGGCTTGCGCCGGCTGCCATCGCGAGCGACGCCGCTATTTCACAACCTGGCGGTATGACGGCGACGCCGGTGCCGGGTATGCCTTGCGCGTCGAGATTGAAACCGTCGCTGACGTGCGATACCGGCTCGACGCACAAATACGATCCACCCGCCGGACAATGCACGACGACATGGCCGAGCGCGCCATCGGCCGACACGTCGAGCGTGCGGCCATCGGCGTAATGCAGCGTCGCGCGGCCGTCCCAGCCGCTGAGATAGCGCGTGTAGCCGTCGGGCTCTTTCACGTGACGGCGCGGCGGAAGTTCGTCCGACGGTTCAAGCGCGATTTCCGCTTCTTGACGCCAGAGCGTGGCGGCGTCGAGTTGGACCTCGCGCGCCGTGAAGTACGGATGAAAGCCGAACCCGGCGGGCATCGGGCGGGACGACTGGTTGACGACGCGCATCGACAGGCGCGCGCCTTCTGGAGTCGCGTGAATCGTCTGCGTGGCTTCGAACGCCCACGGCCAGCCGTGCTCGCCCTCGTCATGCCGATAACGCATCTCGATGCAATCCGCATCGTGCCGCTCGACGCTCCACGCGGCGTACTGGCCGAATCCATGCAGCGCGTGCGCCATGCCCGGAAACGTCGAGAGTTCGATGCGCGCGCCATCGGGCGCAGAGAATCGCGCGTCGCGCACGCGGTTGGAGAACGGCACGAGCGGATAGCTGCCGCCCTTCGGCCACGCGTCGCACGGCCAGCTCGACGCCGTCACCGGCACGAGCCACTCGTGCGTGCCGCCTTCGGCCTCGGTACTGAAGCGCGTGATGCGGCCGCCGGCAGCAGGCGCGACCTCGATGACATGCGGCCCCTTCTGCACGGGCAATCGCGGCTCGGCCGTCAGTTCGACGACAGCGCGTGTCGGCCTGGCAAGCGTCACTATCGCTGCTCCTTCACGCGCGACACGAGCTGCGTCGGGCTTACGAACTGCAGCGCGATCAGCACCCAGACGAGCGTGATGGCCATGTAGATCATCGCCATGGCGTCGATGGATTGCGGCGCGCGCACGCCCGTCGAAAACACGGCGTAGTACAGCGCGACGACGAGCGTCTGCGTCGTCGGCCCGGCGGTGAAGAACGTCAACTCGAACATGCCGATGGTCCGCACCAGCACCAGCAGCCCCGCCGCCAGCATGCCCGGCACGAGCAGCGGCAACAGCACGTAGCGGAAATAGCGCGCCGTGTTCGCGCCGAAAATGCGCGCAGCGGATTCGAGGTTCGGATCGATCTGCTCGATGAACGGCGTCATCACGAGAATGACGAACGGCAGCGCCGGAACCAGATTCGCGAGGATCACGCCGGTCAGCGTGCCGGCCAGATGGAACTTGTACATGACCGTCGCCATCGGGATGCCGTAGGTCACGGGGGGCACCATCAACGGCAGCAGGAACACGAGCATCGCGAAACGCTTGCCCGGAAACTGCACGCGCGCGAGCGCATATGCGGCTGGCACGCCGAGCACAATGGACAGCAGCACCACCGCGCCCACCACTTCGAGGGTGACGAGCAGCACGCTCGACAACTGGAAGTCGCTCCACGCCTGCGCGTACCAGTGCAGCGTGAAGCCCTGCGGCAGCAGCGTGCCGAACCATCGCGTAGCGACGGAGTTCACCGCAACCGTCGCGATCAGAAGAAGCACGTTCACGAGGAAGAAGCCCATCGTGATCCAGACGAACGCCTTCCACAGCCTGTCGCGCAGGCTCGCTTGCTGTTTCATGTTCTTGCCGGAGCGTTGCGTCGGCGCCGGCTGCCAGGCGGCAGCCGCGCGATTGTCGGTAACCATTATCCCTTCCCTCCGGTAACGGGGCCGGTGTAGAAGAAGCGCCGCGCGCTCAGCATGCCCGCCACCACGAGCAGTTGCACGAAGCCCATTACGATGGCGATCGTCGATGCCAGCGAGTAGTCGTAGTTCTCGAACGCGGCTTCCGATGCGGCAATCGAAATCACGCGCGTCGGTCCGGCCGGGGCGCCGAGCAGCACCGCCGACGGAAACACCGAGAACGCCTGCACGAACGAGAGACACGCGGTCATCGTGAGGCCGGGCAGCAAAAGCGGCAGATAGATCTGGCGGAACTGCTGCCACGGACTTGCACCGAGCGTCGCGGCGGCGCGTGCGAGCGTCGGATCGATGCCGGTGACATACGAAAGCGTCAATAGAAACGCGAACGGAAAGCCGGACACGATCAGCGAAATCAGCACGCCCCAGTAGTTATGCGTAAGCCGCACTTCGTCGCCATACAGATGCAGCGCCTGAACGGCCTGCGGAAACCAGCCGTTCGGGCTGAAGTACGTGAGCATGCCGTCGGCGATCAGCACCGTGCCGAGCGTCACCGGAATGACGAGTAAGGTCGTCGCGAGCTTCTGATACGGCGACGAGCGCCGCAACGCGAACGCGACCGGCACCGAGACGCCCACGTTGATGATCGTCGCGGGCACGGCCAGCTTCAGCGTGACGATGATCGTCGGCCACATCGACGTATCGGTGAAGAACGCGATGTAGTTCGCCCACGCGCCGCCGCCGTTCATCGGATTGAACGACAGCATGAGGCCGTAGGCGAACGGATAGATGAAGAGCGCGATGATGAAAATGAGCGCCGGCGCGACAAGCCAGCCTTTTGGATCGCGCTGAACGGGAAGCGCGACGTTCATTTTTCTTCTCCATAGACGAGCGCCTTCGAGGGCGCGACGCGCAACGCAATGCGCTCACCTTCGCTGCATTCGCCCAGGATGCGCGCCCACAGCCTGCCGAACGCCGTGTTCACGCGGATCAGCGAATCGCGTCCGCCGTATTCGACCGTTTCGACGTGCGCGTCGAATGCGTTCGCGTCGCCCGGCGTCGCGCGTTCCAGATCTTCCGGACGCAGCGCGACGCTGACGTTCTTGCTGTCGAAACCTTCCATCGGCGTGCCGAGCAGACGCACGCCGTTCGCGCTCACGGCCACCGTTTCGCCCTGCGTGCCTTCGAGCGTGAACGGCGCGACGTTGCGAAAGCCCATGAAACGCGCGACATGCAGGTTCTTCGGCCGCGAATACACGTCCTTCGGCGACGCCACTTGCTGCACGACGCCCTCTTTCATCACGACGATGCGATCCGCCATGGACAGCGCTTCGTCCTGATCGTGCGTCACGTAAATCGTCGCGCGCTCCAGCTTGCCGTGAATGCGGCGAATTTCGGCACGCATCTCGATGCGCAGTTTCGTATCGAGGTTCGAGAGCGGCTCGTCCATCAGCACGAGCGGCGGTTCGATCACGATGGCCCGCGCAATCGCCACCCGCTGCTGCTGGCCGCCGGATAGCTGGCCGGGCAGCTTTGCATCGTGGCCGATCAGTTGCACGAGCTGCAGCGCGGCTTTCGCGCGCTTGACCGCTTCGGACTTCGACATGCCGCGCATTTTCAGCCCGAAGCCGACGTTATCCAGCACCGACATGTGCGGGAACAGCGCGTAGTTCTGAAAGACCATGCCGAAGCCGCGCTTCTCGGGCGGCAACACGTCGATCCGCTTGTCGTCGAGCCAGATGCCGCCGCCTGTCAACGGCTGCAATCCGGCGATGCAGTTGAGCGCAGTCGACTTGCCGCAGCCCGACGGTCCGAGCAGCGCGATGAACTCGCCCCGCTGAATATTGAGGTCGAGGCCCTTCAGCGCGGCGAGCTGATGCCCTTCCGCGTTGGTGAAGCTGCGCGAGACCGAGTCGAGGCGCAACTGCTCAAAAGTGTGCTTCATGACGATTCCCTGTTGCGCGAGCGGCGGCGTCCCGCGAGGGATCGCCGCCGCCCGGTGACATACGAGTGCGATGTGCTTACTTGGTCTTCTGCGCGCCGATTTCGCGGTCCCATTTCTGGAAAGCGGCGACCATTGCCTGAGCATTCAGCGGCACGACGTGCGGACGATCAGCCAGCAACTTCGCGTACTCGGGGCGGCCGAACTTCTGGATCACTTCCTGACTCTTCGCGGGCGCGGCCGACAGCGGCACGTCCTTCACAGCGGGGCCGGGATAGAAGTAGCCGTCGTCATAGGTCATGGCCTGCTGCGCGGGCTCCAGCATGAAGTTCATCAGCTTGTAGAGCACGTCGAGCTTTTCCTTCGGCACGCCCTTCGGGATGACCATGTAATGCGCGTCGTTGACCCACGTCATGTTGTCGAACGCCTGCACCCTGAACTCCGCCGGCACGATGCCGAGCGCGCGCGGATTGATGTCCCAGCCGGTCACGGTCACGGTCATGTCACGCGTGCCTTCGCCGAGCTCCTTCATCACGGCCGACGTCCCGCCCGGGTAGTAAGGGACGCAGTCGTTCAACTGCTTGAGGAACGCCCACGTCTTGTCCCATCCGTTGACCGGGTCCGTCGGGTCCTTGTCGCCGAGCACGTAGGGCAAGCCCATCAGGAACGTGCGGCCGGGGCCGGAGTTGGCCGGACGCGCGTAGATCAGCTTGTTCGGATGCGCCTTGCACCACGCGAGCAGTTGATCGGGCGTCTTCGGCGGATCGGTGACTTTCGCCGGGTTGTATTCGAGCAGCGGACCGGCGGGCATGTACGTGACTTCGAGGCCATAGCCCTGCGCGATGTCCTGCATCTTGCGCGGACCGGGCGCGTATTTGTCGAGCACGCCGGGGAATGCGGCCGCGTGCTCGGGCAGCAGTTTTTCCCACAGCCCTTGCTGGATGCCGGCAGCGAGCGCATCCGTGCCGGTCACGACAAGGTCGATGTCCGAGCGGCCCGCGCCCTGCATCGCCTTGATCTTGCCCGGCAGTTGCGGCGCGGGCGCGTTGGTGAACGTGATGCTGGACACGAGGTCCGGGTACTTGGCCTTGAACGCCTCGAACCCTTTCTGCGTCAGTTGAAGATTCCCCGCGACGTCGACGATGTTGATCGACACCGGATCGGCAGCGTTAGCCGCGCTTGCCGCAAACGTCCCGCTCACGGCGACGCACAGCGCCGCCAGTTTCACCGACAGTCCTGCCTTGAAAGCCATTTTGTCTCCTCACTTCTCTCGCAACCACTGTTGGGACGAGGTCCGGTCGCTTGTCGATTCTCGATGATGTCGATCGCCGGCCCGTTCGCGTTTCGTTCTGGATGCCGCCGGTGCGCTGTCGCTTTGTCGTTGTCGTTCGCGCCCTTGCGTTTCGCTATTAGCTCACGAAGCTGAAAAATAGCCAACTGAATCATCGTATGTCAAGCAAATCGGAAGGCGCTTGGCGTGTTTCCCGAGCGCGTGGAATCGCGCGCCCGCCATTAACAGCGCGGCACCGGGGGCAACGCTCGGGATATACCCCGAAGCGCTTGTTACCCGACTTGTTTTACTTCTTTTAACCGACGTTTCCTTACCGAGGCGCGTCTAGGCGAGCGACCGGTCGAACTCGACCAGCGCCCGTGCTTCACGTTCAACAGCGGGCAGCGCGCGGCTGGGCGTCGCGCTCAAGAGCGGCAGAATTGGACCCATTTCCGGGATGCCGGAGAGCGTGACTGCGTCGTGCAGCACGCGAATCAGCGAGATATCGTCGCGAAGGGTTTCGAGGGGAAGGAAGCGGTCGTACAGACGCTGCGCTTCGTTCGTGTCGCCGGTCTTTGCGGCGCGCAGCAGCGCCATCACCGCATGCGATGCGATGCAGCCCGAGCCGGTCGTCCACGCCGCGAGCCCGAAATCACGCGTATGCACGAGCGCGGGCCGTTCCCCCATGCCTGATACCACTTGCGCCGCCGGGACGCTTTCTAGGAGCCGGCGCAGATAAGGGTCGTTGGCGGGATTCGCGCGCACGATCGCATACTTGACGGCGAGCAGCGTGCCGTCGCCGACGAGCGCGGCTAGCGTGTCGACGTCGATGTAATCTTCGCTTTTGATATACAGCGTGAACGGCATGCCTGCGACATCGACGAGGCGCTTCAGGCCCGTCGCGACGCCTTCCGGCGTGGTAAAGCCGGCGAGCGGCAGAACCATCGCAGTGCGGTAGTCCGTCTGCGAAAGAATGCGCGCCTGGTCGAGCATCTTGCCGTAATCGGGGCCGATGGCCGGGATCACGCGCGTCTGTGGCCCCGCGCTCGCCGCCAACATGTCAAGCAACTCGCGGTACTCGCTTATGGCAACGTGATACAGATTTGCGTTGCCGCCGTAGAGCACCGTGCGCACGCCGCCCGCCTCGATATGTTCGATGAGCGTGCGGTTCTGTTCGGAGTCGAGCAGATAGTCGGCTTGCCGCGCGAGAGGCGGCACGGCCATGGCGCTTTCGGAGAACTCGTTGATTGCTATCGGTTCGACATTCATAACGCCTCGCTTGACTGGACGGAGTGCCCGCAAAATTAGCAAGGCGTCTGAATGTTGTCAAACAACTTTGCCTCTCGTGTCTGTTAACCGAGGGTTTCCGCCAGTCGGTGCGCCTAGTCGTATGACATCTAGTTCCCGAACATCCGGTCTAGCGCGCATGCCAGATGCGTTCTCATGGCTTTGCCGGCGCGTACCGCGTCGCGGGCGCGAATGGCTTCCAGCACGTCGAGATGTTCACGCTGCACGAGCCGCTGGCGCTCCAGCGTCTTGAGCAACGACAAATTGCGCGACAAGTTCATGCTGAACACCACCTGCTCCTCCATGAACGACATCGCGGTGATGAAGAACTGATTCTTCGATGCACGCGCCACCGCAAGGTGAAACGCAAAGTCGTCTTTCGCGCCGATGCCCTGCTGCGCCTCGACGACACGCTCCAGTTGGTCCCACGATTCCTGAATCGCGCGCAGATCGTCGTCGTCGGCTTTCAGCGCCGCGAGTTCCGCCGCACCCGCTTCCGTGACAATGCGAAATTCGTAGCAGCGCCGGATGTCCGACAGCGTTTCGAGCGGCGCAAACCGGCGCACGTCTGGATCGGGCCGGCGGCCGACCGTTGTGCCCGAGCCGCGCCGTGTGACGATAATGCCGTCAGCGCGCAGGCGCGCAAGCGCTTCTCGCACGGTGGGCCGCGAAGTGGCGAAGCGTTCCGCGAGCGCATGCTCGGTCATGAGCCTGTCGCCCTCCTTGAACTCGCCTTCCATGATGCTGTTCAGAATGTCGCTGTAGATGCGGTCGGCGAGGCCGGGCGAGTTACGCTCGTTCATGTTCGCGCTGGGCGTGGTTGTCAGGGTGGACAACAATTGTAAGGCAGATTTTCCGGCGCACGCGCGATAAACCGCCGCCAAGACAAATTGGCCGACGCGCCATTCCGCACGCGTCGGCCAAGTCCACTTCGACTTCTAGACTGTTACCACTGATGCCCCGCGCCGATCGTGAAGCCGACGTTCCCGGAGTTGCTGGTATTGCCGGAAAGTTTCACGACCCAACGGTTGTCCTGCGTCACGTGCGAGACGCCGATTGCTGCGCCCGATGCGCCCGCGTAGCGCCCGGCGGCCATCGCGACCATCGTCTTGCCCGGATCGGTCGGCTGCGGCAAGCCCGCAACGGCCATCGCGGCAGCGATACCGCCATAGGCCGTCCGCGCAACGTTGTTGACCTGGCTCTGCACGCCGGCGATTCGGCTGTCCGTGTAGCTCTGCGACTGAGCGAGCGCCATGTTCAATTGACCGACGTTGGCGGCGCCCGTGGATGCGGTGCCGGCCCTGACGTTGGTGATCTGCCGCTCGTTGCCCACGGAGCCGACCGACACCGTGTCGTCGCGATCGGCGACCGAGTTCGCGCCCAGTGCGACCGAATTGGCGGCAGTGGCCTTCGCGTTCGCACCCATCGCGGTGGCATGTGCGCCGGTCGCGCTCGCGGCTTCAGTGGCGCGGTCGCCGTGGGCATCGAACATCGGGTTTTGATCGACCACCGCGTTCGCCACGCGATCCAGCGCCGCGTTCATCTGTCCGACATTGACGGCGTCGTTGTCCGCAGTGCCGGCCGCAAGATTGTGGATCATCGTGCCGCTGCCGGAACCATCGCCGAGCGTGACGTTCGCGTAATCCGTCGATCCGTCCGCCTGATGGCCGTAGGTCAGCGCCGTGTTCGCCGAGCCGTCTGTGTTGACGAGCCCCGCCGCCTTGATTTGCGATACGTTGACTGCGTCCGTGTCCTTCGTGCCGGTGGCGACGTTCGTGATCTGACGTTCCGCGCCCGCTGCGCCGACCGATACCGTGTTCGCGCGGTCAGCGACGGAGTTCGAGCCAATCGCCACCGAATTGTTGGCGAGCGCCTGCGCGTTGCCGCCGATCGCCACGGACTCCGCGCCTGTCGCGGACGAATCCGCCAACGTCGAATTGGCGTGGAAATACTTGATGCCGCCGCCTGTGGTGATGTCGTTCAGCGTCGAGTTGATGTTGGTGATGTCGGTCGTGTTCTGCGTGACGCGGTCGTCGAGGTTCGTCAGCGCACCGCCGACCGTGTTGTACGTCGATGAATCCTTGAACGTGTAGCTCGGCGGGGTGATCTTGCCGTCACTATCGACCGACGCGCCACCGCCAAGCGCAGCCGCCGTGCTTGCCGCGGTACCGAACAGTTGGGAACCGTTCACGGCATCCAGACTCGATCCGTCGACCGTGCCGTTCGCTATGTTCTTCAAGGCTACCGGAGCTGTCGAATTTGCAGCATGCAATGTGACGCTCGTGTGGCCGGGATCGTCATATGTGACCGCGTTGGCGGAGCCGCCGGACATCGCTGCATCGAGTTGAGCCACGTTGACCGCGTCGTTGGGCGAACTGCCCGCCGCGAGGTTCGTGATCTGACGTTCCGCACCCGGCGCGCCGACTGAGACGCTGTTCGGGCGATCCGTGACCGAGTTCGAACCCAGGGCCACGCAGTTGGCGAACGAAGCAATCGCATTCCCGCCGATGGCGACCGCGTCCGATCCAGTGGCCGAAGAATCGTTCAGCGTCGAGTTGGCGTGGAAGTACTTGATGCCCCCACCGCCGTTGTTGATGTTGACGGTGTTGTTGCTCACGCGGCCGTCGAGGTTTGCGAGCGCGTCGCCGACGTTGTTGTATGTCGAGCCGTCCAGCGCATAGCTCGGCGCCACGACGTTGCCATTCGCATCCACGGATGCGTTTCCGCCCAGCGCCGTCGTCATGCTGGTCGCCAGCCCGTAGAGCTGGCCGCCGTTCACGGCGTCGAGGCTGCTCAGGGCGACCGCTCCCGCCGCGACATTCGTGAGCGTCACGGGGGCGCCGCCCTGGCCGCCGAGCGTGACCGCGGTGTGCGCGCTGTTGTCATAGCGAACAGTGTCGTTCAGAGCGGTCGACAGCGAGGTGATGCCCGTCGACATGGAGACGGCGCCGGTGGAGAGCGAGCTGACGCCGGTTGAAACCGACGCAACGATGCTCGACAGGGAGTTGACACCCGTCGACAGCGAAGCAACGTTGCTGGTCACGGTGCTCAAGCCGGTCGACAGCGAAGTCACGCGCGAGGAGACCGTGCTGATATTGGTCGATACGGTCGTCGACAGCAGATAAAGCTGCCCCCCGGTGACCGCATCGGTACTTGCGCTTGCTACGGTGCCTGTCGCAAGGTTGGTGATCTTGTTGCCGTTCATGCTCAGCTTCGCATAGGCGTTGATGCCCGCGCTGGTGCTGAGCGTGAACACATCCTGCCCGTTCGTGCCGAGCCGGACCGTGTCCGCGTCGCTCACGACCGCATAGGCGCCGAGGCCTCCGAGCGGTGAGTACGAGGCGAAGCCTGCACCGAACGCACCGGGCAAGGTTGACCCATCGCACTGGCCCGGATCGGACTGGACTCCGGGTGTAAAACTGCTTAGACATTGCGACGTGCTGGCGTCGGTTCCCAGCATGCCGACCGCAAACTGATCGGGCTCGGAAATCACCTGACTCGGCAATCCGTTAGTACGGCGTAGTTATTCGATAGCGCGCGCGTTAGCCGTGAAACGGTCAATCAACGCGGATTGATATCGACGCCGGATTCTTGGCTAGTCGGAGGGGCTTTTCCATTCGGAAAATCCTAAAAGCTTGCGGATTGTTCCGTTTGGATGAGGCGGATGCTGTAATCCGTTAGAGATTAGTAAAGCGAAGGATATTGTCGCTGCTCATGGACAGTCAACGATATGACTCGACTGTTTTGGAGATGGCATGGCAGCGGAAGGGATGCTTCAATGACAGACATGCGTTCAATGCCGAGACTCATGCAGACCGAACGCGTCCCTTGAAACGCAAAACGCCGCCGAAGACGGCGGCGCGAATAAGCGACCTTATGAAGCGATGTGACAAAGCGACGCGAAGAAGAGACCAAGCGATTCAGAATATTCGTCTGCCAGCGGCAATACGCATACTGAATTACTCTCTCAACGGACTTTTATCGGATCACAATCCCAACAAGCTCCGCGCCTCCCTTGCGCTGGCAACCGGACGCCCGTATTCCCCGCAAAGCGACGCTACGCGGCTCACCAGTTGCGCATTGCTCTTGGCAAGCGTGTCCTTGTCCCAGCGCACGTTGTCTTCGAGGCCGGTCCGGCAATGGCCGCCCATTTCGAGCGTCCAGTGATTGACTTCCAGTTGGTGCCGTCCAATGCCCGCGGCCGTCCATGTTGCATCCGGCAACAGGTTTCTCAACTGCGCGACTTCGAATTCGAGAATCTCGCGCCGCGACGGCAGCGCGTTCTTGACGCCGAGCACGAACTGCACGTGCACCGGCCTCTTGAGCAGGCCCTGATTCACGAGGTCGACGGTGCTATAGAGCATCGCGAGATCGAAGATTTCTATCTCGGGCTTGACGTTGTGATCGAGCATGAGTTGCGCGAGCGAGCGCACGAAGTCCGGCGGATTCTCATAGACGATGGTCGGAAAATTCACCGACCCCGTCGCGAGCGACGCCATGTCGGGCTTCAGATCGAGCATCGCGCCGCGCTGTTCGAACGACCGTCCGCGTCCGCCCGTCGAGAACTGGATGATGATGTCGGGGCAATGCTTGCGGATGCCTTCCTGAAGCTCCGCGAAGCGATGCCGGTCGGAGCTGGAACGCTCGTCCTCGTCGCGCACGTGCAGATGGACGAGCGTGGCGCCCGCCTCGTAAGCCTCGTGCGTGCTTTCGATCTGCTCGGCGATGGTGATGGGCACCGCGGGGTTGTCCTTCTTGCGCGGCACGGAGCCCGTGATAGCGACGGAAATGATGCACGGTTCGGTTGTTGTGGCTTGCGTCACGCTTGTCTCCTATGCGGGGTGGCCCCGATGCCCGGCTACGGTAAAAACGCCTATCGCCGCTGCGCCGCGTCGGCGAGCAGCTTGCCGGCCTGCTCGTCCGTCATCGCGGGCATGATGTCGAGCGAAAACAGGTCGGCCCATTCGTGCGCCCATTGCGCGATCGGCTCGATGTCGTCGCATTCACAGACACTGAAGCCGCGTATCGAACCGATCCCGTGCCAGCGTCCCAGCATGCGGACGCCGTCTGGCGGCGCACCGCCGCTTCGTAGAAAGCGCTCGGCGGCTTCGTCCCGAACCTCGGGCAACGCAGTCCAGCTAACGATGAACAACATGGCTCGGCCCTCCTTCCGACGATTGCCACGCAACCGGCGCGCCGGGCGTGGTTCATTCAGTATAGGAGCCGGGAACGACGGCATCGAAAGGGATGCGCAAGCAATGGACCCGGGTTCGCGTCCGGGCGGATAGGGCGAACGAAATGCACTATGCTCAGTGCACTGCGTTCAATGCACGACGACCACGCGTGCGGCCACGACAGGCTGCGCGTGAGTCATGCGCACGGCCGGCGCGCCCACGACGACGACCTGCGCTCTTGGCGGCGGAGGCGGCGCGGCCATGACGACCGTCGTCGGCACGGGCACGGCTACGACAGTCCGTGCCGGCACGTAGTAGTAACGCGGCACGGGCGGCGGCGCGTAGTAATAGACCGGGCGCGGCGGCGGTGCATAGACCACGGCGGGCGCGGCGTATGAAACCTGAACGGTCGTTCCCGCCGACGCGCTTTGCATGCAGGTCAGGCTGATGGCGGCAACGGCGGAAGCACTGAGCAGACGGATGTTCATGGTGATGTCCTCATGGATCGGTTGGCTGAATCGCGGATGACCCGGCCAGCAGAACGATAGCGAAGGACCGCGCGAAGAGTGAGCGCAAACATGTTTCGCCGGATGTCGGCGGCATGCGCCCGTGTGCGATGAAATATGCCGACACGGCTCGTCGCATTCCTGAAATTGCCTTCGGCGCGCGGCTCAATAGAATGGCCTCACCGAACGACATCGCCGGCATCCGGATCAAGGGAGAACATTCATGCAGAAGATCGCGGTCAGGCTAACCGTATGCGCCACCTTATGCACCGCGTTATGCGCTGCCCTCGCCTCCGGCACGGCCCTCGCGCAAACGGCGACGCAGCCGATGGGCGCCAGTCCGCGCGTCGAACGGGGAATGCAGATGCTGCAATCGCGGTTCGCGCATGCCAACAGCACGCACGACGGCAAGCTCACCCGCGATCAGGCATCCGCCGGCATGCCGATGGTCGCCGAGCACTTCGCCGAAATCGACACGAAAAACAACGGCTACGTGACACTGCCGCAGATCGAAGCATTCCTGCGCGAACACGCCGCGCAACGCTGATGGAGGCTGCGCCATGGAAGCCCTGCCGAAAATCATCGTGCTCGACGACGAAGCCGAACTGCGCAATATGCTTCAGCGATTCCTCACATCGCAGGGATTCGAAGTGCGGGTCGTGGAAAACGGCAAACGGCTCGACCGCTATCTTCAGCGCGAACCGTATGACCTGCTCGTGCTCGACTGGATGATGGAGCCGGAAGACGGCCTCTCCGTATGCCGCCGTCTGCGCGCCGAGGGCCACACGCTGCCCATTCTGATGCTGACCGCGAAGGGCGATCCTGTAGACAAGGTCATCGGCCTGGAAACAGGCGCGGACGATTACCTCGCGAAGCCCTTTCTGCCGCAGGAACTCGTCGCGCGCGTGCGCGCCTTGCTGCGCCGCCAGAAGATCGCCGCGGGCGATCCGACGCTGACTTCGCAAGTGCTCCGCTTCGGCGATTTCCGGCTCGACCTCGGCAAGCAGCGGCTTTCTCGCGGCGGCGAGCCGTTCGAAATGCACTCCGCGCAGATGCAGTTGCTGGGCGCGCTGGGATCGTCGCCGAATCGCGCGGTGAGCCGCGACAATTTGATCGCCCGCACGCGCGGCCGCGATCACGACGCGCTCGACCGCAGCATCGACGTACAAGTGTTGCGGCTGCGTCAGCTGATCGAGGAAGATCCGGGCAAGCCGCGCTTCATCAAGACTGTGTGGGGCGTCGGCTATATGCTGCTCGCGGATATCGAATCGTGAAGCTCGCGCCGCGCTCGCTCTTCGCGCGCAACGTGCTGCTGCTCGTTGCGCTCGTCGCGGTGAGCCAGGTGTGCGCGCTCGCGGTGCTGCTGCACTTCGTCCAGACGCCACGCATCGAGCGGGCCGCCGCGACGTTCGCGAGTTACATCGAAACGCTCGACACCGTCCTGAGCACGACGCCGCGTGAGAACGCGCGCACCGCCACGGCCCATCTCGACATGCGCCCGGATCTGCCCGCCGGGGCGAGCACCGCGTCGCCGCGTTCGTGGCCGCGCTTTTATCGCACGTATCAGCGCGATACGTTCATCGAGAGCCTGCGTGGGCATTTGCCCGCCGATATGCCGGTGCGCTGGCAGAACGGCGAGACATCGGCGGATGGTCAGCAGCGGCTCTGGATTCGCGTGCATCTTTCCGGCGAGCCGCGCTGGATCGCGTTGCCGGTGCCGGAAGCCGCGCACGACGACAGCCTGACGACCGCGCTGCTGCTCTCGCTGGGCCTCGGCGCGCTTGCTATCGGGACGGCTTATGCGATCCAGCGCCACCTCAACCGCCCGCTGTCCGATCTCGCCGATGCTGCCCGGCGGCTCTCGGCGGGCGGCGAGCCGGGCGTGCTGCCGACGAACGGACCGACGGAAATCGCGCAGGTCAGCGACGCATTCAACCGCATGACCGCCGCCCTCGCCGAAGCCGAAGCCACGCGCGCCTTGATGCTAGCGGGCATTTCCCACGACATTCGCACGCCGATGACCAAGCTGCGCCTCGCGATGGCGATGTCCGCGGTGCCATCGGCGGACGCGGCGTTCGCGGTATCGGCGGAAGGCTATCTCGACCAGATGGAAAACATCCTTCAGCAGTTCATGGACTTCGCGGGCAGCGGCGCGAAGGAGACGCCGGTCGTCGGCGACCTTAACGCGCTGGTCGGGAACCTTGCGGCGGATTTCGCGGGACTGGGCCATGAGTTCGCGCTGTCGCTCGGGCGCATCGAACCGTTTGCCTTTCGTCCGATCAGCATGATGCGCATGCTCATGAACCTGATGCAGAACGCGGTGCTGTACGGCGTCGTCGGGCTGGAAGTGCGCACGTGGACCGACGCGGATGCCGGAACGGCGTGCATCGTCATTGCGGATCGCGGCAAGGGGCTCGGCGGGCAAGATCCCGAAACGCTCAAGCAGCCGTTCAAACGCGGCGGCGGCGAAGGTCAGCCGAAAGGCACTGGCCTCGGGCTCGCCATCGTCGAGCGTATTGCGAAACTGCATGGCGGGACGCTCGAATTGCGTGCCCGCGACGGCGGCGGCGCAGAAGTGCGGATTGTTTTGCCGCTCGCGCATGCAATGATCGATTGACGCGCTCTTTTCCGCCCGGCGTGAACCATACTGATCGGGTAGACACCGAGAGGGAGATGGCCATGCCTAACGCCACCGGTACGCCGCGCCGGGCGCCCGCCCTGCACGTCCATTTCGCCGACACCGACGCCATCCCGTTCCCCACTCGCTCCGTCGCTCGCGGCGACGCCCTCTATTGCGCGGGCGCGCCGCTTCGCAGCCTGTACACGGTGCAGTCCGGCAGCTTCAAGAGCGTGGCCGCCTATCCCTGCACCAACGACGATAGCGCGCCGCATACGCAAGTCACCGCGTTTCATTTACCCGACGAAACCCTCGGGCTCGACGCCATCTGCACGGGGCAGCATGAAAGCGATGCTATCGCGCTGGAAAATGGCGTCGTGCGTATCATGCAGGTGGGCATTCTGGAGCCGCTGTGCCGCGAATATGCGCCGATGCAGCACGCGTTGCTGGCGATCATGAGCGCGGAGATCGTGCGCGCGGCGCGGCTTGCGCTGATGCTCGGAACCATGCCGGCGCGCGAGCGCGTCGCGGCCTTTTTGCTGGATCTGTCGACGCGGCTTGCCGGGAGCGATGACGCCGGCCTCTCACTTCCGATGACGCGATCCGAAATTGGCAGCTACCTCGGGCTGGAACTCGAAACAGTGAGTCGCACGCTTTCGAAGCTGCAACGTGAGGGCGCCATCGGTTTGAACGGCCGCCAAGTTCGTATTGTCGATCGGGCGCGGCTCGAACACGCCTGACGATCGTTCGCTCTCCGACGTTTCATGTTGCAACGCACTGCGCCGATCGCGAGAGGCGTCCATCGCGGGGCGTCGCGCGACGCGCGCGGTGCATCAATGCACGACGAGCGCGCGCTGCCCCTTTGACGCTTGTCGTCAAACCGTCAATATTAGGATACTAAGCTATAAGCTACGCACGCCAATGCGCGTCGGCATTGCATTTGCTTTGACGAGAGCCATCGCTGATGCGTCGCAACACGGCTTTTGCATCGCGCTGACGAAACCGGTCATCGTGCATTCGGTCGAATCGATTCGTGCAGTCAGTTTTGCACCGCCGACGCTCATCGCGCGCGAGAAGCGCTGCCAGCGTCCCGGACCTTCGAACGTTGTCATGGAGGATGTCATGCGTATTACCGTCAAGCTTGATGGATTCGACGGCGCGCCACCCGCCGCCTACGCCATCTTGTGGCTCGACAAGGAAACCCGCCGCTGGTCGCGCGAAGGCCACCAGGCCGTCGACGTGCCGGACTGGGGCAGACTGAGCGCCGCTTCCAACGGAACGACGATCTGCGATCACGACGCCCGCCAGCCCATCTGCCTGCTGGAGCAGCTCGACGTGGACGCGCCAGGCGGCCCAAGCGAAGGGCTCGCCGGGCGCGTGGTCTGGTGCGCGGACGGCGGCGCACCGCCGAGCGCGGGCCGGTGGCACGTGCAGTGCATCGACCGCGCGGAGATCAAGGCGGAGCACAGCGTCTTTGCAGGCGAGGAGGACGTCTGGCGCGTATAGGCGCCGCTGCGAACTGAAGAGTCAGGGTGCGTCGTTCGACATCGGCATCAACAGCACAGAGAACGACGCCACCCCGACCAGAATGGCAAGCGCGCCATAGTTGAGCACGGCGGGCTTGTCGAAGACGAGGCCGTGCAGCGCGATCACAATGCCCGCCAGCGCCACGAAAACCGCGGCGGCCGCCGCGACGATTCGCGCTTCGCCTCTTATCATGATGTTCTCCCTGCCGCGTCCGACGGCGTCCACACTCTCATGGTCGTGTTTGCACGACGGCGCGCCTTGACCTGAGTCAACCCTTTGTTGCGGGCTCTGGTGTTTTCCCTTGCCCCATTTCGGACGCTTAAATTGGTAGTATCAGGAGCCGGCCGCAGGTGTTTCGTCTGCGGGGACCGGCGCTTGATCGCCGCGCGATGGCATTGGTCGTCGAATCGCGCTCGCGCTCGTTCGAACGAACCTGGGAGGCAAGATGAATCAATCAAAATTCAGCGATCCGTTCAGCCAGTTTGCCGCCATGTTCCAGCAGTATCAGCTTCCAGGGTTCGACGTGACCGCGATCATGGAATCGCGGCGCAAGGACGTCGAGGCGCTTGCTGCAACCAATCGCGTGGCGTTCGGCGGCATGGAGGCCTTGCGCGACAAGCAGTTGGAGATACTGCGCCGCACGCTCGGCGAACTGGAGGGCATTGCAAAGCAGTTCGCGACGTCGTCGGCCAAGCCGCCTTTCAACGCGAATGAAGTCGTGCAGCGCGCGTTGCACAACGCGCTCGCCGACATGCAGGACATTGCGCGCACCACGCAGCAGACTCAGGCCGAGGCTTACGCGCTCGTGAGCAAGCGCATGGAAGAAGCGCTGCAGGAATTGAAGGCGTCCGTGGAAAAGCCGCAAAGCTGACGCTTATTGTTTCGCCTGCGTCGTGATCTGATACAAATCCACTGCGACGCGCTCCCGTCCGTATCGGGCGATGAGCGCGGCCAGCCGTTTGTCGATCGCGCGCAGATATTCGGGCTTCGCTTCGCTATCGGGCCGCGGCGCGTCGAACAGCGGCGCGGGCGTGACCATCAGCACGATCATCTCCGAGCCGAACGGCTTGCCGACGACCCAATCGCCCATCGTGCCAAGGGTCGCCGCATAGTTCGGCGGCGCCTGATTGTCGCGGGAATGCCCGTTCGGCAGCAGATGCACGACGCTGCCATCGAGCATGAAGTAATCGACGTTGACGAAGGAATCGAACGCGGGCGTCATCAGATCGACGATGAGCGGCTCGCCTTCGGTCAGCCGCGTCCGGCTCGAACGCGTGTGCACGGATGCCGGCCCGCCCGATTGCCGGTTGGCGCTCCAGTACGGGCCGAGCACTTTGAGCAGATCGCATTTGTCATCGGCGACCTGCTGCACTCCGAAGTTCGTCGTTCTAACGCCGGCCACGCGGCCGAGCGCATCTTTCAGCTTTGCAAGCCCGTATTTCTCCGACACGAAGCCCTGCACGTCCACAGTCTGATCGTGAACCGATGCGACGAGCGCCGAGCACGGCACGCTGGCAAGGACCGGCGTGACGGCGGCCATCGTGAGAGTCGGCGCGGGCGCCGCGGGCAGAGTCGGCGTAATCGCGGGCTTTTCGGGCGTCGGCATCGGCGTGACGGGCGCGCTTGCCTGTTGCGTCGCCCGTCTGCCGCTTCCCGGGTGCGACAGGAAGTAATATCCCGCGCCCGCAATCAACGCCACCGCCAACGCGCCCAAAGCAAGCCGCGGCACGCTTGTGCGCCGCGTCTTTCCTTGCGTCGATACCGCTGGCGGCTCCTCGCTGAATTCATCGAGAAATTGCCCGACGGTCGGCGTTCTCGCTTCGCGTTCGAACGCCAGCGCCGCCTTCAATGCCTTCCACTGCTTGTTGCCGAGTTGCTCGGGGCGCTGCGGTTTCATGCCGGCGCTCTTCGCCTGCGTCGCGGGAACGCGGTCGAAAGGGTGCTTGCCCGTGAGAAGCTCATAGGCGATGCAGCCGAGCGCGTAGATGTCGTCGCGCGGATCGGCCTCGCGGTGCTCCAGCATCTCCGGGCTCGCATAGGCGGGCGTGAGCGCGCCGAGGCTGCCCGGATCGAACACGGTCGCCTCGGTTTCTTCCTCGGAACGCTGGATCACGCGGGCGATACCGAAGTCGATGACCTTCACTTCCGATGCATCCGTCACGAACACGTTCGCGGGCTTGAAGTCGCAATGCACGAAGCCGCGTTCGTGTGCGTAGGCCAGCGCCGTCGCCATGCCCTTGAAGATGGGAAACATCTGGCCGAACGGCATGCCCTTGAAGTTCGGTGTACGAAGAATCTTCGAGAGCGATTGTCCGACCAGATACTCCATCGTCAGATAGACGATAGAGCCATCGCGGTCGAAGTCGTACACGGTCACGATGTTTCGATGAGCGAGCTGCTGCGCCTTGCGCGCCTCGCGTTGCAGCGCGATCAGCGATTTCGGATTGCCGCGAAACTGCAGATTCAGCACCTTGACTGCGAGGTACGGACGCCGGTCGGACGCCTCCAGCTTGCGCAAGTCCAGCGCCTTATACACCGTGCCCATTCCGCCGATGCCCAGACACTCTTCGAGCACGAAGCGATTGTTGAGCGTATCGCCGACGCCCTTCACCTGATCGACTTCTGGAAGCACTTGCGTCGCCTGGCCGGAAGTTGCGCCGGTCGCGTCCGTGCCTGCGCTTGCCGGTCCCGGCGTGCTGCTGGCGCGGGGCGGCAACGGAGGCGGAAAATCCGGCGTGTGTTGCAGACGCGTATCGTCGCGGGGCGGCTCGAATGCCGTCCCGGGCTCGTCAAAGCGCGTGCGCGCCGCATGCTCGATGCGGCGGCGGATGGCCGTATAGATATCGGGCGGCAAGGGGTTTGCCGCATGCGCCTCGTCGAGCATCTGCATGAGCCGCGCGGCCGGCGTGCGTTCGGTGGCTAGTGCGCCATCTACTCCCGCAAAGAACGTGTCGCGCGACCCGCCTTCGCCCCGATACCCGCGAAGCGCTTCCTGGAAGCTAGTCATTTGTGCGACTCGTCGCGGCTTTGAATCCACATAATCGGCCGACAATTCACTTGTAGTAACAAACACCGGTTGCTCCGTCGATACTAGCCTTCGCGTGCGGCTTAGGCAAATGGCGTTTTCGATGATGCGCGGCATCGCACACATGTCTTTCGCAGACCGACACATCTCGTTCGATGTTGGTCTCGATCCGGCACTCGATCTACTCCGCGGCGCGTTCCAGCTATCGGCAAAACGCCGATTATTGGTTCGAAAGCCTCGTAAATGAACGGCTTTTCGTGATTCATGCGAATGACGCACCATGCTTGGCATGCGCTATGCGTTCCAGCGGGAGAGCGGACAAGTCGGTGGAATCACCACCCGAACGCGCTACGCGCAACCAAGGAGAACGACCATGAAGACGCTGACCATCGAAGACCTGCCCGTCACCGAAAAGCTCGACCGCCGTGCGATGTCCGCCGTGCGGGGCGGCATGAGCCACTTCTTCCCGAGCTATGACTTTTCGAAGACGTCGCTGTCGTTCGATACGCTGCAAATGGCGCAGCAAGAGCAGAACACGTTCAATCAGAACGGCGTGAACGTCGCGTTCGCCGGAGCCATTCATTCGGACGTCCATCCGGAGCAGAAGGCGCTCAACTCGAACAACATCAATATCGGCGGCGGGCTCGGCCCGTTCCGCGCCTGAATACACGATCTCGATCTTGATCGCGCTCTCGAGGAACACCGTCATGTCGCTATCGCCGTGCGGAACTTTGCCGACATCGTGCGGAACTTTGTATTCAACACACCCAACAACGCCGGCACGATTGAGGCGATTTCGTCGCGACATCGTCGTGGACCGAAAGCAGATTGGGCGCGCGAACGTGAACGCGGGGTCGTCTGAAGCGCGGGGAACATCAAGAACAAGTAGCGCGCAAAATCGCTGGCGGCGCAAGGCTTCGGCCTTTCGCCGCCTCTTCGCGTTCGGTGCAGCCTTCGCATGCGGCCCGTCAAGGAGCCCGTCGGACCGTAGGTGCAGGTGAATTGCCTATACTGGATGCGTCTGCCTGCGATCATGGCCGACGCTTCTTAAGCGCGGCTCCAATAACGAAGGAGGAAGCAGTCATGGCTGTGATCAAAATCAGAGACCTCGCGGATAGCGTCGAGCTGGACCGGCAAGCAATGGCCCGCATCGCCGGTGGCGCGCGCGATCGCGGGCGTTCGTCGTTTCGCATTCAGCATGCAAAAGCGCAGCGCGTCGTCGATTATCCGGGCGTGCCGGTGAACGACGTCCCCGTGCAGCAGCCCGGGCCGTTTAGCAACAAGCTCGTTTCGGAGTAACACAAGCGCGAGCGGCGCAGCCTCGCGCCGCTCGCTTGTCAATGCTGGACCGCGTTGTCGCGCGTGGTCGGTGCGCCCAACGAACGCGCCGAGCGTCTGACCAATGCGAGACGAAGGCGCTCACGCGCTTCGCCGTCCGCGTCGGAGAAATAGCGCGTCTTTCCCGCGACCACCGCGCCGGCCGGCACGCCATCCAGATACAGCACGCGATTGCCCGCCAGCGCCGGGATTTTCTCGCCCGGCAACAACGTGCCGACGAGATTGAGCGGGTCGACCGCGCTCAACGCAACGATCACGCCCTCTTTCGGCCGCTTGCGCATTTCGCGCAAGAGCGGCACGGCGTCCGGCAGCGCGAACTGCTCACCCGCGAGTCCCGCGACGAAGCGTCCACCGCGAACTTCGCCGCGCGCCTCCAGCCGGTGATAAACGCGCAGCAGATCGCGCCACGGCGGCAGCCATTGCGCCTCGCGTTCGAGAAGCCGCCAGAAGACGACGCCGTAGCGCCGCAAAAGCGTCAGCGCGACATGCTCAATATCGCCGCTCTCCTTATCGCCCGCGTTACCTGCGCCTGCGCGATGAAGCAGCGCCCAGCGCCCGGCATCGTCCATCCCGCCGATGAACAAGCCGCCCCTGCGCGTGCGCCGCGATAGCGCGTTGCGCCGGGCCGCGGGCGTGAGCAGCGCGCGCAGGCCGGCGAAGCTGTCGGCGTTCACGAGACCGAGCGCCACCAGCTCGCCGAGCGCGTCTTCGAGTTCAGTGCGCAAAAGCCGCGTGTCGGTGAGCAGTTCGTCGAAGAACATCGCGCCGTGCGCGCGCAGCGCATCGAATACCCGTTCGGCGCGCGACGACAGTTCGGGCGCTTCATCGGGCTGCATCAGCGCGTTCCACGCCGCGATCCGAAGGCGCGGCAGCAGGACGATCGGCGTGCCGCGCACCGGCCCGCCCGTCGCGCGCGATCTCCCCGCCGGACGCGACCACACGATCTTTCCCGCGCGGCAGATGTCATCGAGCCAGATGCCGGAATAGTCCGCGATGCGCGCGGGCAGAATCTCGTCTTCCCATGCGACAGCGGGCGCTTCGAAGCCTTCCAGTTGATGAAGCACCGCGAGCAGCGCGTCGCGGCCCTCGCCGCGCGAATCCGGGGCCACACGTTGCCATTCGAACAGGAAGCGCATGAAGTCCTGACGTTCGACCGGTTCGATCTCGCGACGCAGCCGCCGCACCGTATAGCGATGAATCCGCGCAAGCAGATGCCGCTCGCACCATTGCTCGTCCACGCCCGATGCGCCGGGTGCGCCCGGCGTGAAATGCCCGCGCATCACATAGCCTTCGGCTTCGAGGCGCGTCAAGGCCAGCGCGATTGCCGATGCCGGCAGCGCAAGCGGCCGCGCGATCTCCGCCACCGTCAGCGGCCCGAAGCCCGACAGCCGCGCCCGCACGATTTCGACGAGCGCTTCGTCGGCGTTCCAGGCATCGTCGAAGCCGGGCGGCGGCGTGAGACGCGGTTGCATCGGCGCGTGTTCGTAGACGGCGCGCAGGCACGAGAGACGCTCGACCGGTGTCCACAGCGCGTCGTGCTCGGCAATCTGAAGGCGCGTCGCACGTCCCGCGCGGGCCAGCGCATCGAGCCACGCGGACCAGCCTTCGCTCCCGACGGCTTCGGCCTCCGTCACGCAGGACAGGCTCGTGAGGGCTTCGTGCATCTCGTCGGCGCTGGTCACGCTCGGCCACGCTTCCTCGCGCACGCTCGCGATGGCGTCGGCGTCGAGCGCGCCGAGATCGTCCGTCGATTGCGGATCGGTCCAGCGGCGGGCGAGCACGGCTTGCGTGCGGCGCTCTTCGATCGGGGCGTCGTCGAGAAATGCATAGGGCCGCGCCGACAGAATCTCGGCGGCGAGCGGCGACGGCGCGGGCAGATCCCGCGTCACGAGCCGCACCTCGCCTGCCTCGATACGCCGCAGCAGGGCGAGCCAGGCGTCGCTGTCCATCGCGTCGTGCAGACAATCGTCGATTGTCTGTTCAACGAGCGGATGCGCCGGCACCTCGCGCTCGCCGGCGACATTCTCCGCGCACGCCACCTGATCCGGGAACACGGCGGCGAGCAGGTCCTCACTTTTCATGCGCTGCAACTGCGGCGCGACCTTGCGCCCGCCCGTGTAGCGCGGCAGCGCGAGCGCGTTGGTTGCGTTCCAGCGCCAGCGCACGCCGAAGAGCGGTGCGTCGAGCAGCGCCTGAATCAGTACATGCTCGGCGGTCGCGGATTTCACATAGCGCCACACGTCGTCGAGCACGAAGCTATGACCGCCCGTCAGCGAGAGCACGATGGCGTCCTCGGTCGCCGCCGCCTGCAGTTCGAAATTGAAGGTGCGGCAGAAACGCTTGCGCAGCGCGAGTCCCCACGCGCGGTTCACGCGGCTGCCGAACGGCGCATGGATGACGAGTTGCGTGCCGCCGGATTCGTCGAAGAATCGTTCCATGACGAGCGTGTCCTGCGTCGGCAGAACGCTCAGCGCCGATCGCGAGCGGGCGAGATAGTCGACTATCTGACGCGCCCCTTCCATGCCGATGCCGCTTTCGGCGGCAAGCGACGCGGTGGCGGAGTCGAGCGCGGTGGCTTTAGCCGAAGCCGAGGCGCCCGATTTCTCGAGCCGCCCATCGATTTCCGCGCGCAGCCGCGCAATCGCAAACGACAATTCATGGCTGCGTCCCGGCGCTTCCCCGAGCCAGAACGGGATATTGGGCGGCTGGCCGTTCGCGTTCTCGACACGCACGCGCCCGCCTTCCACGCGCAGAATCCGGTATGACGTATTCCCGAGCTGGAAAACATCGCCTGCAAGACTCTCGACGGCGAAATCCTCGTTGACCGTGCCGATCTGCAAGCCCTGCGGCTCGAGCAGCACGGAGAAATCCGCGTTGTCGGGAATCGCTCCGCCCGACGTCACCGCGGTCAGCTTGCCGCCGCGCCGGGCGCGCAGCGTGCGGCTGACGGCATCGCGATGCACATAGGCCCCGCGCACGCCTTGCCGCCCGGTATAACCTTCCGCGAGCGTGCGAACCACGGCGTCGTACCGGCTGCGTTCCAGCGTCGCGTATGGATAGGCGCGCCGGATGCGCTCGAACAGCGCGTCCTCGCCCCATTCCCGGCATGCAACTTCGGCGGTGATCTGCTGCGCGAGCACGTCGAGCGGTGCGCGCGGAACGGTCAGCGCATCGAGTTCGCCGCGCCGCACGCAGTCGAGCAGCGCCGCGCATTCGATCAGATCGTCGCGGGACGTGGGAAAGAGCCGCCCTTTCGGCACGCCGCCAACGTGATGCCCCGAGCGCCCCACGCGCTGCAAGAACGCGCCGATCGAACGCGGCGAGCCGATCTGACAGACGAGATCGACATCGCCGATATCTATTCCCAGTTCCAGCGATGCCGTCGCAATCAGCACGCGCAGTTCGCCGCGCTTCAGCCGCTGCTCCGCGTCCAGCCGATGCTCGCGCGCAAGGCTCCCGTGATGCGCCGCCACCGCTTCCTTGCCGAGCCGGTCCGTCAGATGCCGCGCCGCGCGCTCGGCCATGCGGCGTGTGTTCACGAAAACGAGCGTCGTGCGATGCTGCGACGACAATCCGGCGAGACGGTCGTACACGCGCTCCCACATGTCGTTGGACATGATGGCTTCGAGCGGCATCGGCGGAAGTTCAAGCGCGAGATCGCGTGCGCGCACATGCCCGACATCGACGATTTCGCACGGCTCGCCCGCGCCCGCAAGGAACTCGGCGACGAGCTCGATCGGCTTTTGAGTCGCCGATAACCCGACGCGCACGGGCCGCGCCGCGCCGCGTTCCTCGCACAGCGCGTCGAGGCGCTGAAGACTCAGGCTCAGATGCGAGCCGCGTTTGCTACCGGCCACGGCGTGAATTTCATCGACGATGACCGTGCGCGTGGTCGACAGCATCGCGCGGCCGGAATCGGACGAAAGCAGCACGTAGAGCGATTCGGGCGTCGTGACGAGAATATGCGGCGGCCGCTTGCGCACGGCGTTGCGCTCCTTCTGCGTCGTGTCGCCGGTGCGCACGGCGGCGCGGATTTCCGGCGCGGCCACGCCCATTTCCCGCAAGTGACGCGCAATGCCCGCGAGCGGCTCTTCGAGATTCACGCGGATGTCGTTCGACAGCGCCTTCAGCGGCGACACGTACACGACGCGCGTCTCGTCCGGCAACACGCCTCCGCCCGCGATGCCGTCCCGCACGAGTTCGTCGAGCGCGGCGAGAAACGCGGTCAGCGTCTTGCCCGAGCCGGTCGGCGCGGCAACCAGCGTGGACCGGCGCGCGTGGATGAGCGGCCACGCGCGGGTCTGCGCGGCGGTCGGCGCGGCAAAGCGCGCGAGAAACCAGTCGACGACGCCGGGATGGAAGCCTGCGAGCGCGTCATCGGACGAAAGAGATCGTGCGGTCATCGCAATATTCTAGGGGCGGTCTGGAAACCGCGTACCGGACATGCTTTTAGGACACGTCCCAAGCGAACTTGTCCTATTCGCGGCGATGATGCGGGCCGCCGCATCGTCCATTTGCAGATTGCATTCATGATTGTCATCAGCCTTCTCTTCGACCACGCGCCCGGCGCGCTCGCCAATCATCGCCGTTACGCACGCATGCACGGGTATCGGCATATCGAGATCGATATGGCTGAACTGTCCGGCAGCAGCGCGAATGTGCTCTGGATGTACAAATACGAAACGCTGCTGCATTGGCTTCATCAGGCCGAATCCGGCGAAATCGTCATGTTGCTGAACGAGAACTGCGCGATCATTGGCTCGCAGACATTGCCAGAGCTATTGGAAAACCGCGACTGGCTTCTGACCTGCGCGGAAACGGAGCATCCGCAGACGGCTATTCAGATCTGGCGCAACACAGATGCGGTTCGTCGCGAGATTCACAAGGTTGTCACGCAATGCCGGTTCAGCATGAAGTTGCCGGCCGACGAAGGTTTGCTGTTGTGCGAATTCGATTCGCTCCCCGCCTTTTACAAGGTCAACGACATAAACGTCGTCGTTCCCGCCGCCCTGAATCTCGAATGCGTCTGGGCGACATGGCCCGCGTTTTCCGTCTGCACTCGCGACGAGAAACAGCATCGGCGGTATCGCGCGGCGCTTTTTGCGCATATCAACGAATGCATGGCTCGCGGCATGCCGTTCTTTTCCTTTCACAACGCCGATGTTGAAGATTCGTCCGCAAGCAGCGTCTTCAACGCAGGCCAGCCAATTGCGATCGTTACGCTCTACACGCCGAATGTCGCGTCCTACGGAAGCATCGCCGAGGCCAATTTCCGGCGCTATTGCGAGCGTCACGGCTATACGCTTTACGTCCACCGCGAGATTCCTGCGCATCTCAACGACGGCAAGACTGCCGGCAACTGGCTCAAGCCCGCGCTATTGCGCGAATATCTGCCGCACCACGAGGGGGTCTTCTGGGTCGACGCCGACGTGCTGTTCAACGACATGAACCGTAAGCTCGAATCAATCATGCAGGGACAAGACGCGTTATTCGCGCGCGATGTCGGCACGTGGACGTTCAATTCCGCAATCATGGGATTCAGGCGTACGCAGGCGAATTACGACGCCTTCCACTACATCCTGCATGCCTGTTCGCAACTCGACGACAGATCCTGCGTCTATGCGAACCTGGGCGATCAACACTTCTTCATTGGCGAGTACGAGAAGCATGCCGACTTCGACGCGACACGTGTCGCGTCCTTCATCGACTGGAATACGGCGTGGATTTACCGGCGCGCTGAAAGTTTCCTTGTGCATTACATCGGCATGTGGCATGACAATAAAGCCTTACTGATGAATTACGACATAGAGCAATCCGCCGCGCACTGAACGCCGCGCTCGCGGTTTCGTCAAATCTGCGTAGCATGATCCCAAGTATGATGTGGCGCGACGCTCCATCATTCCTCGACACGGAACCGCTCAATAGAGCCGCATAGATCGCATTCATCCGCATCAAGCCGCAAGACCGACGCTCGACCCAGCCTTTTACCGCAAGGAGAAGAAATTGAACGACGACGTCCAAGGCACGACCGCGACGCAGACGCCCCTTTCACCCGACCTTCTGCGCAAGATCGACGCTTACTGGCGCGCCTGCAATTACCTCTCAGTCGGCATGATCTACCTGCGCGCGAATCCGCTGCTGCGCGAGCGATTGCAACCCGAGCACATCAAGCGGCGGCTGCTCGGACACTGGGGCTCGGACCCCGGCCAGTCATTCGTATGGGTGCATCTGAACCGCCTCATCAAGCGCGACGACCTAAACGTGATGTTCGTCTCCGGCCCCGGTCACGGCGCGCCCGCGACGCTCGCCAATTCGTATCTCGAAGGTCACTACTCGGACATTTATCCCGACCGAAGCGCCGACGAACGCGGCATGCTCAGGCTCTTTCGCGCGTTCTCGTCGCCGGGGGGAATCGGCTCGCATTGCACGCCGGAAACGCCGGGTTCCATCCATGAAGGCGGCGAACTTGGATACAGCCTTTCGCATTCGTTCGGCGCGGCGTTCGACAATCCCGATCTCATCGTCGCCACGATGGTCGGCGACGGTGAAGCCGAAACCGGGCCGCTTGCAACGTCGTGGCACTCGAACAAGTTCCTGAACCCCGCCACCGATGGGGCGGTGCTGCCGATCCTTCATCTCAACGGCTACAAGATCGCCAATCCGACGATCCTCGCGCGCATTCCACACGAGGAACTCGAAGCGCTCTTCAAGGGCTACGGCTACAAGCCGCATTTCGTCGAGGGCGACGAACCCGAGATCATGCATCAACTGATGGCGGCGACGCTCGAACGCTGCATCGGCGAAATCCGCGCGATACAGCAACGCGCGCGCGAGAATCCGGGCGACGTGACGCGTCCGCGCTGGCCGATGATCGTACTGCGCTCGCCTAAAGGCTGGACGGGCCCGAAGGAAGTCGATGGCCACAAGGTCGAGAACTTTTGGCGCTCGCATCAGGTGCCGGTGCTCGATCCGGCGACGAATCGCAACAGCCTCGCCATCCTCGAAGACTGGATGAAGAGTTACAAGCCCGAAGAATTGTTCGATGAAAACGGGCGGCTCGTCGAAAGTCTGCGAGAGCTTGCGCCGGCCGGCGCGCGACGTATCAGCGCGAATCCGCATGCGAACGGCGGCGTGCTGCGGCAGTCGCTGGACCTCCCCGATATCCGCGATTACGCGTTTGAATTCAAAAACGCGGCAAGCGTTTATCACTCGCCGACGGTCGTGCTCGCAACGTTCCTGCGCGAGGTGATTCGCCGCAACATGACGACGTTCCGCCTCTTTGGTCCCGACGAAACCGCAAGCAACAAGCTCGACGGCGTGTACGAAGTATCGGGCAAGCGCTGGCTCGCGGAGATCAAGCCGGAAGACGCGGACGGCGGCGCGCTTTCAACCGATGGCCGCGTGATGGAAATGCTTTCCGAGCACACGCTCGAAGGCTGGTTCGAAGGCTACGTGCTGACAGGCCGGCATGGTCTGTTCGCGACATACGAAGCCTTCGTACACGTGATCGATTCGATGTTCAACCAGCACGCGAAATGGCTGGAAAAAGCGAAGAACGAGCTTGACTGGCGCGCGCCGGTGCCGTCGATCAATCTGCTCATCACGTCGCTCGTGTGGCGTCAGGATCACAACGGCTTCACGCATCAGGACCCCGGTTTTCTGGATGTCGTCACGAACAAGAGCCCTGGCGTCGTGCGCATTTACCTGCCGCCGGATGCAAATTGCCTGTTGAGCGTCGCGGATCATTGCCTGCGCACGCATGACTACGTGAACGTGATCGTCGCGGACAAGCAGCCGCACTTGCAGTACCTCAACATGCAGGACGCGATGGTGCATTGCGCGAAGGGCATTGGCATCTGGGACTGGGCATCGACGGATCAGGGCCAGGAGCCTGACGTAATCATCGCGTGCGCTGGCGACATCGCGACGATGGAAGCGCTCGCCGCTGTGGAGATTCTCAGAAGCCAGTGTCCCTGCCTCAAGATGCGCTTCGTCAACGTGGTCGATCTGTTCAGGCTGATGCCGGACACCGATCATCCGCACGGCCTTTCCAATCGCGATTTCGATTCGATCTTCACGCGCGACAAGCCGGTGATCTTCAACTTCCATTCATATGCGTCGCTCGTGCACAAGCTCACGTATAACCGCACGAATCACGACAACATGCACGTGCATGGCTACCGGGAGCGCGGCAACATCAACACACCGTTCGAGCTCGCGATCATCAATGGCGTGGACCGCTATAGCCTCGCCATCGATGTGATCGACCGTGTGCCGGGACTATCGAGCACGGCTGCGCATACGAAGGAATCGCTCAAGAACCAGATCATCGAGAGCGTGCGATACGCGCATGAAGAAGGCATCGACCGCGACGAAATTCGCGAGTGGACGTGGAAGGGCTGACACGATGACACAAGGCATCCTCGTATTGAACAGCGGCTCGTCGTCGTTGAAGTTCGGCGTGTTCATGGCTCGCGGTGGCGATGAACATGCGTGGCTCACGGGCAGCGCGAAGGGCATCGGACGAGAGAACGGCTCGTTGTCAATGCGCTCGACGGATGGAAGCATCGACACTGCGCAGGAACACGTGATGGAGTCGCAACACGACGCGTTGCAGCGCGTCGCCGATGCGCTGCGTGAGCACTTGCGCGAGCCGCTCGCGGCGGTGGGGCATCGCGTCGTTCATGGCGGACCGCATGTGCGCTCGCATTGCCAACTCACGGCGGAGATCAAGGATGCGTTGCGCGCGGCGGTGCCGTTCGCGCCGCTGCATCTGCCGCAATCGCTCGCCCTTATCGACGAAGCGCAGCGCATCTTTGCTGGCGTTTTGCATTTTGCATGCTTCGATACCGTGTTTCATCGCACGATGCCCGAGCGTGCCACGCGCTTCGCTTTGCCCCGCGAGTTTGGGGAGCGCGGTGTAGTGCGCTATGGGTTTCACGGGCTGTCGTACGAGTCCATCGTGAAGGCGCTGGGCGCAGCGCTTCCGTCGCGCGTCGTCGTCGCGCATCTGGGCTCCGGCGCAAGCGTCTGCGCCCTGAAAGACGGGCGCTCCGTCGATACGTCGATGGGCATGACGCCCACGGGTGGCATCCCGATGGCAACGCGCAGCGGCGATCTCGATCCGGGCGTGCTGATCCATCTGCTGCGCAACGAAGCGCTCGACGCGGACGCGCTGGAGACGCTCGTCAATCGCAAGAGCGGTCTCAAGGCGCTGTCGGATTCCGACGATGACATGGAGGCGCTTCTGGCTCGCCGCGATGAAGGCGATGCCGACGCGACGCTCGCCATAGATGTTTTCTGCACCGCGATTCGCAAGACTATCGGCGCTTATGCGGCGCTGTTGGGCGGCGTCGATCTGATCGTCTTCAGCGGAGGAATCGGCGAGCACAGCGAGGCGATACGAGCGCAGGTGCTCGACGGACTGGCGTTTTTGAATGCGCCGCATCGCGTGGTGCAGACCGAGGAGGAGAAGCAGATCGCGCAGCATTGCCGGGAGATGCTCGCTGCTTGATTGAATCTTGTATGCAGCGTGCTGCGTGCTGCGTGCTGCGTACTGCGTGCTGCGTGCTGCGTACTGCGTGCTGCGTGCCCCCGCAGGCTGCGTCGAGCAGCATCGCGATTGCGCCGCCCGGAAGAATGCGTTGCCGGTTCATAGGGCCGGCGGGAATCGGCATTGTGAATCTGGCCTAGCCGGCGCGCCATTCGCTCAGCGTCGCGCCGAGCGCTCCGAGGAAAGGATTGTCGAGATTCAGATTTGGGAAGTGTGCATGCTCGCTGTGCGCTTGAATCACGCGGCGTCGTTCGGTGCCTGGAATTGTGCCATCGCGGCGCCGCATTAGCAAAAGCGCGGCTTCAGGTGCAGGGCAACAAGTCCGAGTGTGGCAAGTTTCGTCAGGCATTCGACGCTGGAAAGCACCGCAAGCCATGGCGCCTTCATGAATTCGGCGGGCAACTCCGGCGCAATGGCAAGCACGCTCGTGACGCAGACGAAAAGCAACAGATAGCGCGCGACGCGACGTCCGCGCAGCGCGAAGCCGGCAGTCAGCAAGAGCAGCGCTTTGGCTGTCACCACAGCGGCGATCTGTTCGGCGCTGCTGTCGGCGTCGATTTCCCACGGCACTTCGAAGGACGACCACGCGACCATCACAATCGTCGATGCCATCAGCGCGCGGCGCAGGCGATTGGCATCGGCGCGCACGTCGCGAAACGAGCGAATGCGCGAAGGCGAAGGCACGCGCTCGACGCGTTCATCGACTTCGGAAAGCACGGTGGAAAGCGATGGCGGCACGCTGCGATCCAGCGTGGCATGTTCATCGACGCGCATCATGTTGCGCTCCGAAGCGACGCGTGCGTGCATGCGGGCGCGCAAGGCGCGGTGAGGCGTTCCATGTGGGGTTCTCCCATCTGCAAGCGCCAGCCTTAGGCGTTCAAAAAAAAGCGCGCTTCATGACGCGGCCTGGAGCTTTACGTCGGCGAGGAATTTTTTTGCAAGGGAATGAGGACCAACCCGGAGCGACGAAAAGCACTGCGGATTCAAGATACGCAAATCCGCCCGCTAGCGCGAATTGCCTTTCGCTATCGACTAGTGTTGCGCGCGCCCTTATTAATTGAAGAATGCCCGCGCAACGAATCGCAGTGCAAAACGCCTAGTTATATCCGCGAACCACGCATGAGTTTTGCTCTTCGTCAGTTTTCTCGCCCGCGAAACGGCCGCAGATTTCGGCAACATATTCCGGTTCTCCGCTTACCTGGCTGGACCGGTGCGACGCTGGAGTTGCCGTACTGCCCGATACTTCCTGATCGTCCATCCATTCTGCGAAATGGGTATGCTGCGAATTGGATTGCGCATCCATCTTTTGCCTCCTGTATCGGCGTGGATTGCCTTGGCAACTCCAGAATGCGCTTATCAGGGCCAACTGGCCCTAGTGGATTTCATTGATGGACGCTGCCCAAAAGAGTGCGGATCATAAAAAGAATACGTACGTGCCTGGCGCTAAACGACGTTCTTTTCCACAATCGGCCGCCCTTCGATTACGCGCGCCCATCCAAGCGGCGACAAATCGAGTGTCGTATATCGGCCGTGCAAAATCAGTTCGCTGACACCGCGTCCGGTCGCGGGGCCGTGCTGTAGGCCGTGTCCACTGAAGCCGCTCGCGAAAATGCAATTATCCATAGCCGGATGCGCGCCGATAATCGCGTTTTGATCGAGCACGTTGTATTCGTAATAGCCGGACCAGCAATGCTCCACGCGTAACGCTTCGAATTGCGGCACGCGATGCGCGAGCGTCGGCCAGATGACGTCGTCGAAAAGCGCGTGGTCGACCTCGTCGAGGGGCAAGTCGTCGGGATCATTGTCGGCTGTAGGCGACGTGCCACAAATATAGGTGCGTCCTTCGGGGCGAAAATAGACGCCGGTTGGATCGATCAAGAGCGGGCAGGCATCCAGCTTCGCCGGCGACGATACGTTAAAAATGCTGCGCCGCCGCGCATGCACCGGAAGGTCGATACCGAGCATCGCGGCAATCGAACGCGACCACGCGCCTGCCGCATTCACGACGACATCGCACGCATACGCTTCGCCGTTCGATGCGCGCACGCGGGTTGCCCGCCGTCCTTCGCGCTCGATACCGACCACTTCCGCCGCCACGTAGCGCGCCCCGAGCGCCTGCGCCTTGCGCCGCAGCGCCTGCACGAGCCCGTAACCGTCGAACCAGCCTTCGCCCCGTTCGCCGAACGCGCCGGCCACGAGGTCATCCGTGTTGAGCCACGGGAAGCGCGCTTGCAACGCGGCCGGATCGAGCAGCGCGATATCCGCGCCGAGTTCGCGCTGCATCGCGTGATTCTCGCGCAGCGTGGTTTCGCCGCGCGGCGTGGCGAGAAAGAGATAGCCGCCCTCGTGCAGATCAATGCTGGGCCGCTCCCCGTCCACTTCGAGCCGCTCGCCGATGCCACGCAGAAAGTCGATGCCGTACAACGACATCCGCACCGAAAGCGGCGTCGAAAACTGCTGCCGGATCGACGCCGCCGACAACGCGGATGACGAGCGCGCGTAGGCCGGATCGCGCTCGATCACCGTCACCTGTACGCCCGGATCCGACGCTCGCAAGAAATACGCGACGGAGCTTCCGATCACCCCGCCACCGACGATCACTACCTGAGAAGCCACGCCGCCCCCGTCGCAGTCTGAAGCGTTAGAAGTCTTAGCCGAGATTGAAGTCGATGCCCTGCGCGAGCGGCAATTCGGACGAGTAGTTGATCGTGTTGGTCGCGCGGCGCATATACGCCTTCCACGCATCCGATCCCGATTCGCGGCCGCCGCCCGTGTCCTTCTCGCCTCCGAATGCGCCGCCAATTTCCGCGCCGCTCGGCCCGATATTCACGTTGGCAATGCCGCAATCGCTGCCCGATGCCGACAGGAAGCGCTCGGCCTCGCGCAAGTCCGTGGTGAACGCGCACGACGACAAGCCGTGGACCGCGGCGTTGTTCGCGGCGATCGCTTCGTCGAAGTCGCTATAGCGCATTATGTAGAGAATCGGCGCGAACGTTTCCTTGAGGACCACTTCCGTTTGGGCAGGCATTTCCACGAGCGCCGGGCGCACGTAATAGCCGTTCTCGAAACCGTCCACGCTCACGCGCTCCCCGCCGAACACCTTGCCGCCCTCGCCCTTCGCCTGCTCGAGCGCGTCCTGCATGCGCGCGAATGCTTGCACGTCGATGAGCGGTCCCATCAGCACGCCGTCTTGCAGCGGATTGCCGACCGGCACCTTCGCGTAGAGGTCTTTCAGGCGCGCGACGGTTTCATCGTAGATGCTGTCGTGAACGAACAGACGCCGCAGCGACGTGCAACGCTGTCCCGCCGTGCCGACTGCCGAGAACAGAATGCCGCGCAGCGCGAGATCGCGGTTGGCTGTCTGCGAGACGATGCCCGCATTATTGCCGCCGAGCTCGAGGATCGAGCGCCCGAAGCGCCGCGCCACGTCGACGCCGACCGCGCGGCCCATTTCGGTGCTGCCCGTTGCGCTGACGATATCCGAGCGCTTGTCCATGACGAGCTGCGCGCCGACGTCGCGATCGCCGATCACGACCGACGCAAGGCCCGGCGGCGCCGTGCCGAATTCATCGACAGCCTCGCGGAAAATGCGATCCACGGCGAGCGCGGTGAGCGGCGTCTTCTCCGACGGCTTCCAGACGACGGCATTCCCGCACACGAGCGCGAGCGCCGCATTCCACGACCACACGGCCACCGGAAAATTGAACGCCGAAATGACAGTGCAGACGCCGAACGGATGCCACGTCTCCGCCATGCGATGACCGGGGCGCTCCGATGCAATCGTCAGCCCATAAAGTTGGCGCGAGAGACCGACGGCGAAATCGCAGATGTCGATCATCTCCTGCACTTCGCCGAGACCTTCCTGGAGAATCTTGCCTGCTTCGAGCGAGACGAGCCGGCCGAGCGCGGCCTTCTTCTCGCGCAGGCGGTTTCCGAGCAGGCGCACGAGTTCGCCCCGGCGCGGCGCGGGCACGTTGCGCCAGACGGCGAACGCGGTGCGCGCCTCGGCCAGCTTCGCATCGACTTGCGCGGCAGAATGGCGCTTCACGCGCCCGATGACTTCTCCGGTAATCGGCGAAGTCACGGCGAGGTCGCCGTCAACGACCAGGCCCGATATGCCGAGGTCGGAAAGAATCGATTGAGCGTCCACGGTGAAATCCTTTCAATGCTGATGCGTTCATAAGGTCGCCGGTCTGTTTCTGATCAGAAACTTTCGTCGTTTCGGAAACTATACGCGCTGACGCCGCCGGCTACAACGCCGCCAATATGCGGGTTGTCACCGAGGCGCGGTGCATGGACGGGCCCGGTCGCAATGTTATTATCGGAAACAAAAGCACGCCCACGATGACGACTCTCCGCCCCAACCCATCCTCCGACCATTCGACAGCCGATCTTGGCCGCCGTGTGAAACACGCGCGGGTCGCGCAAGACCTGACGCTGGAGACGGCGAGCCGCTTGTGCGGCGTCTCACGTTCGGCGTTGTCCAAGATCGAAAACGGGCTGATGTCGCCCACCTTCGACGTGCTTCAAAAAATCGTGCGCGGTTTGCAGATTGATCTGGCCCAATTGTTCGGAAGCGCGAGTCCGCCCAGTGCGAGCGGACGACGCGCGCTCACGCGTCGCAACGAAGGTCAGCGCCACGCGTATCGCGGCTATCAGATGGAACTGCTCGCGACCGAACTTGCGCATAAGGCAATGCTGCCGTTTCGCATCCGAATTTCCGCGCACACGCTCGACGCTTTCGACGACTGGGGCCGTCACGAAGGCGAAGAATTCCTGTACGTAATCAGCGGCAGCGTGTGTCTCTATTCCGAACTTTACGCGCCGACGCATCTGAACGCAGGCGACAGCATCTACTTCGACAGCCGCACGGGGCACGCGGCCATTTCCACGAGCGAAGAAGACGCAGAAGTGCTCTGGATGGCAACCGGCGGCGGCGTGCCGGCTTCCGCGCCGGCGGCCACATCCGCCATCGACGCTCAGTAGCGCTTGGCGTTCAGCCGGCCTTGCGCATTGGTCGCTGCTTCGATTGCCTCCAGATTCTGCGGATACGGATAGTTCAAGCCAAGTAACTGACGCATCGTGCTGCTGGCGCGCTTGACGAATGCATCGCCGACCATCGCGCGCAGATCTTCCATCGGCTTCACGAACTTCGGCAGATACTGGATGAGCACCGCGCTGCGGTCGCGCTCGCTGTGATTCGGCATCGCGCAATGCCAGGTCGCGCCGAAAAAGACGATGGCATCGCCCGGTTGCGCTTGCATGCGTTGCGCACGTTCGTGGAATCCATCAGCTTCATTCGGATAACGAAGCATATGCTGGGTATGCGGCACGAACGCCGTCGCGCCGGTTTCGGCGGTGAACGGGTCGAGCGGAATGGTCACTTGCGCGTTGAGCGGAAAGCTCGCGTTGATGCCGACCGGAAACGTGCCGGGCATATGAAAGTCCCAATACGGATAGTCGATGTGCGGCTCTTGCCCCGGCCCGCCCGGCAAGATGCGGTTCGCAGCGATCGATCCCATGATGAAATCGTCGCCGAGAAAGCGGCGCATCGCGGCGACGATCTGTTCCTGTTCGGCCATGTGCGAGAAGACGTCGCCTTTTGCGAGCAGATTCCAGACGCGCCGCTGCAGATGCAGCTTCGCATCCTGCGCTGCCTGTCCCTGGAAATGCGTGACGGTCTGCGCGTGATCGTCCGAATGCGTCATGACAATGCGGCGCGCTTCGTCTATTTGCGCCGCGCTGAAAAGGCCGCGCACGCAGATTGCGCCAGGGCCGTTCAAAAGCGCATCGACGCACAGCTCCGGAGTGAACGTTGCGGGATCGACTTGTTGCACGGCTGTCTCCTTTTTTGAGGCCTGGGTTCAGTGCGTCGAAGGCGCGCGCAGTTCGAGCCGCATCGGCATTTCGCTTGGCACCATGGTGAACGCGCACACTTCGCGGATGTTCGCCGGGTTCGTCGCGAGACGCGCGACGAAATTAGCGGTCAGCATCGACAGGACAAGCCGCATCTCCACTGCCGCCAGATGCCGCCCCGGACACACGCGCGGACCCGCGCCGAATTGCAGCCACGCTCGCGGTTCGTGCGTCGGCGCACCCGCCTCCCGTCGATGTTCGCGCAGCCATCGCTCGGGATCGTAACGCGCGGCATCGGCGAAATGGCGTGGATCGAGCATGGCCGGGCGATTCAGCATGAACATCTTCGTGCCGGCGGGAAGCCGGACACCGTGCAGCCTCACTTCCTCGAGCGGTTCGAACGAAAGATACGGCGCGACGGGATGCAGGCGGCTCGCCTCGGTGCATACGGCTTCGCACAGATCGAGGCCGCGCATGGCGTCGTAATCCGGGCATACGGGCGCATCCCCGAGCGCGTGGCGGGCGTCGTCGGACAGGCGGGTTTGCAGCGCGTCGTCGTCGCCCAGAAAGAGCAGCGCCCATGCTATGGATGTCGCCGTCGTGTCCTCGCCCGCGACCAGCAGCGTCATCACGTTCGCGGCGATGTCGTCGTCGGTGATGCCGGAGCCGGGCGTATCGCGCTGGGCGAGCATTGCTTCAAGCAGATTGCGCGGTTCGTCCCGGGCCGCGTGCGCGCGCTCCCGCGTGCGGGCCATCAGCGCGCGAATATAGCGGTGGACTTCGGCCATCGCGTGGTCGAACTGACGGTCGCGCGGCAGCTTCATGTAGCGCCAGTACGCGAACGGCGCGTTGACGCGCGACATCAGCATCGGCAGGAGCTGCGCGAGATGCTGCTGGATCATGTCGCCTTCTCTTTCCAGCGTGTTCGGGTCTTCGCCAAACGCGAGTGCGCTCGTTACATCGACGGTGAATCGCTTCAGATCCGCGTTCATGTCGACGATGCGCCCCGCGCGCGCCGACGCCTCCCAACGCCGCCGCAGCCGTTCGGTGATGGCCGCGAGCGTTGGATAGAACGCCTTGATATGCGGAATGGAGAGCGCCTGCATTACGAGGCGGCGTTGCGGCAGCCACGCGGCGCCCTCGACCGAAAAGAGCCCGTTGCAGCCGAACTCCTTCAGCACGGATTCGATCGGCTCGTAGCGGCGATACCGATGCGGCCGTTCGCGCAGCACCGCGTGGCTCAGCTCGATATCCGACCACACCGTGACCGGCGTACGCCCGAGGCGAAAGACGTAGGGCGTGCCGAAGTCGGCAGCCCAGCGTTCGAGCGTGAGATGATGCGTCGCGGGTTCGAGCTGGTGCAGGTTGCCGATGAGCGGCAGACCGCGCGGAGACGGCAAGTCGTGGATTTCACGCGCGTGAGCGATGGTGGTCGCGGCGGTCATGATCGGGCTCGTGAGGGCTTGATCTGGACAGGATAGTGCAGGCAACGAATCATGGCGTGCAGCTCTCACGCTTTCCAATGTCACTGAGCGCGACGTTTGCCTATGAAGAGCCGCTCTATTCGAAGGGATATTGCTGACGCGAATGCACCACGTTGACGACCTCGATCAATTCCGTCACTGCATAGACCACGATGTAATTCGGATGCACGACGATTTCTCGCGTACCCCCAGCGCGACCCGGACGAAAAAGTTCGGGCCTCAGCGCTGCGACCAGTGGCGCGGCTTCAATTCTCTCTTTGATCAAGCGCGCCGCCGCGGGGCTATGTTCGGCAATGTAACGAATGATTTCCCGGACGTCGCGGCGCGCATCCGGCGTCCAGACAACTTCGAGCGTCAAGCAGCCCTCTCTCCACGACGTTTCTCGGCCGCAGCGATGATTTCTTCGACTTCCGCCATCACTTCGTCATGCGGAATCCGCGGCCGCGTATCCGCCATCGAACGCTCGACTTTCGCACGAAACCACTTGTCGTAAGCCTCGGCTTCTTCGACGGTGGTGAACTCGGACACGATGGGGTCGAGCGCGGTAGTCATATCAATTTCTCGTCTGGTCATGAATTCATGATAGCGCACGCCCGAATCGCCCGTCACCTCGGCCATTCGGCTAATCCGGCAGCGTTCATTCCACCGCCGTAACGCGCTTGCGCCTCGTGGCGGCGGGTTCGTCCTCGACCGCAGCCTCGACCTTCGCCGCCGGCCTCTTGAAATACGGCGAACTCAAGGTAGCCGCGCCCATGTCGGACGCCGCTTCCAGCAACGCCGGAGCAAGCGCCTTGAGCCGCGCCTCGGGCAGTCGGCTCGTCGGCCCCGCGAGACTCACCACGCCAACCACGACGCCCGTCACCGGATGATGGATCGGCGCGGCCATCGACGTCATGCCGGCCTCGTAGGTCTCGCTCGCGATGCCATAACCGCGCTTTCTGGCCGCGTGCAGGTCCCCAAGAAACTGCTGAATCGTCTTCGGCGCTTTCGGACCGCCCTGCCCCGGCTTGCCAAGCCCGCCCTGTTTCGACACGAGCGCGAGCGCCTCTTCGTCCGACAGCGACGACAGCCACGCCTGCCCGCTCGCCGTGCAATGCAGCGGCGGCTGGCTGCCCATGTCCGGGTCGTAGCGCAGGCCGGACTTCGCGCCCTGCGCCTTGCCGACGAACGTAATGTGGTCGTCTTCCACGACGCCCAGCCGCGCCAGCTCACCCGACGCCGCCGCGAGCCGGTCGAGCACGGGCTGAGATACGTCGAGCACGCCGCCCGTCGAGAGATAAATGAGCGCGAGCGACACGAGCTTCAGCGCGAGCATGTATTCGCCGTGATTCTCGTCCTGGCGCACATAGCCCTCGTCGATCAGCATGGCGAGCAGCCGGTGAGTGCCGCTGCGCGGGATATTGAGCGTATCGGCGATGGTGGCGAGCGGCATGCGCCCGCCGTTTTTCGCCAGTAGCTCGATGATGGACAACGCGCGCTCCAGATTTCCCGCCATGTTGCTCTCTTCAGTTTCCGATTCGGAATAAGAACACGATTCCATCACTGAATTCAACCATAGACTTGTTCTAGCACGCGTAGCGTCGCTTCGCGAAGGCGTTTCGCGCGTTGCAGTGCGTTCGCCGTTTTCGCCCAATCCTGCATGGGCGCTTCGATGGAAAGCGGCAAATCGTCCGGCAGCGCCCGAAGAATGCCCGCGAGGTCGATGCCGCCTTCGCCGGGAATCATGCGGGCGCAGCGGGCCTGGTAGAGCAGCGTCTCCGTGTCCGCCGGACGCTCGGCCGGGGCGTCGCAAAACTGCACGTAGCCGAAGTAGTCGCGCGGCAAGGCACGCAACGTGTCGATGGACGAACCCGCGCGGTCGAAGTGAATCGGATCGACAATCAGCCCCGTATTGGCGCGCTGCGCCGCCTGCACGATGCGCGCGCCCTGCACGATGTCCTTCACGTCTGTCCACGGCATCGGCTCCAGCGACGGCGCGAGACCATACGGCTCCGCGATATCGCACAGTCGAGCGAGCCGCTCGGCGGTACGTGCCTCGTCGGGATCGTTGCCGGCGACGAGTACGTAGCGCGCGCCCAGTTCGGCGGCCGTTTCGAGCATCGGCTCATAGCCCGTCACGTCCGTGTCGGGCGTGAGCCGCAGAATCTCCGTGTCGAGCACGCCGATGCCCGTGTCCTTCAGCGCAGCGAGCGTTTCGCGCCTGAGCCGCGTCGCGCCGATGATCTCGTGGCGCACCTCCGTCTCCGTCGCGGGCAGAAGCCGGAGGCCGACGAAATCGTAGCCCGCCTGCGTCGCGCACTCCACCATCTGCGGCGGCGTCAGTTCCAGCACCGTCAATGCGGAAAGCGACAGCTTGCGTCGTTGCATCGTCGTCACTCCTTCTAGCGCAGCGGCGAAAACGGCGCCGGAACGTAGATGGTTGATTCCATCGTCGTGAGGTGCGCCGGTCCGCCCTTCGGCGGCCAAATGCCGTCCTTCACGGCCTCGGCGCGAATGCGCGAGCGTTCGTCGACGCCTGGATACGGCCAGATGTTCAGAAAGCGCGGCGACGCGCCGTCGAGCGCGTACATCGCGCCGACGAGCGGCGAGCGCTTCGTGCGCTCCGGCACGGCGTTGCGCCACGCGTCAATGGTGTGCTGCAGGCTCGCGAGCTTCGTGCCATACACGCGCATCTCGTAGATGCCGCCGTGCTGCGCCGGTTTTATCGGCGGCAGAAACGGAAACAGCGCGTAGCTGTGCAGTTCCATATCGGTGATGAACTCGCCGCAGCCGAATGGATTACCTTCGAGCAGCAGTCGGCGGCGTTCCGCGAGCAGCGCCGCGTCCGATTCAAAGCCGCGCAGCACCATCACTTTGCCGAGCGCGCCGATGTCGGAGTACCAGCAGCCGAGCAGCGTCGAGCCGGCCTGATCGCCCCTCGCGCTAATGTTCTCGAAGACTTGCGCGTTCGCGCCGATCTTCACGGTAAGCGTCACTGTGTCGTATAGCGTCATCAAAGCGTCCTTGCCTGGTTGAATGAGGATGCAGCCGCGACCGCTTCGCCGTGCGAAGGCCGCGCGAGTTCGTGTCCCGTGAGATACCCGAAGGTCATCGCGGGTCCGAGCGTGATGCCGCCAGCGGGATAGTGCCCGCCCATCATGCTGGCCGCGTCGTTGCCGACGGCGAAGAGGCCGGGAACCGGTGCGCCGTGCGGATCGAGCGCGCGGGCGCGGGCGTCGGTGGCGAGTCCCGCGAACGTGCCGAGGCTGCCGGGCAGCACTTTCACCGCGTGAAACGGGCCGTCCACGATAGGCGCAACGCACGGATTCGGCCCGTGCGACGCATCGCCCTGTGCGCGGTTGTAGGGCGTGGAACCCTTGTGGAACGCGGGATCGCGGCCGTGCGTGGCGTGCGCGTTGTACGTGGCGATGGTTTCGCTCAAACCGCAGGCGTCGATGCCGCAACGTTGCGCGAGCGCTTCGATCGTCGGCGCGGTCTGGAGATAGCCCGAGCGTTCGTAAGGTGCCAACGCAAAAGGAAACGGCTTCGCGAAGCCGAGCCCGTAGCGTCGCTGGAACCGGTGATCGCAGACGAGCCACGCGCACACTTCGTCGCCCGGACGCGTGACGCGGATGAGCGCGGCCATAAAGTCGTGATACGACGACGCCTCGTTCACGAAGCGCCGGCCCGCACGCGTCACGGCGATCACGCCTGGCTTCGCGCGCTCGACGAGATGCGCGAACGCGACAGGCTCGCCGTCGCCCTTCGGTACCAGCGATACGGGCGCCCACGCGGCCGGCGCCGCACCCGATGCGTCGAACCGAGCGCCAGCCGCTTCGCCCATGCGGATGCCATCGCCCGTATTGCCGTGCGGCGCTGCCGACCAGTGCTCGTTGCCCGAAGGCGTGTAGGCGAAAGTCTGCGCGCGCCGAGTGCGGTCGTGCGGATAGCCGCCGCATGCGAGCACGACGCCGCGTCGCGCGCTAATTCTATGCAGCGCGCCGTCGATTTCGACATCCGCGCCGCTCACGCGCACGCCATCGCGCACGAGCCCGACCGCTCTCGCGCGCGTCGTGAGTCGAACACCGTGATCCGCCGCCGACTTGAGCAAGCGCGCAACGAGCGCGTTGCCGTTCACGAGTTGCATCGAACGGCCATAGCGCAGCGTGTGCACGGCGAAGGTGGCGATGCGCTTCGTCACATGCCATGCGGAGCGGACCGAACGCGTCGCGTTGAAGAAATGCGCCAGGTCTTGCCCGGATGCGATTGCCATGCCGTTGACCGTCATCTCGCGCAGCGGCGGGCGCAGCGTGTCGATCAACGGACCCAGCTCGCGGGCATCGAACGGCATCGCGCAGACCGAGCGGCCGCCCGTCGCCGCGCCTTGCGTCGTGTGGAAGTCTGGAACGCGGTTGCCGTCGATGAAGCGCATCGACGTGTTCCGCTCGAAGAATTCGATCATGCGCGGACCGTGCTCCATCAGCGCGTCGGCTTTGGCGGCGTCGAATTGCGCGCCGAGTTCGTTCTCGAGATAAGTGCGCGGCACGTCGGCGCGTTCGACGATGCCCGCGCGCGTCGCGAGCGGATTGCGCGGAATCCACATCCAGCCGCCGGACCACGCGGTCGTGCCGCCGAACACGTCCTCTTTCTCGCACACGATGACCGAAAGGCCGAGCGTCGCGGCAGTGACCGCCGTGGATAGACCGCCCGCGCCGGAGCCGAGAACAAGGACATCGCATTGAAGCGTCGGAGGAGCGGTTGCCGGGAAATCGCTTCGTTTCAGCATGGCGTGTCGCTCTATTGCGCGTGGACGGGCACGCTGATGTTTTCATCGAACGCGACGCTTTCGGACTTCGCCCGCCCCGCCGCATGGCGACCGGCGAGATAGGCGAACGCGAGCCCCGGTCCGAGCGTGATGCCCGGCCCCGGATATACGCCGCCCATTACCGATTGCATGTCGTTGCCGCATGCGTAAAGGCCGCCGATGGGCTGATCGTCGTGATCGAGCACGCGCGCGCTGGTATCGGTGACGAGACCCGTCGCCGCGCCGATATCGCCGGGGTAGAGCCGCACCGCGTAGAACGGCGCACGCGCGATCGGTCCGAGACACGGGTTCGGGCCGGTCCAGGTCGCATCGCCGTTTGCGCGCTGATAGTCGGTCGTGCCCCGCTGAAAATCCGGATCGACGCCCGTCTGCGCGTAACGGTTGATGCGCGCGACGCTATCCGCGAGACCCGCCTTGTCGATGCCGAGCTTCGTCGCCAGTTCATCGAGCGTGCTCGCTTGCGTGAGATAGCCATCGGCGAGAAACGGGGCGAGCCCTCTGCCGCCCGGCCGCACCATGCCGAGCCCATACTTGCGCAATCCTTCGGCATCCGTAACGAGATATGCGGGCACGGAAGGCGTCGTGCGGTTCGCTTCCTGCATTGCGATGCCAAAGAGGTGATAGGACGTGTTTTCGTTCACGAAACGCTTGCCGCTCCGATCGACGACGAGCATTCCCGGCTTGCCGCGATCCATCAGGAAATGCGGGAATACCGCCGTCGTGCCGTCCGCCCGCTTGCGCACGGAGACGGGCGCCCAGAATGCGTTCGACAGCGCGCCGTCGCCAAAACGC
>Ga0308173_10000018_pt1 | contig 51904 bp, 41 predicted proteins | sample PhyPR1_FD_203716 | JGI IMG/M metagenome (GOLD analysis project Ga0308173, IMG submission 203716) | Soil microbial communities from UC Gill Tract Community Farm, Albany, California, United States - DLSLS.P.R1 | ecosystem: Environmental > Terrestrial > Soil > Agricultural land | place: USA... | reverse complement strand
TGCAGCACGGAGATGAGCACCAGCCATCCCGCTGCGACCAGCAGGATCGTCCTCTTAAGATTCATCGCGGAACCCCCACCGAACGGATTTGACCTTTTCGAGCCTTCGGAACGCCAGGTCCAGCGCCAGCCCAATCACGCCGATCAGCAGCATCGCTGCGACAACCAGGTCATAGCGCTTTCCTGAATTTCGCGAATCGATGATCAAGTACCCCAGCCCGGAATCGACCGCAATCATTTCCGCCGCGACAACCACCAGCCACGCAATACCGAGCGCGATCCGCAGGCCGACGATAATCTGCGGCAGCGCAGCGGGAAACACAACTTTCGCGAGAACGTGAAACGGCGATAGGCCGAAGTTCCGGCCCGCTCGCCTTGATATCGACGGAACGTTCGAGACGCCATCCGTGCATGAAACTACAATCGGAAAGAAAGCGCCTAGGAAAATCAAAAAAATCGCGGCATTATCCCCAACTCCGAAAAAGATGATCGCGACCGGAATCCACGCGATGGGACTGATGGGCCGGATGATCTGCATCGCCGGATTTACTACCTGGTTGGCAGCCGGATACCAGCCGAACATCAAACCCAGCGGGACGCCGAGAAGCACTGCAGCCCCAAACCCGATCGCCACGCGCCGCAGCGAATCGCCGATATCGGCCCAAAGAACATTCTGCCGGAGCAGTTCAGCCAGCCCCCGTTCCACATCGAGCGGCGACGGGAAAATTCGGGTGGCCGTCCAGATAACACAGTAATGCCACAACGCGAGAAGCAGCGCGCAGACCAGAACAGGCCAGAAGAATCTCTCCCATCTCCTCGGCTGGTCGATTGTCATATCCGGTGTGCCAGGCCAATCTGCTTGAAAATGCCATCCCGAAGCTCCAGATAGCGCGGGGAACTGATGTCGCGCGGATGAGGAATGTCAATGGTTACGATTTGCTGGACGGAAGCAGGCCGGGCGCTCATCACCACTACGCGATCCGCAAGCTGAACCGCTTCGTCAATATCGTGTGTCACGAAAATAATCGTTTTGCGCTCGGCTTCCCAAATGCGTAGCAGTTCACCGCGCATGATCAGGCGCGTGATGGAATCGAGCGCCCCAAATGGTTCGTCCAGAAACAGCATGTCCGGATTTACCGCGAGTGCGCGAGCCACCTCCAGGCGCTGCTTCATACCGCCCGAAAGTTCCGGCGGATAGGTCTTCTCGAACCCTTGTAAACCCACCATTTTGACGTAATGCGCGATGCGCCTCTCGCGTTCCCGGCGCGGCAGTTTGAATAAGCCGAATCCGATGTTTCCATCGACCGTGAGCCACGGGAAAACGCCGCGTTCCTGGAAGACAAAGATGCGGCGAGGGTCGGGACCGCGCACCACTTCGCCATCAATCCTTATGTGTCCGCCCGTCAGAGTAAGGAACCCCGCCATGGCGCTTAACAAGGTTGACTTGCCGCATCCTGAGGGTCCTAGCAGGCATAGAAACTCCCCATCGCCCACTTCAAGATTGATATCGTTGAGGACTTCCGTCGTCTTGCCGTCGCGATGAAAGACCATACTGACGTGCTCGGCACACAGCTTCGTTTTCAAGGCTACCGGCGTCACAAAAGTTTCCATCACCGACAAATACTTAATCCTCCGAATAACTCCAGCGGAACGATTTCACTCGTTCAAGCGAGCGTATCCCCATATCCAGCAGCAAGCCGATGAGCCCGATCAACACCATTCCGGCAACCACAAGATCGTAGCGGTTTCCGGCGTTGCGCGCATCCACGATCAAAAATCCAAGTCCGGAGCTTACGGCAATCATCTCGGCCGCCACGACAACCAGCCAGGCGATCCCCAAAGTGATCCGCAATCCAACGATCAGTTGCGGAATAACGGCTGGATACAACACCCGATAGACCAGATCGAGCGGACCGAGCCCGAAATTCCGGCCTGCGTTTATGTAAACGGCGGGAACACTTTGGACCGCATTAATGGCCGTCAAAAGCAGCGGGAGAAAGCAGCCCATGAAAATCAGAAATATGGCGGCCAGATCTCCCACTCCGAACCATAGAATCGCGATCGGAATCCAGGCAAGGGGCGATATCGGGCGAAGAATCTGGACGATTGGATTGAACGCCATTTCGGCTCGGCGGAACCAGCCGATAGTGAGTCCAAGGGGAATGGCCAAAACGACTGCCAGCGCAAATCCCCACGTAACGCGGAAAAGTGAGGCGATCACATATTTCAAGAGAAGTCCGCGCCGCGCCAGGTCGGCGATGCCGCCAACCACTTCTAATGGGCCAGGCAGCAGATGAACGGGATGCCGGCTGACTGCGATTTGCCAGATCGCGAGTAGAACTCCAATGAATGCGATTGGCCGGACCCAGACAAGCAGGCTGAAAGCTCTCGATTGAAGTGTTTTCGCCGTTTTGACGCTATCCGGCCCCAGAAGACCGCGCAAGCAAAAGTATAACCTGGAGAAAACCATGCGGACTGCTTGCGGCAGGGGAACGAGAGAACCGGGAATAAGTTAGTTTAGACGAATTACCCTCGCCTGACATCCAGCGGAAGGTTGATTCTCATTTACAACTTGAGTTGGTATCAAGCGAGGGGAGTATGCTAACTCAAGTACGGAGATGGGGGCCGTGAGTTTCGATTTCGAGATGGTTGAAACGATTCGCTGAGTCCTCGGTCCAAGAAGTGTATTCGCTCCAAAGGCTCAAACATACGTGCGTATTCACCTGGTAAACCCAAGCGATCTGTCTTTCGGAACAGCAGTCATCACGCCGCGCTGGCTGTACGTCCTGGCTGCGGCCACTCCTGCGTCATTCGGCGACCCCCTTATTTGGGACGAGACGCTGGAACAAATTGATGCCTCGCGCATTCAGGCCGGCGACATCGTTGGCATAGGCGTCCATACCGGAAACGCATTACGCGGCTATGAAGTTGGCAAAATTGCGCGCCAGCGCGGCGCTACGGTGGTGTTTGGTGGAATCCACCCCACCTTGTATCCGGACGAAGCTTTTACTCTGGGCGGCGCACACAGCGTCGTTAAGGGTGACGGCGATGTGATGTGGGCAGAAGCGCTCCAGGATTCTCAAAACGGCGGACTCAAGGCCATTTACGAAGGTGGACGAATCGGGCCCGACCATTTCCTGCCGGCCCGCTGGGATCTGCTTCCGGAGAAGAAATACATGTGGGCCTCGGTCCAAACCGTCCGAGGATGCGCCAAGCATTGCTCCTTCTGCTCGGTCTGGCGAACAGACGGTCAACACCCCAGGCAGCGCGCGTCGGATAGCGTCGTCCAGGAGGTCGTGGAACTCCGGCGCAAAGGGTTCCGCTTTGTCCTATTGGCCGACGATAATTTCTATCCGGTGACGTTGACCGATCTGAAGTTGGCCGAGCGCCAGGGAAACAAGCAGAAACTCGCCGAGTTGCAGTCGATTCGCCATGAACGGTTCGAACTGATGGCGCGTCTCGCCGAACTGCCGGAGGACATGGTGTTCTTCACCCAGATCACCATGGAAAGCGCAGAGGACCCGGAATATCTCGACTGTATGCGAAAAGCTCGGATCAGGGGCGCGCTGGTAGGCGTAGAGACCGTAACCGCTGAAGGCCTCAAGACCGTGTTTAAAGACTTCAATTGCGTGGGCGATACGTTGGTGCGGCGGCTTCAAAGCTTCCGCGAGCACGGAGTACATGTTTTGGGCTCATTCATTTTCGGCCTCTCTAGCGATCGGCCCGATACGTTCGATGCTACCGCTGTGCTCGCTCAGGAAGCCGATATTGCATTCGCGCAATTCGTGATGCTCACGCCGCTGCCCGGAACCGTCGATTTCCAGCATTGGGAAAAAGCGCAGAGCGATCCGCTAAAGGTCGCCGGCGTTCCCATCACCCGGTACTGGCTCATTCCATCCAAGAGCAGACCCAGAATGTTCATGCCGCACCCCTCCATGAGTTCCGACGAACTACGCCAGCGTACGCAGCTTGTTTGGGACCGTTTCTATAGCTTGAGCTCCATCTGGAAGCGATCGCATTGTGTCTCCTCCATTCGGGCGCGGCTCGCCTTTCTGTTCATATCGAAGTTGTACCGGCAGATGTATGCCCGCACCGGAATCGCAACGGACAGCGCACGTCAAGACCGGGCGCAATTTTGGGCGCGCCTACTGGCAAAGCCTTGCCAGCGGCTGTTTCAGGCCAAGCCGATGCCCGATCTAAAGGTTCCACGGGCCAGAGCGGAACAGCAGCAGCAACAGGTTTTCCAGGTTCTGGGCTGAGGTGATTAAACGTGCGGATTGTGATTGCCCCCCAGGCGCAATAGCTTCCAGCCATCATTGACGAATCTGCGGAAAACATAGGAAGTGAACAGTGCGCCCGGAGACCGGAACGCCTCACGGAAGGCGCTGCCGGCCCAGCCTCGGCTGCCAATCCTCTGAATCAGGATTGTCAAGGTTATGCCGCTGATGAGATTGCGCCTCGCGCGTTCCAGCTTTTGTTCGCCTTCGCGGCCACACCGTGCTCGCGCGCACTTCACTAGATCGGCGTGTACGATACGCGCCCAATCCTGCCATTCACGGATGCTCGATCTGCTCGTCTTACTGCCGTAATGATTCGTGTATTGAACCAGCGGCTGATTTATACAGACAACGTAATCATGCGAAAGCGCCGCCGCGCCCCACGTCCCCAGGTCGCATAAATCTCCATGCCGTTCCTGAAATCCGCCGGCTGCCAGCGCGTCCGCGGTGCGCATCAAAATGCCGCTCAGGCGTAAGCCTCGTCTACCGGCCCACAGCTCAGAGAGAAGATCCGCTGGCGATTCCAGGCCGGGGCCGCCCTGCGTGCTCCAGAGCAAATTGCCATCCGGCCCTGCGATGAGGCAGGGACACCAGACCAGGCCAATCGACTGCGGTTGAAGCATCCGGGGAGGTTCCAGAAATGGTGAAACCAGGCGCTCGATTGCATCGGGCAGCAGCACGTCATCATCGCCCATAAGCAGAAAGAACTCGCCTGTGGCCCGGCGCAGGCAAAAATCAAAATTGCCGGCCAACCCCAATCGCTCTCGTTGGCGGATGAATGCCAGACGTGAATCCTCGATACCGCCGATACGCGTAGCAGTATCGTCGTTCGAAGCATCGTCGGAAACCAGAACTTCCAAACCGCTGTAGGTCTGGGCAAGCGCGCTTTTAACCGCGCGAACTGCAAGCGTGGCCCGGTTGAGCGTAGGAATAGCGATGGTTACGCGCCCCGCCACTCCCATTGTTAACCCGGCGTTTGCTGTGATTCGGGTGCTGCCGCGGAAACCGCCGCACCGGACAGATTGAACGCACCCTTCAGGCTCATACGGCGGGATTGGGTGAACGCGAGGAGACCCCAAAACGTGATCACCAGATACTGCAGCGCTTGAAAGAGCAGAATCAGCGCGATGGCATCCGCTTTATGAAAGCCGAACGGATCAAGAACACTGACCGCCACAAACTGATAAATTCCCACGTAACCGGGTGTTGACGGTAGCGCGCTGCCGAGTCCGAGTCCCGCGATGAGGAGAAAGGCCACGCTGACAGGCAAGTGCAGTCCTAATGCGTAGGCGCCAATCATGATGCCCACAATATCTACGTACCAGATAATGGCGGTGAAGAGAATGAATGCCAACAGGCGGCTGCCGCTGTGGAACCCCCGCATACCCGTAAGGATCTGCTGGATTACCCGCAGCAGCTTTTCCCGAATCGCTTCAGGCACGGGCACGCGGCTTATGATGGCCGCCCAAAGCGATTCGAGTCTGGGCGTAATTGCAATGGCCACAACCCCACAGAGCCCGAGTATCGCGAATGGCCGGGCAGCCCGCGCGAACCAGCCGGGAGGGGAGGCCAGGGTGAGCAGCACGATCGAGCTGATCAGTACCAGCGCAACCGCGTCACATAGTCGCTCCAGGAACGCTGTTGTAAGAACAAAAGTTTTGCTAAGCCCTGAATGAAAGCTCACCATAACGCTTCGAATCACTTCCCCGGCCCTCGCCGGAAGATAGTTGTTGCCGAGATAGCCAGCCGCCGTGGCCCAAAACGCAATCGAAACTTTCACCGGAGCAGCGGAACGCAGCAGAATTCGCCATCGCAGAGCTCGCAAAAATAACGAGCCTGAACTCAGCAGAATCCACAGCACGATGTAATTTGCTTTGGCGCGCGAAAGCGTAAGCCAGACCTGGGCCCACGCGATGCCGCGCAGTGAAAAGTAAAGCAGCGCTGCGGCAAGCAGAATGGCAATAATCCAGTAGAAGAAGCGGGCCGGCCTGCTCTGTTTGCTCAATCTGACACCACGTCCGGACTTGCTAAACCAGTTCCGCAACCCGGAGTTCCTCCGGATAGGGTTCGCCTGGAGCGTACTCGAAATTCACGCGCTCTCTTTCAATCGCATAGGGGCGATTCTGCACTTGTGTGTGAATGGCGCCAATGTACTCGCCGAGCATCCCCATTGCCACCATCTGAATAGACGCGAAGAAGAACAGTCCAATAATCAGCGGCGCGATTCCTACCGAAAAGTTGTTCCAGAAAACAAGTTTGTAAACGAGATAGCCGATGCCTGCAAACAGCGAAAGTAACGCACTGGCGAAACCTGTAAACGTGACGATGCGCAGCGGAACTTTTGAGAAATTGGTGATGCCCAGCATCGCCATGTCATAGAGCGTGTAGAAATTGTTTTTCGTTATGCCGCGTTCGCGCCGTGGTTGTATGAACGGGATCTCATAATATTTGAAGCCGATTTCCGCCAGCATACCGCGAAAATAAGGGTATGGATCGCCGAATGACCGAACGATCTCAACCACCTTCCGGTCATATAATCCGAATCCGGTGAAATTCTCTATCGTTTTGATGGAAGAGAGCTGCTGCACCAGCCGGTAATAGCGCTTCCGCACCCAGAACATCAGCGGGCGTTCCTTACTTCCCTTCTTAATACAGAGGACCAGCGGATAGCCCTGTTCCCATTTTTCGATCAGTTGAGGAATCAGCTCGGGCGGGTCCTGTAAATCGGCCACCATGCCGATCACCGCATCCCCGGTGGTCTGCAGTAATCCGTGATGGGGCGATCGGATATGCCCGAAGTTACGCGCATTCACGATCACCTTCACGTTACGGTCGCGGCTGGCGATCCGCTTCAGGATCTCTACGGTCCGGTCGGACGAATTGTTATCGATAAAGACGTGCTCATATTTATAGCGGCCGATTTTGAGCATCTCGGCGCGAACCCTGTTATAGAGTTCTTCAACGTTATCTTCTTCGTTGTAACAGGCAGTAAGAATGCTGATAGTGCGCAAAATTTACCTCGTGTGCCGCGGTTTAATCGGGCAGCGGCTCTATAATCATGTTCGCCAAAAACTCATCGCGCGGGAGAAATGGCCACAGATCCTCCAGCGGCCTGGATATAAACGAACCGTTTGGCTTTTGATAGCTGGCAAGCCGCGGCGCTCGAATTTCATCCGGAATAACATGCATATCGCAAACCACCGGACCTGGCATATCCAGCACACGCTGCACGTCGCGGCGCAGGTTTCTTTGATCTCCTATCACGGTGGTAGAAAGGCCATAAGCGCCCGCAACTTTCGAAATGTCGGGCACCGTTAGTCCCGTCCGGGCATCGCAACCGATGCTCGCCTTACCGAAATAGTTGGATTGCGAAGCCCGGATAGACGCATAGCCGCCGTTATTTAAGACAAAGAATTTGATCGGTAAATTCAGCCGCGCCACTGTCTCAAGCTCCTGAATGTTGAACTGGAAGCCGCCGTCTCCATCCACGCAAACAGTCCGACGAATACCGCCGGCCAGACAGACGGCAATGCTCGCCGGCAGGCCGAATCCCATGGACCCCAGACCGGCCGTGTGATAGATCCGCCGGCCCGCATAAATGGGGCAGGCAAGCAGAAAGATTTCGATCCCGCTGCCGGAACTGCCCGAGACCAGCCGGTCGCCGGCTTCCGTTTCATGGCCGATAACTTCCGCCAGATGATAGATGCTGACACGGCCTTCCGGTTTCCGATGCTCATCGGTTACTACCGGATACCGGACCTTCCAGTCCGCGCAGCGGGCCTCCCATTCGCACCGCTTCTGTTGCCGGACCGAATCGCCCTGCTTCAAAAACTCGCCCAGAAATACACGCGCATCCGAACAGATCGGATCCTGCACATAGGGGTATAGCTTGCGCAGCTCGGCAGGATCGATATCCACGGTTACTTTGTGTGCGGCGCGGGCCAGATTGCCCGGGGCATAGCCGGTAATCGCGAAATCCAGACGGACTCCAATCGCCAGCAGGAAATCACAATTCTGCAGCGCAAAATTCGCACCGCGCGACGCAACCGAACCCGGACTTCCGGCATAGAGCGGGTCGTCGCTCGAGATCAAACCGGCCGCGGACCACGTTGCTGCCACCGGAATCTTCAGGCGATGAACGAGTTCGGTGAACTCCCGCTCGGCATGCGCCAATCGAATTCCATTTCCCGCGAAGAGGAGCGGACGTCGCGCCCCATTCAGCCGTTCAATAACCTTTGCAACCCTGCCGGAAAGATCTGTGTCCGCCTCAGCCTCTGTGGCCTGAAAGCCTTCCAGCGCTTCTACTTCAATCGGCGCGGCTTGAACATCGAGCGGAATATCGATCCAGACCGGTCCCGGACGCCCCGTTGCCGCAAGATGAACTGCTCTCTCCATGTGATAACGAATGCGTTGCGGATCAAGCACCGTGACAGCGTACTTGGTCAACGGCTTGACGATGGATACGATGTCTACTTCTTGAACCCCAAGCTGGCGCAAACCGAGCGGCTTCCCATCGGGGTCGAACATCCGGTCTGAGCGCTTAACCTGTCCGGAGATAAACAATACGGGTGTGGAATCGATCCATGCCCCGGCCACGCCCGTAATGGTATTGGTACCGCCAGGACCAGTAGTGACCAGCGCGACGCCCAACCGGTTCGTCGCTTTACCGTAGCTCTCCGCGGCGATGGCGCTTGCCTGTTCGTGCGAATTGCAAATGGGCTGTATTCGCGATGAGCGCGCCAGCGATTCGTTCAGATGCATCGCGCCCCCACCGGTTACCAGGAAAATATGCTTCACGCCTTGATCCGCGACAAACTGGATCACGTAATCGGAAAGCTTTAGCATTATTCGGCGTATGCTTCTTCACGCGCGCCAAACACCGCCAGCAGCAGGACTGCTTTCACCCGGTTCATGCAGGAACTGCGCTTGCCCCCACCCGGCGAAGTTTCTTCCTGACTTGGTATTCCCGTTCGAACACGCGCTTAACGCCATCGCCCATCGATGTTTCGACCACGCGAATATCGCGCACAAGGCGGATTATGCCATCCGGCTCGAGCGACGCAGCTTGATCGCTGCCCCACATCGCCCGGTCCATCGTAATGTGCCGCTCGACGCAGCAGGCGCCAAGCGCCACGGCCGCAATGGACGACGGAATACCGGTTTCGTGTCCTGAATACCCGACCGGCACATCGTAACGTTCGCGCAGAGCCGGTATGACGCGCAGGTTCAGTTCGTCGTAGCTGGCAGGATAGGCGCTACAGGCGTGTAGCACGACTAGATTTTCCGTGCCCAGCACCGCAATCGCATGATCAATCTCTTCTAACGTGCTCATCCCGGTGGAAACGACCAGCGGCTTGCCAGTGCGCCGCGCGTACCGGAGAAGGCGATCATCGGTGAGACACGCCGACGCAATCTTGATGCAAGGCGCGTCAAACCGGATCATGAAATCAATTGAATCCACGTCCCAGCAAGAGGCAAACCAGGGGATTTGTGCCGCCTTCGAGCAAGCATCGATTTCTTCGTACTCTTTTCGCCCGAACTCGAGAGCATGCTTCAGGTGTCCGTTGGTTTCTCCGAACGGACTCTGGCGAACAGTCGCGAGTTCCTCCGGAGTGTAGACGACATCGACGGTGCGCTTCTGAAACTTCACGGCGTCACAGCCCGCGGCGGCGGCGATACCGATAAGCTGCTTAGCGAGATCCAGATTTCCGTTGTGATTAATGCCGATCTCGGCAACGATGTAGCACGGTTGAGCATCACCGACGAGTTTTGCGCCGATTTTTACTGCTTTCTGCGACATCATCAGGCTGCCTCCGGCTTCTTACGATTGTGTCACGTCATTCCGGGGTATGGTTGCACACCCAAGGCGCATCGGCGGATGGCCCCAGAGGATAGGCAAGCTGGCCGCGCGCATCAAAGGTCCGATCCTGCAAGGCCAACGTGACATCGTACGCGCCGGAAGGCAGTCCCAACCGTTCTTCTTCCGGGTCGCTCAAGATATAGAATCCAGCCAGCCCCATCATTCCGTTGAGCCTGGTGATTCCGGCGATAGGGTTCCAGGTAGGACAGATAGCCCGCGATTGGATCCTTCAGGGATGTGGGCATCCGTGGCTCAGCGGACCAGTTCAACGGCGCCTTGAGACTTGAAAAACAGGCGCCCACACTTTGCACAATCGCGAGCGGCTCACAAAATCCGGCATTTGCCCACGGATGAAGCTGAAGATTTTTGACCTCCGCCGTCCCAATTTCAGCAACAGCGACCCGCAAAGTGTGTGCGCCGGAGTGAAACGGAGATCTCACGTTCACTTCTATCGACAGCCGCTGTATTGGAGTCGCCAGCCGGTTGTCGTAAAACAGTTGATTATCCAAAAAGACACTATAGTGCCTGGTAGCTGCGCCTTCCGGGGCGTTGGCCTGCGCGCTGACGTGAAATAGCTCGGGAACGGCCGCGCCGGAGGGGTCGCCGGAACCAGTGGGATAACAGATGAAAACACCGGGACCGGAGTGCTGGATACCGCAGCTTGTCTGCGCACCGGCAGCGCTGCTGAACCCCATCAGAATCGCCAGGCTGAGGCTCAGGAAACTAATCTTCGTTTGAAACTCAACGATCTATCTGAACACATATGCTCCGTGATAGACTCGATTCGCTTCGGGGAGGTGTACCGCGTGCCATCGAATCTTCTTTCGCGCCTCGCGATCGCGCTGTGCGGATTTGCCTTTAGCGCATCGGGTCAATGGGCGACACCGGTCATTGATGGAAATATCACGGCGGGCGAATACGGGACCAGCAACTCGCTGTCCACTAGTACCGCTCAGACGTGGTACATGACCTGGGACCAGACGAACCTGTACGTGGCGATCACAAACGCGAATCTCACGGAAGGCGCGGTAGTCTACCTAAGCACCGATCCAAACGCCACAAACGGAAACACCGTGGGTTTTACTTATGACGGAACCGGCTTCTCTTCGCTGCCATTTCGCGCCCAGTTCGTAACGTACTTCAAGAATGGCTACCATGAGTACCGAACGAATGGCGCAAGCGGCTGGAGCGATTCAACTTCAAATTACGGCGCTTACGCGGACAATGCCGCCAATGGCAACACCCGTGAACTCGCCATTCCCTGGAGCGCCATCACCAACAATAACGGCTTGCCCGGCAGCTTCGTGTTCTTTGGCTATTTGACCTCTAGCGGAGGCTACGTGTACGGGCAAGTTCCGAACGACAATCCGGGCGCGGTCATTGGAACCTCTGCCGCCTACACGCAGTACTATGCCGTCGCGAACACCGGAAACGGGACCAGCACCCCGCCGTTTTCAGTTGAGCAGCCCAGCGGTTTCAGCGCAGCGGACAAGTCAGCATTTCTGCACAACACCTTTGACCCGTTTTATAGAAGTTCCGAAGGCGCCGTGCCCGAGGGCACGCAAGTGACGCTGCGTTTCCGAACTGCCCATTTTGCAGTCGATGGCGTTTCTGTGCGCGCCTATCTATTTGACACCGGAAGCGGCGCAACTACCGGGCCGGTAGACACGGCGATGAGTTTCGATCAAAACATTACGGTTAACGGAACCGTGTACGACGCCTGGAAAGCGACCCTCAACATGCCCGCGGCTCCGGCGGTCTATTACTACAAATTCAAGATCAACAAGGGCGGCACAACCGGCTTCTATAGTGACGATTACGTCGACGACTACGACAACGTAAATAAGGACGGTACCGGCGTCGCTTCCGATGGCGAGCCGTTTGATTCTTTTCAGGTCACGGTTTACGACCCGAATTTTCAAACACCCGCATGGATGTCAACCGCCAATGTCTATTCTATTTTTCCGGACCGCTTCCGCAATGGTGACGGAACCAACGACTACTGTGTGTTGAACAGCAGCGCCGGGTGTCCTTCGTTTTATGGCGCTTCCACCTCCGGCAACATCGCTGTAACAACATGGAACACGCTGTTGTGCGATCCGCGCGATGCCAGCCAGCCCTGCTACAACAACTTCGGAAGCATCTTCTATGGCGGCGATTTGAAAGGGATTCAAAACGAGCTCGACTACCTGCAGGGCCTCGGTTTCGATGCGCTGTATCTTACCCCAATCTTCGAAGCAAGCTCAAATCATCGCTACGATACTGACGATTATCTGACCGTTGATCCCGCCCTGGGCGGCAATGGGGCCTTCGCGTCCTTAATCACCGAGATGAATCACCGCGGCATGCGCGTGATATTGGATGGCGTGTTCAATCATGCCTCATCCGATAGCACGTATTTCAACCGCTACAGCCGTTTCCCGGATCTGGGTGCATGCCAGTCCTTAAGCTCACCCTTCCGAACCTGGTTCCATTTCAACGACAACACCGTCCCGTGCACATCCGCCGATTACCCGGGGTGGGCTGGATTCGATAGCTTGCCGAGTTTCGATCACACCAACACCGCGGTCCAGAATTTCTTCTATAGCGGTAGCAACAGCGTGATGGCAACCTGGTACAGTGCGGGCGCAAACGGCTGGCGATTCGATGTTGCGCCCGATCCGAATTTTCCACACGCGTGGTGGGTGGGCACCCGCCAATACGCGAAGCAGTACAAGAGCGATGGCCCGCTGATTGGCGAGATCTGGCCCAATGCCAGCCAGTGGCTGGCGGGCGACCAGCTTGATTCCACCATGAATTACCGCTTCCGGCGCAACGTCACCGGATTCGCGCGCGGCCGGTATAACTGGATCGACGACAACGACAATGGGAACGATTCGATTCTGGCTTTGACCCCGAGCCAGTTCGATGCCGCGAACCGGGCGGTGCGGGATGATTATCCGGCGCAAGCCAGCTCGGCCATGCTGAACCTGATTGATTCTCACGACACGAATCGCGCGCTGTATGTCTTGACTGAACTGGGCGACACCGGCCTGACCCAGGCGAAACAGCGGCTTGAACTGGCGGCCTTGTTCCAGTTCACCTATGTCGGCGCTCCCATGGTGTTTTATGGCGACGAAGCCGCCATCAATGCGCCGTCGCGCGCGAACGGGAACAATGGTCCGATCGGCGATCCGTATGCCAGGGCGCCCTATCCCTGGACCGATCAGCCCGGTGATCCTTCTATTTATGGGCCTCCGGATCAGAGTGTAATCGCGTTCTATACCAAGCTTGCTCATTTGAGAAAGCAGCACGCGGCGCTCGCAAGCGGCGCTTTCGTCACGCTGTTGACCGGTGACACGCAACAATCCGCCACGGCCGCGAATACCTATGCGTACGCGCGAGTGGGAGCAAACGAGACCGCGATTGTCGCGTTGAACAACGGATCGGCCGCCAATACAGCAACCATCCCGGTCGCAAATTATTTTCAGGATGGTACGACGCTGCAGGATGCCCTGAGCGGAAATACGTATACGGTCTCGGGCGGCAACGTGCCTGTCACTCTGAACCCCGTCAGCGGAGTGGTGTTGCTACCCTCGCCTGCGACGATCGACTTGACGCCGCCTACCGCGGGCGTAGCGCTCACGCCGGCTGCAAACGGAAACGGCTGGATCAACGCGAGTCCTGTTTCGGCCAGCATAACCGCTTCTGATACTGGAGGCAGCGGAGTCAGCCAGATTCGCTTCTGGATGGATAATGGTGCAACCAGCAGCACCCCGAATTCGCCGGTGCAAATTTCGGTTTCGGGCGAGGGAACGCACAGCTTGGGCATTCGGGTCTTGGACAATGCCGGCAACATCAGCGCGTTGATCGGCGCTCCGGTGAAGATCGATTTGACGCCGCCTGTCGTGACTGTCACGGGAGTGGCGGACGGCGCGGTGTATTCATTCAATGCTGTTCCGGCAGCCGGGTGTCAGACCACGGATGCAGTCTCCGGTGTGGACGCCAACGCGACGATCTCCATCACCGGAGGCAACGGGCAAGGATATGGAACCTATACGGCTACCTGCTCTGGCGCGACAGACAAGGCAGGCAATCAGGCGCAGCCCGTGACCGCAACCTATACGGTCCAGGCTCCGCCCTACACAAATGTAACCAGCCAGGTTCATATCGTCGCAACGGATGTCGATTATGATCAATCGCGGCATACTGCGCAGCAGATGTTCCTCATCATGAACGTGAGCGGACAACTCATCCCTGGTCCGCTGCAACTGCTTTTGACAAATCTTCCGGCAGGAGTCAGTGTAACCAACGCAAGCGGCACGTTTCAAGGCAGCCCGTACGTGACCCTTCCCGGAGTAACTTCGCTAGGCCCGCACGGAGTGGCAAGGGTGGTTCTGGAGTTTACTTATCAGCTTCAGCCGAGAATCACCAGCAGTCCTCAGCTATATTCGGGTCACTTTTGAGGCCGGCTGCAAAGGTTTTGTGTGGGGCAGGCGCTTCCGCCTGCGCGGGGCTCTCAGCCGCGCAGCTTTTGGTTGCGGCTCCGGAGCATTGTGGGGCGGATCGCCTGATCCGCGCGGGACAGCCCCGTCCCGCTTTTTCGGTGTGTCAACGATTAGCGCGTAGGCCGGTTAGAGCGTCGGCCGCGAACAAGTGTCCGCTACAAAAGTAAGTGGGATGCGGTGCTCGTGTTCTTTTATCCGGGCGGTCGAGCAATGAATCATCTATACATCTACTTATGCCAATGGCTCTCCTGGCCGCCTCGCTCGTCCAGGCTCAGCAAACAAACCTCAATTCCGATCGCGGAACCGAAGCCTTCGTAACCAGCCGCCAAAGCGTGCCGGTCGTTTCAGTATTAGAAGGAAAAACCACGACTGGCGTGTTCGTAAAGCTCGGACCTAAAGGAGGCTGGCTCACCGAATCGCTGTGTGGAGCTTTTCCGGTCACAACCTAAAGCGCCTTTATTGTCATCAACTTACAAGAAACCGCTTGGAACCGCATTGTATACTGGTTTTGAAAGCGCCACTGCCGCCGTGCAGTTGGCGCTTTTTTCTATTTCGATGAGCCCGCGTTTCTCAGCGAGGCGAAGATTCAATGAGGAGCTTTCAATGTCAACCCCAGCGCAAATCGCAGCCAATCAGAAGAACGCGCAACTCAGCACCGGCCCCACCTCCGATGCCGGAAAAGCCAAATCATCCTTAAATGGAGTCAAAAAAAATGGAGTCAAAAACGCGCTCACCGGCGCGACCGTCCTCCTGCCCAGTGACGATGTCGCCGCTTACGAACGCCTCATCGCCAGCTCCTTCGCCGAATGGAAGCCTGAAACCGATCGCGAAAAGGCGCTCGTGCAGTCCATCGCCGATACCCAGTGGCGTTTGCTCCGCATCCCTTCGCTCGAATCGGGAATTTATGCGCTCGGGCGTTTGCAATACGGGGACAAATTCGCCGATCAGCCCGAAGCCGTCCGCTCCACTCTTCTCGAGGCTTATATCTTCCAGACTTCGCGCCGCGATCTCACGAATCTCAGCATCCAGGAATCCCGCCTCCGCCGTCATCGCGAAAAAGATCTGGCCGAACTCGAAACGCTCACCGAAGAGCGCCTTGCCAAACGCGAAGCCCGGCTGACCGCCGCCGCGCACATGTATGAACGCTTCCAGGAGAACGAGGACGAGTTCGATCCAGCCGAATTTGGCTTCGAATTTTCATTTGACGAAATCGAAGAGCGTGTCGGCCTGTTCGAAGGCCGCCGCATCGGCTGCAAATACCCCGAACAGTTCGCTCGGATACACGCCGCCGAACTCAAAGAGGACCGCGAAGCCGCCTAGGAAGAGAGTGGGGACTGGCTTCGAATTTCCGCTCCGTAAGCTCACTGAAAACAGAGCCTTTTCGCGAGACGGAAATTTCGTTGCCTGTCCCCACTTTGCCCCGGCGGGCAGTTTACTGCCCGCTCCGGGTAGCCTGCGCGTGCCGCCCCGCTGCCCAAAGCTGATACCTTAATGCCTGGAGGAACAATGCCCAGAATCGGGATCTATACGAAAATTGCAACCCTGTCCCTGTCCGCCTGCCTGCTCGCCGGCGCGCAAGGCAATATGGCCAGCCCTCCGGGTAAGGCCGAAGTCACTCTTAAGGGCCAGCAGATTACCATCACCTACGGCCGCCCCTCCATGCGCGGGCGGAAGATCATGGGAGGACTGGTTCCTTATGGACACTGGTGGCGCACTGGAGCCAATGAGGCAACAACCTTGACCACCGCAACCGATTTGGATATTGGCGGCGCAAAAGTTCCGGCAGGCAAGTACACGCTCTACACCTTGCCTTCGGAAGGTACGTGGAAGCTCATCATCAATAAGCAAACTGGCCAATGGGGTACCGAATACAACCAGGATCAGGACCTGGCGCGCGTGGATATGCAGAAATCGAAGCTTTCGGAGCCGGTCGAGCAGTTCACCATCTCATTTGACAAGAAGAGCGATAACGCCGCGAATCTGGTTCTGGAATGGGAGATAACGAAAGTCTCAGTGCCGGTCCAGGCCAAGTGATGCGGATATAACTTAAGACCAAAGGCCCAAGTGGCTTACACTTGTTGAGCAGGCACGCGTATTCCTGAAACGCGGGCGCCTGGCTGTTCGGCACATGATTTCTACTGAATCGACAAGCAATAATTTCAATTGGTCAACCCTGGAAGACGCCGCTCTGGAGGGTGGTTTTCAGCTTGCGGAACTGCTTCAGGCTGATCAAAAAAGCGCGGCATTTCGTGTCAGAGTGCTCGGTGACTTCCGGCGCAAGGCATTTGCAAACTTCTACCTGGCGGACAAAGCAAGCGCGGAGGAGCAGGTTGCCTTATGGGAGAGTGCGCGAGCCATCCGGCATCCGAATCTGCGCGTCCCTCTGGGGTCCGGCCGCGTTCCGTTTGAGGGTTCGGAGGCGATCTACGTTGTTCTCGACAGGCCGGATGAGACGCTCAGCGGATTGCTGGCCAAGCGTTCCATTGTGAACGACGAAGCAGACGAGATTCTGACCAGCGTCCGAAAGGCGCTCGAAGAGTTGCACGCCAGAGGGTTCGTGCACGGGTGCATCTCCCCGAACGAAGTGTTCGCTTTCGGCAATACCATCAAGCTCTCGACCGACTGCATCCGGAAACTCGATTCACCTCCTCCCGTGGAGCTGAGGCCCGCGAAATACCTTGCGCCCGAAAGCATCAAGGACAACATCACGCAGTCAGCGGACATCTGGTGCACCGGCGCGACTCTGCTGGAAGCGCTAACACAGAAAACGTGCGCCGGACCCGATTGCCGGGAACAGGCCGAAGCAGTGGCCGGGCCATTCAAGCGAGTGATCGCGAAGTGCCTGGAACCCGATCCGACCCAGCGGGCGCGGCTTGCGGATCTGGAGAGGCTGCGAACCGGAGAACTGGTCCAGGAAGTAGCCGCGGCCGCTACTCCGGCGATTGCGATTGGTGGGCCGCTCGCAGACGAGACGGCCGCCGGACAGGAATTGAGCCGCATCGACAAGCGGCGCTCGTTCGCTCCGGCCCAGCGCTCATTCCATACTTCACGGACCTGGGTGTACGCAGCGGTGGTCCTGGTGTTGGCGGTCTTGCTGCTTTGGGCGGGGCGAACGAAACGTTCCGTAGACGCCACCGCTCCCAGCAAACCTGCTGTCATGGCTGCCAAGCGGGGGTCGGGTGCAGGATCAGGCTCGACGGCATGGCCGACCAGAACTCTATCGCCGGACGGAAGCGCAACCACATCGCGCGGTGACACGCATCCGGATGCCCGGATTGCGGCGGACGCGAGACCGGCTATACCCAGACCTGGAGATCCAGCCGTATGGCGGGTTGTGCTGTATACCTTCAGCCGCGAAGAAGACGCGCAGAAGCGGGCTGAGGCGATCAACGCAGGCCACCCCGGGCTGGACGCGCGCACGTTTTCCCCTGCGCGAACCCACATGCACTTGGTTGTGGCAGGCGGCAGAATGACCCGCAACGAGGCTGCCCGGCTACGGCTGAAGGCGCTCCGGCAGGGCATGCCGCGCGATACCTATATTCAGAACTACAAAGAATAGAGCTGTGTCCTTCGGGTGGACCCCAACGTGCTTGAATAGCCGGCATGGGACGCGCACGACACTTGAACAGACGCTCTGCCGGGATTGTCTTCTTGTTTTACATTGGCTTGCCGGCCCTGGTTGCTGTCCTGGGTCGCGCCATTTCAGGGATGCAGCCCTAAACACGATAGTGGACGCGATCTGAAAAGATAATCAGCTTCTGGGTGCGCCGGATGGTAACAAAGCACTATCGTTTATCATCCTTTTATAGTGCCGGGTGCCCTTTTCGGACAGCTTGACGGGGTGGTGGACAGTGAAGCTTATGGTTGGGCTTTCGATGCTGATTTTCCGGATCGGCCAGTAAAGATAGCTGTCTACGTCAACGGAAAGCTGGTGGCGGAATCGCTTGCCGTTTACTACCGGCCGGATGTAGCGGAGCGGTTGGGTTGCTCAGGCCGGCACGGTTTTTATCTGGACCTTACTCATTTCTGCCGGCGCCCGTCGTCCACGATCGTGGACGTGCGGCTTCCGAACGGCAACCCTGTCGCGGGATCGCCGATACGCGCTCATCTACCTGGCTCTTGCGTTTCCTCGCCCTCGACTCTGCTCTTCATGCATATTCCGAAAACCGGAGGAACTGCGCTTCGTGAAGCGGTGCTCAGCAACTACAAGCAAAGTGAGACCGCTTATCTGTACCCCGAGGTTCCGGGCTTTCCGATTCAGGACTTACGCGAACTGCCTTTGGAGCAGCGCGGCAGACTTCGGCTGGTGGTGGGCCATTTTCAATACGGCGTTCACGCGCATATACCCGGAAACTCTTCATACTTCACCGTTGCGCGAGAGCCGCTGAGCAGAATCTGGTCGCATTACAATTTTCTGGTGCGGCAAGGCGAAATCAGATCTTTGGAGGAGCTGATTGAAACCAAGGCGACCGCCAACCTGGACAATATGATGGTGCGCTGCATTGCTGGCGTGGACGAGCGGGATGTGCCGCCAGGAGCTATCAGCGGGGAAATCTTCGAGCTGGCCGTGCACAATCTGGAAAATTCTTTCTTCCATGTGGGTCTTCAAGAGCACATGGACGATGCTTACCGCTGCTTGAAAGAAAAGTATGGTTGGCCTGGAACTGTCCTGCCGGTGCTGAATCGCGGGACGTACGGTTCCCGGCAGTGCAGTGAGTCGGAAGAGATACTCGTTCGGCAGTTCAACGAGTGGGATTTTAAACTGTTTGAGCGCATCGCTCAATCATCCAATCAGCGCCGCAGAATGGCTGTTGCCTGACCGCGCTTTCATGAGTCGCCGCCCGGAGGGATCAGCGCGAGATCGACGTCTGCAGGTGGCTCAGCTTCGGTTGTGCAATCAAAAGATTGTCGAACTGGAGAGCCAGCTTGCAGGCTTGCAGGTTGAGATGACTGCCGCAATCGACTATTTACGCGCCCATGAATCCCGCCTCGTTACTCAGCGGTCGCGGCTTGAAGCATTTGAAATCAGGCTTGACGGACACGAGGGAGAACTTAAATGGCTGCATGGAGCGATGCAGAACATCTTGAGCAGTAAACTCTGGAAGGCGGCCGGGCGGATGGGGCAGTTCGCCAGAAAGATAACCGGGCGCAAATAGCAGCGTCCGCTCAGGATCTCGCGCCGGCAGTCTCGACTCTTCCCACCGCGCCGGCGGGCGGGGGATTGTGCTGCGATGGCTCTGCGCCGCCTTCTGCCAGAGGCACAAGCATCTGCTCTTTTCGATAAATCAACGTGGATGTGTTGTAGCTGGCGAGCTCAAAGCCATGGCCGTGTGTAATCGCATCGGTCGGGCAAGCCTCCACGCAGTAGCCGCAGAAGATGCACCGGTTGTAGTCGATGTTGTAAACCTTGGCATAGCGTTCGCCGCCGCTGAAACGTTCCTGGTCGGTGTTTTCTGCCGCTTCGATATAGATGCAGTCAGCCGGACATGCGGCCGCGCACAGGAAACAGGCAACGCATTTCTCCAGACCGTTTTCGTCGCGCTGCAGAACGTGCGCGCCGCGATACCGCTCCTCCAGGCGAGCGGGAGCATCCGGATACTCTTCGGTGATGGACGGCTGAAGCATCTCGCGAAACGTGATGCCCATGCCCTTGGCAATTGCCGCCGCGGAGCCGAATACTTCACCGATCTTGGCCATTTCTAACTTCAGATTAGCGCAGCGATACGCGACGGCTGTCTTGAATCAGCTCTGTTTATGGGTTAACTTGACGTTGGACGACCGCCTCCGGCATGCCATTCTTTCCCGCACTTTTACTTGCAAGCAATAGCGAAGCAACCCACGTTCCGCTGATGCTCTTACTGGTCTTCGGGACGGCTAAGGTCTTCGCCGAAATATGCGAGAGGCTTGGCCAGCCCGGTATTGTAGGAGAAATTCTCGCGGGCGTGCTACTCGGGCCCAGCATTCTGAACTGGGTGAAGCCAGATCAGGTTCTAATCGCCTTAGCCGAAATGGGAGCCATGTTTCTGCTGTTCCGGGTCGGGCTGGAAGTCCGGGCCTCCGAACTGCTTCGAGTGGGGAAAACGGCATTGCTAGTTGCCGTTCTGGGCGTAGCGCTGCCGTTCTTCGCGGGGTGGATCATCTTGGCGCTCTTCGGAGCCAACCGGATCGAAGCGATTTTCGTGGGAGCGGCAATGGTCGCCACCAGTGTTGGCATCACGGCGCAGGTTCTCGCATCGAAAGGATGGCTGGAGCATCGCGCGAGCAAGATCATTCTGGCTGCCGCGGTGATTGATGACGTACTCGGTCTATTGGTGCTGGCCCTCGTCAGCAATCTCGCAAAGGGCGAAGTAGACGTCCTCGGCTTAACCGCAACGGCTGTGCTGGCGTGCGGCTTCACCTTTGTGCTGGCAAAATTCGGCACGCGAGCTTTTCAGCGGGTTGTGCCGCAAATCGAGCGGAAGGCGTCCACCAAGGAAGCGCAATTCAACCTGGCGCTGATTCTGCTCTTTGGTCTATCGCTGCTGGCTATCTATGTCGGAGTCGCCGCAATTATCGGTGCATTCCTGGCGGGCATGGCTTTCTCGGAGACAGCAGATCAGCGTGTTCAGGATCTGGCCCATGGGACTTCGGAACTCCTGGTCCCGTTTTTCCTGGCGGGCATTGGCTTGCGCCTCAACATTTCCGATTTTGCCAGCGGCGGCATTATCGCCATATCTCTCATCCTCCTTGCCGCTGCCGCGCTCACCAAATTTATCGGGTGTGGGTTAGGGGCCGTGAATCTTGGAAGCGGCGACGCGCTCCGGGTAGGAGTAGGAATGATACCGCGGGGCGAAGTAGGAATGGTCGTCGCTCAAATTGGCCTAAGCATGGGAGTGATTCCAGGACCGATTTACGCGGTCGTCGTGTTTATGGCGATCGGCACTACCTTGCTGGCGCCCCCTTTGCTCAACTACGCGTATCGGAAGTGTGTCCCGCGAGCGGCTGAAGAGGATTTCACGCTGGCGTGAGGAGTGGGAAAATGGCCTCGTGCGCGCAGTTCTGCTGTTCCTGCTTGCCGCTACCCTCCTGTTCGGCGAAACTTTCAAGCTGTATTTGAAAGATGGCAATTACCACTTAGTTCGCGAGTACCAGGTGGAGGGGGACCGGATTCGCTACTACAGCACCGAGCGCAGCCAGTGGGAGGAGATTCCCAAAGCTCTGATCGATCTGGCAAGGACAGAGCGCGAACACAAGGCTAAGGACCAGCAACAAGTGCGCGAGGCTCGCGAAGAAGATGAAGAAGAGAGTGCCGAGCGGGCTCTCCGCCGCGAGATTGAATCGATTCCGATGGACCCGGGCGCATATTACAAGACGGGAGGCCAGATGAAGGCCCTGCCCAGGCCCGATACGCAGGTCATTACGAGTAAGAAGCGGAGGGCGATCCAGCTCATTTCACCTGTTCCGCTGATTCCCGGCAAGGCCACGGTAATCATCAAAGGGGAGCATTCGGCGTTTACTGTGAACGAGGACCGCCCGGACTTTTATCTGCGGCTCGCGAAGGAAGAGCGGTTCGGAATTGTCAGCCTCACGCCGAAGAAAAACGCGCGCGTGGTGGAAAACATCTCCATCATTCCGGTAGCCAAGGAAGCAGTCGAAAACCGCAAGCAGACGGAGACGTTCGAGCAGGAACTGGCGACGGGACTCTATCGCATTTGGCCCGAGAAGCCGCTTACGCCGGGCGAGTATGCGCTGGTAGAGTACGCCGACACGGGGGACGTGAACGATGTCGAGTTACTGGTTTGGGACTTTGCATACAGGCCCGGCGGAAAATAGCTGCTGCCGGCTCGTCGGGCCGCATCGGTGGACCCGATGGTTGCATTGCGGCACAACTGACGATCGCGCTCAGGCCAGCGCCTGAACCAAAAACGGCAGTCCCCGCACGCCGTGAAACTCGTGTACGCCTTCGAAGATCTCCTGCTGCGCGCTGTCCGGTTTTTCAAATACCTGATAAACCTGTTTGACGCGGCCGAAACTTTCGCGGGTTGCCTGAACGGGGAAGATCGGATCGCGATCTCCGCCCTCGGAGAAAAAGGGCCGCGGTGCGATCAGCCCTGCTACGTCATAGTTTTCGGCCCAGTTCAGAATGCCCGGCACATAATTGTCGATGCAGTGCGAGACGCTCATAATGCTATCCCGGAATGTGTTCAGATACCCGCTGACAAAGGCGGCTTTGATGCGCGGTTCGAGCGCGGCCGAGAACTGGGTGCAGGTGCCCCCGCCTGAGATGCCCATGCAGCCAACACGCTGCGCGTCCAGTTCCGGTCGAGTCTCAATCCAATCGACTGTCCTCATCACATCCCATACGCGCCAGCCGATCATCGTTTCACCGAACAGGAGCGCGGAACCGGCGGCAGGCTGGCAGGCGGTTACCGAAGGACCTTTTTCGCGGGTGAGCGCATCCCGTCTATGTCCGAAGGCCATGGGTTCAATCGCTACCACAGCCAATCCGTGCTCTACAACCTGAATGGCGAAATCGTGCTGGTATCCGGGCTTGCCGGTGCGATCGTTCCCGTGCTCATCGATGCCAACGATGTCATCCACACCGCGGCCGTGCCCCGGAACACAAACAACGGCCGCGAATGGCCGCTTCCCTACGCTGGGCGTCAGAAGGTATCCGGTTACCGCAACACCAGGACGGCTCTCGAACAGAAACTTCTCGCGCCGGTATCCGGGAAGATCGCGGACCTCGAGCGTGGCGGCGCGAAGCGGCGTTCGCTCGGGAAATCCACCCAGAAGTTCAATCAGTTTGGCGCGCAATTGGTGTTGCCAAAGCTCGGCCTCGCGCTGCGTCTTCGCGCGGAAGGTTAACTTGAGCGGAGCGGCTGCGTGCCGCTGCTTTGTCCATGCAACGGGATCGAGTTCACTGGAGGGAATCATTGATCTGTTGTCCGAAGTAGCTGACGATGCGGTTTGGGCGAGCGTGCCGGCGGCAAGCGCGGCGAGGCCCAACTCTCGGCGTGTAAGGCGGGATGCCATGTCCGCGATTATATTCCGGCACGTTTAATGAAAGCCTAGCTGTAACATTGCAGAAAGAGAAAGGGTCATTTCCTATATGGGCAAAATTACGAGACGGCATTTCTTTTATGGCAGCCTGCTGGCCGGGGCGGTGCCCATCGGGGGTTTCGGCAGCACTCCATCGCTGAAGGCGCTCGGATATAAATCGCCCAATGAAAAATTGAATATCGCCTCCATCGGCGCCGGCGGCAAAGCGGCGAGCGATATCCGGGCTTGCGCACAGACGGAAAACATTATCGCTCTTTGCGATGTGGATGAGAAGCGCGCGGAGAAGACGTATCAAGAATACGCCAAGCTTCCGAAGTATAAAGATTTTCGCGAAATGCTCGACCAGCACGAGAAGGACATTGATGCGGTGATCGTAACGATTCCCGACTTCATGCATGCTACCGCCGCCATTCACGCCATGGAACGCGGGAAGCACGTCTACGTTCAGAAGCCGCTTGCGCACACGGTATGGGAATGCCGCGCGCTGTCGAAAGCTGCCGAGAAATACAAGGTCGCTACGCAGATGGGCAACCAGGGCTATTCGAACGAAGGAACGCGCCAATGCGCGGAGATGATCTGGGCCGGCGAGATTGGTAACGTAACGGAAGTGCATGCCTGGACGAACCGCCCGGTTTGGCCGCAAGGGCTGCCGGATCTGCCGCCGGAATCGGCCGTCCCGCCGACGCTCGATTGGGATCTGTGGCTGGGCATCGCGAAATATCGTCCATACAGCCCCAAGTACTGTCCGTTTGCGTGGCGTGGATTCTTTGATTTTGGCTCAGGCGCGCTGGGCGATATGGCCTGCCACATTTTGGGAGCGCCGAACATGGCGCTGCGGCTGGGCGCGCCCACCAGCGTAGAATGCATCAGTCAGAAAGGGACAAGCAACTACTATTACCCTTCTGAAGCCGTGATCCGCTTTGATTTTCCGGCTCGCGGAGATATGCCGCCTGTCAAGATCTTTTGGCACGATGCGATGATGCAGCAGCCCGATATTCAAGGCGTCCCGCCAGGAGAGATTCTGGGGGATTTGCCGCGTAATCGCGCCGGTCATCCCAGGGAAGGCCTCACGCCGCCGGAACATCAAATCATCGGAGGCGTTTTCACAGATGCTTTCTTTAACCCCGAGCCGGAGGCCCCGCCACCGCCCCCGCGTCCGGAACCCACCGATGCCGCTGCAAAGAAGGAAGCGGAGATTGGCCGCCGTATCGCTCACGGTAGCAATGGCAGCCTCTTTATCGGCGACAAAGGCATGATCACAACCGGCACTTACGGCGAATGGACCCGCCTCATCCCGGTGGAGAAGATGAGAGATTATCATTTCCCGCCGGAATTCCTGCAGCGCTCGCCCGGCCACTACCGCGACTGGATCCGCGCCTGCAAAGGGGGCGAACCGGCGTGTTCCAACTTCAGCGTTTCGGCGCCGTTCACGGAGTGGGTAACGCTCGGGGCCCTGGCCATTCGATTCCCAGGGAAGCTGGAATGGGACAGCGAAAAGCTGAAGATAACGAACAATTCAGATGCCGACAAGCTCTTGAAACCGACATTCCGGAGCGGCTGGCACCTAAGTTAAGCAGCCGAAAATTAAGCAGCCGAAGCTGTGCTACTCCGCCCGCAACGCCTCAATCGGATCAACAGAGGCGGCGCGCAGAGCGGGGATCGCCGCGGCGAAAAGTGTCACCAGTGTAAGCACCACCAATGCCCCGCCGAGTGTCATTGGATCGAAAGCGGAGATGCCGAACAGCATATTCTGGATAAACCGGACGGCGAACAGAAGCGCCACTCCGCCTAGCAGCACTCCAACTCCGACCAAACCCAGCGCTTCCGAAAGAATCATGCGCAATACCCGGCCGCGCTGCGCGCCCAGAGCGATGCGGACGCCGATCTCTCCGGTGCGCTGCACGACGCTCGACGACAATAACCCATATAATCCCAGCGCGCTCAGAAACAGCGCGAGCGCCGCGAAAATATTGCTCAAATCGGTGATGAGTTCCTGGCTTCCGAGCGCGGCATCCATCTGGTCCCGCAAGGTGGCGAAGATCACGATGGGTACCGAAGGAGCAATCTCGCTCAGAGCTTTTCGGTATCCCGCAACCGCTTGCGCCTTTGTGCCGGAATTGATCAGGAATACGAGGCCGCTCGACTGCGTTTTTATCGAAAGCGGAAAGTAGATGGTGCGCGGCGGCGGTTCGCGCAGGCTGGCGAACTTTGCATCTTCGGCGATGCCGATTATACGGCAGGAGAACGGACCCGCGTCCTGGAAATCTTTGAGATTTTCGCCCCGGACGTAGCGGTCCAACACTTGCTGGTGCGGGAACAGATAATTCGCTGCCGAGCGATTCAGGATGCAGACGTTCGGTACGCGCTCATTCTTTTCAAACTCTCGGCCTTCCAGAATGTGCGTTCGCATGGTGCGAAAGTATCCGGGCCCGACGGCATTGTAAGCCATATGCGAATCCTCCGGCGGATTCGGACCTGCGGTCATGGCCTGAAACAGGGCTCTCGAATCGAACCCCGTCATCGGCGTATACATTGTCACCGCAACCGAGCGAATGCCCGGCATCTGCTCAAGCCGGTCCACCATGCGCTGATACAGATCAAGCTCGGCGTTTCCTCTTTGCGGCAAAAGATAGAAACGAGCGTTCTGAATCGTTACATGGTTGAGGTCGAAACCGGTGTCCTGGCTACGAAGCCGGACCAAACTCTGCGAGAGTAGCGTTGCCAGTGCAATCAAAACCAGCGACAACCCGACCTGAAGAGGAACAAACATGCGTCCGGCGATCCGTCTGCGGCTGCCCGCGGCGGTGCGCGATGTCAGCAGCACGCCTGGATTGGCACGCCCCGCTCTCCAGGCGGGCAGGGTGCCAAATAAAAGAGTGGTGATGATTGCACATGCGCCGGTTACCCAGAAGACCATCCGGTCGGGCTGAACCGAAATGGGTTCACCCATCATGGGATTTCTGAAGAAGCGAAGCAGAAGAGGGGTTCCGTACCATGCGGCCACACCGGCGAGCGCCGCTCCGGCAAGTGCGATCACAAAGCTCTCTATCAGGTACTGGCGGATCAGTCGCCAGCGCGCGGCCCCGATGGCGGTGCGTACAGCAAACTCACGCTGGCGCGCATAAACCTTCGACATCATGAGCCCGCCGACATTTACGCAACAGAGGAGAAGCACAATGCCTACCAGCCCCTGCATGAGCATAAGCGGCTGCGAATACACAGTACCGAAATAGGTCGGCAGGCCACTGCGCGCAGATTTCACTCGCAAACTGGCTTTTTCGTAATACGACAAATGCCTGTACTTGACGGGAATGAACTCCTCTAAGAGCTCCTTTTGATGGAACGCGATCTCGGTTTGCGCCTCGCTGGCCGCGACTCCCGGTTTCAAGCGCGCAATTGCTGAAACTCCAAAGAAAGACGTCGGTGAATTGATCAGATCTTTTCCCAAAAGGGCATTCACAAACTGGAGTGGGAGGTACATCTTTATGTCGTCTCCTGGCCAGACACCGCGAAAATTGGGTGGAGCGACACCGATGACGATAGCGGGAAATTTCGACACTTTGATTTGTTTTCCGACGATCTGCGGATCGGCATCGAAGCGGTCGTTCCAGAAGCCGTAGCTCAAGACAACAGGCCACCCCTGCGCAGATCCTCCGCGGACATCATCCCCGGGCGCAAACAGCCTTCCGGCATAGGGCTTCATGCCGAACATCGGGAATGCGTTTCCGCTCACCAGGCCGACGTGGTAAGCCCGCAGAGTGCCTTCGCTATCCAGCATCGTTACTTCCCCGAGCCACCAGGCCGAAATGGCGGAAAACGAGTGCTGCTCGCGCTGGAGCTGCTCCAGCATGTGATAAGGAATGAGCGATCCGCTATTCCGCGAGCCAGCGCTCACCAGACCGATATAGGCGAGTTGCTGCGGATCGGTTACCGGCAGGCTACGCAGGAGAAGCCCATAAAGCAGCGCAAAAATGGCCGTATTTGCTCCGATGCCTAAAGCCAGCGTCAGAATCGCCGTGACGCAAAAGACGGGGCTCTTCCGTATGGCCCGCATGCCCAAGACGAAGTCCCGATACCAGCTTTCCAGAATGGTCATAAAGTCCTGATCGTGTACTCTCTCGATAATTGCCGGCGTGCGGCCAAAACGTAAGCGTGCGCGCCGCTGGGCTTCGAGTGCCGGCATCCCGGCCGCCAGATTGTCCTCCGCCTGCATCTCCAGATGAACGCGCAATTCATCTTCGAGATCCGAATCGCTTCGGAAACGCCCGATTCTCCGCAATAATCGCGATAGCCAGGACTTCACCGGACCTCCTTCAGTTCGCGTTTTTGCACAGATAGTAGGCCTTCTACCTATTGAATACCTACCATACTTCTCTGCTACCATGGTAGCGGAATTTAATGGCTAAGAAACAAGACGCGAGGCTCGATCTCCTGCAAGGAACGCTGGACATGATGGTGATGCGGACCCTGCTGGGCGGGCGGGCGAATGGCTACGAGATCGCCAGAGCAATCGAGCGGATGTCGGAAGACGTTCTCGCAGTAGATCACGGGTCTCTCTATCCGGCGCTTCACCGGTTAGAGAAGAGTGGAGTGGTTTCCGGCAAATGGGAAATCTCCTCGACGAGCCGCCGAGCGCGCTATTACCGCCTGACGGCAGCCGGCAGGAAGCGACTCACTCTAGAGCAATCGAAATGGGAGCAGATGGCCGCGGCCATTACTCGCGTCATGCGGCCGGCAGCTACTTGAGTTCTCTGACCCAGATGTTCCGGAAGCTGATTGGCGCGCTGGGGTCTCCGTGCGCCTGCAGCTTAATGGGAGCTGACGTGTATGCCTTGTAGAACGGCTTGCCGATGTACAGGGTTTGGCCCTTCAGCTCGAAATGATTTTCAACCAGCACGCCGTTGAAGAAAACGGTGGCATAGGCGGGAGTTTTCAAAGACCCGTCGGCGTTGAACGTGGGCGCCGTCCAAACGACATCATAGGTCTGCCATTCTCCTGGTTTACGGCCGGGATTCGCCAGCGGAATGGCTTGTTTGTAGAGGCTGCCCGCCATCCCATTCACGTACGTCTTGTTCTGGTAGGAATCGAGAACCTGCAGCTCATAGCCGCCATCGCCCGGCCCGGTGGAGGCCAAGAATATGCCGCTGTTGCCGCGCGCCTGACCGGTTCCGGTAATGTTGGCGGGCACCTTCCATTCAATGTGAAGCTGGTAGTCTTTGAAATCCTGTTTGGTTTCGATGTTGCCCGATTTTTTGTCCACCGTCAGCACGCCATCGGCAACGGTCCAATCGGCCGGCGATTTGCCATCGCGCGCCGATACCCACTCGTCCAGATTCTTGCCGTCGAATAGTATGATCGCGTCGGAAGGAGGCGCGTTGCACGTGGCGCCCGGAGTCACCACTTTGGGCACTGGCTCCCAAACTTCCGTATCTTCAGGTTTAGCTTTCGTCTGCTGTTGAGCGTAAACCATACCAGCCGTGGCAAGCAGAGCCGCGAGCGCAAAGGACTTCGAAAATTGAATGGCCATCACTAGATGAGCATACACCGCGCTCCGGCAGATCTTGACGGAACCGTAGCGCTGCTGAACGCGCGCGGAAAATAACTTTAACTCGCTTCTACCGCCTCCAAAACAGCAGAAGTCCGAACAACACCAGCCAGATGAAATCAAGATAATGCCAGAAGATGGATACGCCGGTTGTTACTACGCGTGTGTACATCTGGTATTTGGGTCCACTTGCCGGCTCGCGGGTCCGAAACAGCAGGTATCCCAGGCCAGCGAGCCCAACCAAGATATGCAGGCCATGCAGACCCATGAACAGAAAGATGAACCAGGAATGGGGGTTTCTCGCCATAATCACGCCTGAATGGACAACCTGGAGCCCGGCCGTGATTTGACCCACCAGAAAGAGCACGCCGAGCCCCGTGGCCAAAGTAGTCAAACGGAAGAAAGCACGCTGCTCATGGCGAAGCAGGTGACGGCGAGCGATTGCAAGCACTGCGCTGCTAGCCAGAAGGACCGCGGTGGTTGCCCAGAGCACGCCGGGGATTTGGATGTGTCCCCAAAACTGCTGGCCTGCCGAGCGGTCCAGGAAGACGGTGATGATGGCGCCGAAAGTCATGGTCACGGTGGCAAGGACAACGACGACGGTCAGTGTGGAAAGGGAGTTGAGCTCTCGCTCACGCGAGGCGGTCTGGACAGCAGCTTGCACTTCACCTACTATGATGCGTCATGGGGCCTGAGTGGATGCGGCAGAGCAGCCTGCCTGCGGAAGGTAGGTCATTTTGAAAAATCGTTCGTTCTTTCCGATTATCGCGGCGGCATTCTTTGCGACGACCATTTTTGCGCAGGTGCGCAGCAAGTCGCCGGCATATCTGGACCCGAAACGGCCGGTAGGGGAACGAGTTGACGATTTGATGAGCCGCATGACGCTCAAGGAAAAAGTCGGGCAGCTCAACTTGCCGTGTGTGTATGTGGACGAACTGGGAAAGGATATCCCTTCGAAGATGGAGGCGTGCCGGAGATTTGCGGCCGGAAACTACACGGACGAGATTGGTCCCGGATGCGGTTTCTTCACACTGGCGAATGAGATTCTGCACAAAGGCGCGCGCCAGCAAGCCGGGTATTTCAATGAACTGCAGAGGATCGCGCTCACTCAGACGCGGCTGAAGATACCTCTTCTCGAGGACGAAGAGGGCACACACGGCGCGATGTTTCCCGGGGCGACGATCTTTCCAGAAGGCCTGGCCATGGGCAGCACGTTCGATCCTGATTTGGTCAGATCCGTTTATGCGGCTGCGGCGGCGGAGGCAAGAGCGGTCGGCATCCACATGCTCTCCACGCTAGTAATGGAGCTGGATCGCGATCCGCGAATGGGCAGAAATGAGGAAGCCTACACGGAGGACCCCTATCTCTACTCGCGCATCGCGCAAAGCATTGTTCAGGGCACACAAGGAACGAATCTGGCGGCCGGCGACAAAGTTATCGCTGTACTGACTGATTTCCCTACGCAAAGCGAACCCGCCAGCGGCCTGGAACGCGGCGCGATTGAAGTCTCGGAACGCACATTGCGTGAAACGTTTTTGCTCCCCTGGATTGCGGCAATCAGTAAAGCCGGCGGTTTGGGAGTGATGGCTGGCTACCCGGAAATCGAGGACGTGCCCGCGCACGCTTCTGAGAAATGGATGAACGATGTCCTGCGGCAACAACTGGGCTTCCGAGGCGTAGTTGTGAGTGAAGGCGACGGATTCGGGACGCTGATTTACGAACACATTATCCGAACACAAAAGGAGGCGGGCGCGATGGCCTTGAAGGCGGGTGTGGATGTGAACATCACGTATGAACCTGCCTACATGGGCCCGTTGATTGAAAGCGTAAACGAGGGGCGAGTGCCGATCGCTTTGGTGGACCGGGCGGTGCGCAGAGTTTTGGAGCTTAAGTTCCGCTTGGGCCTTTTCGAGAATCCCTATGTCGATGTCGATCGAGCCATCCGTGTGGTCCACTCGCAATCGAATCAGGATCTTGCGCTGCGAGCCGGCCGTGAAGGAATCGTGCTGTTAAAGAATGATGGGAATCTTCTGCCGCTGAAGAAGACTTCGAAAACGATTGCCGTAATTGGTCCGGACGCGGAGAACCTCATGAACGAATTGGGAGATTATTCGCCGCGTAAGGTCCCGCAGCACGTCGTCAGTATCTTGGAGGGAATCAGAGCCAAAGCCGGCGCGGGAAGCAAGGTTGTTGCGGCGAGGGGCTGCGGGGTATTAGGCGACGACAAGAGCGGGTTTGGCGAAGCTACGCGGCTGGCGAAAACCGCGGATGTGGCGGTTGTCATCGTGGGAGAAAATCAGGGCCAAAACGATGTGGATGAAGCGAAGGACCCACCCACCGACGGCGAAGCGCACGACGTGGCGAGTCTTGACCTCACGGGCGTTCAGGAGGACCTGGTGAGGGCCGTTTACGAAACGGGGACACCGACCGTGGTGGTGCTGGTGAATGGCAGACCGCTTTCCACGCGCTGGACCGCCGAGCACGTGCCCGCGATCATAGAAGCTTGGCGGCCCGGTGAACGCGGCGGGGAAGCCGTTGCCGATGTTCTGTTCGGAGATTACAATCCGAGCGGCCGGCTGGCCATTACAATTCCCCGTCATGTAGGGCAGTTACCGGCTTACTACAACTACAAGCCCGGGAAAGACTTCTGGATTCACGATATGAAGCGCGGATACGTGGATATGCCGGCGACACCTCTTTACCCGTTTGGTTACGGGTTGAGCTACACACATTACGCGTACAGCAGCCTTCGCATCGAGCCGCCCCAGATACATCCAGAGGGCATGGCACGAGTCAGCGTCAACGTCAAAAACACGGGGGAACGCCCAGGGGTCGAAACGGTGCAACTTTACATTCACGAAGCGACAGGTCCGGTGGCAACGCCCATAAAGCAGCTACGCGGATTCAAGCGCGTGGACCTGAAGCCGGGCGAGACGAAGAATGTCACGCTGACTCTGAAGCCCGAAGATCTGCAGTTGCTGGACCGCGATATGCATTGGCGAGTGGTCCCGAGCGATTTTGAAATCATGGTTGGGAGTTCGTCGCAGGATTTGCCGCTGAAGGGAGTGTTGAAGGTAGTGCCGTAGCACCGGGGGTATCGAACTTAAGGACCGCCGGGGTCACGAGACGCGAGTGCTCGCTTGGCCGACAATGGTACTTTGCCAACTGATATCGCCGAGCCGTTCCGGTAATGAAATTCCGGCTTCGAGCTGGGCATCTTGTAAGCGGTCGCTAACGCGCTTTGCCGCATCGACGACCGCGCGATGGAGATTCGGAAGGGTCTCCTCAGAGATTTGAGTCGAGTCTCCGACGACGCTTAACGCCGCGACCGCCTCGCCATTGCCATTGAAAATAGGCGCTCCGATGCAGCGGATACCGATCTCTTCCTCTTCGTCGTCGAGCGCGTAACCGCGCCGCCTGATGATTTCCAGCTCATGCTTCAACTGCCGGATCGAGCAAATCGTGTTTTCGTTGTACCGGATCAGACCGTGACCGGAGATAAGCTGCTCGGCATCCCGTTCGCTCGAATAGGCGAGTAAAGCTTTGCCGAGGGCGGTACAGTGTAACGCGAGCTGTTTGCCGATCCAGGTTGCGGTGCGGGAAACACCCGCCGGGGTTGCTTTTTCGATCAGAACGCAGGAGCCCTGCTCCAGGACCGCCATATGGACCGTTAAGCCTGTGCGTTCGACGAGCTTACGGAGAAAGGGCCGAGCCTGCTCGCGTAGACTGATGCCTTGTAATGCCTGGCGAGCCAACTCGCAGACACTCAAACTGACCCGGTACTTTCCGCATGCAGCATCACGATATACATAACCGGTGTTTTCAAACGTGCGCAGGAGGCAATGCACGGAGCTTTTAGGAAGCTTCAACTGGCGGGTGACTTGCGAGAGAGACAAGCCCGCTCGAGACTTGGCGAGAAGCTCTAAAATTCTGAGCCCTCGTTCTAAAGAGGGTACAAACGATTTTGCAGATTCTTCCATCCCGCCCTCCCGTGGTTTCACTCAAGATAACAGGTTCTGGCGTGATTTCTTCATATCGCAAGGCGCCTGTTCAATAGGCTGGACGTTTCAGGACCTCAGCAGCGGAGCGGGCGCGTTGAACAACGGATCAATACGCACACTGCCGGTGAAATACTCTACTCAGCTTTTAGCGATGCCATATCGATCGAGAAGCGATACTTCACATCAGACTTAAGTAGCCGTTCGTACGCTTCGTTGACCTTCTGGATCGGAATCACTTCGACCTCGGCGGTGATGTTATGCGCACCGCAAAAATCCAGCATCTCTTGCGTTTCAGGAAGACCGCCGATAATCGAACCTGAAACACTGCGACGTCCAAAAATAAGGCCGAATGCGGAGAGGCCCAGGGGCTTGGCTGGAGCGCCAACAAGCGTCAGATTACCGTCGACGTCCAGCAGGTTTATATAGGGATTGATGTCATGATCGGCGGAAACGGCATCGAGGATGAAATTAAAGCTGCCGGCGTGTTTCTGCATCTCGCCGGCATTGCGCGAAAGAACCACTTCGTCCGCGCCAAGGCGAAGCGCGTCCTCCGTTTTACTTGGCGAGGTTGTGAACACCACAACATGAGCTCCCAGTGCGTGCGCAAGCTTTACGGCCATGTGGCCGAGGCCGCCGAGACCGACCACACCGACCTTTTTGCCCTTTGTGATGCCCCAGTGGCGCAGCGGCGAGTAGGTTGTAATCCCGGCGCAAAGGAGCGGCGCAGCGCCGGCTAAGCCGAGGTTGGAAGGCACTCGCAGGACAAAGTGCTCATCGACGGTGATGCTGTCGGAGTAGCCTCCGTAGGTTACACCGCCGAGGTGCTTGTCTGGAGAATTGAAGGTGAGGGTGAGATTCGGGCAGAAATTCTCAAGCCCCGCCTGGCATCTTGGGCAGGAACGGTCAGAATCGACAAGACAGCCGACTGCGGCCACGTCGCCTGCCTTGAACTTCGTCACGACTGAGCCGACCTTGGTCACACGGCCGACAATCTCATGGCCCGGCACAATCGGATATTTGGTGGGCATGAACTCGCTCCACTCATCGCGAACGGAGTGAAGGTCGGAGTGGCAAATACCACAGAACAGGATTTCGATCTGAACGTCGTGTTCGGTAGGATCACGACGCGAAATCGTGGTTGAGCCGAGCGGTGATGTCGCGCTTGCGGCGGAATAAGCTTTGCTCTTGTACATGAATTTTTGGATGAACTCTCAGACCTACTTGTTGCTGCAAATGCGCCGGGTACCGTTCGCCTTGCACTGTGATTTTGGAGAAGGAACGATTGATGTTCCGAAGATCCTCGGGAACGGTCCCTCATCTCCAGCCTATCGACGAAACCATCAAAACGATAGCCTAATCCTTCCTGTTTTTGCCTAATTCTCTTGCGCTGCGGGCTTGCATCTATCTTTCTCATGTCCGCAACCGCTATCCTGCTGCAGAAGAAGAACCCAGTCTACATGAGATTAGGCCGTTCTGGAGCACCTCCGGCAGCGCATTCGATCCGCCGGTCCTCAATCGGTAAGTAAGAGAAGTTTGGAAAACGCGGCACACATGAAAAAGGCCAGGTACCGCGAGTACCTGGCCAGGACAGTTGATTGGGGTTGGTTTCAGGCCGCCCGCTTCAGTGGAAATTTCAGAATCGTCTTCGCCTTAGGCGCCTCTTCCGTCTCTACTTTAAAGGACGAAATCGGAATGAGAGGGGCCTTGCCGGTCCCGTTGAAATACTCATCCAGCGGGAAGAGCGGATGCGGCTCGAGTTCGCGGAACGTTCGCCCCAGCTTCTGTTGTACGCGATAGAGCTCATGAAAGAAGGTGCCGCGGTCGATTTTCAACTTTTTGCAGCATAGCGGCCATTCCGCGCCCAGCAGAAAATGATATTTAAAAAGTGTATATTCGCTGTCATTTAGTGTTCGGCGGCTAACCAGGCAGAAATCGGCGATGTATTCCTCGTTTTTGAGGCCCCAGACCGACTTTCGTTGGCGGCCCGGATTCGCTTCGAGGGATACGCGGCTGACGTATTTCTCTTTCGAAGCACACGACCGAAAGCGCGCATAGCAAGCGCGGAAAATTGCCCGGAACACGCAGTTGCAAGGGGTCGACGCCCCCGCTCGTCCGGGTCTAAGACCAAGTCCTAGGCAATGTGAGCAAGACTGCTGAGCTAAGGCGAGTGTTTCTGAACGAGTCCATTCCATTTTTTCTTGTTTTCCCTCCGGTTGCGCGCTGTTTTTGTTTGCGCGTTCAACGTAGGTCATGAGAACAAGATATGGTACTTTCCTGTCCTCTCACTGAAAATCGAGTGAAATTTTTTCTTACTACCCTGAGATTTCCCGGAGGAAAACCGCACAAACCCCTAGAACTCAGAGGCTTATGGTCCAAGCGCACGGTGTATTTAATGCTTGTAAAATCGCACGTATTTTTGCAAAATTGAAGGACCCTATTTCACGGTGGAATCAGTACTAAGTCAACGGGTCACGTTTCGAGAGCTTCAGACGCGACTTATTGCATTCGTAAATATGCGAATTCAAAATGGCGAATACACCGAGCGTGGGCTCGCCCGATTGCTGGGGATCTCCCAGCCCCAGATGCATCACGTAATGAAGGGAACACGCCGTCTGCAGCCCGAGTTCGCGGACCGGTTGATGAGCCGGTTCGGTGTTTCGGTCCTCGATCTCCTGCAGGAGGCTGAGCTGACCGCCGAGCTTGGCGCGCGGCAGTCTCATCTCACGGATGTGCGATGGTACGTCGCGATGACCTCCGCGCCGGAAAAAGCCGGGCCCACTCCCGACTCATTTTCACGCGGACGAAAGCCGGCCGGCCGATGCTTAGGCGCCCCGAAGCGGGCAGAATGGGCAGGCTAACCAGGTCGGCTTGGTTTTTTAAGCCGCCTTGCTCAGGACGCCATGCGGGTCCAGAACAAATTTTTTGGCAGCGCCTTTGTCGAAATCCTGATACCCTTGCGGAGCCTTGTCCAGGCTGATTACGGTTGCGTTCACGATCTTCGCGACCGGTATGCGGTCGTGCAGAATGGCTTGCATGAGCTGGCGGTTGTATCGCAAGACCGGTGTTTGACCAGTGGAGAAACGGTGTGATTTGGCCCAGCCCAGGCCGAAACGCATTCGCAAATTACCCTGCTGGGCCGCCTCATCATGCGCGCCCGGATCCTCCGTTACGTACAGGCCGGGAATGCCGATTGCGCCCGCGGGTCGAGTGATCGTCATGAGCGAATTCAGGACCGTAGCCGGGGCTTCGGTGTTGTGTTGCTTTCCGTGGCCGTGAGCTTCAAAGCCGACTGCGTCAACCGAGGCATCTACTTCTGGCTCGCCGACGACGGCTGCAATCAACTCTCCCAGGTTGTCGCTCTTCTTAAGGTCAATTGGCTCGAAACCAACGCGTTTGGCATGGTCGAGCCGCTCCTGGTTCATGTCGCCGATCATGATGACCGCGGCACCCAGGATCTGAGCCGATGCCGCCGCCGCGAGTCCCACCGGTCCCGCTCCGGCGATATAAACGATCGATCCGACTCCGACTCCGGCTGACACAGCGCCGTGGAATCCGGTCGGCAAAATATCGGAGAGCATGGTCAGATCGCGAATCTTGGAAAGCGCCTGCTCCTTGTTAGGGAACTTCAGCAAGTTGAAATCGGCATAGGGAACCAACACGTATTCGGCTTGGCCGCCTACCCAGCCGCCCATATCGACGTAACCATACGCCCCGCCGGCCCGCGATGGATTCACATTTAGGCAAACGCCGGTGTGCTGCTCTTTACACATCCGGCAGCGCCCGCAAGCCACATTAAACGGGACCGAAACCAGATCTCCTATGTTGAGAAACTCAACATCTTTTCCCTTTTCGATAATTTCGCCGGTGATCTCATGCCCAAGGACCAGTCCTTTCGGGGCCGTCGTGCGCCCTCGAACCATGTGCTGATCGGACCCGCAAATATTCGTGCATACAATCTTCAGAATGACTCCATGCTCGATATCTTTGCCTTGCGGGTTCTTCATTTTGGGGTAATCGATCGATTGGACCTCCACTTTGCCCTGTCCAAGATAAACAACACCCCTGTTGGTTGCCATTGCCGTTCTCCTTTCGCCAGTATATGGAGATCGAATCGGGCGGAAACCGTTACTTTCTTGGTCCCAGCGTCCTACCGATCGCCTTAGCGTTATTAGCTGCCTCGGCCTGCATGGGGCTCTTCAAAGCCGCCGATTCTTCGGAGTATTTCAGCGCGTCGCGCATGATGGCCTTGCTCTTTGACGCTTTCCCAAGCTCAAAGTCAGCGACCCCCAGGTGGAACAGAACAATGGGTAACAGTTGCGCGTTTTCCTTCACCAGGGGAAGCGCCGAACGCAGCGACTTGTCCGCTTTCGCGTATTGATGCTGCCCGTTGTAAGTTACTCCCTGCATCCAGTACGCCAGGCCGAGCATTCCTTCTTTCTTTTTTGTCCAGTCGGCTTCCGCGATGTCGTCCGGCTTGGGTTTCGATTGCATCAACTCGGCAAGCTTCGTAGAGTAGGCCAGCGTTTGTTGTGGATCGTTCTTCTGCAGGTTGTAGCTGGCCGCGAACGCCAGCACATCTTCGTTATTCGGGTCGCGCTGCAGTTCCTTTTCCGCCGCCGCCCCTGCCTGTTCCTTCTGCCCCGTCTGTTGCAACGCGTTCAGGTAGCGACCGTAGGCTCTATCTAAGTAGGGGCTCTGCGGAGCCCTCTGCTCCAGCGATTCAACCAGACTGACAATCTTTGCGGGATCAGCGGTTTTCGCAGCCATCGCATACACCGAGTACTCCGTATAGGTGTCCACCTGCTTGGCGTAATCGAGCCGCGCCTTGTCGTCGTAGCCATCGCGGAAGCCAGCTATGTCCTTGCGGGCCGCCTTCGAGGTTGCGGCGGACCACTTCATCACGCCATCGGCATCGTTCTTCGCCTCGGCCGCTTTCAGATTGTTGTAGGCGACCTCCGTGTTATCCGGGTCAGCGGCGAGCGATTTCTCTCCGGCTTCGAGCACCTTATCGTACTGCTGCGCCTGCAGGTAGGCCGCCTGCAACTGTCCCCATGCCCAGCCGGTTTGCGCGCTGGCCGGAAACTCCTTGATGAAGTCCTGCAGCAACCCTTGCTTCTTGGCCGGATCGGATTCCTTCTGAATCGACTCCACCATTTTGCCGTCCGGCGTGTTCGGATCGATAGCCAGTGGTTTCTGGCTGAAAACAAGCGACGGCAACAGCAGCGCGAGCGCCGCTACCAGTGTTGAGGATTTCATGATGCCTCCCGTTTAGGCGGAAGCGTATCACAAATCTTTCGCGTTCGGGTAAGATAGCTTGCGGCTTCCCATGCTGAAACGTCTGGTCATTTCTACTTTCGTGCTTGCGACCTGTCTGGCCGCGCAATACACGCTTGGCCCCGACTCGCAACGCCATGACGGAGTTCCCCGCGGTAGCCTCACGAAATTCACCTGGGTCAGTAAAGGCGGGATGTATCCGGGGATTGAGCGCGATTACTGGGTGTATGTGCCCGCGCAATACAACGCGAGCAAGCCGGCTTGCCTTATGGTGTTTCAGGATGGCGAAGGCATGATCCGGGAAGACGGCTCTTATCGGGTCCCCATCGTGTTCGACAATCTGATCCAGCAGGGCGACATGCCGGTAACCATTGGGGTTTTTATCAATCCGGGCGTTTTGCCGCAAGGCGGAAGCAATGTGCCGCCGCTCTTCAATCGAAGCTACGAGTACGATTCGGTTGACGACCGGTACGTGCGCTTCTTAACCGAAGAAATTCTACCCGCGGTAAAGAAGCAGTGGAGCATATCGGACGATCCGAATAATCGAGCCATCGCAGGCGCCAGTTCTGGCGGCATCGCGGCGTTTACGGCGGCCATGCTGCGTCCAGACGCATTCAGGCGCGTCCTCAGTTTCATCGGCAGCTACACGAACTTGCGCGGCGGCAATCAGTGGCCGGACCTCATTCGCAAAATGGAGCCTGCGCCCCTTCGGGTATTTCTGCAGGATGGCAATCACGACCTGAACATATTTGCGGGGAACTGGTGGATGGCCAATCAGGACATGGCGAGCGCGCTCGAATACAGGGGTTACGATCTTAAGTTCATAACTGGCACGGAGGGGCATAACGGAAAGCAAGGCGGCGCGGTGCTGCCCGATGCGCTTCGCTGGCTCTGGCGCAATTGGCCGAATCCCATTGCCAAGCCCGATAAAGCGCCAGACGGGCACTTCGCGGATATCGGCAATATTACCGATCCAAGTTCGGATTGGGAACTCGTCGGCGAGGGCTATGGCTTTACCGAAGGCCCGGCGGTGGACAAGAACGGCAATGTGTTCTTCGCCGATGTCGCGAAGAATCGCATTTACAAGGTAGATGCCGCAACCGGTAAGGTCAGCCTCTTTCGCGAGAGCACTGGTGGGACTAGCGGGCTGATGTTCGGCCGCGACGGGCGGCTGTATGCCGCGCAGAACGGGGATAAGCGGGTTGTTGCTTATGATCCCGACGGGCAAAGAACGGTACTTGCCCAGAGTGTCGGATCGAATGACCTGGCGGTTTCTAAGGGTGGGGAGGTTTACTTTACCGATCCGTCGACCAAGCGTGTGTGGCTGATCGATGCGCAGGGAAAACTTCGAGCAGTGAACAACACTCTACAGTTTCCAAACGGCATTCGCTTTTCAGCCGACGAACGGATGTTGTTCGTGGCCGATAGCGCCACGCGCTGGATTTGGTCGTTTCAGGTTCAGCCCGATGGATCGCTTGAAAACGGCGAGCCGTTTTATCGCCTGGAATTACCTCTTTCCGGCGACGGCAAGCTGGTGAACTCCTGGGCCGATGGCATGGCCTTCGATACAGACGGCCATCTCTACGTTGCAACCAAGGCCGGCATTCAAGTCTGCGATCAGCCTGGCCGTGTCTTCGGCATTCTGCGCAAGCCCTCATCGGAAAGCCCGTCGAATGTGGTCTTCGGCGGGCCTGATTTCCACACTTTGTACGTGACCGCGAAAGATAAAGTGTTCCGCCGCAAGCTGCGGACACAGGGCTATCTTCCCTGGCAAGCGCCGAAATGGCCGAAGCCGCAGCTATAGCAAATTAGAAAAATGCTTCGGTCCGCGGCTCATCTGACCGCGCCCGGCTCAACTTCTTTCGCGTAAATCATATGCGAAGCCTTAGGCGGGCTGTCCCCCTGATGAAAGGCTAAAACGTGATCGCGAATCAGCCGGTCTGAGGTGGTCAGGCGCTCGCGCTGGCGCAAATACTCGATCCAGGACTCGACGACGAACGTTTCCATCATATGATTGGGGTCCGCTGTATCCTGATAAACGCCCCAGCGAATGGCGCCGTCGCGCATCCGGACATCTCGCATCTTGTGAATGGCCCGAGTGAATGCGTCGTAGTCGCTCTCGCGAATGCAATATTGGATGCTTATGAGCACAGGACCGTCTTCGGGGCGCGGTTCGATTGCAACGGCGGGACCAGGCCGGTTTAGCGCGAACGGGCGCAGGTCCGGCAGCTTCCCGTGCAACACGTGAAAGCGGCGGGAGAGCGGCAAGGTGATGGCGAGACCAATCGCGGCGCAGAGCAACGATCGCGAGGTGGAATAGTGTTCGGCCACCACGCCCCATACCGCGCTGCCCAGGGCCATGCCGCCTTGGAAGATCATCTGATAGAGTCCGAGCGAACGCGCCTGTACCCAGGCTGGAACCGACAGTTGAACACCGACGTTCAGCGTTGACGTGGTGCTGGTCCAGGCGAAACCGCTGGCGATCAGCGAAAAAACAATCAGCGGCACGTTCCGCACAAACGAAAGGATCAGGAGCGCGCCGACGAATACGCCGCAGGAGACCGTAATAATCGTGTCGGCCGGGAGCATGCGCCGCGTCCTTGGAAGGGAAGCGGCCCCCATCACTGCGCCCAGGCCGATGCAGCCGTTCAGAATGCCGTATCCCATGGCCCCCTGGTGCAGATCCTGTTGCGCGACTACCGCCAGCAGCGCCCATATGGAGCTGACGAAGACCGTGAAAAGGAAAGCGCGGAATAGGATGGCACGGAGCGCGGGGGCATAAAACGCGTAGCGGACACCCGCCCGCATGGAGCCGAACAGCCGCTCCGAAGGCAGCGCGCTCTTGAACAATGGCGTGCGATGCCATGTGTACAGCATGGCGATTACCGCGATGAAGGAAGCGGCATTGAACAGAAACACGCTTCCGGCGCCCGTGGTGACAGAGGCGAACGCGGCTACAGCGAGTCCACCCAGCGCCGGGCCGACTGCGCGCGCCAGGTTGAATCCGGCGCTATTGATTGAAATTGCATCGGGCAACTCGGAGCGCGGGACCAGCTCAGGGACAATCGCCTGCCAGGCGGGGTTGTTCATGGCGGAGCCGATGTTCAGGAAAAACGTCAGAACCAGCAGCGCCCACGGGGAGATGATGCCCGCCAGAGTCAGCGCGCAAAGCACGAGAGCTGCGGCCAGCATCCAGGCCTGCCAGAACATCAGCAGCCTGCGCCGGTCGAATATATCAGCGGTTGCGCCGGCCGGAAGTCCGAGCAGTAATACCGGTAGGCTCGCCGCAGTCTGCATGAGCGCTATCAGTAGCGGCGATCCGGTCAGCACCGTCATCAGCCAGGTTCCGGCCGTATCCTGCATCCAACTGCCGAGGTTGGATACTACCGATGCGATGGTGCGGTTCCGGAACAATGGACGGCGGAGCGGCGCCCATCCGGAAGGGGTAACGGTCTGCGTTGCCGAACTCAAAGCTCAATGATGGCATCCGGGGGAGCGAGTCACTATCCTAAGCCGCTCCCTGGCGGTCGCGATTCTGTGCAAACATCGATAGCACTGAACACGCGCATCAGCAACGGATACTAGAGCATCACCTTGTCGAGGGTTATGGGGAGATCTCTGACGCGTTTTCCGGTTGCATGGAATACCGCATTGGCGACCGCCGCGGCTGCACCCGTGATTCCGATCTCGCCGATCCCTTTTGCGCCGATCGGGTTAATGTGATCGTCTTTCTCGTCCACCCAGAATGCCTCGATTTTGCCGATGTCGGCATTGACGGGCACGTGATATTCAGCGAGGTTGTTGTTGACCCAGCGGCCCAGGCGCTTGTCTACCGCGGCGCATTCGTAGAGCGCCATGCTGATGCCCCAGATCATGCCGCCCATGAACTGGCTGCGAGCGGTTTTCGCATTGAGGATTCTACCCGCGCCGAAGCAGCCTACCATGCGAGATACTTTGATCTGACCAAGATCAGCGTCGACGCGCACTTCCGCGAATTGCGCTCCGAAAGCGTACATGGAGTAGCGCTCCTTTTCAGATCCCGGCTTCGCTTCGGCTTTCGCCTTCACATAAGGCTGCCCGCTGCGCAGAATTAAGTCCCGGAACGTCTCGCCCTTAGCTGGATTACCTCGCGCATACAGCCGCCCCTTTTCCAGAACGACATCACCTGCACCCAGACCGGACAGCGGCGAACGCGCATCGCGGATTGCCATCTGGATCAGCTTCTCTCGAAGCGCTTGAGACGCCAGGTATACCGCGGAACCCGTGCTGGCGGCGGTCTGCGATCCTCCGGAAACAGGTGTCTGCGGCAGAATCGTATCGCCCAGCCGGAACTTCACTTGCTTCGCATTCGCTCCAAACGATTCGGCGGCAACCTGAGTCATGATCGTGTACGTTCCGGTGCCCAGGTCCTGCGTGCCCGCATCTACGGAGAATGTACCGTCGCTATTCAGGCGCGCGGAGGCGTTCGAAACGCTTCTTCGAGTCGGATAAACAGAGGTTGCCATGCCCCAGCCGACGAGCACGTTACCATCCTGCATCGAGCGCGGTTCTAGCGGCCGGTTGGTCCACCCGAAGCGTTTCGCGCCCTGCAGATAGCATTCGCGCAGCGATTTGCTGGACCAGGGCTTGTTCTCTTCCGGGTCGATCTCGGCGTAATTCTTCAACCGGAACTCGACGGGGTCCATTTTGAGCGCGTATGCCATCTCGTCCATGGCGGCTTCGAGTCCGTAGGTTCCCGAAGCTTCGCCGGGTGCGCGCATGTACGAGGGCTGCCCGATATTCGAACGAACCAGCCGCTGCGAAGTGCTGTTGTTTGGGGATTGATACAACATCCTGGCCGGCAGACTCGCGGCTTCAACGAACTCGCCGAACATCGAGGTGTGTGAGGCGGTATCGTCGCGCAGCGCAGTAATCGTGCCGTCGCTCTTGGCCCCAATGGCGATCGCCTGCCGCGTTTCCGACCGGCAGCCCAGCATCCCGAACATTTGCGGCCGCGTAGCCGCCAGTTTCACAGGTCGTTTTGCCTGCTTCGCAGCCATAGCCGCCAGGATGACGTGCGACCACACCGGGCCCTTGCTGCCGAAACCGCCGCCCAGATACGGCGAAACCACCCGAACATTTTCCTGCGGCAAGCCGAAGACCGATGCTACCCGCCCACGATCCGAAAAAACACCCTGGGTCGCATCGTAGATGGTCAACTGGTCGGGCGCGTCCCAAACCGCGATGGTGGCGTGCGGCTCCATCGGGTTATGTACTTCAAATGGAGTCCAATAAACGTGGTCGATGTGTTTGTCAGCCTGCGCCATGCCGGCCTGCACATCGCCGCGATGACTTGCCGATGGATCGCCTCCGCCCCCCGCCTTGTCTGGTGCGTACGCACTTGCCAGCCGGCTCTCCAGATCGAATTGAGGCGCTTCCGGCGCGTACTGGACTTGCACAAGCTGCGCTCCAGCGATGGCATCAGCAAAGGTCCCGGCGACGACAACCCCGATGGGCTGGTTCGCGTAATAGACCAAGTCATCCTGCAGCACTTGGACGGCATGGCCGGGCGGCGAAGTCTTGCTCTGATTCTGCGCTCCCGGCAGCTTGAGCGAATTCTGGTGGGTCATCACCAGCAGGACGCCTCCGGCCTTTTCCGCCGCATGCGTGTCCATCGAAATAATGCGTCCGTTCGCGATGCTGCTGACGACCATCACGGCATACGCTGCGTTCGGCACATAGTGCTCATAGGCGTACACGGCGCGCCCGGTTACCTTCACGCGGGCATCGATGCGGTCAAGCGGTTGTCCAATCAGATCATCCATTTGTCTGACTCCCAATAGCGGTTGCAACCGCGCGTACAATGGCCCGCTTCGCCAGCTCGATTTTGAACGTGTTGTGCTCGTAGCCGCGAGCATCCGCCAATTCCTCTTCAGCGGCAGATCGCAGCGTTTTTTTATCCGGCTTTTCTCCGGTAAGCATCTTTTCCGCCGTCGCCGCGCGCCAGGGCTTATGCGCCACCCCGCCGAGCGCGATCCGGGCATGGCGGATGACGCCGTCATCATCCACGTCCATCAGGGCCGCCACTGAGACGAGCGCAAACGCATACGAGTGGCGGTCACGAATTTTCAAATAGGTCGACCGTTTCGCATACGGAATAGCAGGCAGATCAATCGCGGTAATCAGCTCGCCGGATTGCAGGTTGGTTTCAATTTGCGGCGTATTGCCGGGCAGCCGATGAAATTCCGTCATCTCGATGGATCGGTCGCCCTGCGGTCCCTTCACCTGGACCACTGCATCCAATGCCGTCAGCGCGACGCACATATCGCTAGGATGCACGGCAATGCACTGCGGGCTCTGGCCCAGGATGGCGTGGATGCGGTTGTAGCCGCTAATTGCCGCGCATCCGCTGCCGGGCGTTCGTTTGTTGCATTCCTGATAGCTGGGATCGTAAAAGTAGTAACAGCGCGTCCTTTGAAGCAGATTGCCGCCCATAGTTGCCATGTTGCGTAACTGCGGCGAAGCGCCGGCCAGAATCGCCGCGCTCAATACCGGGTAGCGGGTGCGAATCAGCTCATGATTTGCGGCATCGGTATTGCTTACTAGCGCGCCAATCCGAACTCCGTCCCCGTGCGGCTCGATTTGGGTAAGCGGCAGATGGTTGATATCGATCAGGTGCGCCGGCTTCTCGACACCCATTTTCATCAGGTCGAGCAAGTTCGTTCCACCCCCGATGAAGCGCGTTTGCTGTGCCTGGGCGTAACTCTGGATAGCCTCATCGACGGTCTTGGGACGCACGTAACTGAACGGTGTCATGCCTGCCTCCGCCCCGCGGCCTCGCGAACCGCGGCCACAATTCCCTCGTAGGCGCCGCAGCGGCAGATGTTACCGCTCATACGCTCGCGAATCTCGTCATCGTTGAGTTCGACGGGCTTCATCTCCGCGAGTACCGGCGTCACGACACTGGGCGCCCCCGCCTTCACTTCGTCTAGCAGAGCGACAGCGGAGCAGATCTGTCCGGGCGTGCAATAGCCGCACTGCAAGCCGTCATTCTCGATAAACGCCGCCTGGACGGGATGCAGTTGACCGCCTTCGGCGAGTCCTTCAATGGTTGTAATCTCGCGGCCGTTCTGCATGACCGCCAGCGTCAGGCAGGAGTTAATGCGGCGGCCCTCCACCAGCACTGTGCAGGCCCCGCACTGGCCGTGGTCGCAGCCCTTCTTGGTTCCGGTCAGCTTCAGGTGTTCCCGCAGCAGGTCGAGCAGGGTTACTCGTGGATCTACCTGCAGTTCCTGCCGCTGTTTGTTGATGGTAAACGTGCAATTGACGGCTCTCGGTTCCGGTTCGGGCGTTTGCGCGGCGGCAGGCAAGCCGGTCGCAAGGCCGCTAGCGACGGCCACACCGACAAACTCCCGCCTGCTTACCTGAGGCTCCGCTCCGGATTTGTGGTCGGCCATTCGCTCCCTCGCTGACGCATCTGGTTAGACCGACGCAGAAAGAGATGGTGACAGGGGAGGGAACAGCTTTCAGCCGTCAGCGGTCAGGCGAGCCTTCAGTTTAGAAGTTACTGGGATACATCATTCTGTTTGCAAATTGATCGCCTCTGTGTTAGCGTCGAACAACTCCAGTGAACAGCGAAGGTCCGGCAAACGCAATCAGCGCCGGTGCGGTTGCCGCTCCAGAAGGAGCGCGCGGGCTGCGGCGCGAACTCACTCTTCGCGATCTGACGCTGTTCGGAATCGTCTGCCTGGTAGGACCGCGATGGATACCTACTGCGGCGCACGCCGGTCCTGGGAGCATAACGTTGTGGCTGTTGGCGGCCCTTCTATTCGGTGTTCCTTTGGCAGCGGCTGTCGCGGCACTCATGTCGAAATATCCGGGTCCGGGAGGGCTGTATACGTGGACCCGGAATGATTTTGGGCCAGCCCACGGATTCATTTCCTTCTGGGTGTATTGGGTCGGCATCGCCTTCTGGTTTCCGAGCGCGGCCGTATTCTACATGAGCTCCAGCGCCTACACCTTCGGGCCTGCCTACGCTCACCTCGTCGACAGCCGCGCGTTCCTGATCTGTGGCTCGCTCGCGGCAATCTGGATTGCGCTTGGCAGCAATCTTGTCGGCCTGAAGACAGGCAAGTGGACCGAAAACTGCGGCGCGATCGCGGTCGCCATACTCGGTACGCTGCTGATTGCCGCGGCCATAGTCCACTGGAATCACCATGGTTCGGCCACTCCCATCCGTTTAGCTCCAAAAATGGACTGGGGCACTGCGGCATTCTGGGCGGCGATTGCGTATGGGATTACAGGCGCGGAATTCTTGGGAATGATGGGCGGCGAAATCCGTTCTCCGGAACGGACAGTGAAACCGGCGATCTGGCTGGCCACCGCCTTCGCCGCCATTTTCTATGCGGCTACGACGCTGGCGCTGCTCGTGCTCCTCAGGCCGGAAATGATCAGTGAGATCAAGGGCATCGCCGACGGGGGCGAAGCGATGGCCAGGGTGTTTGCCGCGCCGTGGATTTCAGCACTTGTTGGTTTTCTGGTGCTCACGCAAGCCTTCGGCGCATTCGGCGGCGTAGGAACCGCGGTTTCCAGAATGCCCTTCGCGGCCGGCGCGGATCGCTTACTGCCAGAGGCGTTCGGACGCGTCCATCCGCGCTGGCACACCCCTCATGTTGCACTGTTGACATTAGGCGTGGTGGCTTCCGTACTGCTTCTTCTTGCCCAATTAGGCGACACAATGCGAGTGGCGTATCAGGAACTGGTGTCGCTGATGCTGATTGGAGGCTTCCTGCCGTATATCTACATGTTCATCAGCGCCTGGAAGGCCAGGCGAAAGGTGGCGGGTTCGGTGGGCCTGAGCGTCACGCTGTTTTGCCTTGTGTGCAGCATCGTGCCGACAGGAGAGGTAAAAAACATCTGGCTGTACGAAGGGAAATTAGCGCTAGGAACGGCTGCAATGATCGGTTCGGGTCTGCTGCTGTATGCGCAAGGATGTGCAAGGTCAAGCGCGGCTGTGAAGCGAGTACAGTCTGCCTTGGCGGATGTGGTGGACTAAGGAGCGAATAATTATATACGCGAGCTTGGGTGACTGGGCAGGCGCGATGATGATAGAGTCTGTAAATCGCATGGGCTCAATCTTTCTCAGTTATAGGAGAGAGGATACTGAAGGTCAGGCCGGCCGTTTGTACGACGATCTTGTCGCTGTATTCGGTTCCGATTCAGTATTTATGGATGTTGCGGCCATACAGCCCGGACGCGATTTCCGGAAGTCGATTGATCAAAGCTTAAGCTCGTGCGGTGTGTTTCTATCGTTGATCGGTAAGAAATGGCTTACGGCGCAAGATACTTCAGGTCAACGCCGCATCGATGATCCCACCGATTTCGTTCGCATCGAAACTGTAGCCGCACTGAAACGCGATATTCCAGTCATTCCAGTTCTGGTGCAAGGCGCGCCGGCTCTGAAGCCCGATCAGTTACCTGATGATTTAAGGGAACTCGCTTATCGCAACGCCGTGGAGCTTACTCATCCGCGCTGGGATTCCGATGTGCAACTGCTGATTAAATCGTTGCGCCCTCATGTCTCGGGGCCAAGCCAACCACCCGGATCGGAGGTCATTCGGCCCGTTAAAAAAGCAAACAGGGCTAAGTCCCTGGCTCTAACGGCGGTTGCTCTTCTAGTTGTCGTGGGCCTTGCGATCTATCTCTGGCCCGGAAAGAAGGTAGCCGGTCCTCCAGCCAAGGAATCGACGGAAACCATCGCAGCTTCAAAAGCTGTTGATTCACTCGTGTCCGAACCCGTTAAGCGTAGTCCGAAAAAAGCCGTATCTCCAGGGCTAAACGCCGCGCCCAAAGCCGCAAGATTCAAAAATTTTTCATTGGCTGCTACACAAGAGCCTCTGGCCGGCAATTCGAAACGGTACACATTCACCTTGTCGCTTAAGGCTCCAAGTGAAATGATCGATGATATTGCCCGCGTCCATTACGATCTTGTCTACGATCCTAATCCGCTCTCGCTTGACGGCGGCGCCGCGCCCGCGTTCAGCGCCGTCTACGAAGGATGGGGCTGCTACGAAACTGTGGTTGTGACGGCTTACTTCAAATCGTCTGGATCGCAGCCGGTAAAAAAGACCTTCAATATGTGTACGGCTCTGAATTAAGCTGACAGCTCTCGGAATCGGCCCGCAGCCCTGCCTTTGACATGATGGGAGAGTCGCCCGTGTTCCAAAGAGGACTGATCAGTGTATTGTTTTTCGGCGTCAGCCTGTATGCGCAGGACCACAATTCGCCGCAGCACATGCACATGCAAATGCCGGATATGAAGATGCCGGCGATGAACGCCGCGGGAATGTTTCTGATGAACCTGTCATCGGGAACCGCCGTGAATCCGGCCGCATGGCCCATGCCCATGATCATGAAGCCGCTGGGTTCCTGGAATACCACGTACATGGCACAGGCGTTTATCAACGATACGCAGCAATCGGGCCCGCGCGGCGGCGACAAGCTCTTCTCGACCAACTGGTTTATGACCAATGCCGAGCACCAGCTTGGGAAGAAAGGCGCGTTTCAGATTCAGCTCATGCTCAGTCTGGAACCAGCCACGGTTACAGACCGGCGCTACCCGCTTCTGTTTCAGACCGGTGAAACGGCCTTTGGAAAGCCCATTGTTGATGGCCAGCATCCCCATGACTTCGTTATGTCGCTCGGTTTTCAGTATGCCCTTTCGCTTGGTGAAAACACTACGCTGGAATTTTATTTTGCGCCGGTGGGCGATCCGGCATTGGGCCCAATTGCCTATCCACACAGAGCCTCGGCGATGGAGTTGCCGCAGGCCACGCTCGCGCACCACTGGCAGGATTCAACCCATATCGCCAATGACGTAGCGACGGTGGGCATCGCTTACAAACAATTCAAGCTGGAAGCCAGCGGCTTCTACGGAACCGAACCGGATGAGTTTCGATGGGACATCGACTCCGGCCCCATGAATTCCTGGAGCACGCGGCTCTGGTATTTTCCCGGCCCGAATTGGGCCGCTCAGTTTTCAATCGGCCATCTGGCGCACCCGGAAGCGCTCGAACCGGGCGATCAGACGCGAACAACAGCATCACTTGAATACTCGAAGCCGCTGCCCGGTGGAAGCTGGTCGTCGAGCTTCATCTGGGGCCGGGACCACAGCACATACACGAAGCGCAACCTGAACTCTTACACACTGGAATCGGTTCTGCCCATTGCTCGAAAGAACTTTATCACCGGACGTATCGAGCTGGTCGATAAAGACGAGCTGTTCGCCGGACAGCCGGACGTTGAAGAATTCCTGGATACCTTTTACGGCAGCAGCTTCCGCATCGGCGGATACACGATTGGCTATACGCGCGATTTCGATATCTTCCGGCATATCGAAACCGGGATAGGCGCCAATGTCGAGATGTATTCTCTACCTGACGCGATCAAGCCTTATTACGGCGATCACCCGATCGGCGGAAATGTCTTCGTTAGGTTGCGGTTGAAGGCCAGCTCGTAATCTATCGCTTCCGGGCAATGACCGCTACCTTAACGCGGGCATTGTCTTTTAGGGGCAGATCGATCGTTTGCCCCTGGCTGAGATACGGCTTGATGACGGCCGGGTCCTGATAGGCAAGATCGCGCCCATCATCGATGGCGAGCAAAGTGTAGCGGCCAGGGCTCGCGTTCGGTAGCGTAAATGTTCCATCACTGTCGCTCTGATCGCGGCGGATCAGCGCGGTTCGATACAGATCGTGCGGCAGCAACAGAACCATAGCCGCAGCCGCCGGCTTGCCATCTTTCAAGGCAATCCCATCGAGGTTCGAAAGCACGCCCTTGCCCGCGTCGATCAACAGTTGAATTGAGGCTCCATCGGCAATCTCAATGGTGTCTCCCGACGCCGCCGTCCCTTTGGCCGCCACGGATCTCACATATGATCCAGGCGCGTTGTGCACATAAACCTCGTAGCGGCCGGGCGATGGCGGGCCGGAGCTGAAAGAAAAGGATCCATCCTGCTGAAGCTGTGTATTGAAAGATTGCCTCCCGTCGGAAAGCATCACGCCCGCGCCGTTCGGGGGATGATCCATGCCTTCGAACACCACGCGGCCTGAAACGGAGGTTGGCGTCCGATTCTGGACAGAGATTGTGGAGCCGTCGGTCAAATCGACTGTTCGCTTTGAACGTTCCCGGCTCTGAAAAGAGCGTGGAATTGCGACGGTGTAGCGTCCGGGAGCCAACCCTGTTAGTTCGCATGAGTTATTCGCGCACGCTATAGATGCCTGAGCTTGCATGGGAAAGCCGCCCGGACCCTCAGTGGTGGCGTTAAAGCCCATTGACCAACCACCACCTTCCGTTGGACTCATTCCCGTCAAGGAGACGTGAACCGCAGGAACTGCCCGAACATCAATTTGAACCGTTACCGAAGCGCCTTCCGCCAGGGTGATGGGCGCAGCGGCCGCGGCGTCGGACGTATTGCCGTAATAGGTCACCGGGTAAGCGACATCCAGTTCTCGAGCCTTCTCCGCCTCCGGAGCACCGGACTGCAGTTGCTGCGCGTACCACGGACGAGCTTGAACGGCGATGAAATAGATCCCGGGAGAGAGGTGTGGAAAGCGAAATCTGCCGGAAGATCGCGTCAATATCCGACTCGCCATAGTGACCTGCTCTTGCCCGGATGAAACCGATTTTCGCAAGAGAAGAACGCCTGCCTGCCTCACCGGATCGCCATTCTCATCGACCACCGTGCCGGATATCGAGGCCGGCGCATCGAGCGGAAAGTTAAGATTTCCAGTATTCATGCCCGGACCGGTCACAATACCGGTGGAGAAGCCTTCGGTTCCCTGGAAACCGTGAATCTGCCGTTCCCCCGGTCTCATGGCCATAAGCGAATACTTCGCGGCGGGAAGATTTATGAAGCTAAAGCGGCCATCATTGTCGGTAAGCCCGCTCAGCTGCCAGCCTGGATGCCCGTTCGCGCTCAGCACGACGAGCACGCCGGAGAGCGGCCGGTTGGTTGCATGCTCCACCATCATTCCGCTGATGGTGAATCCCGCCGGCTGCTGCTGAAATGCAAACGCAAGAACAGGCAGCAAGCCGGAAAGGAACGCGCGCAAGCACGTCATTGGTTGGCAGCGCTCCCGGGGATGGTAACCGATGTAGTGGCCTGCTGGTTGGGTGCAAGCGTGATCTCGTGGCCATCGATGTTACGCATGGCCTCTGGATTGGAGTATTCCAGGCTGTTGGGATTGGCCGCAGCGTACAGGCGATAAACACCAGGAGTTAGCGGGCCAAACGACATGTGCGCGCCTGGCGGTACAAATGCAATTTTCGGCTGAAACGCTTGTGAATCGGTCACGAGAATCAACCCCGTCATTCCTGCGTGATCTTGCGATTGGACCGTGACATCGAGCGTCGCGCAGTCCTGCCGGAGCGAGACCTGAA
>Ga0308173_10000017_pt1 | contig 55246 bp, 80 predicted proteins | sample PhyPR1_FD_203716 | JGI IMG/M metagenome (GOLD analysis project Ga0308173, IMG submission 203716) | Soil microbial communities from UC Gill Tract Community Farm, Albany, California, United States - DLSLS.P.R1 | ecosystem: Environmental > Terrestrial > Soil > Agricultural land | place: USA... | reverse complement strand
GTCGTACTGCTCCTCCTGGCGCTTGTTGCTGGAGAGCTTGCGAACCGGAGCACGCTCACCATCGTCATCCGTGCCCCCGTTACCCCGCTTCGGGCTGAGAGCAGAAAGCGTCAGCGCGGCCCCCACGATGACACCGACGCCCATCACAAGAGCGCCACAGAACATTTCAAGCATCAGATATACCCCTTTCTAGGTGATGCCTTGGCGAGGCGCCGGGTGGCCAGGAAGTCCCTGACCAACCCGACGACCTCTACCACTTAACGGTTCGAGTAAGCCCGATCCGCATCGAACGACTCCGCGAAGATGGAGGCGAACATATCGTTGTTGTACACGTGCATCTCACCGCTGGCCAGACGAACGAGCCAGAAGTTGAGGTCGACTCGGAACTCCTGACCGCCGGACTTGACGGAGAGGAACTCAGGCGCCTCCGGGTGGAGAGCCCGCGTGTTCGGGTCGAACTCCTCGGGAAGACGCAGCGCGTGGTCGAAACCCTTCGGCACGTACATCACGCCATCGATCCATCCGAAGATGCGAGACGCGTTGGACCAGCCCTGGAACTGGACAGCGTCCACGTCCTGCTGGATCGGGCTGAACTTCCGGATGGTCCCCGACTGGTTCAGGAACATCTTCATCGTCGGCATATCCGTCGGGCTTGCGGGGCTCGGCTGGATCGCGAGGTCGGGGATCGTCGTCGGGTTGGCCATGCTCATCGGTAGTTCTCCTCATCAGGGTCGTTCGGGGTCTGGACAGCGCTCTGTGCACTGTCGGGAAGGTCGGCGTACTTGCGCTCCAGCTCGTCTTCCTCGATGGTGACGAAGATGGACTGCAGATATGCCTTGATGCCGGTCTTGCCGTTGACCGTCCACTCGTAGGGGCGGATGATCAGGTCGACGTTCGCGATCTCGGCCCAGTCGAGGATATTCACCTCGTCCTCGCCAAGGTTGGTCCGGCCACGGCTCGTGATCATGACGATGCGCGGCGGACGACCCTTGAAGCCGACCGAGACCTGGATGTAGTCCTGCGGGTCATCGCCCTCCTCGCGGGGACGAAGCTGCTTGATGTTCCACCCCTCGGCGCGCATGTCGTCAGCAACGTCCTTGGGCAGGATGACGGCGAAGTTGCGGTCGCCCTCACGGTTGTACTGCCCCTCCTTACCGCTGAAGTTGCGGAAGGCGATGCGCACGCCCTCGAGCGTGATATTCGAAGCCATCAGTTGTTCTCCTTCTTGTGTGATCTCTTGTGGTACCCATAAATAAAGGACAGCGATGGGCTGTGCCAAATTGACCCAGGTTTGGGTCGAGCACCCAAGATGTAGATGAGCTTTCGCATTTTCATCACGCGCACATTACTACTGAGCACGTAACGAATAAGGCTCTTACTCACTACGGTTGATCGGACCCGGAGGCTCCGGGAATCCGAAATTGGTTGCAGGCTTGTGGGACTCGTGCCGAATGCTCGTCACAGGCGCCTTCTCGACGTTCTCCTCGAACACCTCACTTGAGAAAGCGGTCATCCCATCGCCGAGGAAGGACCGGATCTCATCACCCGTGAGCCCGTCGATATCCATGCTCACATGGACGTGTCCCTCATGCTCGACGTAAGCCGCCAAGCCGACGACCTTCCTCTCACCACCAACGAAAATGGTGACAGGCACGGTCGGGAAAGTCTTCTCTTGGTTCTCGAAGACGTTGCGAGTCGGATTATCCGTATCGCTCATCAGTTATTGCTCTCCTTCCTCAGCCAACGGTTGTACTTCTCGAGGGCCCGGTCAGCCCTCTTCTTGATCTTCTTGCACATGCGAAGGTTGCGACGCATACGGCCCCGAATCTGCCTGGCCTGTCGCTTGAACTCCCCCAGGTGATCGGCGTGAATATCGATCTCCTCGTACAGAGCCCCCAGCACAATCTTCCAGAACTCGTAGTTAGACCTGTACTTACTAGCGACGCCATATTCCTGAGACGCCTGTGCGTACATAGCCTGAGCCTGATTCATTGTTGCATTTCTCCTGTAGAGTGGTGGTACATTGGTAAATATCCCCCATTCCCCCAGAGGGCCCGCTAGCCTAGTCATTCCTAGACTGCGGGCCCTCTCTGGCATGCCCCTTCGGTACTACCCGTAGATGATGAAGTCCGACTCGCAGAGGGGCGGCTCAAGACCGTCCTTCCACAAGGCGTCAACGTCCTCCACGTTCGCCTTGAAGTGCTCGACCATCAGCTTGCGAAGATATTTCGCAGCCGTGTTCTGCTCACTCCATGGCTTACCGACCTGCTCCTGAATAAGAAGCATTCGGTCGACTGACTCTGCGGTCTCGGCCGGAACTTCTGCCTTGACCTGGTTCTGCACATCACTCATCGATGAACGCCTCGAAATCCCCGAACTTGGAAATGGTGTCAACTGCTTCGTTCAGCAGAGCCTCGTAGTAGGACAGATCGATATCGTCCTGCTTACCAAGCTCCTTCACGACCTCCGCTTCGAGCCAGAAGTAATCCTTAGCTCCGGTTGCCGCATAGAACTTCCCATCCTTCTCCCGAACGAGTCGACCACCTCCATGGCCAGGCTTGATCGGAACGAAGAGACCGGCCTTACCGACGAAGTGCATCTCGCCGTCCTCGAGCGCCATCGGCGTTTCCACACCGGTGAAGTCGAGATATAGGGCCGTGGTGACCGTCTTCGCCTCGCAGTAGTCACGGAACTCGATCGGCTCGTGGCTGAAGAGCTTCTTGAACACATACGGGTGCTGGAACTGCGCACCAGTTGCCGTCCAATATGCGGGCTTCTTGCCAGGCTGAGTCTTCGCCACGTAGACCGCGTCGTTGACCAGAGCCATCCGATCGTAGGTAGCCTCGTGCTCGAAGGAATACCCACGCTCCTGCGCATATTGCATGACGAACTCGATGATCTCCGGAGTTGCGTCCGGGATCTTGATGGAGTCCGTCTTGATGTGCGCCACGGTGAAACCGCGTGCCTGAACCTCGTGCTTGAGATCGATCATGAACAGAGCGCCACGCTTAGCGACGATGTTGTCGATATTCCGAGGATCACGGAAGGAGTTGTCGAAACGAGCCGACGTGAGACCGTACACGATATTGATCACGATCTTCAGCGCGTAGGAGAGAGCCTCCGCGTTGGCCGGGTCATCCAGATACGGAGCGAGCTTACCGCCCAGCATCTGCTTCGCCGAATCGTAATCACCGTGCTTGATCGCCAGACGAGCAGCCTTGAGCTCCGAGAAGTTCTTGGTGTACTCGCCGAAGAGGTTCAGAACCTCGATCGTCGTCGGATGCATGGACTGGATATCCAGCAGCGCCACGTTGTGGTAGATGCCGGGCTCCGAGTACACATATCCGCCCTCACCAGTGATCTCCTCACGGTAAGTGCTCTTGCCCATCTCGTACTTATATCCGGGGAACTCCTCCGAGAGGTCCGTGTAGACGAACTTCTCCTGAGGTCGCTTGTCGTTCCCGAACACGATCTTCGAGGTGTGCTGCTGCGTGGAGGCGTTGACCGACAGCCCAGAGAGCTCTGCCAGGATCTGCCGAGCGATGAAGTCCTGCTTCCGATCCTCGAACACGGCCTCAGTCGCGTTCACATCGTTGACGCAGTATTCCTCGACGAGCTTCCACTTCTCCGGGGGAACTGGCTTGTCCCACGGAAGGCTCGACTCCATGTGCGGAATGCCCAACTCGATCTCGAACTTCTTGAGCGACTGCTTCTTGGACGAGAAGTCGTAGATGTCAGCGTAAGAAAGGTCGTAAGCCTCCCGGAAGAGAGCATTCGGAGAACCCGAGATGATCTTCTGGCTGAGCTTGTAGAGTTGGTCATTGTCGTAACCCATGAGTCGGGCGTACAGGATGTGGTTGTCGTATCGACGGCAGTTGAAGCCGACGAGCTTCAGACCAAGGATATCCTCGATCTGATGCGACTCCGGGTTGATCATCCGAACCACGTTGTCGGAGCCCTGGTACTTCCAGCACACCATGAACAGGTTCGGGAAGACCTCGACGTCGTAGAACACGACCCGGCTGTCCGTCAGCTTCTTGCACTCATCACAGGTGCACTCGGTCGCATGAGGACCGATATCCTGAGGATCCATCTCGGACTTGAACTGCATGCTCTGCACCATCTTGATGCAGTACAGGGAGTTGTTCGACGAGTTGTTCGCGAAGGCCAAGATGCGCGGCCGAAGATCGGTCACGTCATAGCTCAGCCCACTGAGGAACGCCTCTTCCAGGATCTTGTGGATGAAGTCGACGCTCGGCTTCGTACCCGGATGAATCTCCTTACGCAGGTTCCTTGCGATCAGGTCTCTAAGCGACTTCTCGCTCTTGACCGAATCTGCTTTGATCACTTTCTTCTCCTTAAGCGGCAGACCACTGCTGATGGGCGCTACCGGCACGTTATTGCACTTCGATAGCATCCGCCTAAGGGAGGAATCCCCAGTGAATACCTTGATCTCGATGCCGTCCTCGTATATTCTGCTTAGTTCAGATGCGTCTCCTTGGTAGTTGTAGTGAAGATGAATGCCGTGTCCAGACTTGGAATATTCGGCATACGTTGAAGGCCACTGGCTAGCAGCCTCCAGATTACGCTCCGCTGACTTGTTCCCATCCTCATCGGTAAGGTCGAAGTCGATCACGATATGGTTCTCTGGAACCTTGACGTAGTGGAGCTTCTTCGTGTCGATATCCGACAGCTTCGTCTCGACCTCGGCCCAGGTCTTCTTCGGATATCCGCTAGGGCCAGCCAACTGCGCAGGGCAGTCGAGAAGGTCGCGATCCAGCAGGGACTCATCCTCATCCATGACGAGAGAGAATACCTGCGGCTCAGCCTTCGTTGTCTGGCTCTTGAAGTGGTCCGCGTTGAAGCCAGAGAAATATGACCTCACACGAGCCCCATCGATCTCAGCACGGTCTTCGAAGTTGTCGAAGTAGTTCTTCAACTCCTCACGAAGCTTGTACTGAGGCATGCGGAATTCGATCTCACTCTCGTCACAGAACTCCTTGTACATGGCATGCGCCTGCTTCAAGGTAACGCCGTCCTGAGCCTTGAACACGTCGAAGTTGGCCTCGATGAAGTTGAAGAACACATCAGTCTGCAACATCATCTCGACCGGCCGATATCCGGAGTAGTAGTCCTTACCCAGGCTCCGATAGACCTCCAGGCAGTGATGCGCAATTGCACCAAGCTCGAAGTCGATCTGCGAATATAGGGTCTGGTACTTCCGAGGCGAAAGCTTCTCACCCGTGGGCTGAACGTCGATAAGACGACGGATGATGCCTGACTTGGCGTCCGTAATCTTGACCGGCTTGTTCGTCCCCATGAAGAGAAATGCGTTGATCCGAGACGTGTAGCTCGGCTTGTACTTCTCGTTCATGACCATATCCTCGTGGGATACGATCGAGTTGAGCTTCGTGTTGTCTTCGATACGAGACAGATCGCCGTCGTGCTGGATGGCTACCAGCGGGTTCGTACGAAATGCCTCAGTAGCGAAGGAGTTGTTGTTACCAGTAAGCGCTTTAGCCTCGAACGTCGTGTAGTAGCCCTCGAAGAGCTTCTGCACGATATTCAGGACTGTGGACTTACCGGTACCAGCAGAGCCATACAGAACGAGGAACTTCTGGATGTGCTTCGCGTCTCCGGATACGATGGCGCCAATAGCCCATTCGAGCTTCTCCCGTTCCGCGGGTGCATACAGAACACTCATGAGTTCGTCATAAGCGCTGATGTCACCCGCGGCAAGGGGATATGGCAGGCGACGACTTACGTGATCGCCCTTCTTCACCTCGGTGTTGCTGAAGGTCAGGTTCTCATCGAGTTCGCGGCTGGAGTCAGACAGGTGCTGCATGTAGTTACGGAATTGCAGCCAACTGCTCGAAGAGAAGTCGCTCAGGTACTTGACCGTCACGTTTCCTTCGACAGAGGCCTCTCGCTCGTCCTTATAACGCTGCAGGTCGGCATCAACCAACCGCTGAACGTCATATTCGTCCGTGGACCACAGGCCCTTTTCCTCATCCCAAATGGCGTAGAAACCCTTGCCTCGAATCATCAGGTCCTGAGACCGCATGATCCGGAAGTCTGGATATATCTCTATTCCATTGTTCTTGGTGTTCCGCTCCTTGATCCGATAGAAATCCACTTAACCTCCCTCCCCGGTTTCACGAGTCGCGCGGTGGCCCGTGATCAATGTAATCGCCTTCCAGCAAATACGCCGACAACTGATACCACAGCTCGACTTTCCGTTGGTCCCGGCCTGGAAGCCGGAGCGGGAATAACCCGCCTACCCCGTTAGCCCGGTATGTCCGGTGCATGACTCTCTCTAGTGTATTGTTCACCTCCCTTTCAATTGCGGTGCTCCAAACTGCATCTGTGTAGCCGTACAGCTCAAGATTCCGCATGAAAATACGGAACCAGGTGCCGGTCTCGCTATACGACTCGAAAGCCGCGCGGCGAGCAAGACCGACTAGCATCTCGAGAACCGAGCACTCCATGGCCATCCACGCGGGATCGACCATTTCCTGGAGGCCCATCTCATCGATGAACTCAAACCTCAGCTCACAGCCGTCCAGGGCCCTGTTATCGTCGTTCGGGACGAACCAATAAAAAGGCACCGTGAACAGCTGCTTGGTGAGACGCCAATATGACTTGGCGGGATTGCGGTTACGAACAGCACCGATCTGTCCGTAGATCCACTCTAGATATCTGTCATCCAGGGTGCCTTCACTCACTCATCATCCCTCATTTTCTTGATCTTGGGTCGGTCGTCCTTGAAGTCGCGCAGACCGAGGACCATCTGGGTGTAGGTCCCCTCTTCACGAACAACCTCGAAATCAGTGCGGAGCTTCTCGTTACGAACGAACACGGTGTCCTTGCTGTCGCTATCCTCACCGAAACGGTGAAGGTTGTCGCGCCCAACAGTGCCATCGATATCCGGGATGACCGCCTCACGCTCGTCGACCAGGGTGTCGTCCCCGTCGAAATACGTGATGGTGATCTTGGAGAACCCATTCTCGTCGTCCATGAACTCCTCGGTGGAGATCTTGAACGGACCAGAAGCGTCTCGTGCCTTCAGAGCGTCGAACTCCTCAGGGCTGTGCGTGGACTCGATCTCGGCCGATCGACGACGGATCTCATCGAAGATATTCCGGACGACGGGGCTCTGAGCTGCCTCAGCCTCCTCGTCAGTCACGATGAACTCATCGACGTGACCCTCCTCGACGATATCGATCGTCTCCTTGAGCTCCTCGACAGCCTCCTCGGCCTCGTCGATAGCCTCTTCAGCAGCCTCGTTAGCGGCCATGACGGCAGCCTCCTCAGCGTTCTCCGAGAGGTACTGGAGCTCGTTGACACGGTCGATATATGCCTTGACGGCCGTCACCGGGTTGTCGTACGGCGGCTCCTTCCGAAGCAGCTTGTACGTGTCCTTGACGTTCTGGATCTCCTCGTTGGCGATAGCCTCCCACTTGCGCTGGGCTCGCTTGTTGACCACGAGGAACGTGACTCCAGTTCCGACAGCCGCGCCGCCCACGAAGGCAGCAACAGCCGTGATAGCGATATTCTTGTTCACTTGCTCGCTCCCTTCTTGAGCGCCTCGAGACCCGGGTGATTCTTGAACGGCCTGACCGTCAGGTGCTCCTTACGCACGAACGGCTTCTTCTCCTGCTTCGGCTCCGGCTTGCGCACCGGCGGCTTCGGCTTCGGAACGTTGGTGTTCTCCCCCATCAGATTCTCCCCTTAGATATCTACGCTGGCCAGTAGCCGTAGCGTTCTTGGAACTTGTGCTTCGCCTCGTTGAGGCTAGCGGCCGGGATATGGACCTCTTTCGAGTTCGTGAAGAACCGATAAGTCTTAATCCCGGCCGTTTCGACCCTCTGCATATTCCTGCGTCTCCGACTCTTAGCGGTCAAGCTAGATCCGGTCGACGATGACCCCATCGACGTTGAAGTCGAGGAGGATGGAGCGCTCACGACCGTTGACGAACTCACGCTTGCGCTCGTTGTCGAAGTCGTAGATCCCGAAGTCGACGTAGTTGTCGCCGTCCTTGCCGATGACCCAGCCCACGACCTGGCCAGCCTGCGAACGCTCGAGGCCGAGCTGGTCGTAGACCTCGTTCAGGAACACGTGACCGCGCGCCTGGAGAAGGTCGTTGGCGTACTGCTGCTGCGCCCGAAGGAACACCAGGTTGTACTCAGGGGTCTTGCTCCAGTTGCCGTTGCCCTCGTCGAAGAAGCGCGCGTACTGCGAGATGCCGTTCGGGTTCACCGAAGTGACCGTCTTGGTCTCGCCGTTCTTCTTCCGCGTCTCGTCGGTGAAGCCACGGCGGTAGTCCGCGTCCTTCTCCTCACCGTACTCGTCGACGACCCGCTTGCGGTACGTCTCGAAGCTCTTCTCGAGAGCGTTGTACGCCGCCACCAGGGCCACGTTGCGCTTCTTCATGATGCCGTGAGCCGCGAGGACACACGAGGCGGACGCCACGCCGATGGAAGCCGCAGGGATATACAGCTTCGCGACCTTGAGCGCCGTGTGGATCTTGATCTTGCGGATCTCGTAGTTGATCTCCGCGTCGGTGACGACCCGCTCCCCATCCTTGAGAAGCTCAGCACGCTCCTTCTGGAGGACGATATCCGCAGCCGCCTCGTCGATGACAGGCTCGACCTTCAGGGTTGCCCGAGAAGCGAGGACGACCGTCGTGACACCGCCGACGATGCCAGCACCCGTGAGGATGGCCGGACCGTGGTTGTGAGCGACCTTGATGACCGGACGAAGCGCCCGGCTCGACACGAGAGTGAGCTTCCGAGCCCGCTCCGTGTTCTTCAGCGCGATGAGCGCAGTACCGATGTTTACCATCAGATTTTCTCCTTCTGTCGTTCCTTGTTGAGTTGACGCTGATAGATCGAGTAGACCTGAGCGTCGGACATTTTTGCCACGCGATCCGCCCAGGTGCCCTGGTACATGACGGATATCTTCGCGCGCATCTGTTCAATGGACATGGGCAATCACCGCCTTTTCCCATCGTGGGGGCTGACCCATGCGTTCTACATAGGCCCAGCCCCCGTTGAGCATATTCAGACAAGCCTCCCTAGAAAGGCCGGTCCGAATCGAGACCTGCTCAAGCGCCTTCTCGTTCATTAGTCGATCGGCTGCGTCCGAGGAAGGTTGAGCAGATATCCGTCGCGAACCCGCTGGATGCGAGCGTCACGAAGGTCCGTCCAACCCCACTTCTCGTCCGTGAACTGGCTCGCCACGCCCACGAGATCGTACAGATCCGAGACGCTGGCCACCTGGTACCGGTTGATCAGCTCCGTGAGGCTGTCGAGAACTTCCTCGGCCTCCCCACGGGACTCCAGCACGACCTCGTCGAAGTTGTGCACGGCACGCGAGTGACGACTGACGTTTCTCGGGCCATCCGCCTCTCCAGCACGTCCAACCGGGCTCGAAGACCGGCTGTAGCTCGAGTAGTTGGTGTACCGAGTGCTTCCGCCACTGCTGGAGGGACGTCGCCGAGACTCCCCGTAGAGAGAACGGTCAACTCCCTGGCTGATCGCGTCGGAGATCATCTGCTTCGCTGCCGGGACGATCACCTCCATGAGGATGAAGTTCCCGACGCTGTGCATGTCGTCTCCCTTGAAGGTCTCAGCGATCTTTCGGCCCAGAGGCTTCTTCCGCTTGACGACCTCGCCCTTGATGACCTTGTTGACCTTCTTCTCGTCGGCCTCCTCCGTCTTCTCGGGCTTCTCCTTCTTGGCGTTGTCGCGCGCCTTGTTCGAGTTGCCGCTGTAGTTCACTTTGACAACTCGCTCCCCCTGGGCGCCGTCGTCGACGTGCATGTTCTCCTCAGCCATTTTGGCTCTCCCCATTCTGGAGCTTGTCAAGCTCCTTTTGCCAGTGCTTGACGTCGTCCATATATCCCAGCTTCCGAGCAAGCACGATCATGCTCTTAAGCTGGTGGACCGTGTAGCTCACGAGTTCTTGCGAAGGAACTTGAACAGGATCCAGAGCAGCCAGAGGCCGCCGGTGATCCCGACCATGAAGACATCGAACAGGAAATGCAGCAGACCGTACTTCTTCTTGTTGGTGGACATGATGTAGATAACCTCTCTCTCGTAGTAGCGACGCATCACAGACCCTTGCTGTGAATTCGCTTGCCGTTGAACTCGATGTAGCCGTTCGCGTAACCCTTGAGAACGGCGTCGGCATCGTGTCGATATCTAGTCGAGGCGATCTTGTCGAAGCCGGTCATGGCGCTGTTCTCGGTGTAAACCTTATATTTCATCAGTTCTCTCCTTTCAAAAGATAACTGCTAGCGAAGCCTCCTCACGAAGACCTTATCGCCAGTGATAGACATACCGAAGGTTCGCTCGAAATCCTCTTCGGCTTCCACCTGAGAACGGTTGTCCAGATATTTAACCTGGAGAACTCCGTCCTTGTCCTTCCAGGAGAACTTGTACGTATATCTATGCATGTCGCCTCCTTTCAGAGACAAAGAAAACCTTAGAGACCTTGTTTAAGGGTCTCTTCGGTTGGATGGTTAGGACTCGTCCGTCTGGTCCTGGTGGATGACGACGATGTTCTCCTTGGCGAGCTTGAACTGCTGCGCGGCCTGGTCGATGTTCTCGCTGACGTACTTGGTGGCCATCTCGCTAACCATGCTGCTCAAGACGAAGCCTCCGATGCCGATCGAGATCTTCTGGATGGTCTTCGAGTTGGCGGGGATGCTTGCCTTGATGGCGTTGCTAACGACGGCACCAGTACCCAGCGAGGCGATGAGGCCTGCGGCGGTCTTGGCGATGCTGAGGGCGGTCATGATGTTTCCTTTCGGGGTGGTTGGTTGGTCCTATTATAGTAGGTGTATTTTCTGCGAGGGTGAGACGGGTGAGCCGCACTAGGTTGCCATTCATCACGCTAAAACCCGCTCCACGTATTTAACGACCTGGGTACAATCCGAGTCACCGGACTTCAACGGCACGTGCTTTTAGCCACGGTCTCCTTACCAAGAGGCAATTCGACCCGTCTCGAGGTGGGGCGCCTTTAGGTATAGGCGGTCGTTTAAGATATCCCTCCGGCAGGCTGAGAACCATAGAAGCACTGGGATATCCCCCTTGGGGTACTACTGACGAGCGGCCAGGCGGGCCCGAAGCTCCTCGATGGAGAGGCTGTCGAGGTCCTCAGGCTTCTCGGCTTCCACGGTGGGAAGGTCCGGAACCTGCTGGACGGTCGCATCGACGGCCTTCTTGGCCTGGTGACCCTGGAGCTGAGCCTCCGAACGCTCACGAGCGATCTGCGAAGCCGACTTCTCCGAGCCGTCCGGGTTCAGGTCGCGCGGGATGATGCCCCGAACGAACGCGGCACCAGCGTCACCGTCCGTAGCCAGCTCCGAGAACAGCGCGTCATACGCGGCGGTCTGCGTGAACTCCTCGAACAACTCCGGGGACTTGACGAAGCGCTTGCCGTCCTCCGAGCGAACGCCGTACGCCTTGCCGAGGAGGTCCTTGAAGGCACCGATGATGACCTTCGGGTCCTTCGAGTCGATGATCTTCTGGAGCTGGTCCCGGAACGAGCCGCCCTCTGCGGAAAGCTCGGTCTCGATCAGCTCCGCCTTGGACAGGTTGAAGTAGACGTCCTCGGTCTGCTGGTTCCCGTCGAAGTCGACGTACTGGATGGTCTTCTTGAGCATTTTCTAGTTCTCCTTGTTGTCTTCTGCTCGGTGTCGGGGGTACACGGTCTCGCCCTTGTGAAGCTGCTCGGGATCCTGCTCCGCCCTGTGTCGCGGGCCGTTGGGAGCTTGATCTTCGCTTCTCTGGTTCTCGGGCATCGTGCCTCCTATATTTGGTAGATCTGCTGAGACAAAGAAGGAGCCTCTGTAATATGGTGGTTACAGAAGCTCCTTCTAGGTGGTCCGTTACTCGGCGGGGGTCTCCGAGGACGGCTCAGTCACGGGCACCGGGACCTCGACGTAGATGACGTCAGGCTGGCGGTCGTTGAGGCGGTCGATGACGGCGCTGGCGATGATCATGCCAACGGCGGTACCGACGCCCACGATAACCTTGCGCTTGATCGTCTCCTTGTTGTTGAGGATGATGGTGCGGGCGGTCTTGAGGCGGTCCATGGTGGTTCTCCTTTCAAGAGAAATGACGGATGTCATTATAGTGCTTGTATTTCCTGCGAGCGCAGGAGGTCAACCGTTCCCGAGCTCCACGTCGAAGTCGGGAATGATATTCTCGGGCTTGAGAACGACCTTGTGGTGGTACTTCGAAGCGCCGGTCGCGTCGTTCTCGGCCTGCTGGACGAAATATGTGACGTTGTCCGACAGCCCCAGGTAGTCCTTGACGTACTTACCAGGGCCGACCTCGCAGATGACCTGCAGCTTCGTGCTGGACGGCTCGATGGAGCAGAGGCCCTCGACCGTCATGATGTACTTGTCTGTGATGCTGTTGTAGAAGATGATCCTACGCTGCACCTTGAACTGATCGGCGTCCTGCGACAGAGTGTCGCTGACTCGCTGGGCATCGCTCGTGCAACCGGAGAGTAGACCCCCCAGCGCAACGGCCGCGATAACCGCAGAAATGACCTTACGCTTCACTCTCAACCTTTCTCCTAGGTTTGATGCGGAACTTCGTTCGGATCCCGAAATTTACGCAATCGGGATTGAAGTTGTCGCTTGATGTGTAGAACTCCGGAGGGAATACTTCGATCTCGAACTGATCTTGCATGCCCTCCAGAGGCATTCCTGGGCCGAACATGGACGCGTAGTAGCGGTTCTCTTCGGCTACGACCTGATCCACGATCGCTTTGGTAGCGTCCTGGATCGGATCGATGAACCTAGTCTCCGGTGGAATCGGAAGGTGCCAGGCCATTATTTCCCCCACAGCGCCGAGTTGTCGACGTGGATCTCGACCCATCCGTGCTTCTCGAGAGCGTGCAGCTTGACGTCCTTGCCCATCAAGATATCGCCGCACCCCTCTTCCAAGCACTCGAATCGGACCTTCTCCTTCGGATCGCCGCCCAAGGGCGGAAGAAGCTTGATATCCACATGCTCCTTCCTCCCCTCGACGTGCGGTGGCTCATTCGTGAGCGCCATCAGTAAATCTCCCCCAACATTTCTTCAGCGGTGAATCGTTCACTTGAGCGACGCGCGCATACGTCACAAAGTGCCATCGGACGATCACAGAGATGCTCTACGCCTGACAAATCTCGCAGGTGCAGAGCTCCTCTGTCTCGTCCTCGTAGAGGCACGCGTCGCTCAGTGAGGGTCGCCCATGACGTAGTACCCCCGCATGGGAAACATACGGTAGTTCAGCGCCATGCACGGCTTGCCGTCCTCCGCCAAGGTGGCCGAGAACTCGACGTTGAGCATGTTGTCGGTGCTCCAGCCCAGCTCCTCGCCGACGATGGCCCTCGGAAGGCCGATCGCAGCGTAGAAGTCGTTCTGAGACGCATATCCGTTGTTGATGACCAGCTCGTTGATGTCGTTGACAGCACGGCGGATCGTCTCGACGTCACTCTTGAAGTAACGCCCGGAAATGGTGTCGTAGCAGAGAACGTCAGACCCGTTGATGATGACGACCTCGCGGTCAGATACGGGGTTACGGTCAACCCTGTCCTGAGCGATATCGTCGCGGATCTTCTGCTCCTTCTGAGCACCGACCGTCTCGATGACCTTGTCCTGATATTCACGGAAGCCGGTCTCGGTGATGGAGTAGAGGCTCATGAGAGCCGCATTCCGCTTGGTGCTGATCGAGTTACCCGCGATGATGCAGGCAATCGTCACAGCGCCGACCGAGGCCGCCGGGATATAGCACGGATAGGTCGCCTTGACCTTCTCCCAGACCGAGATCTTCTCGTAGAGCCCGTCGTGCGCGTGCTCCTTCTCGTCGATGATCCGAAGCGCCTGAGGCGTGCCCTTGACCGCCAGGACCGCTGTGGAAATGGTTCCAGCAACGCCCATGGCCGTCAGGATGGTCGGGGAATTATGAGCTACGGCGCGTCCGAAGCCCTTGATGAGCATATTGAGCTTGCTCATGTGTCTCCTTTCAGACAAACATAGAGCCCTTGTTAGGGGCCCTATATTTGGGTGGTCAGTTGTGGCGGAGGTAGTGGTTCATGTAGATGCGGATGTAGTTACGCACCCACTTGATGTCGGCCTGCAGCGACCCTTCGCGCCACGCCTTCGTGATGATGGCGGCGGCTGCGAAGAGCACTGCGAGGACCGTCATGATGAGGGCGGCGTAACCGATGATGAGGTCGTGCATGGGGTGTCCTTTCGTGACAAACTGGTTCTCATTATAGGACGTGTAATTTTTGCGAGCCGACTACTTGAGGAGCCTCCGGGAGAGGTCCACCAGTGTACCAATTACGATCCACTTGAGGATAAGGAGCTTGAGCACGGTTCCTCCTAGTGCGTGATGTTGACGTCGCGGACGCGGTCGACGATCCTGAAGATCTTGGCCGTCGTGTCGGCGTTCCAGTCCTCGTCATCGGTGAGGACCTTCGCGATTCCGTCGAGAGCAGCGCCGTCCATGGCCGCCTTCTTGACGAAACGGTCGTTGATCTTGTTGTTACGACGGGCAACCGCGATGATCACGATTGGCGCGGCGACGAGTCCGGCGAAGACCGGGAGCGGGATGAGGATTTTCTTGTCCATGAGGGAGCCTTTCAGCCGATGATGAACGGGACAGGGATGGGGTTGACGATGGGCTGCACCTTGACCTTCCAAGGCGAGATAAGCACCCCGAAGCCGGTCCCGAGCGCGAAGGCTCCGGCGGCGATGGCGTACGACTTGCGGTTCCTCTTCAGGTGGTCCTTCACCTTGTTGATGTCCATGATGTCTCCTTTCAAGAGATATGAGTGTCAGATGCTGGCGATGCGAGTGGCGAAGTTGGCCAGCTCGTCCTTGTACTTCTGGACCTTCGCCTCGGCGTCGGCCTTGATCTTCTCGATCTTGCGCTTCGCCTTGAGGGCGAAATATGCGGCGGTTCCGACGGTGGCAAGCGTAACCACGAGGCTAGCGCCGGTGATGACGATGAGGATGGTGCCCTGGGTCTGCGTCATTTTTGACGCTCCTTTCGTTTTGAATGAGAGAAACTGAAAGCCCTTGTTTAAGGGGCTTTCGAGTCCGTGGATTACTGCTTGTCGAGCATGTTCCACATGCGGTTGGTCTTGTTCTTCTCGGCGTCGAGCTTGGCCTGGTGGGCACGTCGGTTCGATCGGATCAGCGCGTTCCGGCGCGCGCGAGTGATGGTCTTGCGGGCGAAGGTTACGATGAGCACGATGAGGGCGACGGCCACGAGGATAGCTGCGACGACGAGGTCGAACTGGAATCCGGTGAGCATGGTGGTGTCCTTTCAAAGTAGATGGTTCTCATTATAACCCGTGTATTTTCTGCGACTAGCTACCGGTCATCTCGGTCAGGGCGTTGTCGATCACGCGCTTCTCGTCCTTGGTCAGCTTCGTGTAGGGCTTCCCGAAGGTGTCCTTGGACACTCCGTTACGGAACTCGGTGAACGAGACCTCGTGGGTACCGATGGTCTTCTTCTGCATTGCTCTCTCCTTTCAAGAGAAAATGAAAGCCCTTGTTTAAGGGGCTCCCATTCTGAGGGGTGGGGGATCGGGGGGATTACTCCTCGTCGGCGTTGTCAAGCCGCTTGTCGATCATGTCCGCGAGGACAATGGTTGCGACGGTGGCGGTCATCGTCACTGCGGTAGTGATGATGAAGCGCTTAACGAGCTTGGCATTGGCCTTACGGACCTGCTCGATCGGGGCGGTCATGATGATCTCGGCGGTGGTCATAATGATTTCCTTTCGGTTGGGTCTCATTATAACCCGTGTAAATTCTGCGAGACAGAAACTAAAAGACCTTGTTTAGGGGTCTTCTAGTTTGAGGTGTTCAGTTCTCGGTCTGGTTCTTCTTGGCTGAACGCTTGGCCTTGACGTCCTTGACCTTGCTGATGGTGTATCCGATGGCGAGCATTCCCACCATCGTGCCTGCGGTGCTGGCGACGCTGATGATGAATGCCTTAGCCACGTCTGCACCGAGGCTGGTCTCAGGGGTGTCGAGGGTGGTGTCGATGTCCATGATGTCTCCTTGGTAGAGTGGTGAGGGTTCTCATTATAACCCGTGTAAATTCTGCGAGCGAAAAACGAAAGCCCTTGTTAGGGGGCTCGCGTTTGGGTTAGATGAGTCCGTGACGCTTGAGGGCGGCGTAGGTCTGGGGGTAGTCACGCTTGAGGCGACGCAGGTTCCGGCTCTCGGAAGCAGCCTTAACCATCTTGTTGATGGGGTGGTTGCAAACGAGGACGGTAGCTGCGAAGGTGATGCAAGCGATGTCAACCTTGTTCATGGTGGTCCTTTCGTGGTTGGTTCTCATTATAACCTTTGTAATATTTGCGACCCCACCGGGCAAAAACGAAAGCCCTTGTTAGGGGCTCGCGTTTTGAACTACTTGCGGAAGAGTTTCTTCCAGAACGACTTCTTCGTCGTCACCGGGGCCTCCAGCGCACGCAGGTGGTCGAGCAGGGTGAAGTAGGCGAGGTACGTCTCCTCAAGCTCCGACAGCAGGAAATAGCGGCTGGCGTCGGTAGTGATGAGGAACTGGTTCTCGATCTCCTTCAGGTTCTTCTCGAGCGCGTCCTTGCGGTTGCGGAGGTAGGTGATCTCGATGGTGTTGTCCATGGGATGTCCTTTCGGGTTGATGGTTCTCATTATAACCCATGTTTTTTCTGCGACGCAAGTCCGGGTGGCCTCAAACGTTCTAGTACAAGCTTACTAAGTGTTTTCACACAAAAAAATAGCACGAGTAACCGGTGGGTCTCGTACTATCCGAACTGTGTGCGGGGATTTCTAAGCAATAGATTCTGGATGAATCCATGGGGTCTACACGTATAGTGGATTCACCAGGTCCGTCTAATGACGGGCTTGGCTCCGCGCTATGTTCTATTATATCCCATGTATTCTACGCGACCCCGCGCAATTTTTTAAATCCCTTGTAAAACTACCGAAAAAGAGAGGGCCTGCATAGGTTTTTAGTCTATACAGGCCCTTCTCTCTTCGATCGACTTGATGTCGACCGTACTTACGCGCGGGTCTTCATGACGAATCCGAGTGCCTTGGTGGTAATCACGTTCGCGCGCTCGAAGTTGAGGATCGCAACGATTCCAGCGAGGTTACCAATGACGGGGATCAGCGTGTCGGGCTTCGCCCAAGACTCCTTTTTCGGGAGCATCTTGTGAAGCTTTTCGAGCTGATCGACGATCTTGGCAAACTCGTCTGAAGTCGGGTCGGTTTCCTGAAGCTTCGAGAGCGTGTCGTCGATTACCTTCTCAAGGCGCGTGGGTTCGGCATTGGCCTTAGTGAACATACGGTTCTCCTTTCAAGAGGGTTCTCATTATAAGGCGTGTAAAAATCGCGAACCCCCCATCAGAAGGGGCCAGCCACCTTAAATGATACTACCTTCTTGTTCTGCAGGTCCTCCAGCGGAGTGTTGAGCTCCAAGGAGTAGGTGTCCTTATTCGGGTTGGTAAGGTCCACCACGAGCGAGCCATCATGCTGGTTGTCGCTCTTGTTGTACGAAGAGGTGCTCAGACCGAGGACCACTCCGAGGAAGGCGTCGACCGCCGTGATCGTGCCGATAACCTGCTCGGGCTTGGGGAGCCCCCAGATCGCCGCAACGGCGAAATAAAGGGTGCCCAGGGCAGGCAGAAGGATCTGCGCGATGAACTTGAGAACGTCATACGTCTGGTTCGTCAGCAGAGACTTCTTCACGGGCGTGGTACTGGTCATGCTATCTCCTTATTTGTAGCTTGATCCTGGATTGATTGGTTCGGGCTCCAGTCCGGCTTCGATCAGCTGTCGTCGAAGCTTGGCTGCGTACTCATCGGCTTCACGACGCTTCTCATCAGCCTCGTCGCGGGCCTTTTCAGCTTCCTCTCTTTCCTCAATCGCCTTTCTACGTTGAGATATGAGATCGCTATTGCGGTTCCGCTCTCGTGTTGCCGCCCCCGACAACCACTTAAGCAGACCGTTAATCAACGCGAGTAATGCCGCACCGCCGCCACCGGCCCCCAGAACAGTTACTAGCAGCTGTGCTGTGTCCACGTTTAGACCTCTCTCGGTGCTAACTGCGCTCCCCTAATCTCGACCCAGCGTTGTGCGAATGTGATCGTTAACGCCAGGGCTACCGCTACCGCGACAACCGAGGTGCCGAGCGCAAGGATGACTACGACGTACATACTCATGCTAGTGGTAAGCATGATGATGCCGACTCTCTCTAGCCACCATATTCCAGGGAGAACAGCAACCGCCGAGAACAACGCCCCTATGACCACAAATCCTGCGAACACATAAAGGAGCGTCAGTCCAAGGACGGACTGCAGATGGTGTGGAGGCTGAAATACAATCGCAACCCCCGTAACCAGCATGCAGAGATACACCAGGAAATGCAGAAGTCGAATGACTCGAGGTTCTGCAATCCTCATGAACATCCCATGGATGAACGGAATTCGCGTTTTGGCATCCCACAGTTCCAAGCGAGACGCGAAGCTCACTTTCCACTTACTCATTTTTCCTGCCCTCTTTACTCACCCGGTCTTCTTCCAGACAGCCGCCGTGTTCACCCAGGGCTGTGCTTTCTTCCATACGCCAGCGACTCTGACCCATGGAATAGCTTCCCTTTGAACGCCAGCAACGCGAACGCGTGCGCCAGCATAGGTGTGGGCGCTCATACTGCTCGACCAGTTACTCCAACCTTGTACGTTGTGAGTTCTTGACCAGAAGTAGTACGTGGTGCCTGGAGAAAGACCACTGATTGTGTCGTCTCCATCGGAGGATATGGTTGTCTGAACGTTGTTAGGATCAGTTCCATACCCAATTTGACGCGAGTCGACCGCCGCTCCACCATTGTCCGTTGCATCCGTGAACTTGTAGTGCACAGATATCATCGTGACGGTGTCAAGTGCGGCCGGAGTAGGGGCCCCTGGCACATACGCAAGCGTAGCTGCCTGAGATCTAGCGGACCAGTTACTCCAACCCCAGGCCGTGTGAACACGCGACCAGAAATAGTAGGTTGTGTATCTGGAGAGCCCCGTAATTGTTGAGTCACCGTTAGACGATACGGTCGTCTGTACAGTGTTTGGGTCGGTCCCATATCCGATCTGTCGGTCATCGATAGGCGCGCCGCCATCGTCCGTAGGATCGGAGAACCGATATCTCAAGGATGACTGCGTTGCGCTATCAAGAGCGATGGGTGATGGTGCACCCGGTTGATCGGCCAACGTCCTTGCCGAGACTCGGTTAGACCACGGGCTCCATCCCTTGGAGTTGTAGATACGACCCCAGAAATAGTACGTGGTGTAGCGAGCCAGTCCCGTGATTGGGAACTGGTAGTAGCTCGGCAAGCCAGTCTTGGTGGATGCCCCAACCGCATTGGCGTCCGTACCCCAACGAACCTCGGCATTGGTGATCGAGAGACCGCCCGTGTCGTTCTGGTTCATATCGAAGAGCATCGAGTTGTCGGTGATCTGTGACATGGCCAGGGCCGTTGGTGCAGCGGGCGCCGTCGTCAGGTCGATATCCGGGAAGTCGTTGAACGAGTAGTTCTTGTCGCTATCCTGGCCGTCGAAGTTGACATGCTGGTTGAGGTTTAGCGGTCCACGAGTACCATCCGAGTTATGCGGGATGTTGTAGTCCTTCTGGACAGACCACCGAAGCTCTCCAGTGGAATATCCAGACGGAAGGAAGTTACTACTCGTGTCGTGCGTTACCTGCGAATAACCATCCGGCCAACCGTGGTGGTAACCACCAGCTCCATCCCAGGAACTCGTGCTACCGCGGTTATAGGCCTTGATGATGATTCGGATTGTGGTGTAGTTACCAGATACGCTCTGGCCAATACGGTCACAATACAGAATGAACTCGGTGGACGGGGCGCTTGACGTCCACGAAATGCGCTCAGTAGACATTCACACCCCCTCGTCTACAGGATCTGGAAGTAGATGTCGCCGTCAGCGCCACCCGTAGGAGCAGCGGTGCCGGATGTGATGCCTGCTGCCGTACGGTAGCCGGACTTGCTCGTCGGAATAAGCGCCTTGACCTGCGCGACGTAGTCACGAGTCTTGTTGATCTCGTCGTCACCGTTGCGCATGCTGTCGCCACCCGAGACAAGTGAATATCCGGCTGCTTTGGCGTCGTCTCCTGTAGCCATTTATCCTCCTTCTTAAACAGTGTTCCAGGTGAGCGTGGCGTCCACGTTGTCCCATGTCTTGCCGATGTCGTACGCGTTCCACGAGCCCTGGATGATGAACAGGTTCTCTGCCAGAGTCGGGTAAGAACGCTCGCCTTCACCGTCTGAGACATAGATATGCTCGGTGACGGTCATGAAGCTGGCCACGCCATCGTCGTTACGCATCTCAACGAGGTCGCCAAGGTTGTAGTCGACACCATATTTGAACAGAGTCGTCTCGGGCGCCTTACCATCGATCGCTCGAACGGTTCGGTATTTGGAGAGCTCGTCCTTGCCACGCTGGGTAAGGGCATCAGTAAGGGCGGTCCCGGTCAGACCAGTGATGTCGCTGGCGTCAACCTTGAGAACTCGCCGATCTAGGCCGGTGACGTTCTCATATCCCGATGCGTAGACCACAACCGATGCGCTCGGGTGATACACGTACGCCGTGTTCTTTGCGCCAGCCGCGGTCGTGAGCACGGAGACCTCGTCAAGCGTGTCGAGATCCGAGCTGAAAATAACCGGCGGGAGGTTCGTCTGCTTAGACGTACGGTCACTGCCTGTGTACACGTTGAAGTACAGTTTCGACGTGTCAAGGCTGCGATATAGACGGAAGCCGATACCGTAGTTGTCCGAGATAGCCGAAAATAGGTTGAGCAGCGAGTCCGTTGGGACGTCGTACGTCGCAAAGACCGTCGTAGGCGCGGCGATAGTGTCAGCAGGATAAAGGCTACCGGACGTGTAGTACGGAATGTTGTCCGCTGGGATATTCGTGTTGCCGACGCAGATCGAGTTGAAGATCGTGTTGATGATCCCAACAGGCGTCTGGTTGGTGAGGGTCCACTTACCACCGTCACCGAGACCTGGTCCAGCACCGCGAGTGGTTCGGTCATCGAGAACGGACTCGAGAGACGGCCCCTTCACTGTAAGAAGAGACCGCCCCTCAGAGTCGTCCTTGTCCTCGATTTCTTCCACCGTCATGACACGATATGAGTCACTCAGCGCAAGCCTAGTGCCCTGCTGAAGAAGACTCCGAGTGCTGTTATCCGCGAGGATATCCAGCTGGAAGTCTCCCGGCTTGGAGTACCGCTCGGTCCAAATGAGAGATTCGAACCGGTCGATGACCTCCGTACGACGCAGGAGGCTGTCAAGAGTGTAAAGTTCCATCAGAGCCCCCCATACTTATTCGTGTACTGCACGGTGAAAGGAATTGTCACCCCCGACACCGAGACTCGGAACTGGTTGTCCCCCGGAAAGAGGTTGATCCAGTCAGAATATGGTGAGAGGGCGTAGAGCAGAGAGCTAGAGCTCCCGTTACGGATCAGAGTGACCCTCTTAGCCCCGGCGACGCTGGAGAATTCCAAGACATCGCCGGAGTTAAGAGTGGCCGAGAAGTCCATCTTCCGAACAACTCCATCAGGCGGCGTGTTAATAACCGAGAAGCTACTAATCGTCGCGTTGACAAGCAGGCGGAAGAGTATCCCCGTCTCGACTGTTCCGTCATACGTGATTGTCTGAGTTGACAGATCGCTCACGCTGTTGCCGTTAACTGTGATGGACGATTCCTCGTAGAAATCAGGGTCCAAGCACAGGATTGAGATCGTCGCCGTCGGCTCCTTGGCGAAAAGAGGCGCGTCAAAAGACTCGATCTTCCCGTCGATATTCACCGAGTCGTCGTCATCCATGTTGAAGGTGAGGTTAACCCCCGACTTCGGCATGAAGAAGTCGTACAGCCGCTTTCGCAACTGACGAACTGTAGACATAGACCAGTCCGGCTCTAGACCCAGTGTAATGACGATATTTCTCTTCTCTCGACGGCTAGCTTGGTATTGCTCGCCATCCATTCTTGCGAAACTAGAAGAGACGATATTCGCCTTCACTGGGTCTAGGCCGGTGATCTCCTGGATGATGAACCCTTCGGTTACCTCTTCCAGGGGGAGGTTGAGCAGCCCGCCGTGATCGGAACGGACATCAACGCTGGTAAGCATTTACTCAGCCTCCCTTCGTGACTGACAGTTGGTTCTTCGTCTGACGATAGATCTCTGCCGAAGTGAGTGCCTTCGGCGAGTTGTTGTACTGGTTGTAGATGGTGTTGCCACCCGCAACCTCGGACTTAGCAGCAAGGATCGCCTCCTGGTTGGAGCCATATCCGTTCGCCGCAGCGGTAGCACTTGCGTACGTCCCGTTGACCGCAATAGTCTGAGCGCCCAGCATATTGCCGAGCCCCGCAGCGCCACTTTGGATTGCCGAGAGGTCGAGCACAGGTGTGATGGTGGGGTTGAGTTCCATATTTGCCGAGACCACATCTGCGATCCCCGCCATAGACCTCTTGAGCGAGGTGAGTGCCGTGTTACCGACGCCCTCCGCCGCCTTGTTAACCACATCGGACGACTGCTTGAGCCCCTCAACGAGGCCCTGAGCAGAGTAGTCGCCCACCTTCGCGAACTCTCGAGACGGAGAGTGGATACCGAGCTGCTTCTTGATGGAATTCACCATCGCAGTAGCAATCGTCTCCATCTGCGCCTCGATGGCAGCCTGCTGATCCTGCAGACCCTTGAGGAGGCCTGCGGCGGAGTCAACAGCTGCCTGGTACAGCGAGGTAGATGCGGCCTGTCCGAGCGACCCAGCAGTGCTAGCGAGCTGATCAGTCAGCCCGTTGAGCGTGTCGACGCCAGCCTTACCGCTATCGAGCAATTGCTCGAGGAACGGAATATCCGCCGTGCCCTCGCTGAGGAACTTCTTGTACAGGGTGTCGTTAAGACCCCTTGCACGAAGCTCCGCGAGCTGCGCAGCGAACGACTTGGTGTCGTCAATCTGCTTCTGAAGGTTCGCCTCATAGTCCGTGAGCACTGTATCGGTGTTGATTCGATCCAGAGCGTCGTACTGATCGGTAATGGTCTGATTGTAGTCATCCCGAACCTTGGTCGCGTCGTCAAGGACCTTCTGCTGATTCTTAATCGACTCCGTAAGAGTGTCATTTTGATTAGCGAGATCCTCGAGATGGGCCTGCTGCTGGGCCAACTGAGCATTGAGCTCGTTGGTGGCAGCCGTACCCTTCTTGTTCTCATCCTGTGCAGCCTTGAGTGCTGCCTGGTAATCGGCGAGAGTCGCGTTGTCCTTAGTGCGAGCCGCCTTAAGCAGGTCAAGCTGGTGCTGAGCGTCCTTCACAGACTTCTGGCTCTTCCGATCGGCCAGGTCGGCCTTCTTCTTAGCGTTGGTCTGCTTGATCGTCTGCTGAGTCGCAGCCACACTAGCCTTAGCCGAGGCGAGGTCGAGTCGAGCCTGAGCCCGCTTCGCCGTGCCGTCCTTCTTGTAACTGGCAGTTGAAGCTGCCTGGTACTTCTTGACGGCTGCCTGCTGCTTAGCCAGAGTAGCGTTGAGCTGCTGGAGCTTGACAGTGTCCTGGTCAACGGCGGTACCGGCCTTAAGGTCGGCCTTTGCCTTGTTAACCGCGGCCTGCTGCTTAGCGATGGCGTCGCCATCCTTGGTGATCTTGTCCTTCATGCTGGCGATCTTGTCCTGGTAGGACTGGATATCCTGCGCGGAGGAGTCGACCAGACTCTTAAGGTCGTCCTGCAGAGTCTGAATAGCGCTAACCACCTGATCGTGCGTACCGGTAATACCGTTCGCCAGACCCTGGTTGATGAAGTCACCAACCTTGTAGAACTCCCTCGAAGGTGAGTGAATCCCAAGAAGGTTCTTAGCGGCATCCAGAGCATTCTGGGCCATATTCTTAGCCGCGCTGATGACCTGACCGATACCGCCAGCGATACCGCCGGTCATACCATCGATGATGGCAGTCGCGAGGTTCAGACCAGCGGAACGCATCTGCGCCGTGTGAGAGCGGATGCTACCAGCAAGGCTATTTACGAAGTTGACGATCATCGTCATACCAGCGTCGGCGATGCGACCGGCATTGCTACCGACTGCATTGATGAATGCGATGACAACGTTAGTTGCCGCCCCAGCCATCCGGCCAACATTTCTGGCGATACCGTTAAGCACGTTAACAACGACGTTGACACCGGCCGTAACCAGTGCTCCCGCCTTGCTAGCGATGCCGTTCAGGATACCCGTGATGAGCGCCATACCCTTTGAGACGAACGTCGGAACGTTTGCCGCGAGGATACTGACGAGCTTCGTAACCAGCGTGACGATCATATTGATGATCTGAGGCGCAAGCGTCGTAATTGCACCGATCAGCGACTTGAGGATCGCGACCAGAGCATTCACAATCGCCGGAGCACCCTTAGCGATGACGTTAGCCGCCGCAACGATCCCGGTTCCGATGGACGTGATGAACGCCGGAATAAGACCGATGATGGCGGAGAACGCGGCGGTGAGCCCGGCAGCACCAGCAGCTCCAGCCACACCGAGAGCAGTCATGCCCGCGGAGAACGCAAGAACCCCAGCACCTGCAAGAGCGACACCAACGCCAAGGAGCGCGATAGCTCCGGCGAGTCCGAGCAGAGTCGGAATAACCGGAGTCATCAATGCGCCTGCAATGCCGAGCACCGTGAAGGACGCGGCAAGGGCCCCCAGTCCAGTTCCGATCGTGGCCCACGACATAGTGCCGAGGATCGCGAGGAGCGGAACGAAGACTGCCAGAGCACCAGCGGCAACGGTGAGCGCGAGTGCTCCCGGAAGAGCCACGATCATCGCCGTAAGGCCGACAGCAAGAATAAGAAGCGATCCGCCGAGGGCGACAAGCCCCTGAAGAATCGTTCCCCAGTCCATTGCGCCGAAAGCCGCCATAGCTGGAGCCAGCATCAGCAGAGCACCGGAGGCCACGACCAAAGCAGCAGCCCCAGGAAGGGCCGCCGACATCAGATATAGTCCACCGGCAAGGAGAACGAGCGCTCCGCCCAGAACCACAAGGCCCTGACCGATATTCGCCCACTCCATACCACCGAGCATGACCATGGCCGGAGCCAGCATCATAAGAGCGCCAGCAGCGATGATCAGAGCAGCAGCCCCCGGAAGGGCGCCGGTCATCAGATATAGCGCGCCAGCGAGGATCGCAAGCGAGCCAGCCATGACCGTAAGGCCCTGACCGATCTCCGCCCACGACATACCGCCGAACGCCTGCATCGCCTGGGCCAGAACGACCATGGCTGCAGACGCAATAACCAAGGCTCCGGCACCGATGATGATGCCGGGACCCATAAGGTTAAGCAGAGCCATTGCCCCTACCATGATGGCAAGCCCACCGGCAACGCCGATGAGGCCCTGAGTCATGGTTCCGAGGTCCATCGAGCCAAGTGTCCCGACGGCCGTGGCCAGAATATTGATAGCACCAGCGATAGCCAGCATGCCCAGCCCCGCACCAATAAGCGACTTGGGGTCGCCCATCAGCTTGACCGCGCCAGCCATTTCGCCCATGAGGACGCCCACGCCGAGAAGGCCCTTAGACAGACCCTCCCAGTCCAGCTTCGACAGCTTGGTAACCGCGTTAGCCAGAATATCGATCGCGATGGCGAGAAGGATCATCGACGAGGTGAGGATCGGCATCTTGGCGAGACCAGGAACCGATATCTTACCGAAGACCGCCATGGATGCACCCAGCTGGATGAACATGGTGGTCATAGCCGCGAGGGCCGCCGTGAGCCGTGCCGAGTCAATCATCGAGAGGGCCACAACAGCAGCCGTCATGATCGCAAGCGCGCCAGCAATCTTCAGAAGGACGTTAGCCTTCAGGTTCTGCTGCATCGCCTCGAACGTGCCAGTGATGCCGTCGAAGATCCCCTTGATCGAGTCGAGGAAACCTCCACCAGGCAGCTTAACCGGCTTGCTCAGGAACTTCTTCACCATCAGGATAAGCGCAGCGAACAGACCAGTGTTGATCGTGTCCAGAACTGCGCTGTAGTCCATATTCGCGAAGGCGCTCGAGATCGCGTCCCCAAGACCCTTGAGCATGTCACCCATGGCCTGCGCCATAGGCTCGAAGAAGCTCCAGAGTTTCTGGACCGCATCGCCCATGCGCTTCCACACGGCGGTGATGACCACGATGGCGATATTCAGAGGAGTGATCTGGCTAAGGGCGTCCTTCATGGTGCCCAGGAAGCTAGTACCACCACTCGTGGCGTCGTCCATATTCACAGCGAGCTGAGCAAGGTAGCTAACAAGCCCCCGGATCAGCGCGACAGGAACGGACAGAACAGCACTAAGCCCATGGAAGAAGGTCGTAAGCCCAGTGCCGCTCTTGACGGCCTCATCGAGCTTGACCAGGAACTTGCCAATGGTCGAAGTAATATCGAGGAACTCTCCACCACCGCCACCGACCTGCTTGATCAGATCGACGAAGACGCCAATGACGCCCTTGAGGACCTGCCAGCCGATATCCAGCAGAGCGAAGAGTCCCTTGAACGTGTCGTGGAGCTCCTGCGTGACAATCTTGCCAGGCATCAGGGTCTTGACGAAGGTGTCGATACCCTTAGTGATATCCGCAAGCTGTTTGCCAGTGGTCGCCGGGAAGATCTCCCGGAAGGCCTTCTTGATCGGAGCCAGGATCGCCATCAGCACCTTGAATGCAGTACCGAGAGCGTCGATGGCCGCAGTGCGACCGCCGTTATCCTGCCAGTCCTTCAGCATCGCATTACGCGCATTAGCCGAAGCGCTCACCAGAGTGTTCAGCGTCTTGTAGACGCCGGTCCAGAGAGTCTTGGCCTGGCTGAAGTCACCGAAAATGAGCTGCCAGGTAGTCGTCCAGCCAGAACCAACCGACTCCTTGACGGTGCCGATAAGATCCGGAAGAGTCTTAACAACCGTGGCCGCCTGCATGGCAAGCTCGGCCTGGCCCTTCATCGCTACGGCCTGTGCCTGGGTGAAGCCCATCGCCTTGATCTGAGCAGCACTCAGGTCGTTGGAGAGGATCTTCAGGGTGTTGGTCAGGACGTCGGAGGTAAGCCAGGAGCCCTTGCCGCCCTTAGCGGAAATAGACTCTCGGAACGACTCTCCGTTGATCTTGACGTTCTTCATCGCGCCGGAAAGCTTCAGCGCACTGGCCGGAAGCTTGTCCATTGCCACGGCCGTCTGGGCCAGGGCTCGCTGGAAGACCGTACCACCCATGCCCGCGTTGACGACCGAGTTCCAGTCCTGAAGACCGACCTTCCCGGAGGAAATGGCCTGCGAGAGCTGGTACATAGCCGTCGACGCCTGCTGCGCGTTCGATCCCGAGAGTGCCGCGAGGTTCGCGATACCCTTGATCGACTCCTGCGAGGTCTTCAGATCCACACCGGCGGCCGTGAAGGTACCGATGTTCCGAGTCATCTCGGAGAAGTTGTAGATCGTCTTGTCCGCGTAGGTGTTCAGGTCGTTAAGCGTCGAGTTAACGTCCTTGAGCGTTGCGCCGGAAGCAGCAGTGTTGGCCAGAATCGTCTGAACCGAGGTCAGCTGAGTGTTGTACTCATCTAGACCGGCCTTGATCGGGTCGACCGTAAGCGACTTGATAAGGGTGGTTCCCGCATTGATTGCGCGGTTGGCGATATTCGCAAGAGCGGTAACGCCAATGACGCCAAGAGCTGTGAACTTCGAGCTGATGTTGTCGACGCCGTCGGCGATGCGCGAAAGGTTGAAGCGGTCAGCAGATGACTGTACGCCGTCAAGACTCTTCTTAGCGCCGTCGAGATTAAGTCCACTCTTAAGCTTGTCCAGGGCGCTCAGAGTTGACTGAACGCCAGACTGGAACTTCTCGTTGTTGAACTTCATTTCAACGACGCGCTCGTCGATACTACTCATGCAGATGTCACCGCCTTCCATACACTCTCTGCGATTTGGTCAAAAATGGGCTTGATGGCAGGATTGATGTAATCCCGGCCTTGGACGTAACCGCCCGTGCCCGTGCCGTGGCCATATTGCAAGAGAATGGCGATCGGCGCACCATCCTCGATGTGACTATTCGTCCACTCGATAGAATAAGAGCTACCAGATCTTCTGACCTCGTAGCCCCAACTCTGAGCAGTAACCCCGGAGTCAACAGGAGTCGCGGCGGCAAGCGCAGATACTCCCTGTTGGCCGAAGCTTTCCAGTGTCCTGAGAATATCTCCTTTGGACATTTGTCTAAGGAAGGCTTCCGTCTTTGCGAAGGAGCCGCTTGATGTAAACGAGATCATGTTGACTCCGGGATTACTACCATTTTGAATTAGTTGAAGTAGTTACCAACGATACCAACATCGTTGACACCAGACGTGCTAGTGCCCGGGGCGATGGCGCCAAGGGTGACCATTCCGGTGTCGTCGATGTACGCAGTACCTAGCGGGCCCGCCGCAGTAATCGACAAGGACCCCAGAGTGCCTGGTGTTGGACGGAACTGTGAGGGAACACCTGATAGCAGCTTAGTGTTCGCAATGTTACCGTTAGTTCCTACCGTGAATGCTCCGGAAGGGATTCGCACATTCGCCAGAATCAGCTGCGTTGTGCTTCCGATTCTACGAGCTCTAAGCCCTGCCCAGTTACCAGAGTCGGCGATGTATGAACAACCGCTCTGCCAGGTGATGCTCGACGTTATGTCGGTCCATCCCGTGTCATTATCGTCCGGAACTGCCGGGTCGATAGTGTACGCGGAGCTAAGGCCTGTCGGGGCGGTAGTCGTGCGGCTGTCGTTGTAGATCATCGACTGGCCGCTCTGACCCGCAGACTGCGAGAGAACGGTCATGCCCTCGTTGAACGTGTAGTTCGCGAACAAACCCCAAAGCTCAAAGGTCCACGTGCTGATCTGCTTGGTGTACAGAGTCAGGTAGTTAGAGCTAAGCGCCTCGATTCCCCAGCCCCAGGCTCGAACGTTGACTGAGTTATCGCCTCGCTGGGCGAAATGGATGAGCACGGTCGCCTTGTCGGAGTCGCCATAGTCACCAAGTCCGCTAAGGAGCATGGTGATATACGCGCCACCGTTGGTACCGTTACCGTTAATGCTCGCTAGGCGAACATAGGTCCGGGTTCCACCGCTACCGCTAATGCTGTAGTAGCCATTGTCACCCTTAACACCCTGGATACCTTGGATGCCCTGAAGGCCCTGGTCTCCCTTATCGCCCTTAATGCCCTGGATGCCCTGAAGGCCCTGGTCTCCCTTATCGCCTTTGAGGCCCTGAATGCCTTGGATGCCCTGGTCGCCCTTAGGCCCCTTGACGAGACCCGCGTCGATGTCTTGCTCGGCGACGTTCTTCAGGATGAGGTGCCCGTTGACGTCTACCAAGCCATGGTAGATCGAAAGATTCTTGATCCTGGTCATTTCTTCGGCAGTAATGCCGGTAACAACGCCCAACGGGTTCCCCCTTCCTAAAGCGAACTGACTTTATAGGTGACTGTGTCTATGTAGACGGCCGAGGGCCAGTTGATCTGGAATTCGGTGTCAGAAATCATCTGCACAACGTTATCCGGACCCTCGGCCGTCCAAGTCCCGTCCCCATGATCCGTGATCTTGAGGATGGAATTATCATCGAACAAACCCAGCACCTCTTGTGGGCTAGGCAACCGTGCCTGGTTTTCCTCAGTACCGTAAACAAGGTCTTCAAAGGCCTTGACAGTCCAAGAATATGCCAGGTTTGTGTCGATGATTAGGTGCGCACTGGGCATCGAACCCTCTAGCCGAGCAGGACGAGTGGAAATATCCCACGAGAACGTCGTAACGTTGGGATCCCCATCGAGTGAAGAGTAATCCTTGTCCGCTGGGGTTGCCAGTGCATTATAAACGAGGTGCAGTCTGTAACCGGCGCCGTAAGACGTACGGTAACAGAGGCCAAATGGTTTCTGCTCCTCAAACTCGTCCGGATATGTGACGGCCTCAATCGTCGCAGCGAAGCTCCCGGGAACGTGCTGCTGATTGAATTTGCGACCATCCACATAGTTCGCGCTCACGTTGAAATCAGAAGAAGACTCCTTGACAGAGATCAAGCCGTTCCACGGGACTCCGCCTTTGCCGTAGGGATATAGAACTCCCCGGTCGACTCCGGTCTCGTAGATTCGCTCCCCCGAGCTTCCCCAGCTTAATCTGGTCATGGCTCCTTCTTCATTCTCAAGCGCTGAACAGGGCGATTAACTCCTCTTGTGAGGGAAGGCGCGGAGCAGCTGAGTCCGTGCCGTACAGGATATCCTCGACTGCGCTAAGTTTCGCAGCCGGGGTTTTAGTCGAGTCGATGACCATGTGGGCACTAGGCCGATAGCCAGCAACTACGGGCGGCGTGGTCGTGAGAGCCCAGCTGAGCTTGTTCACGTCCACCGAATCAGAGATGGTCGAGTTGTCGCGATCGGTAGGCGCAGACAGAGCGTTGTACACGAGATGCAGCGCATAGCCGTACTCGAGACCCTTCACGTCATTTCCTAGCTTTACGCGATAGCAAAGACCGAAGGACTTGCGCTTCTGCTGGGTGATGAAGAGGCCGTTCTGGATCCCCACCGTACCATCGCACTGCCCGAACTCTTGAGGGCTGGAATATGCCTCGATCGTGGCTTCGAACTCTTCAGAGCCTGCGACGTTTGCGTACTTCACGCCATCCAAGTAGTAGGGTGACGGATCGCCACCGGATGAAGACTGCTTAACAGCCGTAAGGCCGTTCCAGGCAACCCCGATGCCGCCGACGTAGAGCACGCCGCGGTCTACTCCGGCCTCATAGACTCGCTCTCCAGCGGCCCCCCAAATAATCCTCGACATGATCCCTCCTAACCTCTGGTTCCGAGCTGGGCCTTACGCTGCGCATTAAGCGATCTCTGCTGTGCGGCAGCTTCAGCTCTGCTCATCTTCTTGGCAGGCTGGTTCTTCTGGTTGCAGACCTTGATTAGGGTCAGCAGTCGATTGAGATGCCAATGCTGGCACTCGAATGGAATATTCAGAGCGATCATCCAGTAGTAGATGAGCTCGGAAGTGATGACCTCGGTTGAGCGAGGCTGGTTCGGATTCTCCCTAAACCAGGTCGCCGTCATCTTAGCCTCGATGTACTTGTTAACCGCGAGAAGGTTCTCTTCTGTCAACTTCTCGAAAAGCTCCGGGGGAAGATTGGGGTCGATAGCCATGGCCTTGATGTAGCCAATGGTCTCTTCCGTCGTCTTCTGGCCCTGCGTTAGGAAGGGCTTCTCCCAGAGTGACTCCCATTTTGAAACGGAGACGAGAGAGTGCTCGAGCTCGATTGGCGTTCCGCCGATCATGACGAATACGTTCGTCTCTTCGTTGAGGGCTTCAACCTCTCCGACATTAAGTACGAGCACTCTCTCCTCCTTTCTAGACGATGGGCCCGCCGTAGTTGATACCGGTCGCCTTGAGGGTCTGCCCATAGAGGGCGTCGTTCAGACTTCCGATAGTCTCTTCGGTGTCCTGGACGTTGACGTAGGCCAGGGTGACGTGCGCCTTGAACTTGACGAATGTGTCGATGTGAGGAAGGAACCTCAGACGTCGGTTGGCCTCTTCGAGGTCGTTACCATCGGCCTGCAGCTTCGCCACGATGCACGAATACGGCTCACCGAACTGTGCAGGGAAGGCATCGACATAGTCCACAGTGACCGTAGAGAGATCCAGACCACTAAGAAGCTCATCGACTGACACCTTCTGCTGAATGCCAGCCTTGTCATCGGGGGTAAGCCCGTAGAGAAGGGTCGCATGCGCGATCGTCTCGGCAACGGGGCCCTTGACGTAGCGAAGCAGGGGGTTCTTGGAGTAGTAGTACCAGCTGGGGTCGTTGACGCCGAGGTACTCCGAAACCGGGATGGGCTCAACGTCGAGCATGATGCAACCGAAGTTGCCAAGCTTCAGACCGAGGCGCTCATAGATCTGCGGGAAGTCGTATGCGGTGACTCCGGAACCGTTTCCATCAGGCACTTAAGACGCTCCTTATCGATCTCGTAGAGGCCTTCAGCCTCGATGTCTTTCTCGCCACGAAGTAGGGCGCGAATGCAACGATGGCGGCCGTTGTGCACGAACCAATTTCCATCGCTGAGCTGACTCACTACAACGGGACCTTCCTCACAGGCTGTCGTCTCGGCAGGCCAGATATGGGGGAGGCTTACCTCCTGCAGTGTCCAGCGCATCTTGTCGAGCGGCAGTCGCAAGGGTTCTCCTTTCAAGAGAGCCCTGAGAGGGGCCAAGCAGAGCAGGAATGCTTAGCCCCTCTCAGGAGTGTTACTCAGCTCACGGAGCCGCCGGGGCGAACAGCGTGATGATCTCCGCGGGGAGCGGGAGCCGAGGTGCCACCTCCGGGGTCGGCGTGCCGCCCGTGGTCGCAGCCGTGCCGTAGAGGATGGCCTCGAGGTTGGCGAGGGCGTCAGCCGCCACCTTGGTCGAGTCGATCGTCACGAGCGCGGTCGGCTTCAGGCCGGGCACGTCCACCGGAGTGGTCGAGATGTCCCAGCCGAAGGTGATGGCCTCGGGCGAGTCGTTGATCGAGTTGTACGCACGCTCCGACGGGGCCGCGAGGGCGCCGTAGATGAGGTGCAGCTTGTAGCCGTGGTCCGTGCCAGCGACGTCGTTACCGAAACGGGTCCGGTAAGAGAGGCCGAAGGACTTGCGCGACTGCTGACCGATCGAGACACCCGCCGAGGGCGAAGCGGTACCGTCGCACTGAGCGAACTCGTCCGGGTACGTGTAGGCGTCGATGTGACCGCCGAACGACTCAGCCGCGATCAGGTTGAGGTACTTGATGTTGTCGGCGTAGAGCGGGTTCGCGTCGGCACCCGAGGGGCTCTCGGTGACCGTGACGAGACCGTTCCAGGCGAAGCCGGTGTCGTATGCACCAGTCTCGTCCGGGATGTAGAGAACACCGTGGTCGACACCGGTCTCGTAAGTCCGGTCACCAACCTGGTCCCACTGAAGGGCGTTTGCCATGGTTAGTTACTCCTTAGAAGTATAGTGAAAAAACATCGTGATGCAGACCGTCTGCCGTATAGTGCCTATTAAATAAGCACAGCGGAAGCATGGCGACCTGCTTAGGGATCTCACTGTCAGGATCCCTATCGATTACCGTGACCTGATACCGCTGGGTGTAGCGGTAAGGCGAGTTATCCGCGAAAATACTACGCGCATTGTCACGGGAATACACGATGCAGGGGTAGTTCATCTGCAGGTTCGAAGGGGGCTGGAAATAAGCGTTCGCTACTCCAGTGATCTCCGTAAGAATCTTATGAAGATCAAGTCGCTGGCCCATTGTACTTCCCCCCGATCTGCAAGATAAGCCGGGGTCTCTGCACTTCGACGGAACTAACCGTCCAGAGAGCCCCAGCCCATCTTATGTAGCGGATTGCGAAGAAATGTTCATAGGCATAGGCGTCCGCCAGGATGCTGATGGAGTTGTTCACGTTAATGTTCGAATTAACGGATTCCCCATTTTGCACCTGTCGGGAGTTGCGGAGGACGTCACCATAGTATTTCTTTACTGTGATGACGTCCTCCCACACCCCTGGCTTCTTTTCTACAGACTGACCGTAACCGATTTCGCCGTAGAACCTTGCCATTTTGAACTACGCAGCTAGAACTACGCCGTGTAGACGTAGGTCCAGTTGGTGACCGTGTTCGCCGGGAAGGTGTAACCAGCGGCCGGACGCGCGTCGACCTCGGTGGTCTCGGAGATGGTGACATCGCCAGAGACATCGTTGCCGTCGATCGAGTAGACCACACCAGCGGTCGCCGGGATCGAGATGACGTGAGTCGTGCCGTTGTACGACGGGGTACCCGGGGTCACGAAGGTGCCGACGGTCTGCTTGAGCACCAGAGCCGACTTGGGCTTGGTGAGCGCGCCAGACACGCGGGTCTCGATCAGGTACTTGTACTGGTTGTAGTCGATGTCGAAGTCGTCGAACATCGAGACGTTGCCGCCCTGGTCCGCACCCAGCGTGTAGTCCGCCAGGTTGACGAGGATCGCCAGGATGTCCGGACGGTCCTCCATGACCTCGACGGTCACGATCTTGTCGACGCGCAGCGCCGCAGCCAGCTCAGCCTCGGTCGCGTAGAGACGACGGCCGACCTTGTCCTTCTGCAGGATGAGGTCCGTGAGGACGCCGTCCGTGGTGAAGAGGGTCGGGGTGCCCGTGCCCTTGTAGAAGGTGCGGCTGCGGAGGATGGCCTCCACCGTGGCGCCCGGGTCGAGGTCGTTGCCGATCGTGACCTGGTGGGCGTACATCGAGTCGTCGTCCGCGATGGGGCGGATGTGGTCGCTGTCGATGTGGTCCTCGTCGTCGGCAGCACGACCGTCACCGATGAGCACCGCGCGAGCGAGCTCCTCGTCCAGCATGAGCCGCATCTCCGCCTTCAGCCAGGCGACGACGTCGAGGTCCGTGATGTCGATGATGTCATCGCGGTCCAGCTTCTGCTTCTTGTAGATCGTGGTCGGCGTGGTCACTCGCTTCAGGAGCTTGATGACCTCGTCCTTCTTCAGGTTGCCCTTGACGTAGCCCTTCGCACGAGCCTCGTCCGCGGTCAGGTCCGCAGCGGTCGACTTGATGCGCGAGAACGGGGAGTGCTTCGTGCCGTTGATGACAGCGGCGACCCACTCGGTGCGGCGACCGATGATCTCCGGGCTGTTCGAGAGCGCCTTGGCGTCCGGGAACAGGATGTCGATGTCGTCGATGCCGTAGGTGCCCGCGTGCGCCAGGAAGGACTCCTTGAAGGAACCCATCTTCTGGGCGTCCTCAACGATCTCCTTGAGCTGCGAGTGGGTGAGCGTCGGACGGGCGCTGGAACCGCCGCCGGTGCTCTGGTCGAAAACGTTGCGGCTCATGCCGTCCTCCTTGAAGTGCTGGATGATGTCGTTCGCGATCGACTCCGTGTCGATGTCGCTGTGGTTGATGGAGCCACCGGACTCCTGACCGTCGAGGGCCTCGCCGAGGATGATGTAGACGGCATCCTTCTGCTGGTGAGAGAGGGTGTCGAACACCTCCTCGATCGTCGCGTCCTCGCCGAGGTCGCTGTGAGACGCCGAACCGCCGTTACCGCCGTTGCCCTTCATGGCCTCGCCGATAAGGTAGTAGACGACGTTCTTCTGCTCCTCCGACAGGGTGTCAAAGACATCCTGCACGGTCTTGTCGCTCTGAGTGGGGGTAGCCACGTTATCTCCTTGAGTGTTAGCGTGCTCGAGTTCGAGCCCGGTGTAGATAATGGCCTCGTCCACCAGGGTCTCCATGCCACTTGCGTGAGCAATGTTGACATTGTCGATGAACGCGCCAGGATTTGCACCAGAGAGGACGAGACTGACCTCCTTGATGTCTCCGTGCATGACATTCTTGCCCTGCTGGGAGAGGTTGTTGGCATAAATGGACAGCGACGTGATGTCCCCGTGCTTGACGAGGGTCTTGGCGTTGTCCGCGGCCGGAGAGTCGTTGAAGTACGCGTAGGCGTACACGCCCTCCTTGCGGTTCTCGAGCACGGCGTGACCGAGAACGTTGACCGGCTGGTTATGCTGATGCTGCCAGACGAGCGGGACCTTCATCTGGTTCTGGTGAGCGAACGCGTCGGGCATAATCGTCCGACCATCCGAGCAACGAAGGTTGTTCTTCGTGGCCCAGCCGCTGAAATCAGGTTCCATTTTGAAGATCCTCCTTCCTTAGATTCTTAGTTCACCGGCCCGGGATCGACAGCCGGGCCAACTTGGCCTGGAGACGAGGGGTCGGGTGCGGGTGCAGCTGCTGGCGGACCGCCATTAGGCTGTGGCATGTTGCTGTTGACGAGCTGGTTCGCCTTCGGGTCGCTTGACGGCTTCATACCGATCTTGGACCTGATCTCGTTAGAGCTCATGATCTCGTTACGGGTGAACTTGTCAGCGATGTCGGCGATAGTCGCCATCGGGACCAGTCGGAACGGGTCGCGATAGAACTCGATGGACTGAAGCTGGCTCCTGGCCGTCTTGGTCAGGAACTTCCTACGCATCTCCTCCGTAATGGCGGAGAGAATGGGCTCAATGGTCCGGTTGTAGTAGTTCAGCATTACTGCCTCGCTAGCCGTTCCATTGAAGACTTCCTCGGTAAGTCCGAGCTGTCCATACAGCATCTTCGTCAGGTACTCGACCTGGCTCAGCATGTTGTTCTCGATTGGTCGATTCAGCTGAGTGATCTTCTCGGTACCATCAGTATAGGCGATACCGTACTGCGATCCCTTCAGCTGCATCTCGACATCCTTGCGTCGCTGTTCGGCCTGATCTCTACGAGCATCAGACTTAATGACGTAAGGGAGCTGGATGATCAGGTCGAGCTTCCCCGAGCTAGCTTGCTCGTCGACCGAGTCGAGAAGACTCAGCTTACGAATAAGTCGCTGGAGGGTGCTGTTCGGCTCGTTCATTACCGAGAACAGAGGATTCTCGATGATGCCGACCTGATCCTTCGGCAGGGTAATTTCCTGCTTCTTGCCGGTCCGCTCGTTGTAGAGATTTACCCGAACGTGTCCGGGGAACCACGCCATGATCTCACCGACCCGCATCGAGCGGATGTCATAGGCCGTTGACTGTGACGGATCAAGCGTGGTTTCCACTGGAACTACCGCCGCGACACCCTTTTCAAAGAGCGTCATGGCGATGTCCTGTCGGAATGCTCGAGCTGCCTGGTCGATGTTCGCTTCCTGAGTAAGGCAGGTGTTCAGACCCGACTTGATAGAGGCAAGGAACTGCCCATCCTCATTCAAACGAACATGCTGAATATCGATAGCCGCGACATCGATACCGATGCGGTTGTAGATGGAGGTGATGATCGATCGGTCGGCGCCTCGGAAACGAATCCTATCAGGACGACTTCCGTAACTCACTCCGAAACTCGAAGTTGTCTGGAGTCCATCCTGCTGACCGCTGCTGGTGAAGGCATCCCATGCGTGTGATAGACGATCTCTAAAGCCCATTTCTCACCTCCTTTCTATTCTACGGGGGATGAGCCTAGCGCTTGATCGCAGCCTGAAGGGCGACGGAAGCCGCGGTAACGCCGATGGTAGCGAGAACCGCCACGACCGTCTCCTTACCGCTCTTGAGCTCGCTAGCCTTCTCGTAGTCGGCCATATTCTGGTCCTTGACCTTGTTGAAGGCCTTCAGCGCCTCACGCTTGCCGATCTGGTGGCGGTCGACCTTGTACTGGGCCTTGGCCTTGAGGTAGTTCGAACGAGCGCTGGTGTCGTAGCGCTGACGAGCAGCGTCGATCTCAGCGTTGCGAGCTGCCTTGTCGTTCTTCACGCTGGCCTTGTCCAGGGCGCGAAGCTCGGCCCGAGACTTCTTGGCCGGAGCGGAAGAGCCGCCACTGCCACCGGACGTCTGCGCCTTGTGGTGCCCCCACTTCATGCCGAGGACGCCATGGTGAGCGAGGAAGTCATCCACGTTCGCCGTGTCAGTCATTTCTTCTCCTAGTGTTTAGTCGGGAGCAGCTCTAATCGAACTGATCCTTGTTTGCCTTGTAGGCGACGTAAGCATCCATCAGAGCTGCGACATTATCGATCTTCTGATCCTGTCGCTTCTTCAAGAGCTTTCGGTTTCCATTGGTGTCCTCAAGGGTCACCGAGTTACCCATGGCGAATGTCATAAGCTCCTGGTCGAAAATAAGCATGCGCTCTTCGCTCAGATGCTTGAGTTCGCCCAGAGGGACAGACTCGGTCTTCGCTCCCTGAATAACCTTCTCGATCCCGAAAGGACCATTCTCCGCTTCCCAGCGAGTGACGAATTCCTTAGCGTTATAAGGGTCGAACCCAAACGCGCGGACGTCGTACTGCTGGTCCTGGATAAATTTGTCGAGATCGTCGTAAACATCCATCATGTCAAGGACAGTGCCTTCAAGAACATGAAGGCTGCCCTCATTGATGAACTCGTCATACTTCGCTCGCATAGCACCGGGAAGCTTCATCAGCGTCAGTGACGAAATGTAGCTTCGAGTCTTGATCCCGAATTTGCCATTAGGCAGCGGGAACAGGAATGTGAACGCGGTGAAGTCGTCGCCCTGAGAAAGGTCGGCACCCATGGCACACGGCATGCTCCAGAAATTCTGGGGACGGTGCGGAAGGGTCTCCTCGTAAGTGAAGAAGTACGTGTAGCCCTCCATGGGGATACCGAACCTCTTTGCGAGAATGTCATTCCTAGAAGCAGGCGCTTTCTCGGCTCGTTCTACGTCAAGCTGGTAAGTTTCATAGGTGACGGTCTTCCCAAGATTAGGATTCGCCTTTAGCCACATGCTCGGATCGTTGACTTCTTCAAGCTCATCGAGTTTGTAGTGCCAGATCGAAACGTGTGGCGCAGGATAGTCGCCCTTGAGAATGTCAGCTAGTTCCATTTTGATAGTGTCGCCACTACCGTTACGGACGGTACCCTCGGAGCTGATCGCCACGATGAGATAGTCGTCCAGTTTGGATGCGCCCTGTTCGATGGCGCCGACGACGTCCTCTCGGATGTCACCAGACAACCACTCATCGACCGTTGACACCTTGGGTCGGAGACCCTGGAGCTTGTTGATCGACATGGGGCGAATCTCGAGCATCGAACCCGTAAGGAAGTTCTCGATGCCCTTCTTGGTGGAGGCGAGCTTAACTCGCATGGCCTTCGAACCGGTGGTGTTCTGTAGGGAACCCTCGGTAAGGAAGGCGAAGAGCGGACCTCTGGCTCTAGTGATGGCTGTTCGGAAGGGCGCCATGACCTCTTCCGCCTGCTTCATCGTAGGAGCCGTCGTGATCTGATGAGTCGTCGCCGTGTCCACGTTCAGGAAGTAGGCCTGAATCATCTCAGCGTACATCGACTTAGCCGCTCCTCGAGCGACGATCAGGTACTGCTTTGTGACTAGACGCTTCTTGACCATCTTGCGAACATAACGCCCGCCATGGTTGTCCGGAGCGGGAACGTAAACACTGCGTTCGACAAAGTAGTACCACCCAAAGATCTGCTCAGCCCACAGCTTGAAGGAATCGAGCATGTGGAGATCACTGCCATCAGTCAGGGTCAGCTCGTTCTCACAGAACCTGATGAATCCGTTGATGGCTTGGTCGTCGTAGTAGAACGAAGGGTTGGCGATGAGTTCGTCGATGCGATTCATCTCAAGTGCAACTTCTCTATTCACCGGAATCTCTCCGCGAATAACTGCTTCACGAAAGCGGCCATAGTAAATAGGTGTAGCCGTGTTTGAGAGGCTCATCGCCAACCCTCCTTTCTACTTAGTCGAGAGGCCGACCGCCCTCACCCGAAAGGATGTAGCGGGCAAGCGCCTCAGCGGTCTCAGCAGGAACCGTCTGACCCTGCGGAATGTTGATGCTGAACTGGCCATCCGTGCTCTTCTGAGCACTGACCAGCACCGACACCTGGAAGGACGCCTCGAACGTGCTGCCGTTGGAGCCGATCTCGACAGGCGCGGGCGCCTCGACGGGAGCGTCAGCCGGAGCCTCAACCGTGGTGTCAGCCGGAGCCTCAACCGTGGTGTCAGCCGGAGCCTCAACCGTGGTGTCAGCCGGAGCCTCAACCGTGGTGTCAGCCGGAGCAGGAATCGCGTTGCCGCCCTCGTAGGGAGCGCCGTCGGTCGTGGTGACCTCAGGAGCCGTCTCGATGGGGGCCTCGGGAGCCGTCTCGCCGATGACAGGAGCAGGCTCCTCAGCGGGGGCCTCCGGCGTCACCTCGGGAGAAACCTCCGTCGGGGCGGGCTCCTCGGAAACAACCGGCTGCTCGGCAGGAACGTCGGCGGAAGCGTCAGTCCCCTCCGTAGGAGTGTCGGTCGTCTCCGTGGGGGCCGAGCCATCGACAGGCGCGGTGTCAGCCGGAGCATCAACCGCAGTGTCCACCGGGGCGTCAGCAGGCGCGGGCTCCTCGACGGGGGCCTCAGCCGGAGCATCGGTCGTGGTCGTCTCAGCCGGAGCATCGGCGACGGTCTCGATAGGGGTGGCCGGGGTCACGACATAGTCGTTCGGCGCCTCAGTGGAGTCGTTCGGCGTAACCGTGTAGCTGTCGGCAGGAGGAATCTCCTGGTCCGAGGTGACGACGACGCCATCGGTGGACGTGGTGTCCGTCGAAGATGTCGTGTCGGCCGGAGCGGATGCCTCGGTCGTGGTCGTGTCCGTCGACGTGGTGTCAGCCGGAGCCGAAGCATCGGTCGTGGCAGCGTCGGTGGACGTGGTGTCGGTCGGAGTCGGGCTGACCGTGTACGAGGGTGCAGGCTCGTCCCAGGGAAGCGACATTTTAGTCCTCTCTTGATCTACTTCATTGCGCCCTTGAGTAGGGCCTCAATGCCCTGCTTCGCAGCCTTGGCGGCATATTGCGAGGCAAGGGTCTTGCCCGTGTTAGTCAGAACGTCCGTTGCGAACTTCTGACCCGGGAGTGTCTTCTTCGGGTTCAGCCTGGAATACTGCTGCTCCAGGTTGGTCCGATTGACGAAGTCCTGGAGCTCCTTATTGGAAAGGGAGTCCAGACCATGCGTCTTGATCTTCTTGGCCACCGCATGAGCGTTAGCTGCGTCAAGAGAAATCTCCTTGACGTGCGTGGTGCCCTTACCGCCAAGAGCATCGACCGTGCTCTGAGACTTACGATGCCCCCACTTCATGCCGAGGACTCCGTAGTGAGCAAGGAAATCTTCGACGTTGTCATCCGTCATGGTGTCACCTCCTTCGTCTGTATGAGAAATTTCTGAATCGGCCACTGGGAAGTTAGCTAGGTTCTCGATAAGGAACTGAGCGAACTCGTCTGCGAACTTTTGCTCCCAGGCAACGTCTTCTGCCGCATGCTTGATAGAGTCGACGCGCAACTCCATCTTGCTTAGGCCGCCCCAGTAGTCGTTTTTCGAACCGCTGGTCTCGCCAGTGTCCTTGAAGCCGAGCTTCGAATAGATATGCCTGGCGTCTGGAGCGTTACCCGGAACCTCAAGGGTCAACTTCTTAACGCCTTCATGCTGGGCGTATTTCACAACCCCCTGCAGTGCCGCGCTGGCATAGCCCTTACCGCGATGCTGAGGCTTGATGCCGATCCAGTCGAGATACATCTCTTCTTTCGACGTGCGGAAGAAGGATGCGTCTCCCACCTTTTTCCCATCCTGGTCCTTTAGGTGGAAAGAGGCAACCTTAGCCTGCTGAGCCTTTAGGCCCGGGAAGACTTTGGCTAGCGCTCGGCCAAGCAGCGGAGTTGGCTCTTGGTAGATGGAGACCGATTCGCCGGAAGAGAACTTCTTCGTAAGAACGAGAGTGGGCTTATTCGCGGCACCGGAACCAGAGTCTGCACTTTTGTGATGACCCCACTTCATGCCGAGTACCCCGTAGTGAGCAAGGAAATCGTTGACGTCGGTCATGGCGTGAGCTCCGGATCCGTGATTACAACGACCATCTTGTTATTCTCGCTTTGGACGTTCATCCGCCACTCGAGTTCGGCGATCTGCTTGTTGATCGCATCGATCGCGAACGAAGTCGCGGGAGGATCGAAGAGCATCCGAACTTTGAGGTAGACGTAGTTCTTGACCGCGGAGAGAAGCTTGGTATCCGTAAGGAACAGGTCCCAGGTCTCCGTGTTGCCGGTGATCAGGTAGCCATCGTCGGGACCAACCCCAAGCTGCTGGAGCGTGAAGAGGGTAGCGTTGATGTGCATGATGATGTCGAGATCGAAGGCGGTGTAATCCGAGTCGAACCCGAGCACCTTCTTGGTGCTATCGAGAATGCTAGTGTCGGCCAATTGTCGCCTCCTTAAATTTCATCACCAGAGTCTGGTGTCACCGGGTCTACGATCGACCATTGGCTGCGGAAGCAGTGAGCTGTCGCCGTAGTGAATTGCGTTGTGAGTGGCATGCGTCGTGGTGATCAGGAAATCTGGTTCCAGGATCGCCGAGTCGCCGTGCTCGATCTCTTCGGCTCGCATCGGATTCATGTGATGGATGATGATCTTGTCATAGATCTCATGTCCTTCAACCCCGAGGTCCAACCCCAGGTCCCGAGCAATAACCTTCTGACGGATCTGCTTCCACTCAGTTGACCGGTAGAACTGTTGGTTCATGTACCGATCGAAGCCGAAGGTAGCTTCGCCGACTTGTCCTCTGAGCGACAGATATTCGAATCGCTCTTCGAAGGTGCGAAGCCGACGAAGCTCCCTGTAAGTTCTAATCCTCATACTCGTCGATCTCCTGACCCTGGTATGAGCGCATGGCGCTGATGGCCTGGTCGTAGAGTTCTTCAACTCGCTTGCCCGAAGCCATCGACTCTGTGCGAGCACGAAGCAGTTCGTTTTCTCTGGCGAGTTTCTCTTGCTCGAGGCGCTCTCGAGTCGTTGCGAGCTTGAGGTAGTGCGTGATGACCTGAGACGAGGCCGTGCCTTCCGACAACTGCCTCTCGGCTAGGGAGACCGCCAGAGAAATCATCTGATTCTCTCGAGCCTCAGGTGTGGTGGCGGGTGGTCTCCGTGGTCGATCCGACTCAGAATTTCTACGAGACGTGACCAAAGATTTCACCTCCACTGTTTGGGTCTGTTGGTCAGCTTTCTGTCTGGGCCTTCCCCAACCACCCCTGGCTGTTAAGGCATAGAACCTTTAGGAAGGCCCAGACAGATTTTCTAGCTACTGAGTTGCCCCCTACTTCCTCCCAGAAGTAACAACCCAGCCACCTACCATTTTACTGGCAGGAGTCACACTGCAGGAGATCCATGGGATCCTGCGGAACGACGATCCCGTCGAGGATGTCGATGCTGTCTTCGGGGCCCATCATCAGGGGCGCTCCAATCCCAGGCAGAAGCCTGTCCAACTGAATGATCCGAGCCGGTCGTCGACAGGCCCGATGTAGCTACCGAACTTCTGGGCGTACACCTGGATAAGGTGGCAGCCATTCTTCTCGATGTCGCCATCGATGGGACCGGAGTAGCCGACGTGCTCAATGGTGAGCTGAACGCCCTTGGCGGTGTCGACCGTGAACTTGCCGTTCGCCGGACCCTTGTAGCGACCCCGAGCACCGAGAGCACGCTGGAGTCGAACCGTCAGAGCAGCGCTCGGGATGTTGAACTCCCAGCCGTCACCCTTGGCCGACTTGACCAGGTCCGTCCCCTTAGGAGCGGGCTTGGGCGCAGGCTTAGGAGCGGGCGCCGGAGCCGGAGCGGGGTGAGCCGCAGCACGCTTGACGATCTCGGCGACGGTGTGCGGGCCGGGGCAGTACGTCGGGTAGGACGCCTGGTACTTCTCCCAGAGGTCGCGGTGCCCGAGGACGTGCGCGATCTTGTACCGCTTCTTGAGGTCATTGAGAAGCTCGGCCGCCTTGTTGAGGGCAGCGTCGCTGATCTTCCAGTCGGGGTCTCCGGTCTGGTTCTCGATCTCGACGGTGATCGAACGACGATCCCAGGCAGCGCCCTTTCCGCCATCGTCAGTCGAGCCAGAGGTCCAAGCGCGAAGCTCCTCGGGGACAACCAGCGTGAGGCGACCCTCGTTGCTGATGGTGTAGTTGGCGGAAACCTCTCGGGTGGCCTCGACCATCATCTTGATCGTGGCGTCGTCGCTGGTGCTCGCCTGGTGGTGGATCAGGAAGGTGTCGATCGTCGCGCCTTGACGAGACGAGCTCTGCTTCGAGATGTGAACCTGGTTGGTCAGCTTGCTCTGTACCATGTGACACTCCTTTCTATCGGACTGAGGAAACGTGAGTAGCTCTGGAGGATGCACCAAGACCTTCAGCGCTGGGTAGTGCGCTGCTTGAAAGGAGATGGGCCTGATGAAACCCGTTTGTTGGCGGCCTTGATGCACCCACCAGAACCGCTCACGGCATGGAGGGAAAGTGAAAACAGTTCTGGGGTACTTCTGGGCAGCACTTGGCGGCCCTTCTACTACTTCTACTAGGGTTCCTACCCCGTTCCAAACGGCGGACTTCTAGTTCTTTTGACCCCCGGGGCATTTTTGGGGACAGCGGCGATGCGCAAGGGGGGTACTTTTGCGAGACCCCTCCCCCCGGTCTTCACATTCCCCAAGTATTATACCATAACTATTACAGTTTTGGCAAAAACTAAAGAGGCCTTGTGAAGTTCGCGATGGAAGCGATCTCAATTGGGAGAACTGAAGAGGACCGTAGCTGAGACCATGGGGTTGCCATGGAATTTTAATCAACTACGGCCTCCTCTTCAGCCTCGATTCACACGCTTGACGATGACTGCATCTGCAGCAACGCAGGATCGGAAGTCTCCACAGTGCCGATGGGAATCTTCCTATACAGTCCAAGCGCGTTCACACGCACGATCTCATCGATTGCTAGCTCCAATGCCAAGTCTTGGTCGGCATCAGAGAGTTCGTCAGATGTGTGAGCGATGCGAGCAAGCAGCGCGCTCGTGTGATAGCCATGACTCGTGTCGTACTCTGACCATTCATCCCATTGGGTGTAAGGGTTGTAGGGATTGTCGACCGTAGTCAGCATGTGCAGTGTTGCAGTAGCCATTGTCAATCCCTCCTCACGATAGGGCTTCATTGAGTGTGGTGGTAGACACGCCCAAGGAATCAGCGATCTCTGCTTGGGTGTAGCCGCTTGCAAGTCTGGCCTTAGCCAACGCGAGCTTGTCAGGGGTCATCGCCTTAGACTCTCGAGGAGTGGCCAACTGCTTAACCTTGTCCAGATCAGTGTTGTTCAGGATCTGGCTAAGCGTGTTGGTGCTGAGTGCGCCTGCCTGAATAGCATTCCACTCTTCAGGTGTGATCTCGATGCGTTGCTTCTGTGCCCCAGTCCTAATGCGTGCAGCAGTGAGCGCCTGACCCTTAATCTTCTTGAGATCCGCTGCTTCCATCTCTGGATCGGCCTGCCTCTTGGCAGTGACGGTGGCATTGGCCAGTAGCTGGGCCTGCCTCTCAAGGGGCTGGTTCTTCAAGGCTATATTTAGCTTAGCCTTGAGGGACGTCACCTGGGGTTCATACGCTTTCTTTGCGCTAGGAGAATATGGGATGCTGGGCGTGGACAGTATATTCTTGCGTGCGGTGTTGGCGAGACTCTTCAGCTTGTTGGCATGGTCAGCATATACCGTCTCCATAGGCGTGCCTGAGGAGAGAGAATATGCGTCATGAGTCTCGGCCATCTTGGTGGAGGATATGGACTTGGCCACAACCTTGCCCGACTTGTTAGTGTAAGAGGAATCTATATTCTCATACACCTTACGGCCCGTTTCGGGGTCGATCGGTCCACCGTTTGCTGCTGAGCGAAGCTTGCGATCAGGAACTCGTACGCTTGAAGACGCCTTAGATATAAGCGTCGACGCACCGGCCTTTGAGCTACCCTGATATTTTTGCTTGAGCTCTGCGATCCCGTTGTCGATGGCTGACTGCTTCCAGTTCAGCTTGTGCTTCTCCGCATCGATAACAACCATCGAGTGCCTAACGGCCCGAGCGATCTCGGACTGAGGAGCACCCTGAATAGTCATATCTGTGATGAGGTTGGAGACGTCACCCATCTTCAACTGCTTGGTTCTTGCCGACATGACCTTCATCCCATCATATTTGGGATAGGCCGCCTGAGGGTCGAAACCCTTGAGCCCGGCAAGAGGCGGTGAGTTCTTCACCTTCTGGTCGTTGTTGGGAATAACCAGAACGGTGTCGCCATCGAAGTCAGCACCAGACAGACGACCGGCAACCTTGTGATGGATGCCAACCGCGTCTTTCGCATTTCCTAGGATCCGCCTAGCGTCGGCCTGTCGGTTGTTGACCGTCAGTTCCGGGATCTCGAAGGTTCCACCATGAGGATATCGAACCAGCACGACCTTCTCGCCATTGCGATAGTTGGGCGCGTAGATCTCGTTCTCCTTCATCGTGTTGATGGGGAGGATCACATGCGTGCCCTGTCGTGGCAGTGCGGCTGCCTTAAGGTGGACTGCTGAGGAATCCGCGTCATCGGCGAACGACTCGAGCAGCTTCTTCTTGATCGTCGGGTTCGTGAGACTGTTGATCTCGTCGAACTCACGCTGCTTGGACTGGAAAGCGAGTTCCAGCTGCTTCTTGGCAAGAGCAGGACTCTGCTTAGACAGCATCTGCGAAGAGAGGCTAGATGACCACGCGAGCCAGTTGCCTTCCTCGTTGACGATGTTCATGGGCGAGAGCTGATCCTTGCCATGTGCGTCAGTGTAGTGACGCTGGCGAATAACAGCACCGAAGGGATTGTCCTGATCGACCTGACCAGTGGTCTTGTCCGTCTTCAACGGCTTCAGAGCGTCGAGCTTGTTGCCCGTGTTCTCCTTGTTGGTGTTGAAGCGAATATCGACCCCAGGAGGCAGATCATCGGCATACATGGCCATGCCCTTGAGATAGTGAGTCCCATCGACAGCCACGCGGACCTGCGCATATTTGGCGCCACCGAGCGAGACGTCATCAACGCCACGACGGACCTCGATCACACCATCCTTCTGAGCACCGCCTTCAGACCCGTATTTGACTTCGACCCTCTTGGAGTCGATAGCCTTGGGCGGCTCGATGCCGAGGATGGTGCGACCACCGTCTTCGCTATATCCTGCAACCGACTTGATGCTGGCTCGGTTCCTGTACACATCAGAATATGGCGTGTCAGGAGGAGCCAGAACCTTGATCGTCGTCTGCTTGCCGGTGCCGAGCTGATCCACCTTGACGTAGTAGCGCTTATATCCTTCTTCCTCAAGTCGGGCGACTGCCGTGTTGAGCTTGGTTGCGCTAATGCCAATGTGGTTCTCGGTGCCAGAGCCGATGTCCAAATATCCCTTCTCGCCTACCTGATCCTTCAGGAAGTTGGAGATGGTCTCGAGGTTATCGGCCTTCTCCTGCATGCTGGGATTGAGCAGAGCACGAACGGATGATTCGTTGATCTGCATCCTCTCACCAATGGCGACATTCGAGAGGCCCTTTTCCTTCAGGCGCTGGGCCTGGGAAATATCAGCCTTCCGAAGCTCGTTCTTGGCGATGGACCTAGCGGCTCGGAGCTCGGTGGTCTTGATGCCGAGTCCTTCAGCGATCTGGACTTCAGTCAGGCCCTTCTTCTTGAGAGAGTCGACATGATCCAGGAACGCCTTGTTGCGCTGGTTGGGGTTGTCTCCAGAGCCCCACGGATATCTTCCGCTCTTACGGAGGATGCCGTAGTGAGCGAGGAATTCTTCTGCTTCGTCAGTCATCATCACGGACCTCCTTCCGCTTTTCGTTGCGCCATCGAATATAGTTGCGACCGTAGACCCACCCATAGACCAGAGCAGACAGGATGAACCCATACTGCCCAGTCACGAGAGCGAAGATAATCCAAAGCGCCTGAGCGCTAAAGGATACGGCCCAACCCCAGATGTTCTTGGAGCCAGCGAGGAATATGCCGTAGATGCCAATCGCGCTAAGAACGAGGGACCAGATCAGGTTCCCGCTCACGCGAAGGCCGCCAGCTTCAGCTCTTCGATTCGCTTGTCGAACGAAACGACCTTTGCCATGATCTCGACGATGTCGTCAAGGTCAGGGATCAGTTCGCGAACCTCGTTCTCCTGGTAGAGACGAAGCTCGATGTCGATCGTTGAGGGGTCGACTCGATATTCCAAACAGAAGAGCGCTGTATAGATCAGCAACTGATCGAACGAGGCCTTGGTGACGCCGTTCTTCAGATCGTGGATCCGCAGCATGTTCTGACGAAACGAGATTGCATCCGTGGTGCCGAAGACGTTGCTCGAGTAGAAGAGGATCTGCTCAGGCACCATCCGATATCCCAGCGCGTCGTTCACGAAGGCGTTGATCGTCTTCTTGGTCCTAGGCAGTTTGATGCCCAGGCGGATCGCGTTGGCGGCGAATTCGTGGAGCTCTGTCCCGCGCTGTGCTTCCTGGTGGTTCCGGTAGACAGACTCGAGCTTGTCGAGGTCGTAACGGATCCACGCATATTTGCTAGCGCTGAGGAAGGCGTGCTTGCCTGCGAGCTCGAAATGTGTGTTGAAGTTCATTGAAGATCGCATCCTTGTTCTCGGGAAATATGAATGCTGCGAAACTCATCCCGTCGAGCAGGTCGACGTAGTAGTCCTGGTTGGGCTGATGCTCGGCAAGGTAGCTAGCCTTGACTTCGAGAGCTGCCCATCGGTTACGGAAGAGAATCAGCAGATCAGGAAAGCCCTGCAGGTAGTTAGGATCGTTCTTCAGGACGATGCATCCTGGGAAGATATCCTTGAGGTCTCTGATGACCTCTGCCTGAAAGGCGCTTTCCTTCATCCGGTGCTCCGATCGCAAAAATGAGAGGCTGTGATTACCACAGGCACTTTACTCCTTCTATCATAGCGTGTGTTTTTGGCGCGACGATTGTTTTAATCGACATATTCCAGGTGGAAGCCCTTGGCGGTGCGCTTACCATCCGATGCCAGCACGACGCTGACGAGAGGCTGGGATATCCCAAGTGCTTCGGCACAGACAGACTGGTTCCGAAAGATCTCGGACGTCTCAACAACCCGAACCTGACGCCGGGTACGCTCTAGTGGCATTGCTCTCCCCCTAATGATTGTTTTAACCTATCATAACCCTCTGGCCAAATCCCAAAAATTTTCGCCAAAACTTCTCTGGGAGAAACGAGATTGTTTTAATTAAAACTATCTGATTCTTCTCTAGGGAGTTTTAGATACAAATTTTTGGGATTTGGCCAGAGCCACTACCAAAAAGCCCGGAAACATGCGGAAGTTCAGTGTAGTTCCCTGAAGCTTTTCAGAATTAGGCCCACCGAAAATGGTACCCACAGTGCGTCTCAAGGCGTCCTGAGAGCACCAAACTCACCCCAGATCGGGTCCCATTGACCGCTTTTGCGGCCTCCGCGGGACTCGAAAATGTTGCGTTTGTTTCGAGTATTTCCACTCTACCCTTCAAACGCTTGTCAAACGAGTACCCCCACGACTCCTCTCGTGCGTGAACGACTCTTTCAGTGCCGGTACTAGGGTCGAAAATGACCGCCCGCAAGTTCTCGGCCGAGCAGTTCCACACGTCCCTATCAAGGAAATATGGCTCTGCTCCATCCGGGAATCTTGTGAACCAAGCCTGGATCATCAACTCCCATACGTACACAACCTGCGCTCCCCTCTTCCACTCCCGAGTACCATGGTCATACTCGTTAGTGCTGAGCAGGAGCTCCACAGCTCGATATCCACTGCGCCCGTGACGGAAGGGCTCAACCTCTCTGTCGTTTTGAACGACGTCCCCATCGAGATTGATATAGCAGTCCTTCGAGTTGAGGATGTAGCGCCAGTCTTCCATTACTTACTGCGCAGCTCCGGGAAGGCAGTAAGCACGAGCTTCTTGGGAGAACGGCTATGCTGCTTGCCGTCCTTCTGAAGCCCGACGAATGGGTTCTTGTCTGGTTGCTGAACCTTGAGGATGTTCAGATTGATCCGATGACGGATCTGTCCCTGTGTGTTGATCTCATACTGACGGAACTCGGGAATCCGTCGCCACTCCGTATCCACTTACTTAACTCCAAAGAATCTGTCGGGACTGGCAAGCCGTCGTCCGTTCTCTCGACATGGAGGACTGGGATAGTTCCATCGCATGAAGAAAGAACAGACGCGGCACCAGTAGAATTGCCACCATCGCAACTTGACGCCGCACCACTTACAGCGCGGAACACGCTTGGCGTTCGCATCCATAAGCATTACCATGATCGTCACCATGAAACCGATGGCGAATATGGCTAGGACGACTAGGAGCCTGCTCGTAGTGTGATCACTCACTGAACAACTCCTTCTCGTTGAAATCTCGCTTCTGGGCTAGCGAGCGGATGATGGCATTGTCAATCGCTGAATTGGATCTGAGCACGTAGTACCACAGATCAATATATGGAGTGTTGAGTCGGTCGATCCTCCCCTTGGACTGTTCCGTTAGACGATATGAGTAGTTGAGCGAGTAGAACACCATGGCGTCCGTAGCCGTGCAGTTCCATCCCTCAGCTCCTGCGGTGTACTGGACAAGATATAGCCACTTGTCACTGTCAGGAATCTCCTGATGCTTGTGCCCGTTCCACTCGGCCACCGGTGCGTTGCATGTGTTCGCGAGAGTTCGCAGTGCGTCTAGCTCGTGATTGTGGTTGTAGAATATGATGAGGCGCTTGTGCTTCTCCCACAGCTGCATCACCGCTCCCAACCTTGATGGATCCCCATTGACCAACTTACGCATGACGACGAACATCTCGCCAACATCCTTAAGCGGACGATCCTCGTAGATATGCCATCGCTCTTTCGTAACCTTGTCGAAGAGCTCCTTGTCATGTTCAACCATGATATTCAGGACGTGCCGCTTTGTGTGCCGCACGTATGGCATATCCACTACGATCTGCTTACGGAAGCGCTCGAGCCTACTGGTCTCGATGAAGTGATCGATCTTGGGGAACTTGGAGTAGTTGCTGAAGACAACGTGACGCCGGACGAACTCCGTCTTGTTCTTGTAGAACCCGTTGGCCACGAAGACTGGAATATAGTCCATCCACGTGTCGCCCGGCGTCGCCGAGAGGAGAATCCACTCGTTCTGCTTCGCTATCTTGAGGAACGCCTTAACCCAAGCACCCGAGCCAACAAGCCTCTGCTCATCGAATATGAAGAACGCGTCCTTAACATTGACGTAATCTCCGATTCGATTCCAGCTATCAACCGTGACTTGAACTCCTTGGAAAGAGGCATCCCGACTGGTAGAGAGAGCAAAAGCAGCTGCTTCACCAAGCCACTCTCCATTGTCCCGCTTCTTGGCCGTCGAAATGATGTAGAGGTCACGTGGCCGTTCCATGGCCCCGAAATCGCCGCGACCGTTAACTCTAATTGACCCCAGGCACACTTGCGTAAAGAAATAAGCAAGAGCGGTTCTTGATTTGCCTGTGCCAACTCCTCCTCGTAGGACGCATCCATTCGACATCTCCCCCAATGCTTTCCACTGATGCGGATATAGCTCTACCCCCATGTCACCCCCTCTGTTTGTGTCTTCGTCTCCTGTCGCGCCACATGGTGACTCTCCAAGCTGCGAACCAGATAGTCCCTGCGGCGAGGTAGGTCATCACCCCGACGCAGAGAGCTATCAATATGGTTGGGACCCAATCAGTCCACGTACTCAATGTGCAGACCCTTCACCGTCTTCGAACGCCCACGAAGGACGTTGTTGATGAAGCTCGTCCGAACGCCGAGAGCTGCAGCCGCCTCTATCTGTGAAGGATAGACATGGCCCGTCTCTACAACGCGAACGCGCTTCTTGGGTCGTCCCGGAGGATTGCCTGTCGGGATGTAGTGCTGCCGACCTCTCGATATGAGATTGTTGGGTCGACAGTTCAGCAGGTCTCCGTCGATGTGACGGATATGCTGCCGGTCAGGAAGGTTCTCGTCGATGAAGTTGATGTAAACCAACCTATGCAACAAGACCGACCGCCCACGAAGGGCAACTGTGGGATATCCGTTAGCCGAGATAGTGACCTTCAGGTCCTTACCCGTCACGCGGTTCCTCACACGGCCCCAACTGCTGACCGAATACTGCGGGTCGTCGATAACGACCTTCCAAACCTCTGCATCCATGGCTGTGTCCTTTCGTGTGCATCATTGCATGGTCATTGGTGTTGTTTCCCCCCATTGGTGTTGTGCTTGTCCATATTCAGTCCGAAGAGGAATCCTCGAACGAACGCCCCCAAGATATAGCCGACTAGCGCCATGATCTTGCCCCTTTTCTCACTGGCTCTCCCGTCAGTGTCAGATTGAGCACCGTGTTCTCATTACGGTCCTCATTGATATGCTTGACCTCCAGCCCATCCTGATAGTTAAGGAAGAATGCCTTAGCCACCAGACGATGGACCATCACGTCCGTACGCAGCCCCTTGTGATATAGCGCGACATGGTGGAAACCATTGAAGTCCACAGAGGGCCTCAGGTCCCGACCAGTTCGGATATTCACAACGCGTCCGTAGTTGCTCACTTCGTAGTTCGGGAAGTCCTCGAACCCCACCCACAGCTCATCGAGAAGGATCTCTGAATCCTCGATGTGCTCCCCCGTTTTATTAACCACAAAAATATAGGACATGGACCGAGCAGACATAGAGGTTGTAGCGCCCCTATGCTGCTCGGTCCACATCTCTCCTTCCTGGTCGGATTCCCTGTTGTCGGATATTTTTGCCCATCATCTAGCCAGGGGCTTTTGAATCTCGTCCATTTAAACGAGTGCATAGCTAGGATGGCCCCACACCCCGCTCTCACCGGGGGCGCTCTGAGCTTAAGGGGCTCTTTGCGATCGCTCAGACGATCTGTTCACGCCGCCTGGTACCACACCGAGTTGTTGAGGAAATATCGGTGTAGCATCACGTGGGCAGCGGCTGATGACATTGCTCGGGTACCACACTTCAGGCAATATGCCTTTCCGTCTGGAGCATAGGTGAACTGGTCATCTTGCATGAGTTACTCAGCTACCCTAGTTGGCTGAGCGTCCTCATCATCGGTGTCGTCCTCGTCGGGGATATCATCCTCGGCGTAAGTGGCGAAGTCGTCGTCACTCTGAGAAATGATTGCCGTCCTTCCTGTAGGCGGGTCATCCGAGTCCTTAGGGCCCGGAATCGTAGGCAGGATCGATACCAAGATCAATCCCGTCACAATCGTTAGCTCAGAGAGCTTCCTCATTCGTCTCCTCGTTGGGGTGGTTACCGAAGCGTCGAAGAGTGCGCTGACCCTTCGGGATATCCCTTTCATCTACGATGTACTCGCGAGACCACCTGAGGGCGTTCTGAACGAAGACAAGGATGTAGATGACGCTGGTGATGATCGGTCCGTACTCACCACGCCAGACCCAGAAGACGACCCAGCACACCTGCACGAACACGTTGATGTACCAAGCCCACCAGACACGCTGCCCGATGAGAAGGAACCCAATGACGGAGGCCGACCCGAATATCCATGACGCCAGTGCCAACGGGCTAAGCGTGCGACCCTCACCGATATACTGCGGTGCGACGAGGAACGCGGCGAAACAGATGATTGCCAGGACACTCAGGATGAAGACCCCGAGACTGATAAGCGGTCTAGCCACTTAGTGATCTCCAAACTGTCCCTGGCCGCGATATGCGGGCTGATGAATCGGGAACTTAACCCGGTTAGGGTGATCCCACTCGGCCTTGAAGCTCCAGGACTTCGTGCCGTCTCGACCATCAGTTTCACACTTGATGACGATCGTGGCGTCTGCTGGCACCTGATCGAGGAGTTCGTGCAGCTTCCCAGCTGTCAGAGCCCCAGACTCAGTGATGTCGGCATGAACCTTCATACTTCGTACTCCCCCTTCAGGAGTTTGATCTCGTCTTGGAGATACCAGACTGCTTTCTCCAAGTCTTGGATCTCGGTGTTCTTATCCTTCAGACCCGCCCGCGCCGTGTACTTGACCGCATTGCCACGGTTGAACGACATATGACGAGTAAGCTGGATCACCTCCACACCGGGATATGCTGTGTAGTGAGACGGGTGGTTGACGGGATCGTCGTCCTTACACTTCTCATCAAGTAGCGCCATGATGCCATCCACCGATCTGATCTTCGAGTAGAAGCGGAACTCATCACAGAAACAGTCCATGCACGGCCAGTGCGCCTGCTGCTTCTGATGGTCGTCCACCTGCTTGTGCCTGGAATATGAGTGATTGCACTCCTTGCACAGCTCCCCCGCCTTGACAGCCGCCTCGATAGCTGCGGTAGTCGCCTCGGCTACGTGGTAGAACTTCGGACACGGGCACCCGATCGCGTTGCAGTGCTCATGACCGCCGTCCCATGTCACATTGTGCTTCTTATCCGTGTGCCCGCACTTGGCGCACTTCAACTTAGGCCGCTTCAACAACTCCTCCGACGGCGACTTCACTCCCCACCTCTCTCTTATAGTGTTGGCAACTGCACGTTGGAATGCTGCAGTAATCTTTCCCCTTGAATAAGCTCCCCCAGTGAAGGACTGCTGTGTGTCCACAGTTCTTGCAGGAGGGCGCCCCAAGGTCAAGGCGCGACCCGACCATTGTTCGTCCAAGCCCAGTGAGTAAGCGGCATCTGCTCCTCGAAATATGCCTCCATCTGCTCAGCCCCCATCTGGATCTCCGCCTGCGGGCGGGACTTGACAAGAGAATCAGGAGAGTCAATCCGAAGAGAGAGGAAATTCATCAGCGACCGGGCATTGACCGTCCAGTACATCTGCGAATATACGCTGACAGGCAGGACGGCTCGAGCAACCTCGTTGGCTACTCCAGCGTCAAGCTGCAGCTGATATTCACGCCAGCAGGCCTCAGCGATCTTGCGGTTGCCTCCGTGGACCAGAAGCTTCTGCTCGTGAGTGCCCTCAGCGAACTCGGGACGCGCGGACGTACCGATATTCCGCAGCTTACGGTGAGTGTTCGGCGTGTAGAACTTCGGCAACAGCTTCGTGTACCGACCGCTCATCTCGTTGATGCTTGAGATGCGGTGTCGATGCCACTCACGGAAGACGAATATGGGTGCCTCCACGAAGAAGGTGAAAGCATTGTGCTCGAACGGACTACCGTGACGGTGCTTCATCAGGTAGTTGATCAGTCGCGCCTCGTCCGTACCCGGCTTGTTCTCGCCCTTGACTGACACCTGTGCTGCCTGCACAACCATCTCATCAGAGGCCAGAGCCCGAACCAGCTTGACCGTAATATCGCTTGACATGGTGACAGTCAAGTCTCTCCCCTTTCAAAAAAGACATGCCGTGGGGGCAAGGCGTGAACCCTACCCCCACAACAGTCACAACTCGAAGAGCGTCGGCTCCTCAGGCTTCGGCTCCTTGGCCTTGGCGCTGACATGAAGAACTCGGTCTCGCTCGGACAGAAGCGTGTACGTCACGCCGCCATCAGAGGAGAACGCTTCGCCATCCCGCTTGTTCTGCCAGATGCCCTCCTTGCCATCCCACATATCCGGACCGTGGAAGAACCACTCCTCCGGGTCGTTGGTCAGCGGTCCAAGGTTCTTGAACTGCAGAAGTCGGCTGAGCGTAGGGATCGCAACCCCTGCGGAACTACCGGAGTGACCAGCCTCGGTAAATACCTCGACGACCTTGCAGTACCAGTCGATGACGTCCGGGTCTTCCCCGATCGCCTCGAGCTCTCGACGTGCGTGCTGAACCAGCGGGTTAGGCATCGTTGTCCCCCTTATATCCCCGTGTTGTTATCGACCGTTACGCCATGCAGGCTGAGGTGCAGGCGTGGAAGCAGCAGGAAGAAGCTCGGTCGCGGGCGCAGCCTT
>Ga0308173_10000016_pt1 | contig 60036 bp, 44 predicted proteins | sample PhyPR1_FD_203716 | JGI IMG/M metagenome (GOLD analysis project Ga0308173, IMG submission 203716) | Soil microbial communities from UC Gill Tract Community Farm, Albany, California, United States - DLSLS.P.R1 | ecosystem: Environmental > Terrestrial > Soil > Agricultural land | place: USA... | reverse complement strand
TATCGCTTGAACGATAGACGCCGCGATGTTCGAGATGTCCCGCTACGCCGTAAAAAACGCCGCTCGGACGACTGCTGCAACCGCTCTTGGATGCATCATCGGAGGGCGCGGATTGCGCTGCGCTGGTGCGCGCGTGAACCAGACTGGAGCCGCAAAGCAGCGCGCCGACAAAGGACGCCACGATCAATAGCCTACGCTTCAACATTCATCCCTCTTCGAAAAGCCAGTTCAGCCAGGTACATCGGAGTGTTGGGGCGACGCCGGATCGAACGCGCCGCGGCAGGGAAGAGCGGGCATCATCACTCTCTGCGCCTGGGCGTCGAATGCTTCGCGCGAGAAGCGGCGGCGGAAGCTGCTGGCGAGCCCGGCCATTGGGACATCGCGTGCGGCGAAGATCCGCTCGACGAAGGCATCGTGATCGTCGGCAGGGAAGAGCAGTGCGTCCGGCAAGTACGAATCGAGGCCGCTTACGCGCGATACGACGATAGGCCGCTCCGCGAGCACCGCTTCGATCATCACGAGCGGCACGCCTTCGAAGGCCGATGGCAGCACGAGCGTATCGCTTGCGACGATATACGGCAGCACGTCGCTCTTCGGCCCCACGAGTCTAACGCATGCCGATAACACCGGACTTGCGTCGACTATCTCGGCCAGCCGCGCCTCATCCGGTCCTTCGCCTATGATGAGCACGATCGTGCGCCGGAAAGCATCCGCATTGCGCTTGATGGCTTCGAGCAGGAAGTCCTGGCGCTTCTGCTTGAAGTTGATGCGGCCCACATGCGTGATGATCGTCGTGCCGTCATCCGGCAAGCCGAGCGCCGCACGTGCCTCACTCTTCGTCAACGTCGAGCGGCTGAAACGGTCGTCGACATAATTCTCGAGGAGCATCGTCCGCGCGTGCGGCGCAAGTGTGCGCAGCTTGTCGCGCAAGTGATCGTTCAGCGTGACGAACTCATCGGGCATGCGATACAGCACGCGCTTGATGAGCCACTTGATCTTGTCGGTGGTGCTTGCGCTTGGCGGTACATCGTCGATGAGCGGCAGATAGCTTAGCGTCGGTACACGCGCATAGCGCGCGGCGAGAAGACCGGCGATGCCCGATGCAATCGTGCCTTGGGCGATGAGCAGCTTCGAAAGCCGCAGCGTGCGCAATGTCGCCGCCGTCGAGCGGATCACGCGCAACAGCGCGAACAGGTCGCCGCGCAGGGATTCGGCCGTATGCGAAAGAGCGATCGTGCGTACTTTCGCGTTATGGCGAGCCAATTCACTGACGTAACGAAAGAGCGGCGCGTTAGCCTTCGACACGAAGACGTGCAGCGTCTCTACGTCTCCGCTCGAAATGAGTGCGAGCATGAAACGCTTGAGCATCTCCTCATGTCCACCGTTGACGCTCGAATCGCAGTAAATGCCTACGTTCACCTTTCTTCTCCCCTGTGCGCGCGTTGGGCGCGTCTTTATGCTCTGTTTATGAATTGCATCAGCATTCTCGCGCTTTCCGTCCAACGATAACGCTCTGCATGGGCTAAACCGCGCTGTCGAAGTCCGTCACTTAGCTTAGGCGAATCCAATAGTTCGCGCAGCTTCGCCGATATGTCTTCGACGGAGTAGGGATCGCAGTAGACGGAGGCATCGCCGCATGTTTCGGGCAGCGCGGCAGCGCGTCCCACGAGCGTCGGGCATCCGTTGCGCATCGCTTCGAGCGGGGGAATGCCGAAGCCTTCATAAATGGAAGGGTAAAGGAAGCAGGCCGCATGCTGATAAAGCGCCTTGAGCTTTTCATCGCTCACATAGCCGGCCTGCTTGATGTTCGGCGCGCTCGACAAGTCCTGCGCTTTGCCGAAGATCGTCGCGTTCTTCATGCCAACGATGACAAGGTCGATGGACGGATCGTTCAAGCGCGTGAATGCTTCCACGAGACGCTTGAAGTTCTTCGTCGGATTCATGCTGCTTACCGCGAGCACGTAGCGGTTCGGCGTGAGATTCAGTTCACCGATGACCGACGTATCCGGAACGATGTGATCCAGATGATCCGCTGCAAGCGGTACGACGCCGATGCGCTTCGGATCGACGCCCACATGATGCGCAAGACGGTCGCGCGAGAACTCGGAATTGGTCATCACACAGCTTGAAGTCCGCGCGAGTATCCAGAACATCACGCGATACCACATGCGGAATTTCCACGAGAAATGCGCGGGCGTATCGAAGACCGCGGCATCGTGCATGTAGATGATCTGGTTCGCGCGAAAGATCGACCCCGAGTTGCTGAGGTTGACGATTCGCGAGCGCCCGGCGAAGAGCGGCAACACGATCTGCTCCCAGAACACGCCCTTGCCGAAGCCGAGTTCGATAGTGGGCACGCCATCCACCGGCACGAGCCCCGGCTGCGGAGGCACGGCGAGCGTCAGGTGCGAGCCCTCGGGCAACTTCATCAGCGCGGCGACGAGTTCGCGCGCGACGCGCTGCACGCCAGTTGTCTTCTGACTCGTGAACCGGCCGTTGTAGACGAGCTTGTTTGACGCGATGGATGTGTCCATGTCTTACGCTTTAGAACTGTGAGTCGGAGCTGGTCTCATACGATGCGACTTCATTCGTGGCGAGCGGCTCCCGTGAAGGTTTGTCGGAGCCGAGCTCGTACATCGAAAGCCATTGACGGAAGATTGCGTCCATCGAGAACCGCTTGCTTGCCGATGCTCTCGCCACTGCGCCCATGCGTGCGCGCAACGCGGGATCGTCCCGCAGACGCGCGATATAGCCTTCCATTTCCTCGATGCTCTTTGCGACGAAGCCTGTTACGCCATGCTGCACGACATCGCGATTGCCGACCACATCGGTGACAACCGCGGGGATGCCCGCCACCTGCGCTTCGATCAGCGCGATAGGCATGCCTTCCCAGCGCGATGTCTGCACATAGATGTCGAGTTCCGACGTCAATTGGAGCGCGCGCTCTCGCGTGACCCATCCGCTGCACGTGACCGAGCTGTCAGTTCGATCCGGCAATTCTTCGAAATTTCCGCCGATCCACAAGAACTTAACGGATGGCGCATGCAAGTCTGTGGCCAGCTTCACAAATGCTTCATGATTCTTCTGATACGACGCCCGACCGCTCATGCCGATCACGACCTCGCCATTGGTCTTCTCGATGCGGGGAGGAATCTCATTGACGTTCACGCCGTTTTCGATCATCCGTGCGCGGCGCGCGTGGACCTTCGTTTCAATCTCGCGCAACTCGCTCGCAGAGCAGGCGACGATGGTTCCGCCCATGCGGGCCGCAATGCGCTCGAATGTGAGATACGCGAACTGCTTGGCCGACGATACATCGCGGCGCAGGAACGCGAGGCCATGCGGCGAATAGAAGACTCGCGCACGCGGTGCGGCGATGCGCGCGGCGACACGCCCGAGCACGCCCGCCTTCGACGAATGCAGGTGCACGACTGAAGGGTCGCACTCACGAAGCGCGCTGACGAGATTCCACACACCCGTCCAGTCGTTCTTCAGATGTACCTCACGGCACATGTCGACCTGCTTGAACTTGACCGCCGGATGAAAGAGCTTGACGAAGTTCCCTGGGGTTTCCTGCCTTATCGAATGAAGGATCGTTACGCCGACTCCTGCGGCCGCCGCGCGATTCGAAAGCTGGGTCAGCATCGACAGCACCCCGCCTCCGAATGCCTCTGTTATATGGACGATCTCTTTCATATTTGACTCTTCAATTGGCGTATCTGCCGTGCGCCCCGCGGCAAAACGCAATGGAGAAGAACAGCGGTCTAGTTGTTATGAATAGTCGGTAGCACACGAATCGCTACGTCCTGCATGCTATGACGGCGGGAGCGCATCCACGTTCAAAGGAGAACACAAAAAGCACGAGCAGGCGGGCAGCATCGCTAACCGAGTGTGGTATCCACCACCCGATCTGCACACACCCCGGTCAAACCTGTTGTTTCTGCCTCGCCGCAAGGACGAGTACGGATGCGAAGAACCGCTTCTGCTTTTCCCTTTGGAACGCTGTGAATAATCCGGACCGGCGGCGAAAACGCAGTTCATACCAACCTTGTTCCGCGTGGCGCCGCTAAAAAAGTGACTCTCCGAATTCCACAGAAGTCCTGCAGGAGGTGAAGCCGGACGAGCATATGTCGAATGACCGTCCTTTTAACCGACAAGGCCCATCGCGCTTGATCGGCCCGGGATAACCTGCGTCCCGCGCCTAGCCGATCTCTGCCGAGCATTGCGTTGCCGGTAAAGTCAGTTGACTTCGGGTTCAGTCTTGATGTCGGACAAAGTCCCTTGAGCAAAGGCGATCTCGCACACTTCCAGCAAGACGCGGAGATCCTTTACCGGGACCGCTGCTGATTGCATGCGCAGGTTCTCTGCACGCTCAACCAGGGTCTGCACTCGCTCGAAAGTCAGGTCGTCTGTTTTCATGCCACCGCTCACAATAAGTATTGATACCGAGTACCTTAAACCCCGAATCAGTGTCCGTCCGTGCGCCAGCACACATACAGCAGCGCAACTCTTGGAGTAGCGAGCTAAACAGGCGTACAAGATCGAAGCTGGACAAACGTCGCCAGCGCGCAGGCCATGACATCCAGGCACCTGCGGTCCGGACAATGTCGGAGTCGCGAAAGGAAAAAACTGAGGCAAAAAACGGGCAGGCATTTCATGTAAGCACGAAACGGGCCAACATGGTTAACCCGCTCCGCCCGTCATCGGCCGCTGCCGCTTGAGCAACGGGACGCCTTCAAGATGCAACGTGAAAGCCATTGCGGCGGCGATAGCCGTCTCGACGATAAGCACCGTTGCGGCGGCGCCTTGTTCGCCGAAGAGGTTCGCCAGCACCGCCAGCAAGCCGAAATTCAATATCGCAGAGCCGATAAGCACACGGCTGAAGTGCGACTTCATTCCGAGCGGGAGCATGGTCTGAACGCCGAACAGATCCGTCAACCCGGACATCAGGGGAACGAAAGCCATCCACCGGAGCACGTCGACAGTGGGTGCAAATTGCGGACCGTATAGCACTTTTACCGCCAACGGTGCGCCGAAGAAAATGCACACGGAAATGAGAGAGACGATCGTGCCCTGCACAACGAACATCTTGCGCAGGAACGCAAACGCATCTTCGCGCGCGTGATGCATGAGAAAGCTCACGCGCGGATAAGCAGCGGTCTTGAGCGGTCTGAGCATGTTGAGCGCCGCGCGGATCAGCTTGTCGGCGGCCGCAAAGTAACCGCCCGCCACGTTGCCGGCGATAAACGTCAAGAGCACGATATTGCTCGATGCATAGATCTCTACGAGCGATGTCGCCATGAACACGCTCCATCCATCCTTGAGCCGGTCGATGACAGTCCTGAGCGGCACGTGAACGAAGTCGATCTCGCGTCGAAAGTACAAATACGTGCAAATTGCGACGCCCGAGCCGAGCGGCACGAGCGTGTTCACCAGCATCGCGGCATTGACGTCATCGTGATGACGCACGAAGACATACATCGCGGGAATGCTGAGTGCGCGGCCCACGAACACGAACGCGCTGATCATGCCGAGATCTTCGACGCCCTGGAAATACCAAGTGGGAATGAGCATAGAACCGACGGCCATGCCAAAGCCGACGAGGAGCAACTGGCGGCTCTCCGCAAGCGTCGGCACGAGGAGCGTCAGCGCGAGCAGCACGAGAAAGCCTGCGACCGAGAGGAATATCTGCGCGTACATCGTTTCCCAAAAGATCTGCGAACGCATCGCGCGGTTTTCGCGATTGATGGATATCTTGGGTGTAGCGGTGAGTGAGAAGCTGAAGTTGGTCAGCGTGATGAAATACGCTGAAAAAGCCATGGCAAACGAGAGCCGACCATACTCGCTTGGGCCCAGGACGCGCGCGAGCCACGGCAGCGTCAAGAGCGGTGCAAGGTAAGTCGATACCTGCAACGTCATCAGAATCGTAAAGTTCTTTCGAAAAGAAGCCATTGAGCGATTTTTTCCCGGCTTTGAGTGCTGCGCTGATTTCGACGACGCAAAAAATGCTGATTCGCACATGACATGCTGCATATTCGCCCTTTTAAGCGGGCATTTGCATGACAGCGCTCGAGACGAATAGTTTCGTCTGAGCGAAATCCAATGGCAGGGACGCAAGGCCAAAGAGGATGGGGCGCCCGCGTCTTGGCCTGACAGTGGGTGCACGAAGAGTCATGCGGGGTGATGATGCCACGCTAATACGCTGCGCGCCGGTACCGCACCGTACAAAGGCGCGGGTACGGCGCTAGACGCACGCAGCGAGTATTTAACAGGAAAAAAAAGAATTGGTCAGTGGGTTTGCACACGCACGTTCTGCTGCGTTGCGTGATAGGCGATCCCGGACCAGGAGATCGCAATAGTCGCTTGACAGTTACGCAGCGGCGTTGTCCGGACTTTTCTGCCGAAGATTGGCCGCATCAAGAATGAGTACGTCTTCACGCATGATCGTGCGCGACGGCAGGCCAGTGAACCTGCGCACGACATTGCGGGTGATCTGATCGACGATGAGCCGGCTCTCCGCGTTCGTGTCCATTAGCACGCGCGGCCAGTCCGTCGTCCCGCCGTTGAATACGTATCCCTGTCTTGCGCCGCCGTTGGCATCGGGCTGAAACAGGCCCATTGCACCCACGCCGCCCATATCCCATCCTGTAAGTCTGACCGTATCGGCGAGCGTGACGAAGCCGTTCGCTTCGGGCGGCACGCCATCCACTTCATAACCGACCAGGCGATCCGCTGCCCCGAATGTCTGTCCGTTGCGCACGCCTGTGCCATCAAAGACCCAATGGTCGGCATCGCGCACGGTGAAGCCGATGGCTTCTCGTTCGCGCTTGATCCATCCGCCGCGCAAGCGCTTCCAGACGCCATACTTGCCGCCGCCATAGCCATAGCTCAAGCCGATGAGATTCGACTCGTCATATCCCGGCCACTGCGCGCCCAGGCGATTCATCACCGTGTAATCGCCGCCGACGGGTGCATCGCCGAAATCGATGGGACGAAAGCATGTATTGCCGCTGAAGATCGCGAGGTTGCCGCCTTGCGCGATGAAGCCCGCCACGCGCTCGCGCATCTCTCTGGACCAGTACTCGTGATGCCCGACGCTCAGCATGCAGCGATAATCTTCGAGCCTGAGGTCCGTGCCGCGATGCAAGTCATGGTCCGTATAGAAGTCGCATGCAATGCCTTCGGCGCGCAGCCAGCGAATGAACTTCGCGTCCCAATGCGTGAACTGCTGGCGCGGCGAGCGCGGGTCGTAAGGGTCGGTCGGCTCGCCGAGTTGCGCGCCGAGACCGCCGCCGGGGCGCAGCACGCTGACGCGCGTTTGCGGATGCGTGCGGTGAATGGGATCGCCGTAGTAGCATCCGCCGCCCATCGAGTTATACGCGTGGTACGTATTGATCGGCACGATATACGCGATATGGGCCGACGGCTTGCGCGGCCGCGCAATGACGAGCGCCATGCTGTCGCTATCGGGCGGTCCCGCGAAGATCGGCTTATGCGCGGCGGCGCGGCGTCCGAGCCCGGTCAGCGGCTCGCCGTTCGCCCCGACTTCATAGGCAATGGCCACATAGGCGCCGCTTTCGAGCGTGTCCGTATTGGGCTTGATGGTGATGACCGGCCAGCCCCAATCCTGATCGAAGCGTACAGGTCCGACTCTTCCCGGCGATTGAAATACGACGCGGCCATTCATTGCCTCGGCGCGCACGCTGCTGCCCGGCTTGACGGCTACGCCGCCGATGCTCGTCAGGTTCTCGTCGCTGCCTTGCTGATAGAGCGCGATGCAAAAGCGCGAGCCCGGTTGCACCGCGAGCTCGAACCAGTCGCCGGCGGTGAAGCCTGGCCTCATCGGATAGATTTGCATACAGCGGGCCTCGCTCGTTGTCGTTACGGATTGGCGGCGGGCTTGCCGGCGAGTTCATGCGCGGGCGGGCGTGGCATTGCGGCGGGCGCGCGCAACTCCATGCCGAGCGCACGTTTGACGATGCGCTTCGCCTGAAACCAGCGCCGGTCCGCGACGATGCGCGCCTGAAAACGCAACTCCGGTGTCGTGTCGGTGCGATGCGCGGCGAACGCGCGATACCGGGCGGCGGTGGCCTCGATGGTCCTCAGCGATTCATCGAACGCGCGTGCATCGACGCGCGCCGCCTGAAAGCACGCATACCAGAAGACTTTGTGAAATATCGCGAGCCAAAAGGGATCATGCGCACCGCCATTGCACCGGGCGAGCGTTTCTTCGGCGCAGATAGTGAGGCTCGTCACTGTGGAGAGCGTCGCTTTCGTTGTGATACTGCCCGCGCGACGACGATAAAAATAAAGTTCGTCCGCCAAACGATGCAGTGTCCTCGCGCGAGCGTAGACGAGCGGAATGGCGGCGGCGTCTTCATAAACGCGTCCAGCCGGAAACTCAATGCCGTCCCAAAGCTCCCGCTTATAAACGCGCGCCACGGGAAAGACCTGATATACGCGTGCAAAGTCGAGCAGCGCAAAAAGATCGCAAGCGCGCGGGCCGACTGTCGCGTGATCTATCAATTGCACGCTGTCGATAACTTTGCCGCCCGAATTGATAATGCCGACATTGAACTCGATGATGTCCGCGGCATTTTTATCGAGCAGCGGCATGATTTTCGCGGTGAATTGCGGCGACCAGACATCGTCCGAATCGAGAAAGCCGATATAAGGCGAGGACGCCTGCGCAATCGCGCGATTGCGCGCCGCCGACACGCCGCGGTTTTCCTGATGGATGACGTGAATATTCCGGCCGCGCGCCGTGCGCTGGACCTCCAGGACGCGCTCCAGCGTGCGGTCGGTCGAACCGTCGTCGATCACGATGATTTCCATCTCGTCGGATCGCGGCTGCGACAGAGCAGACTCCAGTGAGGCGGCGATATAGTGCTCGACGTTATACGCCGGAATAATCACCGACAGCAATGTCGGCGCGTCGCTAGGGGCGCGTGTCATGACTCGTGTCACCGGTTGAGGTTTTTGGAATAAGACTTACCGTGGCCGAGAGCGGCTTTATCGTGGCCGGTTTTGATTCCCCGTTCATGGCTTTGCAGCCATCCGACCGTGCGCTATCTTGAGACGGAGCTTATAGCCGTTTGTAAGGCTGCAATGTACGACGACGCACGAATGCCCCGGCATCAGATAATCCCTTCGTGGTTTAGGCCGCATAAGCCGAACGTGATAACGCGATATGAGCGAGTGCGGAATGTACCGGTTGAAACGTTTGGGGCACGCACGCGCCTTGCTGCGTCGAACTCAGGCTACCCGTGGTTCCTCGCATCGCATATGTAGCCAGCGCTCACATATAATGGACTTGTGAAGGACGCACCGCTTGCATTGCTCATGGCAGGCTACCCGCGCGACGGCAAAGCATTTCGCTCAAGCGACATCAACCGCAACATCGAAACATGCAAGGACCAACAACCGTGACCACGTCTTTCTCAAGTACGGTCGAACGCGGAGCCGCCCAATCCAACGATCCGTCCGTCGCAGGAAGTGACGGCGTGCTGGTGGTCGATACGGCCCAGCGCTGCCTTTCCGCCGACGCGGCATTCGCCCATATCTTCGATATGGATTCCGCGTCGCTGCGCGATCGCGCGCTCACGGAAACCGCGTTGCCCAAGCCGCTGACCGCCGCGCTTGCCGAGGCCGCGGACGCCGCGCTCGCCGGCAACGGAATTCGTCGCGCGCAAGTCACGTTAGGCGACGACGACGCCACGCGCAGCTTCAACATCCTCGCGTTGCCTTGCACGGACTCGGTCACGTTGATCGTCTCGCCGTGCGCGAGCGCCGCCAGCGCGGAAGAGCGTGCAAATCGCATCGCGCACTTGCGGGCCGAGACGTCGCTTTTCATGCGCGATCACGTGCTCTCCATCGTCTCGCACGATCTGCGCGGCCCGCTCAACGCCATTCATAGCTGGGGTTATGTGCTCGAACGCAAGGTCGACGCAAACGATCCCGCCGCACAACGCGCTCTGGCCGGTATCCGCTCGGGCGTCGAGCAACAGGTGAAGCTCATCGAGCAGTCCGTCGACACGACGCGCGCAGAAACCAAGGCGGTCGCGCTCGTGCTTTCTCCGGTGGCCGTGCGTCCCTTGCTCGACAAGAGCGCCGCACTTGCGCGGGGAAGTATTGCGCAGCCGCGTGGCATCACCATCACGCTCGAATCGCCGCTGGCTGAAGAGCAGGTCGAAGGCGACGCCGAACGTCTCACGCAAATGCTCTGGCTCATGTTCGCGTTCGCCGCCGAAGCCAGCGCGCGGGACGCCATGGTGCATGTGTCGAGCAACATGGAAGGCGCGATGTGGCGAACGGACGTGCGCTTTACCGCGTCGGCGCAAGCGTTGAACGATCCTTCATCGCCGCACGTGCTGGAAACGTTCGCACGGCGGCAGGCGATGGAGCCGCGCGAGGGTGGACGCATTGCGTGGGGACTTGCGTTGTGCAAGCGCGTTGCGGAAGCGCATGGCGGCGCGTTCGAACATGCGAATATCGTCGATGGCGTGGAAGTCGTGCTTTCCGCGCGCATTGCCGTTGCCGGGATGTAATTTGACTTTCGATTGCCTGTCGCCCATATACTGACGCTTTCCACTTTCGAAGAGAGTTGCTTTGGCTCAGGTTGTCGCGCTGATCGGCGCATTGTTGCTGGTCGCCCTGAACGGCTTTTTCGTCGCGGCGGAGTTCGGGCTCGTCAAACTGAGGTCGACGCGGGTCAAGGCCATAGCACGCACCAATGGTCTGCCCGGCCGACTGCTCGCGAAAGTGCACGGCCAACTCGACGCGTATCTCTCTGCCTGTCAGCTTGGCATTACGCTGGCATCGCTCGGACTCGGCTGGATAGGCGAGCCCGCTTTCGCGTCGCTTCTCCATCCGCTCTTTGCGTTGATCGGCGTGCAGTCCGAGAAGCTCGTCGAATCCATCTCGCTCTTCTTCGCGTTCTCGGTCATTTCGTTTCTGCATATCGTCGTGGGCGAACTCGCGCCGAAGTCGTGGGCCATTCGTCGCGCGGAGCAGGTGGGGCTGTGGCTTGCCACGCCGCTCTATGGCTTCTACTGGATGATGTACCCGTTCATCTGGGTGCTGAATTCAAGCGCGAATCTCGTGTTGCGGCTGTTTGGCATGTCGGCGGAGCACGGCCACGACGCGCAGTATTCGACCGATGAACTGAAGCTGATCCTGCGCGGGCCTCGTCACGGCCGCGCATCGTCGTATAACGCGGACGAGTGGAACACCATCGCGCATTCGCTCGATTTCAGCCGCATGACGGTGTCCGATCTGATGCGGCCGGGGCATGAGCTCGTCGGGCTGCGCAACGATTTATCGGCGCGCGACAATCTCGCCGTCATTTCGCGGCATCGCTTCAGCCGTTATCCGTTGTTCGCGGATGCATCGGGCGAGCATGTAATCGGCATGATCCATCTGAAGGACTTGTTGCTTGCGCGCGAGCCGCAGAACCGCACGTTCAGCTTCAGCATCACGAAGGACGTGGACAAGCTCGAGAAGCTCTCGCGCTATGTGCGGCCTGTGCAATACGTGTCGCCGAATCTTTCCGCACTAGAATTGTTCCGGCGCTTTCGCAAGGGCGCGCCGCATTTCGCGATTGTCGGCAGGAAGGGCGCAAAGCCAATCGGTTTCATTACGCTCGATAATTTGCTCGGCGCGCTCGTCGGCCAGATTCACGACGAGTTCCGTCAGGGCGATGCGGACTGGTCGCGTATGGACGATGGCACGCTGATGGGCAAAGGTTCGTTGCCGGTGGTATCGCTCGAGCGGGCGCTGGGAATCGACATCGACGAAGGCCGCGCGGAGTCCGTCGGCGGGCTCGTGATTAATGCGCTTGGCGATTTGCCATCGGAAGGGCAGCGAGTCGGCTTCGACCGGTTCGATATCGTGGTCAAGAAGATGAATGGGCCGAGGATCGTGCTGGTGCGAGTTTATCCGCGAGAAGAGGCGTTGGAAGGGGCCGAGTGAAGCATCGGACTCTCTCGGCGGTGTTCTCCCGCGGGGTCACGCGCTTGCGCTCGACGTCATATCCGAGGCTTTCCGCCAATCCGTTCGTCTGCCCTTAGCTTGAACGCAATCGGCCCGCTGAGCGCGGGCCGATTCTTCCGGGGACGAGGCGCGTCGACAGACCACGCGCTCACCGACTCTTAACCCCCCGGCACCCCTTCTTCAACCAACAACGCCACCGGCATAACGCCCAGCGCATCGCGCACAAAGAGCCGTTCCCCATCCGCCTTGGGCGCGTTCGGGCTCAACCAGTCGAACAACGCGCGCGAGCGCAGCGCCTCGGGCAGTAACACCGCCGTGTCGCCCCAGGCCGAAGGTTCCACGAGCGGCACATCGCGCTTATCGCCAAGCAAGGCGGCCGCATGCCGCGTCGCAATGACAACCGCGTAAGCGCTCCCCGCATGCCGCGCATAAGCGATTACATGCTTCGCATGCTCGCCCTGCACTTCCAGCGGCACATAGGCGCCCTGTGCAAACAGCGACTCGCAATGCTTGCGCAACGCAAGCGCGCGTCGCACGAGCCCGAGCTTCACGCGTCCATCGCGCCAGTTCTGCATCTGTTCGGAAGGCGGCCCGACCTCGTCGATTTCTTCGAGCCATTTGCGACGCAACGCGTAATCCACGGGCCGGCGATTATCCGGATCGACGAGACTGAAGTCCCATAGTTCGGTGCCCTGATAAAGGTCCGGCACGCCTGGCGACGTGAGCCGCAACAGTGTCTGCTGAAAACTGTCGACCGCACCGAGCGGCCCGAGGCGCGCCACGAACTTCGATAGCTCCTCGAGAAATCCATTGCGTCGCTGCGGCGCGACGATATCGAAGAGAAAGTCCCTGCATGCCTGCTCGTATGCTTCATCCGGCGCAAACCAGCTCGTGCGCAACTTGCCTTCGCGCAAGGCCTTCAACTGCCATTGCGCGACGCGCTCGGCCAGCTCCTGCACGCCGGCTTCATCGTCCGGGGCGAGCGTGAGCGGCCAGCAGCCGACGAGCGTCTGATACAGCATCGCTTCGGCAGCGGGGCCCGGCGCCCAGTCCCTGCTGTCGCTCGTTTCGTCGTGGCCGCCGCTCGGGCCGCGTCGCAAGGGCGTGTTCAACGTGGACCACGCCTTGAGCGTCGCGCCCCATTCCTCCGGGATCTCGCTCAATGCGGCGATGCGCGCGCGCACGTCCTCACCGCGTTTGTGATCGTGCGTCGCGGTGCAGAGCATCGCGTGGGGGAACGTGGCGAAGCGCTCGCTGTTGGCTTTGTGAAACTCTTCGAGCGACAACGAAAACTCGCCAGGATCGGCGCCCACTTCGTTGCGCGAAATGAGCCGGCCATAGCGATAGCACGCCGTATCCTCGACCGCTTTCGCCGCCACCGGCGATGTCAATTGCGAGAACAGCGTCTGCGCCGGGCGCCGTTGCGAACCGGCCGATATCTGCTGGCTGTAATTCACCTGCGCCTGATTGCGGTCGCGGTTGCGTTCGGCCGCGCGCTCGCGCTGACGGTCGTTCTTATCGTTGCGCTCGTTGTGCGCGGCGTCATCGGGCAGCTTGCCGCCGAGCCATTGGGCGACCTGATCGAGGATCACGTGGTCCGCACGCGCGAGCGATGCCCGCGCGGCATCCAGAGCTTGCGAGAAATAGCGGTCGTCTTCGGCGCTGCGCACACCGCCGACCGGATAGATGCGATACACCGGAAAGAAGACGACGAGTTCTGCGACCACGCGACGAATCGACGTGAACGTAAAGTCCCGCGTGGTCTGTGCATCGCGGGCAATTCGATGCAGCGCCCGCGTCACGCGATCCAGTTCCGCCGAAAGGTTCTCCGCGAGAATCTTGCGGCGGGCGATGAGCGCTTCGTCGGAAAATTTGCTGCTCTTGCCGGTGAGTTCGGCCCACAGCGCGGCAAGCGGCTCCGCGCCCGCAGGGTCGTGCAACAGCGCGCCGACGTCGTTCATGAAGTCGTAGCCCGTCGTGCCGTCCACTTGCCAGTCGCGGCGTAGCGGTTCGCCGCGCGCCAGAATTTTCTCGACGACGAAGTATGTATGGCCATTCCCATGACGCAATGCCTCGGGGCGCTGCGTCGACAATTCTTCGAGTCGCGCGCGCAGGCGCTGGCAATATTCGCGGGGTTCTGCGAGACCATCGACGTGGTCGATACGCACGCCGTCGATCAGGCCTCCGGTGAACAGCCTGAAGATGAGCGCATGCGATGCCTCGAACACCTCCGGCCGCTCGACGCGCACGCCGCCGAGCGTGCTCACGTCGAAGAAGCGCCGCCAGTTCACTTCATCTGCGGCCGTGCGCCACCATGCAAGCCGGTAATGCTGGCGTTCGAGCAGCCGGTGCAGACGTTCGCGCCCCGTTGGGGTGTCCGGCGAATGGGCGGCGAGGACCGCTTCGATCGCAGCTTGTCCGCCTTCGGTGCGGGCAATGGTCACGAGCGCGTTGCGTGCGTCCGTGGCGCGCGGCTGATCGGTCGGCTGCGTCGTCAGGCCGGCGAAGCGCTGTGCAAGTTCGGGCGCTTCCTGAAGCACGGCGGCGTAATCGACCGGGCACACGGGAAACACATGCGAGTAGTACTCGATAACGAAGCGCCCTTCGTCCGCGCGATACGCGAGCCTGATCTTGCCGCCTTGCAGCTCTTCGCCATATGCCGCGCCGAGGAACGGCGCGAGCACCTTGCCGCGCAACGCGGGATCGGGTGAATGCCAGTCGACGTCGAAGAAACGCGCGTGCGCCGCGTGACGCCCCCATTCGAGGATGTCCTGCCACCACGCATTTTCCGACCCGCCGACGCCCATGTGATTGGGCACGACATCGACGATCAATCCCATCTCGTGCGCGCGCAGTTTCTCGACGAAGCGTCGCAAGCCTTCTTCGCCGCCGAGTTCGGGATTGACCTTCGTATAGTCGACGGTGTCGTAGCCGTGCGTGGAGCCGGAGGTTGCAGTCGTGATCGGCGACGCATACGCATGGCTCACGCCGAGCGACGCGAAGTAGTCCACTTGCGCTGCGGCGTCGTCGAATGTGAAGCCCTTGTGAAGCTGGAGCCTTAGCGTGGAGCGCGGTACGGTCATGGTGTTTCGGGCTTTGGGGTGTCTGAGTTGTCAGGCTGCACGGAGCGTTTGCGCGCTGAATCCACCGCGAGCAGGCGATCGCTGAAGGCATCGTCGAGGAACATGTCTTCGACGGGCAGCGCGAGCCGCCGCCGCCAGTTCGGATGCTCGTCGATGGAGCCCGGCAGATTCGGCTGCTCCGCGAGGCCAAGCAGGTCTTCGAGCGGATACGTCACGAGCGGCGCGGGCGTCATGCCGACGAAGGCGAGGGCTTCATCCACGGGCGCGTTGTCGACGGAAGGCGCTTCCACGTCCGCGGGCGCAATGCCCGCTTCCTGGAACGCGCGCCACAAGTGACCGCGATCCACGCCTCGCTCTTCCATCGCCGCTTCCACGGGATCGCGGCCGTCGTCGCGCGCCATCGTCTGACCAATCTTCGAGCGCCATTCGATGTCCTCGCCGCGCCACCATCCGTTGACTGTCGGAAGGTCGTGCGTCGTTGTCGTTGCAGTGACGCCGTTGCTCCACTCGCCGGGCGGCTTGAATCCTTCGCCATCCTCAGCACGTTCGAACCATAGTACGCGGATACCGAGCAATCCCTGCTCCTGCAACCGCTCACTGAAGCCCGGCGGCACGGTGCCGAGGTCTTCCCCGACGACGATTGCGCGATGCCGCCACGATTCCAGCGCAATCAGCCGCAGCAGGTCTTCGAACGGATAGCGCAGATACGCGCCGTCTTTCGCGCTTTCGCCTTCCGGCACGAGCCAAAGCCGCCGCAAACCGAGAATATGGTCGATGCGAATGCCGCCCGAATGCGCGAACGCGGCGCGCAGCATGTCGATGAACGCGACGAAGCCCTGCATGCGCATCGCGCGCGGCGAAAACGTCGTGAGTCCCCACGACTGCCCGGCCTGATTGAAGAGATCGGGCGGCGCGCCGACGGACACGCCTGTGAGCATGTCATCGCGATACGACCACGCGTGGCTGCCCGCACTGTCGCAACCGACCGCGAGGTCCGCGACGAGACCGACGGCCATGCCCGCATCGCGCGCGGCGTGCTGCGCATGCATGAAGCCCTTTGCAGCAAGCCATTGCGTGAAGAGATGAAAGTCCACTTCGCGCCGGTTCGCCTGCGCGAAGGCGGCGACGGCTTCGCTGCGCGGATCGCGCAGTTCATCGGGCCAGTTGCGCCAGTGGCCTTCGCCGTTCTGCGCGATCTGCGCGGCTTGCAGCGCTTCGAAGCGCGCGTGATCTTCGAGTGCGCGTCCGCCTTCCTTCACGAACGACGCGAAATCTTTCGCGAACGCCGATTCGTCGTCTTGCGAGAAGCCGTCGAAAAGTGCGCGCAACACCGCAATGCGCGCTTTCATGGCGCGCGGCCAGTCGATCAGCGGCAGGCCTTCGAGTTCGGTCAGTTCGTCGGCGACGCCTGCTTTCTCTATCGCCGCGCGCGCAGCCGGCGCGCCCAGCACCGCGGCCGGGTCCACGTGCCCGATGTTCAGAAAGAGCCGCGATGAGGGCGAATACGGGCTGAACTTGTTCGGCTCCGCGCTGAACATCGCGTGCATCGGGCTGATGGCGAGAGCGTGACTGCCGCGCCTCGCCGCCTGCGTCGCAAGCGATGCAAGCGCGGTGAAGTCGCCGACGCCGCCATCGCCGTTGCGGCGCAAGCCATAAACCTGAGCCGCGACGCCCCAGAGTGGCGGCGCGTTCTGCTCGTCGTCGCGCAGCGCGCGCCACGCGTCGTCGATCGTATAGCAGCGCGTCGGCGCCACCGCGAGCGTCGTGCGATGGTCGTTGATGATGAGCGTGTGATAGCCCGGCTCCGCAATCGGCGCGAGCAGCGCGGTCTCGCCTTTGGGCGACGTGAAGCGCCCGTCGATGATCTCGCCGCTTTCCAGTTCGACGCGATAGCGCGCACCCGACTTTGCCGCGGACACAGGCAGCGCGATGCCGCGATCCACTTCCGCGGTAATCAGCGGCGGCAGCTTGCGGCCGCTCGCTTCGGCGTCGACGGCAGCCATGCTCTGCTTGATTTGCGTCGCGTTTCCGCATGGCAGGCCGAGCTTCTCCAGCAGAATGCGCAACGTGTTTTCCGGCACGCGCTGCGTCTTTTTGTGCGCGTCCTGCCATTCGACTTCGAAACCCGCGCGTTCAGCGAGCGTTTCGATAGCCGAGCGCGGACGCGCGTCGTTTGTGTTCGTTGCGGCAGTCACGAGCGTTGTCCTTCGGTCGGTTCGAAGCGGCGCGCGTCATGCGCGGTCGCATATTCGTTCACTTCGCCGGTCAGCCAGGCGACGAACGTCCGGCCGCTGAGTTCGCCCGCGCTCGTGCGGTCCTGCGCGCGCGGCGGCGTCTCGAAGATCACCTTGCCTTGCGGCGCATCGGAGAGCGCGACGGGCGCATCGGCTAGATTCAGCGCGACGGTGAGCGTCTCGCCGTCGCCGAGCTTCCAGCGCGCAACCAGCGCCTTCTCGCCGAGCACGTTCGCGCCGAGCGACTTTGCGCCCTTGAGGCGCGGGGCGATGAGCTTCGCGCGCACGGTCAGGGCCGAGCGATAGAAGTGCAGCCAGTCCAGGCGGTCGAGTTCGTCTTCCTTGTTCGCGATGTTGGGCGAAGACATCTCGAACGTGCGCTTGTCGTTCGGATCGGGAATCTGCGCGCGCCGCTTTTCATCGGTGAAGGCGGAGAACTTGGCGAATTCCTTGCGACGGCCTTCGCGCACTGCATCGGCGAGTTCGTCGTGATAGTCGGTGAAGAAGAGGAACGGCTGCTTCGAGCCGTATTGCTCTTCCATGAACAGCAGCGGAATCTGCGGCGAAAGCAGCAGCAGACCGGTCGCGGCATAGAGCGATGCATCGTCGGTCAGGGCGCGCAGGCGGTCGCCCATCGCGCGATTGCCGACCTGATCGTGGTTCTGCAGGAAAATGACGAAAGACGTCGGCGGCAGATGCGCGCTCTTCTCGCCGCGCGGCTCGCCATCGTGGATCGGCGACGGATCGCCCTGATACGCGAAGCCTTCGGTCAGAATGCGCGCGAGCTTCTCGATCGGCTTGTCGGTATATGCGCCGTAGTAGCTCTCGCTCTCGCCGGTCAGAAGAACGTGCAGCGTGTTGTGCGCGTCATCGTTCCATTGCGCGTCGAAGTGCGACTCCAGCAGATTCGCCGTGTTGTGCTCGTTCTCCAGCACGAGATGCACATGGCGCTCCGCTTCGACCGAACTCCGTACACGATGGGCGAGCTCGCGCAGCCATTCGTCGTCGTTGATCGCATGCACTGCATCGAGGCGCAGGCCATCGAACCGATATTCGTTGAGCCAATAAAGTGCGTTATCGAAGAAGAAGTCGCGCACTTGCGGACGTTCGAAATCGATCGCGGGGCCCCACGGCGTGTTCACGCCCTCGCGGAAAAACGTCTTCGCGTAGGCGTGCAGATAGTTGCCGTCGGGACCGAAGTGGTTATAGACGACATCGAGGAACACCATGAGGCCGAGACCGTGCGCGGTGTCGATCAACTGCTTCAGTTCTTCGGGGCGGCCATAGGCGGAGTCGGGCGCATACGGCAGCACGCCGTCGTAGCCCCAGTTTCGCGTACCGGAGAAGTCGTTGAGCGGCATCAGTTCGATCGCCGTCACGCCGAGTTGCGCGAGTTCCGGCAGGCGTGCCGTGACGCCCGCGTAGCCGCCCATTGCGCCGACATGCAGTTCGTAAAGCACGGTCTCTTCCCACGGACGGCCATGCCAGTTCGTGTGCGTCCAGCGATACGCGCGCGGATCGACGACTTCGCTCGGACCATGCACGTCCTGCGGCTGGAAGCGCGATGCCGGATCGGGCACCGCGAGGTCGTCATCGAAGCGATAACGATACAGCGTGCCCGCGCCGCCATCGGCTTCGGCTTCGAACCAGCCGTCGCCCGTCGGCTGCATGTCGACGAGTTCGGGCGTGGTGCTGCCGGAACGTTGAATCTCCACTTGGACATGGTCGCGCGAAGGCGCCCAGAAGCGGAAACGGATGCGCGGGTTTTCGCGCTCGGCGCCCGTGAGATGCGCGCCGAAAGGAAGGCAATGCGCGTGTTGATGCTTGTGAGGATCGATCGGACGTTCGGACATGATTTCGTGCCTGGTTTGCTTTTCGCATTGCCACTGTGGAGCGTGCCGCGAGTCTCGGCGCCTTGCCCGATGTGTCGCTATTGCGTCGAGTCGCTATCGGGATGCGGGTGCGGTGGCAGCGTCCCGGGGTCCGGCGGCAGCGCGGTGAGAAGACGCGGACCCTGATGCGCGCCGGCCATCCATACGGCCTGCCAGTCGGCGTCACCGGTAGGCTGGGCGAGCAGCACGACGATGCTGTGCGCGTCCACCTCCAGTTGACTTCCGACGAGCGGGCGTTGCACGGCGTCGGGCTCCGCGCTGTCTAGCAGCACATTCCATTCCAAGTGCGGCGCGGGCGGTGCGAAGGTGAGCTTCTGCGCGGAGCCGTTGAACATGAGCAGAATCACGTCGATTTTGCTGGTGATGCCGGGGCCCGCGCGACGCAGTGTCAGCGCGCGGCCTTCGGGGTCTTGCCATGCCTCGATGGCGAGCGCGTTGCCGCGTTCGTCGAACCAGCTCACGTCGTAGAGGCCCGGCAGCACTTCGCGGTCGCCATAGAGAAAGCGGGTCTCCCTCAGCACCGGGTACTTTTTTCGCAGGGCGATGACCCGCGCGACGAACTCCGTCATCTCGACGCCGCGGGGGCTCTGCGCGGCGGCCCAGTCGATCCACGAGATCTCGTTATCCTGGCAGTACGCGTTGTTGTTGCCGTGCTGCGTGCGAAGGAATTCGTCGCCGGCGAGGATCATCGGCGTGCCCAGCGAGAGCAGGGTCGTCGCGATCATCGAACGCGCAAGGCGGGCGCGAATCTCGACGATGGCGGGATCGTCGCTCGGGCCCTCCACGCCCCAGTTCGCGCTGCAATTTTCGTTGTGGCCGTCGTTGTTGCCTTCCTGATTCGCTTCGTTGTGCTTGCTCGAATACGCGGTGACGTCCGCGAGCGTGAAGCCGTCATGCGACGCAACGAAGTTCACCGACGCCCACGGCTTCCTGAAGCGGCGGTTGAACAGTTCCGCCGAGCCCGTGAGACGCGCGGCGAGATCGGGACGCACGCCGGAATCGCCGCGCCAGAAGCGCCGCACGCCGTCGCGGAACTTGTCGTTCCATTCCGCGAAGCCGGGCGGATGATTGCCGACCTGATAGCCGTCGGGACCGATGTCCCACGGCTCGGAGATGAGCTTGCGCGTCGAGAGAACCGGGTCTTGGCGAATTGCATCGAAGAAACCGGAGCCGGGATCGAAGCCGTGACCTTCGCGCCCGAGCGTGACGCCGAGATCGAAGCGGAAGCCGTCGATGTTGAACGCGGTACACCAGTAGCGCAGCGAATCCATCACCATTTGCAGCACGCGCGGATGCGACAGGTTCACCGTGTTGCCGCAGCCGGTCTCGTTGATGTAATGCCGCTCGTCGCCGGGAATCAGGCGATAGTAGCTCGCGTTGTCGAGCCCGCGCCACGAGATCGTCGGCCCCAGTTCGTTGCCTTCGCACGTGTGGTTGTAGACCACGTCGAGGAACACTTCGATGCCCGCGGCGTGCAGTTGGCGCACGGCGATGCGCATTTCATTGAGCCGATGCGTCGACAGATACGAAGGTTCGGGCGCGAAGAACGCCGCGGTGTTATAGCCCCAGTAATTGCGCAGTCCGCGTTCTATCAGGAACCGGTCGTTCAGGAACGCATGCACGGGCAGGAATTCGACAGCGGTAATGCCGAGCTTCTGCAAGTGTTCGATGAACCACGGCGACGAAAGCGCGGCGAACGTGCCGCGTTCGTGCTGGCGGATGTCGTTACGCGTCATCGACGTGCCGCGCACGTGCGTTTCGTAGACGATGGTTTCGCCCCACGGCGTGTCGGGGCGCACGTCGCGCGACCAGTCGAAGGCGTCGTCGGTGACGATGCACTTGGGCATGGCGGGCGCGGAATCGCGACGGTCCATCGACATGTCCAGCCGGTTCGAATGCACGCGATAGCCGAAGAGGGCGTCGGACCATCGCCACGGGCCGACCAGCTTTTTCGCGTAGGGATCGAGCAGCAGCTTGTGCGGATTGAAGCGATGCCCCTGTTGCGGCTGATACGGTCCGTGCGCGCGGAAGCCGTACACCGTGCCCGGATGCGCGCCGGGCAAATAACCGTGCCAGACTTCGTCGGTGCACTCGGGAAGGTCGAAGCGCATCAACTCTTTGCGGCCGGTGCTATCGAAGAGACACACCTCGATGCGGTGTGCGTTCGATGAGAACACCGCAAAGTTGACGCCGAGGCCATCCCAGTTGGCTCCGAGCGGGTACGGAGCGCCCGGGAGCAGCTTTTCTGGTAGTGCGTTTGCCATGAGGTTTGCCGTACCGGCCTTTGGAGTTTGTGGGTTCTTTGTTCGGGCGTTGCGGTGGTCGTAACGGGCTTCTTCTGGGCTTGTGCTTGCGTCGGTCTATTTGCACTGTCTCTTCCCGGGAGGGGTCACTTCCTTGCCCGAAGCAGAAAGTAAACAGAGAAAGCAGCTTCTTTTCCGAACCGCACGAGGCATGGATGGGTGGTTCACTCCACTGGGGACAGCGGCGGCGCCCTGAAGCAGCTACCGCCCCCGCCACTCACCACCGCCCGTGAAGCCACGCGATTCTCAGTTGGGTTGTTCGCCGAGTCTTTGGCTCGGCGCGGTGGTGTTCGGAGGGCGTGGAAGGCGCTGCACGGCTTTTTGTTAGCGCGAGTGCCACCGTCTTTCTGCAGAGTGACCGACTGCCAGTTGCATCGTAGAGTGGCCCCGCCCCCGGCTAGGGCAGTGCCAGCAGACCGACGCGCACAAGCTCCACGCAAGCGTAGTACAGGCACACCGGTCCGCCACGAGCAAAAACAAACCGACTACTGATCGGCACGCAGAACAATCACCGCCAGCGGCGGCAAAATCAATGCAGCAGACTGCGGCCTTCCGTGACTCGGATAGTCATCGGCATGAATGACTCCGCCGTTCCCGGTGTTCGACCCGCCATAGAACGCGGCGTCGGAATTGAGGACTTCACTCCACCGTCCGGCGCGCGGCAACCCCACGCGATACCCGTGCCGCGGCACCGGCGTCATATTGCAGATGACCACGAGCTCGCGGCCTTCCGCATCGGTACGCCGGTACGCAACGACGCTGTTCGCATTGTCATCGCCGACGATCCATTCGAAACCGCGCGGATCGCTATCCAGCTTATGAAGCGCAGGCTCCTGCACGTAGAGCGTGTTCAGATCGCGCACGAGCTTCTGGAGTCCGCCGTGCATCGCGTCGTCGAGCAAATGCCAGTGCGGCGACTCGTCGTGATTGAACTCGGCAACCTGACCGAACTCGCCGCCCATGAAGAGCAGCTTCTTGCCCGGATGCGTCCACATGAAGCTCAGGTAAGCGCGCAGATTCGCGAACTTCTGCCAGCGGTCGCCCGGCATCTTGCCAATGAGCGAGCCCTTGCCATGCACCACTTCATCGTGCGAAAGCGGCAGCACGAAGCGCTCCGAATACGCGTACACCATCCCGAATGTAAAGAGATGATGGTGATACTGCCGATACACCGGATCTTCCTGCATGTAGTGCAGCGTGTCGTGCATCCAGCCCATGTTCCACTTGAAGTCGAAACCCAGCCCGCCACTGTCGACGCTCGCCGTCACGCCCGGCCATGCCGTCGATTCTTCGGCTATCGTGATCGCGCCCGGAATATGCCGCACTTCCTGGTTCAGCCGCTTGAGGAACGCAATGGATTCGAGATTCTCGCGGCCGCCATAGATGTTCGGCACCCACTCGCCTGCCTTGCGCGAATAGTCGCGATAAAGCATCGACGCGACCGCATCCACACGCAGCCCATCGACGTGATAACGCTTCAGCCACGCCAGCCCCGAAGCGATCAGGAACGCGCTCACCTCGTTGCGGCCGAGGTTGTAGATCATCGTGTTCCAGTCCTGGTGATAGCCCTCGCGCGGATCGGCGTGCTCGTAGAGCGGCGTGCCGTCGAAATGCACGAGACCGTGCGCATCGTTCGGAAAATGCGCCGGCACCCAGTCGATGATGACGCCCAGGCCCGCCTCGTGCGCGCGATTCACGAACTCCGCGAACTGCTCCGGCGTGCCGAAGCGCGCGGAAGGCGCGAACTGCCCGAGCGGCTGATAACCCCACGATCCGCCGAACGGATGTTCCGCAACCGGCATGAACTCGATGTGCGTGAAGCCCATGCCCTTCGCATAGGGAATCAGGCGCTCGGCGAGTTCGTGCCAGTTCATGCCGCGGTTGCCTTCCTCGGACACGCGCAGCCACGATTCCGCATGCGCTTCGTAAATGGCGATCGGCGCCTGATGCGTCTGCTTCTCGCCGCGCGACGCCATCCAGTCGGCGTCGGTCCATGCGTAATGGTCGATGGCGTCGGCATCCGCCACCACCGATGCCGTCGAAGGCGGCTTCTCGCTCTGCATCGCGCATGGGTCGGCCTTCAGCGGCAGCGTGTTGCCCTCGCGCGCGACGATCTCGTACTTGTAGCGCGTGCCCGCGCCGATGCCCGGAATGAACAGTTCCCACACGCCGGCGTTATGACGCAGGCGCATGGGATGACGACGGCCGTCCCACGTGTTGAAGTCGCCGACCACCGACACGCGCCGCGCATTGGGCGCCCACACCGCGAAGCGCACGCCGGGCACGCCGCCGTGCGTGACCGGCCGCGAGCCGAGGCATTCGAGCACCGCATACGGATCCGCGTTCGACAGGCGGTGGAGCAAGTCGTCGGGCAGTACCGGACCGAACGCATAGGTGTCGTGCGTTTCCTGCGGCGTGCCGTGCCAGTCGATCTGCAACCGGTACGCAGCGGGCCGGTCGACGAAGCCCGCGAACAGCCCCGCATCGTGGATGCGCGTGAGCGTTCCGAGCGGCTCGCCATTCGACGCATCGACCACGCTCACGCCCGCCGCATTCGGTACGAACGCGCGCACGACGTGGCCGTGCTCCGTCTCATGCAGGCCGAGCATCGAGAACGGGTCGGGATGCCGCGCCTCGACGAGCGCATCGATATCGAGCGGATTCAGGCCATGCGCCGGATTTCTGGTGTCCGCTCCTGGATCGCTACGGTTATTCATGGTGGGTTCCATCCGGATTGTCCTTGTGTGCTTCGAACACGGTTCGCGTGCCCGGCGCGGGCGGCTGACCCGTGTCGCCGAGCAGACGGCTCGCGAGCGACGCGAGGCCCCGCAGCGGAAGACCGATCCACGTCGGCCGGTTCGCCGCTTCGTAGCGGATTTCGTAGGCGGCCTTTTCGATCAGGAAGAGATCGAGAAGGGCAGAGAACACGCTCTCGCTCGCAATCGGCTCGGGCGACGACGCAATGGCTTCCCGGTATTGCCGCATGAAGCTCGCTTCGGCGGTGGCGCGCATCCGCTCGAAAAGCGAGCGCTTGCGGTCCGCCATCTGCGCGGGCGCGTTCTCTATCGTCGGTTGCGCCGCGGCGCTCGCATACGAAAGCGAACGCAGCAGGCCCGCGACATCGCGCAGCGGGCTCGTCTTCCTGCGGCGCTCGTCGAGCGTGCGCGCGGGCTCGCCTTCGAAGTCGATGAGATACGCATCGCCTTGCGCCATCAGCACCTGACCCAGATGGAAGTCGCCGTGGATGCGGATGCACAGCGCGGCCGCATCGGGGCTCACGAGCTTCTTCACCGCATCGACGAGCAGGTCGCGGCGATCAAGCAGGCTCTGCGCGAGGAAGCGGTCATGCTCGTTGAACCCGCCGATCTTCTGCCCGAGGATATCGAGCGCGCTCGTGAGCAGTTGCAGCGTGCCGTCGAGCCAGCCCTGCACGTCGTCCGCAGTAGCGGGGCGCGGCGAGAACGCTTCATCGTCGCTCGGCGTGGCAAGCGCGACATGCAGTTCGCCGAGCCGCTTGCCGATGATGCCCGCGATGTTCCCGTAGCCCTCGAAACCGCCGATCTGCGCTTCGTGTTCGGGCTTGTGCTCTTCGGCTTCGGCGGTGACGGCGAGTTCATCGACCACGCGGCGCAGATAGTCGAGCGCGTAGTTCCATGCATCGCCCTGGTTATCGACGAAGCCTTGCAGAATCACGAGCGTATGCGGCACGCCTTGCGGGTCGACGCGCACGACTTCGCCATAGAGCGGCCCGGTGTTCGCATAGCCGAGCTTCGTGAGATAGCGGCTCATCTCCGCTTCCGGATGGATGCCGCCGACGACACGCCGCACCAGCTTCAGCACGATCTTGTCGCCGATCACGAGCGAGCTGTTGCTTTGCTCCGCCGCGATCCAGCGAATCTCGGGCGGGGAAGCCGGATGCAGGTCGAGCGTAGCGAAGCGTTCCGTCGGAATGAAGCGGATCTCGCTCTTCTGCACCGTCGGCACGACGGCGCGCTGCATCAGCTTCTGCAGGATGCCGTAGGTGAATTGCGGCACCGCGAAGGCATCCGTGAGGTGCCCGACGGTGCGACCGCGCCGCACGCGTGCCAGCGCGAGCTGCATATGAAGCGGCGATGTCGTCTCGGTGCCCCACGCGATGGAAAGCGGCAGCACGTAGCGTTCGGTGTGGTCGCCGACATCCGCTTCGATCTCCGTGAACGCGAAGCCCGCGCCTTCGATGGTCGTAAGCGCGGCGAGCCGCACGGCATGCAGCTTCTGATCCTTCGATGCGAACCAGCGGCGCTTGCTGAGATAACTGGGCAGCACTTCCGATTCGAGCAGACGCACGTTCTCGGGCGTCGGTCCCGTCTGACCTGCGCGAATCACCATTGTGACGAACTCCGGTAACTGCTCCGACGGCGCTTGCGACCACGCGGGCCGCATATTGCCGGGGCAAAGCTGGAACCACAAAAAGCCGTAAGGCGGGAAGGTCAGCAAATACGTAAGCTGACCGATGGCGGGAAACGGCGAATCAGCGGTCATTTCGAGCGGCACGGAACCCGCGAATTCTGAAAGATCGAGTTCCACCGCCTGCGGCGCACGAGAAAGATTCGCGACGCACAGAATGGGCGGCTCGCCTTCGAGCTCGCGCACATACGCGAGAATCTTGCGGTTGCTCGGCTTCAGGAAGCGGATGGTGCCGCGTCCGAACGCATGCTTCGAGCGGCGCACCGCGAGCATCTTGCGCGTCCAGTTCAGAAGCGAATGCGGATCGCGGCTTTGCGATTCGACATTGATCGCGTCGTAGCCGTAGAGCGAGCCCATCACCGGCGGGAGCACGAGCTGTTCGGGATCGGCGCGCGAGAAGCCGCCATTGCGGTCGGACGACCATTGCATCGGCGTTCGCACGCCATCGCGGTCGCCGAGGTGGATGTTGTCGCCCATGCCGAGTTCGTCGCCGTAATAGATGACGGGCGTGCCCGGCATCGACAACAGCAGCGAGTTGATCAGTTCGATCCGGCGGCGGTCACGCTCCATCAGCGGTGCAAGACGCCGGCGAATCCCCAGATTCAGGCGCGCGCGGCGATCGCTGGCATACGTGTTCCACAGGTAATCGCGCTCGGAGTCCGTGACCATTTCGAGCGTCAGTTCATCGTGATTGCGCAGGAAGATCGCCCATTGATTCGTCGGCGCGAGATCCGGCGTCTGCCGCATGATATCGGTGATCGGGAAGCGGTCTTCGCTCGCAATCGACATATAGATGCGCGGCATCAGCGGGAAGTGGAACGCCATGTGGCATTCGTCTTCGTCGCCGAAGTATTCCTTCACGTCTTCCGGCCACTGGTTCGCTTCCGCGAGCAGCATGCGGTTCGGGTATTCCTCGTCGATGGTCGCGCGAATCTGCTTGAGAATGGCGTGCGTCTCCGGCAGATTCTCGTTGTTCGTGCCTTCGCGTTCGACGAGATACGGCACCGCGTCCAGCCGCAGACCGTCGATACCCATGTCGAGCCAGAAGCGCATCACGCTCAGCACTTCCTTGATGACGGCCGGATTGTCGAAGTTCAGATCCGGCTGGTGCGAGTAGAAACGATGCCAGTAGTACTGCCCGGCAACCGGATCGTGCGTCCAGTTCGAAGGCTCCGAATCGATGAAGATGATGCGGGTCTCTTCGTACTTCTTGTCCGTATCGGACCACACGTAGTAGTTGCGATGATTCGATCCGGGCTTCGCGCGCCGCGCGCGCTGAAACCACGGATGCTGATCCGACGTGTGATTGATGACGAGTTCCGTGATGACGCGAATGTTGCGCGCATGCGCTTCCTGAATGAAGCGCCTGACATCGGAAAGCGTGCCGTAGTCGGGATGCACGTTGCGATAGTCGGCAATGTCGTAGCCGTCGTCGCGTCGTGGCGATGGATAGAACGGCAGCAGCCAGATGGCATCCACGCCGAGTTCCGCGATGTAATCGAGCTTGGCGAGCAAGCCCGGAAAGTCGCCGATGCCGTCGTTGTTCGCATCGAAAAACGACTTGATGTGAACCTGATAAATGATCGCGTCCTTGTACCAGAGCGGATCGTCGCTCAGTATCGACGTCTTCCTGTTGCGCTTCACCCTTGTATCCACGGTTTGCTCCAGTGCTCTTGTAAACGAGCTATTGCCCTGTTATCGGTTCGCTGTCGTTCGGTGCTCTGTCCCGCTACGCCGCAATTACCGTTCTCCTTCGGGCTGCGGCTTCGGCAATCCCCATGTCGGCGAAATGCGCCAGATCGCAAAGGGAAGGGAGTACGGGTTAAGCCGCACATGCTGACGCCGTCCGCGCCATTCGAAACGGTCGCCGGTCATCTGATCCTCGACGGCGATCGCATCGCCTTCGTTCACGCCCCAGCGTTGCAGCGTCTGCCACGGCAGTTCGATATCCGCGCCTTGCTCGTTGAACGGATCGAGATTGATCGCGACCAGCACGACGTTGTCGCGCGATGCGTTGGTCTTCTCGAAGAACAGAATGTGGTCGTTATGCGCGGGCAGGAAGTTCACGCCGAGGTGCGTCTGCAACGCGGGATTCGCGCGGCGGATGCGGTTGAGTGCGGTCACCTCCGCCACGATATTGCCGGGGCGGTTCCAGTCCTACGCTCTCAACTGATACTTCTCGGAATCCAGATACTCTTCGCTATTCGGAAGCGCGGCCGATTCGCATAGTTCGAAGCCGCTATACACGCCCCAAAGTCCGGAGAGCGTTGCGGCCAATGCAGCGCGTATCACGAAGCCCGGACGCCCGGAGCTTTGCAGGAAGCGCGGATTGATGTCCGGCGTATTGACGAAGAAGTTCGGCCGGAAATAATCCTTGGCGTCTGTCTGCGTGAGGTCGTGCATGTATTCGAGGAAGTCGCGCTTCGTTTCGCGCCACGTGAAATACGTGTACGACTGCGAGAAGCCGAGCTTCGCCAGGCGATTCATCACGCGCGGCCGGGTGAAGGCTTCCGCGAGGAAGATCACATCCGGATGACGCGCGCGCACGTCGCCGATCACCCATTCCCAGAAAGGGAACGGCTTCGTATGCGGATTGTCGATGCGGAAAATGCGCACGCCCGCCGCGATCCAGTGCAGGAACACGTCGCGCAGTCCGAGCCATAAGTCGGGCTTCGCGTCCTTCGCGTAGAAGTCGGGATTCACGATGTCCTGATACTTCTTCGGCGGATTCTCCGCATAGCGCAGCGTGCCGTCCGGACGCCATGCAAACCACGTCGGATGCTCCTTGAGCCACGGATGGTCGGGCGAGCATTGCACCGCGAAGTCGAGCGCAATCTCCAGCCCGTGTTCATGCGCGGCTTCGAGCATGCGCTTGAAGTCGTCCAGATTGCCGAGCTCCCGATGCACGGCGGTATGGCCGCCTTCCTTCCCGCCGATCGCATAAGGACTGCCGACATCGCCCGGTTCGGCCGTCAGCGAGTTGTTCTTGCCCTTGCGGTTCGCGATCCCTATGGGATGAATCGGCGGAAAGTACAGCACGTCGAAGCCCATTTCACGGATGCGCGGCATCTTGCCGATGACATCAATGAACGTGCCGTGACGGTTTTCGTCGTCGCTCATCGAGCGCGGGAAGATCTCGTACCAGCTTGCGAAGCGTGCCGCCGCGCGCTCCGAATCGATGCGATACACCACCGGATCGCGCGACAGGAAGGGCCGATGCCGCGCCGCCGCGATCGCTTTGGCCGTCGCTGGCGAGAGCACGAGTTCGAGCTTGCGCGCGTCGTCCGCTTTCGTGAATTCCTTCACGATAGTTTCGAGCGGCGCGCTGTCCGAGTCCTCGACGGTCTTCACTTCGGCGAGAATGAGCGCGAACAGATGCTTCGCTTCCGCGAGTTCCAGTTCGACGGTCTGCCCCGCCTTCAGCTTCTTCGACATGTGATCGACGAGCGACGCGTAATCGTCGCGCCACGCCATCACCACGAACTCATGGCGGCCCACGCGTTCGAGCGGAATGCGCGTCGTCCACAAGTCGTTACCGAGCGGAAGCACCGGCGACATCGGCGCTTCGTGCCATTCGGTTTCGTCGGCCGCGCGCCATTGCACGGAGGCGGCGATCTTGTCGTGCCCTTCCGCGAAGATCGCGGCCTGAATCTCGACCGCCTCGCCGACAATGCGCTTCGCCGGGAAGCGCCCGTTATCGACGGAAGGCGTCACGCTTTCGATCGACACGCGCGGCGCGGAAATCGCTTCCGCCACCGATTTCTTGTCCGCGGTTCTCGCGCCGCGCTTCACTTGCGGCTGCGCAAGCAGGACGAACGGCTCGGCTTCGGCGCGAAAGAGACGCACTTCGCCCGGCTTGAGCGATAGCGACGCGAGGCGCTGCGGCGTGGCGTTCACGTCGTCGATGGGCGCGAAGCGCGTGTAATTGCCGGGCACGCCTTCGAGCAGATGCACGGTATCGACACGCACCGGCGCGACCAGATCCGGATTCAATACGACGAGCACCGCCGACGCGCTATCGCGCAAATCGCCGCCGGCCGCGCGGATCAGCGCCGCGTAAGGCGTGCCCGCGCCCGTCAGCGCGCGCAACTCGCCGACGTCCGACAGCGTCGCGTTGTCGCGCTGCAAGGCGTTCGCGCGCTTCACTAGCGCACACAGGTCGATGCGCGCTTCGCTCTTCGCGCGCTGATATTCGGCCGCGACGCCGTACTGCTGCGACATAGGCAACGCCACCCCGTATTCGAAGCCCATCGGCACGAGCAGGCCCGTGCCGAGCGCCGCGGCCGTGAAAAGCGCGCGGCTGTACGCCCGTTCGATGAGCGCCGTGTCGCTCGTATCGCTCAGATCGGCGATCAGGCGTGCGCCGAACGGCTCCTCGGGGAACGAGACGGGCGGCGCAATGCGCGAGAGCGCAGCGTGTTCGTCGACGAGCCACGCGCTTTTGAAGTCCCACCAGCGCGTCGAGGCGAATACGGCGTCGAATTCGGCATCGGTGAGCCCGCGCAGGTCTTCGCGCGAAGCGCCGACCGTCCACGCGAGCCAGCGCGTCTCGGGATGCTTTTCGCGCACCGCCGCGCCCAGCCTGCGCCACACATGCGCAGGCACGGCATACGGCTTGTCGAAACGAAAGCCGCCGATACCGGCATCCGCGATCACGCTCAACTCACGCGCCCACCACTGCGTCAACTGATGCGCGGCTTCGCCATCCGTGAAATTCGCGAACGCGACATCGCGCTGACTCGGCGGACGGCGCGGGTCGAGCCGGGCGTCCGCGCTCTCGAACGGCTGGAACCAGTGCCTGTTGTCCTGATACAGCCCGCCTTCCGCGCTCACGCGGTCGATCACGATATCGACGAGCAGCGTGATTCCATGCTTCTGCGCGGCGTCCGCCAGTTGGCGCAGGCCATCCGCGGCGCTCGTGCTGGATTCGAAGACAGGGTGCAGGCGATGATGATCGGCAACGGCCTCGCGATGCCCGTTGCCGCCGGGCACGAACGGCGAGCCGATCAGGACATGATCGAAGCCGAGAGCCGCCGCGTGCTCGAACTGGGCAGGCCAGTTGGCGAGCGGGCCGACGAGAAGGGGATCGATGAAGTAGATACGGGGCGCGTAAGCATGGTGAGCTTGATGGTTTTCCATCGTTCGTCTTTTCCAGAGTCGTCCTGCGGTGGCGGGGATGCGGGCAACGAATCGCGATCACGCTCACGGGTCAAACTGGCTCGAAGCCGGTCCGCACGTTAGGGCGCATCGTGCGCACCGCGCTTTGCGAATCCCGGAAACGCTTGCGCCGGAAAGCGACGCAAGCTCCGGTCGCGGGTCGCGATGCACCGTGCATCGAGCGCTGCTGCCGCTTCGTCGCGCTTGGCCGGTGGGCGCCACGGTCCCAAATGGGATTCCTGCGGGCATTGCACGGCTTCCCGGAGCACGTTGCGTGCCGCGCCCGGGCGGAACCGGGCGGCTCATGTTTGCGTCGCTAATATGATGGGGCAAAGCGGACCGGAGCGCGCGCTATGTGCTCAGGCGGTCTTCGCGACAAGCGGTTTGCCGCTTTCGTGGCTGCGCTGGCCGAGCGTCTGGGGCGCGGCTTGGGCATCGGGGGAACGACGCAGGCGTACGGCGGCGCGGCTCGGGCGCATGCCGGTGAGATCGGTGTAGAGCGTGACCATCTTCGTCACGGCTTCGCCCCAGCCGAAATTGCACGACATCGCGTTGCGCTGCATGGCGCGCCAGACCGGCGGGCGCATGTACGCGTCGATTGCACGGCTTGCCGCGGCGATGACATCGTCGGCCGTTTCGCCGTCGAACAGAAAGCCGGTCGGCGCGTGCGATGTATCTTCGATGGCGTGGATGGCCATGGGCGCGTCGTGCGTGCCATCGCGGACGTAGACCGTGTCCGCGTGGCGCGCGGCGATTTCAGCGCCGTGAGCCGCATCGACGATGGTATCGGCGAGACCGCCCACGCGCGACGCCACCGGCAGCGTGCCGTAGCGCATTGCGTACATTTGCGTGAGGCCGCACGGCTCGAAACGGCTGCCGTGAAGCAGGATGTCCGCGCCCGCATGCAGCGCGTGCGCGCGGCGCTCGTCATAGCCGATATGCACGCCAACGCGATCCGGCCACTGCAGCGCAAGCTTCCGGAAGCCCTTCTCGATATACGCCTCGCCCTGACCGATTACCGCCAGTTGCAGACGCGGATGCTTTTCCAGCAAACGCGGCAGCGCCTGGATCACGACGTCCGCGAGCTTCTGACCGGTCATGCGGCTGCCGATCGCCATCAGCGGCGCGAACGCGTCCGCCGGCAGTCCGAACATGCGCTGGAGCCTGCGCTTGCAGGCGTGCTTGCCGCGCATGTCGTCGAAGGAATAGTTGCGCTCGATCAGCGGATCGAGCGCCGGATTCCACGCGTCCTCGTCGATGCCGTTCACCACGCCCGAGAGTTTGTCGGCGCAGCTTTGCAGCACGCCTTCCATCAGATGCCCGAAACGCGGCGTGAGAATTTCACGCGCATACGTTTCGCTGACCGTCGTCACGCGGTCGCTATGCACGATGCCTGCTTTCATCAGGCTCAACGCGCCGTAGAACTCGATGCTTTCCGGATCGCTGAGCGCATGCGCCAGCCATTTCTCCGGCACGCCGAGCGACGGGCCCAGAGAGAGCGCGTAGTTGCCCTGGAACGCCAGGTTGTGAATGGTGAAGACGCTCTTCGCCTGCACGTCCGCGTGCTTCATCAGAAGCGGAGTTAGGCCGCTGTGCCAGTCGTGTGCATGGACGATGTCGGGCTTCTTCACACCGCGCACGCCCTGCGCAATGCGCACGGCGGCCGCTGACAGCGTCGCGAACCGCACGGCGTTGTCGGGATAGTCGCGCCCCTGTGCGTCTTGATAGAGCCCGGTGCGCGCATACAGTGCATCGCAGCGCAGCAAAAGGACGGGCACGCCGGTATCCGGCATGCGCGCACGCAACAGCGCGGCGTCGCCCCCCGGCAGGCCGCGCAAGGTGCATAGCTTGCTGACGTCTTCGGCCATTGCGATCGCCTTCGGATAGGCGGGCAGAAGGATGGTCGCATCGACTCCGGCCGCGCGCAGAGCCGCGGCATAGGCGCTGACCATGTCTCCCAGGCCCCCGGTTTTAGCGAGCGGGACGGCCTCGGAGGCGACCAGCAGTACGTTCAAAGGCAAAATGGACTCCTGTGCGGGCAAACGCGGGACGATGACCATGCGCCTCGTACACATCGTTGACGTGCTTGTTTGTGTGACGAGGAAACCGCCGGGGCCGCGCGATCCTGGTGCTGATCGGGTGTTGGGTGAATGTGCGGTTGCAGTACAGCAATGGTCGTGCCATCCGCGCTCCGTCTGTGTGCGCTAGCGCACGAGCATTTCGGACCTATGTTCGACGAAGGTCGGATTGCACGCATGCGAACACGGGCCAGAAACGCACGCGCGTCTCCCGTGTAAAACTGACAGCGGCGCGCGCCGCCTTTTTACACGCGGTGTCGGCGACGGTGCTTTATCAGCTCATGGACGGCGATGACAGGCGCGTTGCGCGCCCTGTCGAAGGATGCGGACGCGGCTTCAGCCGCCGACCATGCTCGCCGCGATGTTGACCGAGAGACCGAGGACCGCCAGATTGAAGAAGAACGAGAGTACCGATTGCGCGAGCGCCGTGCGGCGCGCGGTTGTCGAACAGAGCACGACATCCGAAGTCTGGGATGCGACTGCAATCGTGAAGGAGAAGTAAAGGAAATCCCAATAGTCGGGTTTGAGATGGCGATCCGGAAACTTGAGCGCCGTGTCGCCGACGGGCGAACGATAGTAATGGCGCGCGTAGTGCAGCGTGAACATCGTGGGGATAAGGAACCATGCGCCGAGCATCGTCGCGCCAGTCAGCAGGTAATTGAAGACGCCTCTTGAGCCGAGACTCTTTGCCGCTGTGAGCTCGACGACGATGGCGACGAGGCTCGCAATCGCCGCGAGGCTGACGATCACCAGCACGGCCGCGGCGTTTTCGTCCTCGCGTTCGGCGAGCGCCTGCACGTTGACCTGACGCGTGGTCGCCATCTGCACCCAGATCAGCGCGAGATACAACCAGACGGCCGAGTCCCAGCCAACGAGCGCGCGCACCGCGGGTCTCACGTGCGCCGGAACCAAAGCGGTGACAGCGAAACCAACGAGAAGGCCAATCAGGGCGCGCGGACGGGCGCGCAGAACGGGCGGGAGAAAGTTCATCGTTGGCGCGCGGCTCGAGTTCGCTAGACGCCAGCGATTATCACTGAAGCGCCTTACATCGAGATGAGGACGAGGAATGGCTGAATGTAAGCGCGTTTCTTTCGCGATGCGTCGCGGACTGGTGGCCGGCGCGTGGGCGTCGGCTGCGGTAGCGTTCGCGCCGTCGCGGGCTTCCGGCGCTGCTTCGGGCTTCGATACTTTTCTTGCGGTGTCGAAGACGCTCACCGGCCGCGCGGCCTTCGACCCGCTGCTGGCCCAACGCGTGCATGCCGCGCTCGTTCATGCGGACGCCGCCTTTCCCGCCAGGCTGACGCGCCTCGACCGCTGGTTGTCGACGCACGGCGGCACGCCGAGCGATGTCGTCACCGCTGCGCTGCAGACGACGCAGCCGGACCTCGCGAAGACGGTCGGCAGCGTGGTGCGCGCGTGGTATCTGGGCGTGGCCGGCGAAGGGCCGCAAGCCGAAGTGATTGCGTTCGAACGCGCACTGATGTTCGACCCCGTCCGAGACATGCTCACCGTTCCCTCGTACTGCCGCGGCGAACCGGCTGACTGGGCGAAGAAGCCGTGACACCCTCACAGCACGCACGATAAATCGACAACGGGAAAGGCAAGCGCATGGCGGGTTCGACAGCGGCGGATGTGGTCATCGTCGGGTCGGGGGTGGCGGGCAGTCTCGTCGCGTACCGGCTGGCGAAGGCGGGCGCGTCGGTCATCCTGCTCGAAGCGGGGCCGCGTCTCGCGCGCTGGCAGATCGTCGAGAACTTCCGCCGCGCGCCTGAAAAACGCGATCTCACCGCGCCGTATCCGGTCGCGCGACACGCGCCTCATCCGCAGCCGGCGAATCCGGGCAGCTATCTCGTCAATCGCGGCGCGCAGACGTACGAGCCGCAATTTCTGCGGCTCGTCGGCGGAACGACGTGGCATTGGGCGGGCGCGGCGTGGCGTCTGTTGCCCGCCGACCTTCGCTTGCGCACGCTGCACGGTGTCGGGCGCGACTGGCCGTTTGCGTACGAGACGCTCCAGCCGTGGTACGCGCAAGCCGAGATCGAGCTGGGCGTGGCGGGGCCGGAGACCGATCTGGGATCGCCGCGTTCCACGCCGTATCCGATGCCGCCGCTGCCGCTCTCGTATATGGACCAGCGTTTCGCGCAGGTGCTCGCCGCGCAGTCGCTTCATGCAGTGCCCGAGCCGATGGCGCGCAACAGCCGCGCATACGACGCCCGGCCGCCGTGCTGCGGCGCGAACAGTTGCATGCCGATTTGTCCCATCGGCGCGCTGTACTGCGGCGCGACGCACGCCGATAAGGCGGAACGCGCGGGCGCGACGCTGATCGCGCAGGCGGTGGCGTACCGTATCGAGTCGAACGATAAGGGCGAGATCGCCGCGATTCACTACAAAGACCCGAATGGCGTGAGCACGCGCGTGACGGGCAGGCGCTTCGTGATTGCCGCGAACGGTATCGAGACGCCGAAGCTGCTGTTGATGTCCGCGTCGGCGCGCTTTCCGAAGGGCATCGCAAACGGTTCGGATCAGGTCGGGCGCAACCTGATGGATCATCCCGGCGCGGGCGCGAGCTTTCTCGCGAACGAGGCGCTGTGGCCGGGGCGCGGGCCGGTGGAGATGAGTTCGATCGTGGACTTTCGCGACGGCTCGTTTCGCGCGCAGCAGGCGGCGAAAAAGCTGCATCTGTCGAACGCCGCGCCGACGCTTGTTGTCACCTCCAAGCTGATCGAGCAAGGGCTCACGGGCGGCGAGCTGGACCGGCAGATCCGCGAGCGATCCGCCCGGCGGCTCACGCTCGGGAGCTTTCACGAGCAGTTGCCGTCGCCCGACAACCGGGTGACGCTGTCGGCGCAGAAGGACGCGCTCGGGCTGCCGCGACCCGAGATCACCTACGCGATCGACGACTACGTGCGCCGCAGCGCCGCCGACACGCGCGCGCTCTTCGCGCGCATCGCCGGGTGGTTCGGCGGCGAGCAGATCGAAGTGGACGAGGGCCTCGCGCCGAGCAGCCACATCATGGGCACGGCGATCATGGGCCGCGATCCGAACGATTCCGTCGTCGATGCGGATTGCCGCGCGCACGGGCATCCGAACCTCTTCATCGCGGGAAGCGCGGTGATGCCCGCGGGCGGCTCGGTCAACTGCACGCTGACGATTGCGGCGCTGTCGCTGCGGCTCGCAAGCACCATCGAAGCGTCGCTGCGATGAAGCTGGGGCGCGCGGTCCTCATGCTCGCGATGCTGGCGTCCGGTCATCTGGCCGCGCAATCCGGGCAGGGCGCGGCGACCGCGCCGGCGCAAACCGCGAGCGTCGCGCGTGGCGAGTATCTCGTTCGCGCGGGCGGCTGCATGGCGTGTCATACCGCGAATCCCTCGCGCCCGTTCGCGGGCGGCCGTGCCATGCCGACGCGCTTCGGCACGTTCTATACGCCCAACATCACGAGCGATCGCGCGACGGGCATCGGCGCGTGGACGGACGCGCAGTTCGTGCGCGCGATGCGCGAAGGCATCGGCAGGAACGGCGAGCGGCTGTATCCCGCGTTCCCGTACACCGCGTACACGCGCCTCACCGACGCCGATGTGCTCTCCATGCGTGCCTATCTGGCCACCTTGCCGCCCGTGCGCAACACGCCGTCGCGCCATGCGCTGCGGTTTCCGTTCGATCAGCGCTGGCTGATGGCCGCATGGAACTGGTTCAACTTTTCGCAAGGGCGCTTCGTGCCGGATTCATCGAAGGGTGCGGAGTGGAATCGCGGCGCTTATCTTGTCGAGGCGCTCGGGCATTGCGGACAGTGCCACACGCCGCGCAAGGTGCTCGGCGGATTGAAGGAGAACGAGCGGCTCGGCGGCGCGACGGTGGCGGGATGGCGCGCGGGCAATCTGACGCCGGAGCGCGTCGCGGGCATCGGCGCGTGGCGCGACGACGAACTGCTGCGCTATCTCGCGACCGGCGCCGCACCGGGCCGCGCGTATGCCATCGGGCCGATGGCGGAAGTGGTCGCAATGAGCACGCACTTCCTGAGCGATGACGATCTTCGGGCGATGGTCCGTTATCTGCGGTCGGCGCCGGTGGTCGGCGGTGACAGCGGAGCGCGCCCGCGATGGGCGTTCGGCGCACCCGGCCGCGTGGACGTGACGGCTCTGGACAGAACGGCGAAGCGCGACTCCGGCGGGCGCCTTTACGCCGCCGCGTGCGCAAGCTGCCATGGCGTCACTGGTGAGGGCGGCGGCCGTTTTCCATCGCTCGTGCATGATCCTGTCACTGGCGGGCTCGGCACGATGAACGTCAACAATCTCGTCCTTGTCATCCTCTACGGCGTCAGACGCGATACCCGCGCCACGCCGGTGCTGATGCCCGCGTTCGCCGGGGAGCTATCGGACGAGAACATCGCGACGCTCAGCAACTACCTGACGCAACAGTTCGGCGATCCACGCGCGACCACGCGCGCGGAAGACGTCGCGCGGCTGCGCGCGATCGCGCAATAATGGCGTTTTGCGTGCGCGCGTTCGTGATCGAGCCGCTTCCGAAACCTGCGGCGGGGATGTGAACGAAATCCGCAACAAAAGCGACCCAACACGCACACGGGCCGTTTTCCCGGCGCTAAGATCGACGCATGAATGATCCTACCTATCCTGTCGTATGCAGGCATCCGGCCAACGAGGTCGGCCGCGATTTCGTGGTCGGCGATCTGCACGGCTGCGTCGATGCGCTGCGCTATCTGTTGCGCGAGATCCACTTCGACGGTTCGCATGACCGTCTGTTCTCGGTCGGCGACCTGATCGACCGCGGCACGGATTCGCTCGCCGCCATCGACCTCATCGACAAGCCGTGGTTCTATCCCGTTCTGGGCAACCACGAGGATTCGCTGATCGCGGTGGCGACCGGCGAGATGCGTCGCCAGTCCTGGTATGCGATTGGCGGCGCGTGGGCCGAAACGCTCGCCGACGACCATCTCGCCGCGCTCGCCACGCGGCTCGCGACGCTGCCGCTCGTGCGCATCGTCGGGGAGGGCGGGCGGCGCTTCAACGTCCTGCACGCCGAATTCTTCGGCAGCGACGCCGATCTCGATGCGGCCGAGTTTTCCGACCAGACGCGCACGCAGATGCTGTGGGGCCGCGGCCTCGCGCTCGGCAACGCGGACCCGGCGCGGCAGCGCGGCCTCTCGCCGACCTATTGCGGGCACACGCCGATGCGCGCGGTGCGCCAGATCGGCTCGCAGATTTTCATCGATACGGGCGCGTTCGCGGCAGAAGGACGGCTCACGATCGTTCAAGCCGGCACCGAGGAACGCTGGTCGGTCAAGGAACGCTGGGCCGCGTCGGAAGGCGCGCGTGAACTGGCGTTGCCCTAGACGCGCGGCTGGCTCGCTTCCTTGCATGGTCGAAAGCCGTAAAAGGCACGATCGTTGCTGTCACCCTTGCCATGACTCAAAGAACATAGTCGAGGCATGCAGTGGCGACAATCGAACAGACTGCTGGACAGGCCGTCAGGCGCAAGAGCGGCAACGGGGCGATTGCGAGCGTGGCGCAGAACGTCACTGCGCAACCTTTGCAGGAGGAGCTTCCGCCGGGTCTGCGCTATGTGGACGACTCGCGCCGGGGCTACACGCGCGAATGGATCGACGGCGCGTTTGTCTACTTCAACACGCAAGGCAAGCGCATCGAGGACGAGGCCGAAATTCGCCGCATCAATGCGCTCGCGATTCCGCCCGCCTATGTCGACGTCTGGATTTGCCCCGATTCGCACGGCCACCTTCAGGCGACCGGACGCGATGCGCGCGGGCGCAAGCAATATCGCTATCACCCGCAATGGCGCGAAACGCGCGACGCCAACAAGTACGAGCGGATGCTGGCGTTCGGCGCGGTGCTGCCGAAGCTGCGCGCGCGCGTCACGCGTGATCTGTCGCTCGACGGCATGCAGCGCAACAAGGTGCTCGCCACCGTCGTGCGGCTCCTCGATACGACGCTGATTCGCGTCGGCAGCGAGGAGTACGCGCGCGAGAATCGCTCATACGGACTGACGACGCTGCGCAAGCGGCATCTGAAAGCGTCGTCGGGGACGTTGCGGTTCAGGTTTCGCGGCAAGAGCGGAATCGAGCACGATGTCTCCGTCAGCGATGCGCGCATCGCCCGCATCGTCAAGCGCTGCATGGACTTGCCGGGCCAGGACTTGTTCCAGTATCTCGACGACGACGGCACGCGCCATTCGGTGGATTCATCCGATATCAACGACTATCTGCGCGAAGTTACCGGCGCGGATTTCACGGCGAAGGATTATCGGACGTGGGCCGGCAGCGTCTTTGCGCTCGCAGCGCTTCGAAAACTTCAGTGGGAGACGGTGACGGAGGCGCGCAAACATATCGTCGGGACGATCAAGGAAGTGTCGCAACTGCTGCGCAATACGCCGGCCGTGTGCCGCAAGTGCTACGTGCATCCGGCGGTGATCGAGGCGTTCGAGGCGGGCGAGCTGGCCGAGGCGCTGCCGGCATCGCGCCGTCATGGGCTCAAGACCGATGAGGCCGCGCTCGTCATCTTTCTGGAAAAGGAAGCGAAGCGCCGGGCGCGCGAGGCGGCGCGTGCGAACCGCAAGGGGGCATCGGCGAGCGATGCGCGGCTCACCGGACTGCTCGCGGACTCCAGCCGCAAGGCGCGCGCGGGCGCGTTGAAGTCGAGCGGCAAAGGCGCGGCGGCGCAGGCGCTCGAAACTGTCGCGCGCAAGACGGCGCCCAAGGCCGCGCGTCCGGCGGCGAAGAAACTTTCGCGCACGCGCAGTTCGACGGCGGTAGCCATCGGTTAGCGCGGCTAGCGCGGTTAGCCGACCTGATTCAGCTCGAACACGTAATCGATTGCCTCGCCGTTCCAGTTGTATTCCAGATAGGCGGCATGATGGCAGTCGCGCAGCATGGTCGTGCGCAGGGCGGCGAGGCATTCGCCCTGCGGATCGCGCACCGACGGATACGCGATGCCCGGCGCGCCCGCTGCCCGCACCGCGCGGCCCAGCGCCTTTCCGGGTGCGTAGTCGTCCGGGGCGAGGATGCGCGGATCGAGCCCGGCCCGCGCAATGCGATCCCCACGCAAATCCACCACATCACCGCGCGCGATCACCCGGTAGAGACGCATCTGCTGACGCAGCGGCGCTTCCTTCGTCGCCGCCAGAAAGAGACCGGAGTGATAGCGCGTTTCCGCTATCGCCGTTCTCCGCTCCCGGGCGCAATAGAAGACGCCGTAGCTGCCGTCCGAAAAGCGGCTGCCGTTAGGATTCAGATGCGTGAAGGCCGCCATGATCGGTCCGCAGCCCGGTCCGAAACAGCGCTCGTCCGGCGGCACGAGATCGAGCTCGCCGAGTTCGGTGCGCAGACGGTCGTTGGTCATCGCTTCGAGCGCGTAGAGTGCGTCGAAGTCGTTCGGCGACGCAACGCGGTCGAATAGATTGACCGCCGGAAAGCGCGTGGGTATCACGCGATAGGCAGGCGACCAGTGCAGTTCGCCGTGCGGCCAGCGTTCCCGCCAATTCGATACTGTCTCGTTTTTGGTCACGCCCAGCCGCCTCGCATGGCATCGAGGTATTGCCGCACGGCCACCAGATCGCTGATATTCCCCGCCAGCAGGCGGCCCAGCGCTGGCCGGCCGCCGAAGGGCGGCGCGGCGTTCGGGCGTCTGATCCATGTATCGGCGGCTTTCGGCTCGGGCAACAGAATCTGCAGCGCCTTATAGATGCCGAGAATCAGCGACAGGCGTTCGAGCGTATCGCGCCCGAGCCGCGCGGACTCCGGCGCCGATTTCCACTTGAAGAAGGTCGAGCGCCCGGGAGAGCCGAGGAGGATGATCTGCTCGTCGGCGGAAAGCGCCCAGTCGCGCGCGATATTGAAGAAGGCGCGCAGGCCGGCCGCGGACAGGTCGCCGAGACCCGGCGAAGGACGGGGTGCCGGATGACCGGTCGTCACGGAGGCGGCATGTGCGGCGTGAGGCATGTCGTTAAGTCTCCAAAGGAATCTATAACGCATGTTAGTCCATATATGGATTTATACAAGCTATACTTAGCTTTCACGCGCGCTGTGCGTTATTCATCGTCGTCGCGCGGGCCGTAGCGGCGTCCGGGCACGTGCGACTGCAAGGCATCGGCGATCTCGGAAGGCGTGCAGTCCGCAGGAACCACGCACCGCTGCACGTTGGGATCGCTCTTCAGCGTCCATTCGATCGTGCGATACGGCCGGCCCCACGGCGGCTGAATCGGCGCGGACAGGCGGCAGCGGCCGAGCTTCAGCGCGGTATGGCGTCGCATTGCGCGGGCGAGATTGGCGAACACTGGGCGCACGGCGGTATCGGCGGACATGGCACATTCCTCACGTTGACGGCTCGGCTGACGGGGGACCGGGCCTGATTGCGCGTCGAGTCTGATCGCGGAGAATTAAGCCCGGCTTAATCGCGCGGGGCGTACGGCGGATGCGCGGCAAAACGACGCGTTGTCCCCGTCAATACCGCTTCGGCATTTTTGCCACGAGCCGCGCCGGATGTTTGCCGGCGAGCCGCATTACTGTATATTCGTACAGCTTGTCCGCAAGAAGGAGCTGCCGATGATTTCCCGCAACGATGCGCTCGAAGCCGCTGCCCTCGAACGTTTCATGCGCGCGACCCGCGCCGTGAACGCAGCGTTCGACGCCACGCGCGGTGAGCCGGATTTCGTGGACGGCGCGCAATCGGTCGCGCGGTCGCTCCAGCGCCTCGACGCCGCGCTCTGCGAACTCGAAACGTCCGAGCGCTCACTCGACGCAATCCTCTCGCGCAGCACGCGCCGGGGTCACTAGGTCAATCAGTCACCAGGTCAGCAGGTCACCAACCGATGGAGCGAAACGACTTGAAGCTCGCATTCCTGACGATGGCTTTCGTACTGGGATCGTCGCCCGTGCTGGCGGCGCAGCGGTACACGGAAGTCTGGAATCCGCCCGAAACGCAGTCTCAACTGGCGAAGGGCAAGACGAAGGGGCACGCCACGTCCCACACCGGCGCGACGAAGAAGAAGCGCAAGAACGCGGCGGCCGTTAAGCAGATCGCCGACAAGGCCGCCATTGCCCCGCCCGTCGTGGCGCCGCCTCCCAGGGCGGTGTCGCCGAAGGCGAGCGAGCCCGTCATTCCGCGGAAGATCGGGCCGAACGGGCAGGTCATGCGCGTCTGAGACGAACGAAACGCGGCGCAAACGCGGCGCAAAACGGAAAGGGGCGCTCCATCGAGCGCCCCTTTCCGTTCTGGCAGGAAGCGGACGCCTAGCCGCCGCGCCCGCGTAATGTCATATCCGGCCCATCAGCAACAGAACGATGACCACAATCAGCACGACGCCGAGAATCCCGCTCGGCCCGTAACCCCAGCTCCGGCTATGCGGCCAGGACGGAATGGCGCCGATCAACAGCAGGATCAGGATGATCAGCAGGATGGTTCCGATCGTCATTTGACTTCTCCTTATAAAAGATCGCGCGACCGTCCGGCACGACGTGGCCTCCCCAATCAGCCACACGTCGAGCTTCAGCGGCGAGGGCCGCTGGCCGTCCAGCGTTGCGATCGACACGGAGCCTTGAGCAAGGCCCGTGCCAACCGTGCAAAAGCCCCGCGACAAGGTGTAGCGCTGTCAAGCGGACGCCGGGCGATGCATCGGCGATTGTCAAAATGAACGAGCGGAGTTCGGGCGCGTAAATCTTGCAATGCAGTGCGCGCGCCCGACGCCGTCAGAAGACGCCGCGAAAGACCCAGAACAGGAACCCGGAGAGGGCAATCGACACCGGCAGCGTCAGCACCCACGCGAGCGCAAGGCTGCGCACAGTGCGCCACTGTAGCCCGGAACCGTTGGCGGCCATCGTGCCCGCTACGCCGGAAGACAACACGTGCATCGTGCTGACCGGCAGACCGTACGCATCGGCCGCGCCGATTGTCAGCATCGCGACGAATTCCGCCGACGCACCCTGTCCGTACGTCAGATGCGTCTTGCCGATGCGCTCGCCGACGGTCACGACGATGCGCTTCCAGCCGACCATCGTCCCGAGGCCGAGCGCGACGGCGACCGCGACCTTCACCCACGTCGGAATGAACTTCGTCGCGTGATCGAGTTGATGCTTGTAGTTGTCGAGCACCGCGGCGTCCCCAGGCGTGAACGCGGGCGCCTTCTGCTTCTCCATCACGCGCAACGCTTCCGAGGCGATGTACATCTCGTTGCGCACGTTGCGGACATTGCCCTGCGGCACGCTGGCGATGGTTTGGCTCGGGCGTACCTGTGAGTCGATCGAGCTCATCAGCGCCTTGAGCGACGCGACCGTGTCCGGCGCGAGCGTCTTCGTCTGCACGTATCTTTCGACCTGAGCGCGCGCATCCGACGCCGGCGACGCGCCGCCGCTATAGCGATTCAGCGCCTCCGTCGCGCTGTGACTGACCGCTAAGAAAGTCTGCGTCTCGGCCGGAGTGACGGCCTTGTTGAGCGCGTAGGCGGTAGGCACGGTGCCGATCAGAATCAGCATGATGAGGCCCATGCCTTTCTGGCCGTCGTTCGAGCCGTGCGCGAAAGACACGCCGGTGCAGGTCAGAATCAGCAGGCAGCGAATCCAGAACGGCGGCGGCGTGCTCTTTTTCGGCTCCTTGTAAAGCGCCGGCACACGCACGACCAGTTTCAGCACGTAGAGCAGAAGTCCCGCGAGCACGAAGCCGACGAGCGGCGAGAACAGCAGCGACTTGCCGACCGAAACAGCCTGGCTCCAGTCGACGCCCGACGTGCCGTTGGTCCCGTGCAGCATCTGATTCATCAGGCCGACGCCGATCACCGAGCCGATCAGCGTATGCGAACTGGACGAAGGCAAGCCGAGCGCCCATGTGCCAAGGTTCCAGATGATCGCCGCGATCAGCAGCGCGAACACCATCGCGAAGCCCTGCGAGCTGCCGACGCCGATGATCAGTTCCACCGGCAGCAGTTGCAGGATGCCGAACGCCACCGCGCCGCTCGAAATCAGCACGCCGATAAAGTTCCACGTGCCGGACCAGACAACCGCCAGGTTGGGCGTCAGCGAGTGCGTGTAGATGACGGTGGCCACTGCGTTGGCCGTATCGTGGAAGCCGTTCACGAACTCGAATCCGAGTGCAATCAGCAGCGCCACGCCGAGCAGAACGTACGGAAACACCGACGATTCGCGTACCGGAGCGAGATCTTCGAGTAGATGCATCACGCAGTAAATTGCGCCCGCTCCAATGGCGAGCAGGAACACCAGAAAAGCGAACCGCTGCCCGGGCGTGCGGCCTTGCGATTGGGGAAAAACAATCTGATTCATGGCGCGTCCTCGAGACGATGAGCTTCGGGCAGGCGTGAGCGAATTGCCGGCGGGTGCTGAAAAGGCCATGTTTCACGGGGCATGTGACGGTTTCATGAACTGGTACATAGTTCGTGTTTCATATGACGTGAACGAGCGCGCTCGGTGCGCTATCTGCGTTCAAAAGCGTCGATATAATGCGCCAGCATGTTTCGCACAGCGTTCGAAGGCGACTGATGACCAAAACGACAGCACGCGAACCACTCGAAGTCGGCGGCTCGGTGTGGCTCAAAAGCGGCGAAGAGACGCTCGGCGGTGCCGCTCGTATCGCGTTGCTCGCGGCCATTCGCGATACCGGCTCGATCACGGCGGCGGCAAAGGCCGTCGGCATGAGCTACAAGGCGGCGTGGGACGCCGTCGATACGATGAACAATCTCGCGGGCGAGCCACTCGTCACGACCGCGGCAGGCGGCCGGGGCGGCGGCGGCACGAAGCTGACGGCATCGGCGCTGACGCTTATCGACACGTATCGCGCTGTTGAGCGCGAGCATCGCAAGTTTCTTGAACGCGTGGGCGAGGCCATCGACGGCTTCGAGCAAGATTGGCGGCTAATAGGGAGATTGCGAATGAGAACGAGCGCGCGCAACCAGCTTGGCGGGAAAGTTACGAAGATCACGCGCGGCGCGGTCAACGACGAAATTGAACTCGGCTTACCGGGCGGTCAGACGATTGTCGCCGTGGTCACGCACGAGAGCACTGAGGCGCTGGGCCTGCAGGAAGGCAGCGACGCCTTCGCGCTCATCAAGGCGTCATGGGTCATGCTGATGGAAGATGCACCGGCGAAGCTGTCGGCGCGCAATCAGTTGCGTGGGACGGTTGCCAGCGTGACGCGTGGCGCGGTGAATGCGGAGGTGACGCTGTCGCTCGACGATTCGACGACCGTCACCGCTGTCATCACGAACCAGAGCGCCGACACGCTCGGGCTCGCGCCGGGGCAGAAGGCGGTCGCGGTAATCAAGGCGTCGAGCGTGATTATCGGAGTGAACGACTAAGACGCGCCCGCGATGGTCGCGTCAGGCGGTTGGCGTGGGGCCAGTCGCTCGAAGATCCGTGCGCCGCTGCGGGAGTCGGTCGATTTTCGCCTTCCACCGCGCGCGGACATACGGGCGCTCGTGGCCGGAAAGCCCCAGCGCGATTTCGGTGATCCAGTGCTGCGTCGGCACCGGCACGCCGTGCAACGCCACGACGACGGCGCCGAGGCTGGCCGCCACCGGCGTCGGCGAGAGCTTGCCGTGCTCCGCTTTCCACGCGATCCGCACGAACGCCAGCGCGACCGCCGCGCCGACAGCCCAACCGGCCACGACTTCCGACACTGAATGCGCGTTGACCACGACACGCGAGCCGCCGACGAGCGCACCGAGCAGCAAACCCATTGCGACGCCGCACGCGCGTAAGCTACCGCGCGCAGGCAGCAGCGCGACAAAGAGCGCGACCGGCATGACCGCCGTCGCCATGTACGCGTGCCCGCTCACCCCGGTGAAGTCGAGCGGCCGCATACCGATTCCCCATCCGATGAACGCGATCTTGCTTGATGCGACGATTGCGCTTCCCGAGCCGAGTAGAGCAAGCCATTCGACTGTGTATTTCCAGCGGTAGCCGAGCGCGAGCCACGCGGCGGCTGCAAAACCGACTGGCAACATGACGCCGACGCTGCCAAACGCGGTAATGGTCATCCAGACGGACGCGGATATTTCGACGTTCATCATGTTCTTGGTATAGGGGTTGCTGCAGTGCGGTAGCGGCTGCAGCAATTTCGACGGTTCAGGCAGCAGTATATCGTGTCGGAAGATACTGAAAGTTGGGGCGGGTTTTTACCGCTAATGGCTGCCAACGCTGTCTAACGGGCGTCGATGTACGCGAATCGTATGCATCTTCGTCGAAAAAGCGTGGTGTTGAATCGGGCCGGCCGGCCAGTTTAGTGTTATTGTGCAATGCACAAACCGACGCGCAAAATGTCGCGGGTCGCCAGTTGCATATCCATGAGAGCCCAGCAGAATGTCTAAGAGCCTTACCAAAGTCTGGTTGCGCGGCTTGAGACGCCTGGTCGCTGGTCAAGTCGAACCGATTCGTCCTCCGAAGCCGCGTCCGGCGACCAAGCCCACGCGCGCCAAGACCGTCAAGTCCAAGCTCAAGTCCGGCGCGGCAACCAAAGTCGCCGCGTCTGCGCAGGCGGCCGCGCACCCGCAGACGCGGGAATCGCGCGTGCGGCCCCGCGCGTCGGCGTGGGCGCGCGGCAAATGGGACCGCTCGTACCATTCCGCTCCGCCGACAGCCGGCCGTTTCGTCAACCATCTTGCCTACGGGCTCTATGTGCCGCCCGGAACGGGACTCGAGCCCATGCCGCTGGTCGTGATGCTCCACGGCTGCCAGCAGAACGCCGACGAATTCGCGCAGGGCACGCGAATGAACCTTCTCGCCGACAAGTACGGCTTCGCGGTGTTGTATCCGGAACAGTCGAAACACGACCATCCTCATCGCTGCTGGCGCTGGTACGACGCCTCCAGCAGCGGCGGCAGCGGCGAGGCGGCATCCATCGTCTCGCTTATCCGGGCGGTCATCGCGGATCACGATTTCGACGCCGAGCGAGTGTATCTCGCCGGCATGTCGGCGGGCGCGGGGCTCGCGTCGCTGCTGGCGGTCCGTTACCCCGAAGTGTTTGCGGCGGTCGGTCTGCATTCTGGCGTGGTTTTCGGCGCGGCGCATTCTGCCGTCGACGCAATGGACATCATGCGCCGCGGCAGCCGCGCCGATCCCGTGGCGCTAATCGACACGGAGGTCGATGTCCGCAGCTATCCGGGTATGCCGGCGGTGATCGTTCACGGCGAACTGGATTCGGTCGTGGCGTCCGCCAACGCGGAACAGCTCACGCGGCAATTCCTGCGGTTGAATGGCTTTATTGATGCCGCCGGCAATCGCCGGGCGGGCGACGTGCGCGAAGAAACGCATTCGGACGGCGTCGTGCGCGACTACGTGAAGAACGGCCGGCGCGTGGTCAAGACGTCGATCGTGCGCGGCCTGGGCCATTCATGGGCGGGCGGCGACGACACCGTGGCGTTCCATTCGTCCAAGGGCCCGGACTCGACAGCCGTGCTGTGGGAATTCTTCAAGCACCAGCGCCGCGCGAGCGACGCCGTGCGTGACGCATTTGTGGCCTGACGGCGGTTCATTGTTTCGAGTGTTGCAAAAATGTCTTTAGTATCAGCGTTCTAAGGTAAGGACTGGCGTTGGATCAGGGAATACCCTATAATCGTTTTCATAGGTAGTTTCCCCAGTATTCTAGCGAGGCCAATCATGTTCCTGCTTTCCCGCATTTTCCTTTTCCTGACGAAGTCGGCTGATGAGCGTGATCGCGCGCGTGACGACGCTTACCTCGCCGAAGCCACCGATATCTACGATCTCGAATATCGCATGAAGAAGCTGGACCAGCGCGGCGCGGCACGTCAAACGTCGTGGATGACGCACTAAGCTAAACGCTTCGCCGCTTGGTTTCCAGCGGATGTAGAAAAGCCGGCCCATGTGGCCGGCTTTTGTTTGTGCGCGCGGAGCCCGGAGCCCGGAGTCGGGAACCGGGGCGGGCAAGCGGTGCCCGACTGTTATAAGCCCGGCGCCCCTGACGTATTCGGAAGGTCCGGCGCATCCGGCGTCTGCACGCCGAAGCAGCCGCGATACGTCGCATAGAACGAGCAATACAGCGCCGTCGTGACGAGTATCGACGCGGGCATCAGTACGGCGAACGCCATTTCCTGGCCAACGCCGAGCGCCTGCATCAGCGCGCTTAGGCCGAACGATACGGCCAGCGCGACCGCGATCCACAGCACGCCATACAGAACGAACGCCCCGCGATTGCGCCAGCAGGATACGAGGCTGAAAAACAGCGCCTTCGCCGTCGGGACTTCGTGCCAGGCCACCAGAATCGGCGCAAACCAGAACAGCATCGCGACCGGCAGATAGCACGCCATCGCCAGAAGCACCGCAAGCGGATTGAAGCTCGCGGCGACGATTTCGGGATCGCCCGACGGCGCGTTGCCCATCATGAGGTTCAGCAGCGCGCCGCCATCCACGAGCGCGGAGATTCCGAAGATAGCGCCCACCGCGACGATATACAACGCGCCAAGCACGAGCAGCCGGCGTGCGACGATCCCGCCGTACGAGCGGAACCCGTCCACGAGTATCGTCGGCCAGACGGGCGTGCCAGCGATCGTATTGCGGCACGCCGCCATGAAGCCGACCGCGACGCCCGGAATGAACAGAAGCGGCAGCAACGGGCCGACGAGCGGCACGCGCGAGACGAGCGTCATCACGAACAAATAGGCGAAGAACACCGTGAGGAAGGCGAACGGATTGCGGCGGAACAGCCAGATGCCCTGGCGGAACCACACGTAGCCGGTTTTGGCGGGAACTTCGATCAGTCGCATGTGTGAGTCGCTGGATTACCGTTGGGCGGAAGAGGTGGACGCGGCTTTGATACGCTCGCGCAGGATGCATTCGAAATGGCCGGGATCGTGCGCCTTCAACATTTGCGCCTCGCGCGGACGATGGAAGTCATACAGCCGCGAGACCCAGAAGCGCATCGCGCCGGCGCGCAGCATGTCGTCCCAGTGACGCTCCTCGGCCGGCGTGAACGGACGCACGGTCTGATAGGCGCGCAAGAGGGCATCGACGCGGGAGGCGTCGAGCGCGCCCGTCGTCAGGTCGACGCACCAGTCGTTTACCGTCACCGCCACGTCGAATAGCCACTTGTCGATGCCCGCGAAGTAGAAATCGAAGAAGCCGCCGAGCCGCGCGTGCTCGCGGCCTTGCGCGAAAAGCACGTTGTCGCGGAACAGGTCGCAATGGCAGGGGCCTTCGGGCAGCGCGGCGTAATCGTCGGAACCGAAGAACGCGGTCTGATGCGCGAGTTCGCTTTCGATCAAATCGCGCTGGCTGTTGCTCAGAAAATCGATGACGGCCGGCACATTCTCCCGCCACCACGCGAGGCTGCGCAGATTCGGCTGACGCAGCGGGAAGTCGCGCCCGGCGAGATGCATGCGCGCAAGCATCTGCCCCACTTCGATGCAGTGGGCGGGAGTGGGCGAAAGTTCGGGCGCGCCGTCCAGCCGGGTGACGATGGACGCGGGCTTGCCGTTCAACATGGCGAAGAGCGAGCCGTCGCGGCGCGGCATCGGATCGGGAACCGGCACGCGATGCGACGCCAGATGGCGCATCAGATCGAGATAAAAAGGAAGCTGCGTCGCCGTGAGATTCTCGAAGAGCGTCAGCACGTACTGGCCGTGCGTCGTCGTGAGAAAGAAGTTGGTATTTTCGATGCCCGACTGAATGCCGCGAAAATCGACGACATCGCCGAGATCGTAGTGTTGCAGCCAGTCGCCGAGCTCGGCGTCAGTGACGGGGGTGAATACGGCCATGCAGGATACGTCGGTCTGGTTGGAAGGCCCGCGGCGGGCCGAGAAAGGAAGCCCGCTGCAGGCGAGCGGGCGCGAGGCGCTCCGGACTTGTCAATACCGCAGATTCACGGACGGCAGACGCGTGCTCGCCTTGCCGTTATCGCGCACTTGCGGCGACGTATCCGCAGGCGCGCTCATCTGATAACGCGTGCCGAAGTTCGAATGCACGTTGATCTCGACGGGCTTGCCCTTGTCGCGATACTCGGTTATCTCAGTGCCATTCGAGCTGAGTTCGTGAAAACTCGGCATGCGCGGCGGGGAAATTTCCACCTTCGAACTGACGTTCGCGGGCGGGCGATTGATGGCTTTTAGATCGGGAAGCCCGGCGGCTTCTTCCGCCGACATGGTCTGACCCGCCGGTTGCGCCGCTGGCTGATTCGCGTTGGGCATCGGCTGCGCGAATGCGCCAACGCTCGCGGTGGCGAGGACTGCCGCCGCGGCGACAGAGAGAAGCGGCTTCATGATAGTTCTCCAGGATTGGCCGGATTCTAACAAAACCATATTCGAACCAACGCACTGCATTATTCTCCGCCACTTTCCCGCGCATCGGGCGATAGGGGCTTCATGGTCCGCCCGTTCTTCCGTGTTAATGTCGATTCATCGAGAAGGCATTCAAGACACACACAAGACCATGACGAACGACCGCACTCAAACCACGCAGGGCACGCCTGCCAACGACTTTCCTACCGAATCGTTCGACGATCCCGTGGCCGCGGTCACGCGCCTGTCGGCGATCTACGAAGCGAACACCGCATTCCTGCGCGATGCCTTCGCGCGTTATCGACGCAACGAGCAGTTCACGCATCGCGTGCGCGCCTGCTATCCGTTCGTGCGTGTGCGCACCGAACTCAACACGCAGATCGATTCGCGCCGCTCATACGGCTTTGTCGCCGGGCCGGGTATCTTCGAGACCACGCTCACGCGTCCCGATCTTTTTGGCGATTACTACCGCGAGCAATTGCGCCTGTTGGCGAAGAATCATCACGTGGGCATCGAAGTGGGCGTATCGGCTCAGCCGATTCCCATTCACTTCGCGTTCGCGGAAGGCATCCATCTCGAGGGCGATCTCGACCGCGACCGCCTGCTCGCAATGCGCAATATTTTCGATACGCCGGATCTCGCGCTGCTCGACGACCGCATCGTCAACGGTACTTACGAGCCGGGGCCGGGCGAGCCGCACCCGCTTGCGCTGTTCACGGCGGCGCGGGTGGATTTTTCGCTGCATCGGCTGCGCCATTACACGGCCACTTCGCCGACGCATTTTCAGAACTACGTGCTGTACACGAACTACCAGTTTTATATCGACGAGTTCGTGAAGCTTGGCCGCACGCTGATGTCGCGCGCCGACGATGATGAGACGCGCGCGTATCGCAGCGAATACTCGTCGTTCATCGAGCCGGGCGATGTCGTCACCTATAACGCGAACCTCGGTGAGCAACCGGAAGAGGGCACGGCGCCCGCGCGTCTGCCGCAAATGCCCGCGTATCACCTGAAGCGCGCGGATGGCAGCGGCATCACGATGGTCAATATTGGCGTGGGACCGTCGAACGCGAAGACGATCACCGATCACATCGCGGTGCTGCGTCCGCACGCGTGGGTCATGCTCGGGCACTGCGCGGGTCTGCGCAATACGCAGCGCCTCGGCGACTACGTGCTCGCGCATGGCTATGTGCGCGAGGACCACGTGCTGGATGCGGACCTGCCGCTCTGGGTGCCGATTCCCGCGCTCGCCGAAGTGCAGGTCGCGCTGGAAAAAGCGGTGGCGCAGGTCACGCGGCTCGAAGGCGTCGATCTGAAGCGCGTAATGCGAACGGGGACGGTCGCGAGCGTCGATAACCGCAACTGGGAGTTGCGCGATCATCGCGAGCCGGTACAGCGCTTGTCGCAAAGCCGCGCCATTGCGCTGGACATGGAAAGCGCGACCATCGCCGCCAATGGCTTCCGGTTCCGCGTGCCGTACGGCACGTTGCTATGTGTGTCGGACAAGCCGCTGCACGGCGAACTCAAGCTGCCGGGAATGGCGGACCAGTTCTATCGCGTGCAGGTGGATCAGCACTTGCAGATCGGCGTGAAGGCCATGGAATTGCTACGGATGAACGGCTTGTCGAAGCTGCATAGCCGAAAATTGCGCAGCTTTGCGGAAGTGGCGTTTCAATGAAATGCAAACGGGCGGCTCACGAGCCGCCCGCTTTTTACCTGCAATCGGACCATCAGAGATAAAACATCCGGTCTTCGTCCGACTTACCCTCGGCCGGCGGCTCGGCCGCTTCCTCGCGATCCTCGTAGAACCGCAGCACGGCGTCGAGCACCTGATCCGGATCGTCGATGACTTGCATCAGATCGAGATCTTTCTCGCCGATCACGCCATTGGTCAGCAGCGTGTTCTTGAACCAGTCGAGCAAGCCTGCCCAGAACTCCGCGCCGACCAGCACGATCGGCACGTGGCGCGACTTTTTCGTCTGGATGAGCGTGAGCACTTCGGCGAGTTCGTCGAGCGTGCCGAAGCCTCCAGGCATGACCACGACGGCGTCCGAATTCTTCACGAACGTGACCTTGCGCGTGAAGAAGTGACGGAAGCGCAGCGAGATGTCCTGCCATTGATTGCCCGACTGCTCATGCGGCAATTCGATATTCAAACCCACCGACGGAGACTTGCCCGCATGCGCGCCTTTATTGGCCGCTTCCATGATGCCGGGGCCGCCGCCGGAGATGACCGCGAAGCCCGCGTCCGAGAATTTTTGCGCGATTTCAATGGTGCGCTGATAGTACGGCGACTCCGGTTTTAATCGCGCCGAACCATAGATGCTGATGGCAGGGCGGATCTCCGAGAGGTACTCGGTCGCCTCGATAAACTCTGCCATAATCGTGAACATCTGCCACGATGCGCGAGCCTTCTTGGCCGTCGCGCGCTCTTGATCTGCGAGTGATCGCAGACTCGGAATCACTTTTCTCTTGTTCATAATGCCTGAAGAACTAAGTCTTGAAGGTAAGACCCTGCTATTGGTCGACGGTTCTAGCTACTTGTACCGGGCCTACCATGCGATGCCTGACCTGCGTGGTCCCGACGGCGGTCCCACCGGCGCACTGTATGGGATGGTGAACATGCTGCGGCGGCTGCGCCGCGAAATCAATGCAGAGTATAGCGCGTGCGTCTTCGACGCGAAGGGCAAGACCTTTCGCGACGACTGGTACGCCGACTACAAGGCCAACCGGCCTTCCATGCCCGAAGACCTCTCGAAGCAGATCGAACCCATTCACGTCGCCGTGCGCGCGCTCGGCTGGCCGCTCGTGATGATCGAAGGCGTCGAGGCCGACGACGTCATCGGTACGCTCGCCGTGCAGGCCGAAAAGCGCGGCATGAAGGTGATCGTGTCGACGGGCGATAAGGATCTGGCTCAGCTTGTGACGGATCATGTCACCCTCATCAATACGATGACCAACGAAACGCTCGATCGCACTGGCGTCCTGGCGAAGTTCGGCGTGCCTCCGGAACGCATTGTCGATTACCTGTCGCTGATCGGCGATACGGTCGACAACGTGCCCGGCGTCGAAAAATGCGGACCCAAGACTGCGCTCAAGTGGCTCACGCAATACGAAACACTCGATGGCATCGTCGCACATGCGGACGAGATCAAAGGTGCGGTAGGAGACAATCTGCGCAAGGCTCTGGACTTCCTGCCGATGGCCAGAAAGCTCGTCACCGTACACACGGAATGCGACCTCGCTTCGCAGATCGTATCGATCGATGAGACGCTTGAAACGCGTCCTGAAGCACGCGACGAATTGCGCGACGTCTTCCTTCGCCACGGCTTCAAGACGTGGCTGCGCGAGATCGAGATCGCGGACGCCGTGGAAGGCCCGACGGATACGCCGCCCGCCGAAGTCACCGAGATCGTTCATCACTACGAGACCGTGCAGACCTGGGAACAGTTCGACGCATGGCTCGCGCGTATCGACGCGGCGCAGATCACGTCGTTCGATACGGAGACGACATCGCTCGATCCAATGGTCGCGCAGATCGTCGGCGTGTCAGTGTCGGTCGAAGCGGGGCATGCCGCGTATATTCCGGTCGCGCATCGCGGGCCGGATGCGCCCGAGCAGTTACCGCGCGATGAAGTGCTCGCGAAGCTCAGGCCGTGGCTCGAAGATGCGTCGAAGAAGAAGGTCGGCCAGCATCTGAAGTACGACGAACAAGTGCTCGCGAATTACGGTATCGAACTGCGCGGCGTCGAGCATGACACGCTGCTGCAATCCTACGTACTGGAGTCGCATCGTCCTCATGACATGGACAATCTCGCGCTGCGGCATCTGGGCGTGAAAACGATCAAGTATGAGGATGTCGCGGGCAAGGGCGCATCGCAGATCGGCTTCGACGAAGTGCCGCTCGAGAAGGCCGCCGAATATGCGGCGGAAGACGCGGACGTCACCCTGCGTCTGCATCAGGCGCTGCATCCGCAAGTCGCCGAGGAAGAAGGCTTGTTGCGCGTGTATCGCGATATCGAAATGCCGACCTCCCGTGTGCTGCGAAAGATCGAGCGCAATGGCGTGCTGATCGACCGCGAGAAGCTCGACGCGCAGAGCAACGAGATCGCGAAGCGCCTGATCGAACTGCAAACGCAGGCTTACGAACACGCGGGCGGCGAGTTCAATCTCGGCTCGCCCAAGCAGATCGGCCAGATTTTCTTCGAGAAGCTGCAATTGCCTGTCGTGAAGAAGACGCCGAGCGGCGCGCCTTCCACCGACGAGGAAGTGCTGCAGAAGCTCGCCGAAGATTATCCGTTGCCGAAGGTGCTGCTCGAACATCGCGCACTGTCGAAGCTGAAGTCCACCTACACGGACAAGCTGCCGCGCATGGTGAATGCATCGACGGGACGCGTGCACACGAACTATGCGCAGGCCGTCGCGGTGACGGGGCGCTTGTCGTCGAACGAGCCGAATCTGCAGAACATCCCCGTGCGGACCGGCGAAGGCCGGCGCATTCGCGAGGCGTTCATCGCGCCGCCGGGCAGCAAGATCGTGTCGGCGGATTATTCGCAGATCGAATTGCGCATCATGGCGCATATTTCGGGCGACGAATCGCTGATGCGCTCGTTCAAGGAAGGCGAGGACGTACACCGGGCGACGGCTTCCGAAGTGTTCGGCGTGACGCCGATCGAAGTATCCAGCGACCAGCGGCGCATTGCGAAGGTCATCAACTTCGGCCTGATTTACGGCATGAGTTCGTTCGGGCTCGCGTCGAATCTCGGCATTACGCGCGATGCCGCGAAGCTCTATATCGACCGCTATTTCGCGCGTTATCCGGGCGTGGCGGCATACATGGAAACCACGCGCGTCACCGCGAAGATGAACGGCTTCGTCGAGACCGTGTTCGGGCGGCGTTTGTGGTTGCCCGAGATCAACGGCGGCAGCGGCCCGCGTCGTCAGGCGGCCGAGCGCGCCGCCATCAATGCCCCGATGCAGGGCACGGCGGCGGACCTCATCAAGATGTCGATGATCGCGGTGCAGGACTGGATAGAAAGCACGCGCATGCGCACCAAAATGATCATGCAGGTCCACGACGAACTCGTGCTCGAAGCGCCCGAAGAAGAGCTGCCGGAAGTAAGGAAGCGCCTGCCGGAACTCATGTGCGGCGTCGCTGCGCTGAAAGTGCCGCTCGTCGCGGAAGTGGGCGTCGGCAACAACTGGGAAGAAGCGCATTGACGCATCCGAAGCGGATGTATGGGCGGCATGTGAAGGCAGCGCTTGTGAATGAACGTCGAAGTCACGCACAATCAGTCATCGAGGCGAGCGGAAGACGCCGTCCAACCTTCAAGGCATAGGGAGGCTACATGCATCGCTTCATCATCGTCGGGGGCGGGGCCGGCGGTCTCGAACTCGCCACGCGTCTTGGCGACCGCTTCGGCTCGAGCGAAGGCAAGACCGACGCCAGGTCGCCGCGCGCACAGATCACGCTGGTCGACCGCAATCCGACGCATATCTGGAAGCCGCTGCTGCACGAAGTCGCGGCGGGCAGCATGGACCCGTTCACGCAGGAGCTCGAATACGCGGCTCAGGCGTTGTGGCATGGCTTCGAGTTTCAGCAGGGCGAGTTGACCGGGCTGGATCGCGCGCAAAAGCGCATTACGGTTGGCGCGCTGCGCGACGAGGAAGCCGGCGAGCTGCTGCCGCAGCGCGAACTGGATTACGACACGCTCGTGATCGCGATTGGCAGCACGACGCATTTCTTCGGCGTCGAGGGCGCGCAGCAGTTTTCGATTGCACTCGATACAGTCGGTCAGGCGGAGCTTTTCCGCAAACGCCTCATTGCGGCGTGCATGCGCGCCGAGCATTTCGCGCCGGAAACCGTAACCGAAGGAGCGGAGGAAGAGCGCACTGTCGTGGAAGCGGCGCCGCGCATTCAGGTAGCGATCGTCGGCGCGGGCGCGACGGGCGTCGAACTGTCGGCGGAACTGCGCAATACCGCGCAAGTGCTGTCCGCTTACGGGCTGCACAAGCTCGACCCCAAGCATGACATCGGCATCGTGCTGATCGAAGCCGGGCCGCGCATTCTGCCCGCGCTGCAGGAACGCGTATCGACGGCGACCGCCGAATTGCTCGCCAAGCTCGGCGTGAAGGTCATGACCGGCGAAACCGTCGCACAGGTCGCGCGCGATTTCATCCGCACGGCGAGCGGCAAGACCATCCGCGCGGACCTCACCGTATGGGCGGCGGGCATCAAGGCGCCGGCGGTGCTGACCCAGCTCGACGGCTTGCCGACCAATCGCCTGGGCCAGCTGATCGTGCGCCGCACCCTGCAAACGGAAACCGACGACAACATCTTCGCCCTCGGCGATTGCGCCGCGTGTCCGTGGCCGGGCAACGAGCGCAACGTGCCGCCGCGCGCGCAGGCGGCGCATCAGCAGGCGAGCTTTCTCTTTCGGGCGTTCGAGCGGCGCATGAAAGGCAAGCCGCTGCCGGAATATACGTATCGGGACTTCGGCTCGCTCGTCTCGCTCGGACATTACAGCGCGGTCGGCAATCTGATGGGCGGGCTGATCGGCGGCAACATGCTGATCGAAGGGCTCTTCGCGCGCTTCATGTATATGTCGCTGTACCGTCTGCATGTCGCGGCGCTGCATGGCTACGCGCGCATGGTGCTCGATACCTTCGCGCACTGGCTGCGCCGTTCCACCGCGCCGCGCGTGAAGCTGCACTGATCCCCAGCGCGACGGTAAAGCTGTTTAGAATGAGCGGCGCGCGCGATGTCGGCGCGCCGGGCACTGCGCCTTTCGCCCGAATCCAGTCGTGTAGCGCCGCGCTGCATCAAGCTCTGTACGGCCAGCGCGGTTACCGCTTCGGCACCATCGGTGCGGCTCTTGCCGCAGGAGCTTCGTATGCTGACCCCAGAAGTCGACAGCCTGATCCCGCACGTTCCGTTCGATCGACGCAACTTCATCAAGGCCGCTTTCGGCACGGGCTTCGCGGCCGCCGTGCTGCCGGTTTCCGCCCAGACGATTCACACCGATACCGACGGTCTCGAAGCCGGCGCGATCGGCGTTCGCGGCGCGGACGGCACGCTCGTGCCGGCGTATCGGGCACAGCCGAAGGGCAAGACGCACTTGCCGGTCGTCATCGTGATCCACGAGATTTTCGGCGTCCACGAGCATATCGCCGATGTGTGCCGCCGCTTCGCCAAGCTCGGCTATATGGCCATCGCGCCGGATCTTTATACGCGACAAGGCGATGCTTCGGCGTATCCGTCGATCCAGCAGTTGAACGATCAGGTGGTTTCGAAAGTGCCGGATGCGCAGGTGCTCTCCGATATTGACCAGACCGTCAAATGGGCGGGCGAGCATGGCGGCGATGTGAAGCGGCTCGGCATCAATGGCTTCTGTTGGGGCGGGCGCATCACGTGGCTTTACGCGGAGCACAACCCGCGCGTGAAGGCGGCGGTGGCGTGGTACGGGCGGCTCGCCGGTAACAAGTCGGCGAATTCGCCGAGCAATCCGATCGACAACGCGGCCGAACTCCAGGTGCCCGTGCTCGGGCTCTATGGACGGCAGGATCAGAGCATTCCGCAGGACACCATCGAGCAGATGAAGCAGGCGATTCCAAACGGCCCGCAGAGCGCGCGCGGGTCGCAGTTCGTCGTCTACGACGATGCGCCGCACGCGTTCTTCGCGGATTACCGTCCGAGCTACCGCAAGGCCGACGCCGAGGACGGCTGGAAGCGCGCGCTCGCGTGGTTCCGCGAGCACGGCGTCAAATAGGCGGCTTACGGATTCGCGCCGGTCGCGACCGGGCGGCCCGGATCGGCGCTCCACTCGCTCCACGAGCCGGGATAAAGCGCCGCGCCGTGCAGCCCGGCGATTTCCATCGCGAGCGCGTTGTGACAGGCGGTCACGCCCGAGCCGCATTGCAGTACGACGCGGTCCGTCGGCATGGCGCCGATCAGCGAGCCGAACGCTTCGCGCAGTTCATGCGCGGTCTTGAAGCGGCCTTCCGGCGTGAGATTGTTCTTGAAGAAGTGATTCAGCGCGCCGGGAATGTGCCCGCCAACGGGATCGAGCGTTTCGTTCTCGCCGCGATAACGGTCGGCGGCGCGCGCATCGATCAACACGTGATCCCGCGTGCCGATGCTGCGCTCTATCGCCTGCGCGTCGATGGTCACCTGCAGCGGCGCGCCGGCCTTGAACCCGCCGCGCGTTTTTGGCGGCACAGCCGTATCGAGCGGATTGCCCGCCGCTTCCCATGCCTGCAAACCGCCATCGAGAAGCGCGACGGAATCGTGCCCCAGCCAGCGCAACAGCCACCAGAGACGCGCGGCGTACATGCCGCCTTGCGCGTCATAAGCGACGACCTGCTGGCCTTCGTTAACCCCGAAGTCTGCGAGCTTCGCGACGAGCGCCGCGCGCTCCGGCAATGGATGACGGCCGTTCTTGCCGGTTTTCGTCCCGGACAGGTCGCGGTCGAGATGGAGGTAATGCGCGCCGGGAACGTGGCCCGCGGCATAAGCGGCCTCGCCGGCTTCGGGCGCAGCGAGATCGAACCGGCAGTCGAAGACGACGACGCTGCCGGGCGCGGCGGCAAACCGTTCGGCGAGATTCGCCGCCGAAATGAGCGTGGTGTAGTGGGTGTGCGGCATGACGGCTCCTGATGTGGTCTTCGGCGCGCGTAGCGTAGGAGTGGATGAACGCCTAGTGTAAACAAGAAAACGGGCCCGAAAGCCCGTCTCTTGTGATTCACAACCGCCCTCAGATGCTTCCGAGCTGATGCCGCAGGAACTCGTGGAAGTGCTGCATGCCGGACTCCATCGGGCTCTGATACGGCCCGACCTGATTCTCGCCGCGCGACATCAGCGCGCGACGGCCCGCGTCCATGCGCTCGCCGATTTCGTCGTCCTCGCGCGCGGTTTCCAGATACGCCGCGCGTTCTGCCTCGATGAACTCGCGCTCGAAAAGCGCGATCTCCTCGGGATAGTAGAACTCGACGATGTTGGTCGTCTTCTGTGTCCCGCGAGGAATCAGCCACGACACGACCAGCACGTGCGGATACCACTCGATCATGAGGCCGGGGTAATACACCATCCAGATGGCGCCGAACTCCGGCGGTGTGCCGTTACGGAAGCGCAGGACCTCGTCGTGCCACTTTCGGTACGTCGGGCTGCCCGGCTTTTCCAGCTTCTTGTGAACGCCGACCGTCTGAACGCTATACCAGTCGCCGAACTCCCACTCCAGATTGTCGCAGGAGACGAAGCTCCCGAGGCCCGGATGGAAAGGCGCAACGTGGTAGTCCTCCAGATAGACCTCGATGAAGGTCTTCCAGTTGTAGTTGCATTCGTGAACTTCGACGTGATCGAACATGAAGCCCGAAAAGTCGAAGTGACGAGCCGTGCCCAGCCGCACGAGATCGGCTGCGACGTTGCGGCCCTCGGCTTCGAACAGCAGCCCTTGCCAGTTTTGCAGTGGCGTGGCGCCGAGATTGAGACAGGGCTTGTCCGCGAAATGCGGCGCGCCGAGCAATTGACCGTTGAGATCGTAGGTCCAGCGATGCAGCGGGCAGACAATGTTGTCCGCGCTGCCGCGCCCGTTCAG
>Ga0308173_10000015_pt1 | contig 63044 bp, 113 predicted proteins | sample PhyPR1_FD_203716 | JGI IMG/M metagenome (GOLD analysis project Ga0308173, IMG submission 203716) | Soil microbial communities from UC Gill Tract Community Farm, Albany, California, United States - DLSLS.P.R1 | ecosystem: Environmental > Terrestrial > Soil > Agricultural land | place: USA... | reverse complement strand
TCACGAGCATGGTGCGCAGTCGTGACCGGGCCGGTCTTCATCCGTATCGCCGTCGTTGGCTGCCCGTGCGGACTCTTCCCGCTGGCCGATGCGACGCACCGGACGTCGCGCGGCGCATGGGAGGCTACCGCGCGACACGTTGCGCTAACTCCCGACAAGTGTCGGCCGGTCACAGCATGGGACTACGTACCGCCGGGGCTAGTGCCTGACCGCGACTAGCCGCGCGACCCGCTATCGGGCCCGCCTCACCCAATCGGGGAGGCGGGCCCGACACGTTCCCGAGAGTGTTTGACACGTAGCAGCGGCGTACTGCTAGTCTGACCCCTGTCAGCAGTTCCCAGACCGAAGGGTTACCACCATGACCAGCACAACCGTCCCGGCCGATCCGACCACGGTTGCGGCCGATGCGCCGTCGCGCGTCGCGGGTATCGGAAGCGTCCGGCCCAGTGACCTCGTCCGTGCGCTGGACGCCGTGATGCCGCACGCGTCCACTGACGCATTCCTGCCGATGCTGAATGCCGTCAAGATCGAGACTCGCCTCTTCCCGACGGCCGATGGTGAGGCGCCGCGACTGGTCTTCGTCGCGACCGACCGTTACACGCTCGGGACCTACTCGATCCCGTGGGACGGTGGTGAGGTTAGTGCGCTGCTGTCGCTGACCGATGCCAAGGAACTACACCGCTTTGCCAAGGGTGCGGACAAGGTCATTCGTGACCGCGCGGGATCGCTCCTGCTCGACGTGTCCGGCGGGCAGGTCTGCAACGTCAACGACGTGACCGGGCGCCGCGCAACCTACCTGCTCGGCGACGGCGCGACCTACGTCAAGTGGCAGGCAGTGATGCCGGGCGCTGACTACGGAACGGGCGAGACCGGCCGTATCGACGTGATCGGAGTCAATCCGGTGCTACTGGCGAAGTTCGCCAAGGCTGCCGGGAAGGGTGAGCCGATCCGCCTGCAGTTCGGACCGTCGGCCGTCAAGCCAGTGCGTATCACCGTCGGCGACTTTGTCGGTCTGATCATGCCGGTCAGGCTGCCCGACACGTCCGCCTGACCGGTCAGGCACCGTCGGGCCCGTTCCCTTCCATGGGGCGGGCCCGCGCGGCGCCTGACCGGTCACACGGCCGTTGTCAGCAGTCACAGAGGAAGGGGAGAGTCATGGAACTGACCGAACTATCGGAGGATGCGCCCGGCTGGGTCGCGCGCGCCGATGACACGTCCGTGAGCCTATCTAACGACCCGGTCGAGAACGGTTACGACGTCCCGTCGGTCTGCGAATGGTGCGGGCAGGAACTGGACGACGACGACCCTGATGACGTTTGCATGTCGCCCCAATCGGAGGACGACCGGCACGCGCCCATCCCGGCGCCGTTGTCATGGGTCAACAGCGTGCACGCTTTCATTGACCCGCAACGGGATGAGGTCTGGGTCAGTATCTCCGTCGGCGACCCGCGCGGGGCATTCGTGATGCGCGCCGAGCGGATGCGCTGGACCGACGACGACGGCGACCACGACGAGATCCGACTATCGGTCCCGTCGCCTGATCAGTCGCTCTTGCACATGCCGTTGACGCCGCTAGCGTCGCCCGGCTACTTCCGAGTCGGGAACTGACCGTGCGTATCAGCGGCGAGCTGGTCACCATTCCCGCGCGGGATATCCGCATCGGTGACGTGGTCATGTCGGGCGCGCCGACAGGCGTCGCCATGCGCTACGTGGTCGGGCAGCCCTACGTTACTGACGGCTACGTCCGATTCCCGGTCGGAACCGAACCGAGCGGCTACGCACTGGGCCACTGGCAGGTGAGCGCCGACATTCTGTCGTATGCCGTTATCCGTGGGCTGACGACCGAGGACTAGCCGCGCGGCCGTTGCAACGGGCCCGATTCCCCAATCGTGGGAGTCGGGCCCGTTGCCGTGTCGCTGATGACACGTAGCAGCGCAACGCGGTAGCGTCCGCCGTGTCAGCAGTTCGCACTACCGAAGGGGGCCCCCATGGGCGCCGTACTGGACCCGCAGACCGTGTCCGAGATGCTCGGCACGCTCACTCTGCTCGGCACACTCTGCGCTTGCGCACTGGTCGGCAAGATCCGGGCGGCCGTGCGCCTGCACCGTGAGTGGTGCGCCATGCGTCGCCGCGCGGCCGACTACCGCGCGCGTCAGGCTGCTAGCCGCACGGCTCAGCGCGCGGCATGATCACGCTCGGCGCTAGCGGCCGTGAGTAGCCGCTAGCGCGTCACTGACGGGCCCGATTCCCCATTCGTGGGAGTCGGGCCCGTTTCGCATTGTCAGGCGGCCGTGAGGCCTGCCGCGCGGCCGTGAGCCTTATCCGGGCACCGTGCCGCGCGTCAGGCGGCCGTCAGGCGGCCGACGGTCAGGCGGCCGACGGTTGCGCCGGGAGCTGGGGAACGACCGGGCGCCCGGCCCGGTCGCCCGGCCGTCGTTCCTGGTCGCGCCGGCACAGTTGCGCGCGTGCCATTCTCCCGCGCCCGGAATGGCCAGGGCGGCGGCCGGCGAATGGCACGCGGCGGCCGAGCCCGGCAGGCCGCGAATGGCGACCGCGGCACGGCCAGGGCGGGCCGGCGGAATGGCCCGACCGGGCGCCCCGGGGCAGGCTGGGCCGGACGGCAGGAGTAGCCGACCAAGGGGAAGTGGCCGACCTAGGGCAAGTGGCCGACCTAGGGCAAGTGGCCGACCAAGGGCAAGTGGCCGACCTAGGGCAAGTGGCCGACCTAGGGGAAGTGGCCGACCAAGGGGAAGTGGCCGACCTAGGGGAAGTGGCCGACCAAGGGGAAGTGGCCGACCAAGGGGAAGTGGCCGACCTAGGGCCGACGCTCGGCTCGAGGAGCTCGGGCCGCCGGGGGTGTGGCGCCGGCGCAGTGCTCACAGCCGGAGCAACGCTGCTTGTGGGTGCGCAGCCGGTGGCACATGGTGCAGACGAGGTCGCACTTGCCGCTCTCCTCGAGCAGCCGTGACCACGCGATCGAGCCGCCCACCTTGCTGATCGAGAAGGACTTGTCGGCCGGGTCGCGATGGTCGAAGTCGAACATGAACGGCGGCCCGACGTAGCCACAGTCCAGGCACTTACCGCCGTGCGCCTCGACGAGGCGTTCCTTGGTGCGCCGGCGGCGCTTGGCGACGTCGGCCGCGGTCGAGGACATCGCCCACCGCCCCCGCCACGTTCCTGGTCGCTCCCAGCAGGGGGTGGTCAAGGCCTACGGCCCGCAGTTATCGGGGGCAAGGAATCAGGCCTGCGATTATCGGGCGACGCCAGGATTATCGGGCTTCCGGCCGAAGTTATCGGGCCGTCCGGCGGAATATTGGCCGCCCGTGAAGTTATCGGGCGACGGCCAGGATTATCGGGCCGCCCGGAAGTTATCGGGCCGCCCGGCGGAATATCGGGCCGCGCCGAAGTTATCGGGCCGGAAAGATCAGCGGCGGCGACGCTTCTTGGCCGCCCGCGCCTTGGCGATATTGGCCCTGGACGCCGCGATCTGCTTGGCCGTCCGGGGCAGTCGGCGGGCGACCGCCTGCGCCTTCTTGATGCTCGCCCGGGACGCCGCGAGCTGCTTGGCGGATCTCGGTCGGCCCTTCTGCGCGGCGCGCGCCTTGGCCAGGTTCGCCCGGTCGGCCGCGCGCGCCCTCGCCGACGACGGTCGGGCGGAGCCGTGCCGGTGGCCGCCGGAGCCGCGCGACTGCAGCAGGTTGGCCATGTCGGCGGCGAGCTGCTTGGCCGTGCGCGCCGAGCGCGCCTCGCGTGCGCGGGCCAGCGCCATGTTGCGGCGCCGCGACTGCAGCGCATTGAGGCCGGTCGAGTGGTGCGGCCTGCGGGCGACCGCGGCCGAGCGCGCGTGGCGAATGGGCGCGTGGTGCAGCAGGCGGCTGGGCGCCTTGGCGCGGTACCCGCCGGTGCGCTTCCGCCCGGCGGTCTTCCTGGGGCGGTAGCTGGCGGGAATCCGTCGGTGGGCCCTCGGCATACCGCCGGGGCGCTGAGTGCGGTAGGCGTGCCGCCGTCCGGCGATCCAGCGCCCGCCGGTGGAGTGGAAGTGGATGACCGAGCGGTGGTGGCCACCGTCGGGGCCGCCGATGTAGACCGAGCTCGACGCGCCGAAGCGGCCGCTCACCACTGCCGGGACCGGATCGGCCGGCGGGGCGCCCTGGCCGCGCGCATCGCGTTGCCCTTCTGGGCGCCGGCGGCGCGGTTGCAGGAGGCGTGCGCCGGGCCGCGATAGCCGCGCCGGTCGTCATCGTGGTCGAGGTCCCAGGCAGCTCCGGGCGGGATCCGCTGCCCGCACCGGGCGCAGGGCACGACGCCGCGAGCGACGCGCGGCGCCCACCGCTTGCGCAGGGCCTCGTGCTCGGCGCCGTAGCCGCGCTGCGCGGTGGTCTTCTTGGGTGCGACCACGACACGCCTCCGAAGGGGTGTTGACGTATCCGCACCATGCTGTAACGTGGGCGCCGTCAGCAGGACCCACCGAAGGGATGCCAGTCATGGCCAGCAGCACCGTCAAGTTCGTCGCCGACACCGTCGGCGGCTACTCCGTCTACCGCCGCGACGGCGGGGCCTTCCTCGGCCACGTCGGCAAGCGCAGCGAGCACTACAACATCGCCCGGCCGGTGACCGTGACCTACTGGTTCGCCGGTGGCGCCGACGGGCGCACCCTCGCCGACGGCGAGGGGGTGTTCCTGCGCTTCTCGACCCGCGCGGAGGCCGCCGGGGCGCTCGTCAAGCGGTCGGTCGCGGTCGCGGCCGAGACGCCGCGCGACGAGGTCGCCGTCGCCGTTCCGACGCGGAAGATCATCCTGCGCCTGCACATCGAGGGCACCGTGGTCGAGCAGGAGGAGCACGCCGACGTGGAGTCGGCGCGCGAGCACGTCGCCGCGATGCTGGGGCGCCAGTTGCCGATCGACTTCCCGGACCGGGAGCGACTGCTCCACCTCGCCACCCAACTGCGCCCGGGCGCCCGGCTGAACCTGCCGGGCGGCGCGTACTTCACGCTGGCCGAGGCCGAGGTGGCCGACGACGACGAGTCGGGCATCGAGGACGACGAGGCGCTCGACATGGACGAGGTCTGCCGGATCCTGCGCGAGGTCTACCGGGTCGAGAACGCGCACGTCGCGGACACCGGCGGCGGGTGCATGACGATCTACGCCGGGCCCACCATCGAGGTGCCCGACTACGGCACGCGGTACGCGGTGTGCGCGGGCCCGGGCTTCTTCCAGCAGGGTGAGCCGTCGCTGGCGTGGACCGAGGAGTTCTGCTGGGGCAACGACGACTGGGACATGACTGGCGCCGTCTACGCCAAGGACGTGTGCGACAAGCCGGGCGACGCCGAGGAGGTCGCGTGGCGCATGGCCCAGTGGATGGGCGAGACGGGCGCGCACACCGTGAACCGGGAGGGGATCCGATGACCACCACGTACCTGTCGGCCACCGAGGTCGCCACGCTGCTCGGCGTGCAGCGCAACTCGCTGGGCCGCTACAAGCTGCCGGAGCCGGACGCGCTGATCGGCGGGACGCGCGGCTGGCGGAAGGACACGATCGAGACGTGGAACGCCAACCGGCGCGGGCAGGGCTGGCGGCGCGGGCAGTCGAAGGGCGGCGCGTGATGGCCGGGGCCTACTGCCGCTACTGCGGCCACCGGTGCTTCGTCTACCGGCAGGTCTGGCGCCACGGGCGGCTGGTCTTCTCCGGCCACCTAGCCACCTGCGCCGAGGGCAAGGCGTGGGACCGCTCGCAGGTCGGCGAGGACGCCGACACGGCGTACAACCCAGCGGACAGGCTCACCACCGGCGAGTGGGTCCGCGACTCGCAGGGGCGGCGCGGCTCCGTCTACACCGACGAGGCGGGTGGTTTCGTCCGCGTCCTCTACGACGGCGAGGAGGTGGACGTGCTGGTGGACGCCTCCCGGCTACGGCGGGCCCTGCCGCCGCTCTGATCGCCGATCGCCCGGGCGCCCGGTCCTCCCAGTTGGGGGGCCGGGCGCCCGCGCGTCTACGGGCGCAGGCGGGCCAGCCAGAACGCGGTGCAGTCGGCGCAGGAGGCGAGCCAGCGGGTGTGCCGCAGGCAGCGCCTCGGCGAGCACCGGGGGCACGGCTGGTAGCTGGCGTCCCGGTTGACGCCGGTGACGGCCAGCACCGAGCCGGTGCCACCGCAGGGCTGGCACATCGGGCGCCTCCCGGCATGATCTGCGCATGACGTATGGAGAGCGGGTGTGGCGGGTGCGGCGCACCGTCGTGGTCGAGGTGTCGGCCCGGACGGCACTGCTGGCGCTCGACGCGGCGCGCGGCATCGACGACGAGCACTGGGAGTCCGTCGCGTTCCTGGTCGAGCACGTCGGGCCCGACGTGTCGGCACCGACGGCCGGCGGCCGCGACGACGACTACACCGAGGCGGCGGTCGACCGGGCCGAGGATGCCGACGACGAGGAGGAGGAGCAGTCGCCGCAGCAGGAGGCGTGGCTGGCCCGCCACCAGGGCGAGCCGATCGCCGACTGATTAGGGGGCTTATCGGCGCGCGGCTTGCGGGCGGCCAGGCGGGCACGGTTCCGTCGTCGCCATGACGACGAGATCCCGCTTCCAGGATGACCTGCGCGCCGTGGCGTTCGCCTGCCCGGCCTGCTACTCGAAGCCGGGCGAGCCGTGCACGGCGCCGACCGACGACGGCCAGCGGCCGGTGCACTGGTTGCACCTAGCGCGCACCGACCTGCTCGAGGGTGAGCAGCCGGCGGGGGGTTGAACGCCAGTCCGGGGGACCAGGGCTCGCGGGATCGTCTGCGCGTGGTGTGCGCGGCCGTCACCAACGAACTGGCGGGTCTGTGGGGTGTGGCCGACCTAGGGGAAGTGGCCGACCTAGGGGCCTGCTCGCGCGGGGGTCCGGGGGCATGGTCACCCGGACCCCCGCGCGTCTTATGCCGCGATCCGGCCGGGGTGCGCCGGCACGACGGGCACCACGGGGGCGCCGGCGGCGGCCGCGGCGTGGCGCTCGGCCAGCAGGCGGTCGATCGCGCGGTCGTCGTTGCGGATGGAGGACTCCATCCGGGTGATCTGCGCCTTCGCCCGGTGCAGGCGGTCGACGTGCAGTCGCAGGTCGCGGTCGATCGCGGCGAGTGCGCGGTGCTCGGTCACGTCCGACCTCCCTTGCGGTGGACAGTGGGGACACTGAGGAAGGGAAGCGCGGGCTTGACGAAACTGTGACAGAGAGTAGTCAGAGCGGTCAACGGGGGTCACCAGCCAGCCGCGCCAGGATGTCGGCGACGTCGTACCGGTCCCGCCCGTGCTTGCGCACCTGACCTCGGGAAACCCACTGCCGCAGGGTGGCCGCCCGGACGCCGAGCACGCACTCGACGGCCGCGGCGGTGGCGGTCAGGGGAGGCTGATCTGGCGACGCTGCGTACATGCTTCGCAGAGGTCGAGGATCCGGCCGGCGACCAGCGCCGAGGACCAGCCGAACTGGACCTTGGCCTCGTATCGGGCCTGCGCACCATTGGTGACAATCCCGACCGGGACCGCCTGGCGGCAGTCGTAGGGGCCGATCTGGCCGTCGCAGGAGATCACGGCGCGGGTGGTCATCAGGAGAGCCTTCCGTCGGCCGAGGTCAGGGCGTTCTCGGCGTTGGTGATGTAGTCGTCGAGGTCCCACTTCTCGACGAAGTAGTCCGGCACGTAGGGCGCCATCTCGCGCAGACCCTCGAGCGCGTCGGCGAGTTCGTCGCGCAGCGCCCGGTAGGCGTCCCGGCCGAAGCGGTACTCGGTCACGTCGATGCCTCCCAGTAGGGGCCGCCGGTCCAGGTGCGGCCGTCGAAGTCGCGGTGCGGGCCGTCGTGCTCGGTCCGCTCCTGGCAGTACCAGATGGCGCCGTCGTGGTCGTGGACCGCGCGGCACTGCTCGTAGCTCACGCGACCACGACCCGGTCGATGCCGGCGGCGGCGATGACCAGCGAGCACATGTGGCAGGGCTCGTCGGTGCAGTAGAGCGTGCCGCCCGCCGCCCGGTCCCGGCCGGCGTAGATGACAGCGTTCATCTCGGCGTGCAGCGCGTCGCAGCGGCCGCGCTGCAGGTCGTAGCCGATCATCCCGGGCTGCTGGTCGTAGGTCAGCCGACCACGGGGGCAGGCGCCGTCGGTCAGGCAGCCGGGCTGCCCGGCGGGGGCGCCGTTGTAGCCGGTGGCCACCACCCGATGCTCGGCGTCGATGATGACCGCGCCCACCCGCCGGCGGGTGCAGTCCGCCCGGGCCGCGACAGCCCTGGCCAGGCCGAGGCCGTACTCGTCCCACGATGGGCGCACCGGCTCGACGTCGTCGCCGTTGAGGTACCGCTCCTGCTCCCACTCGGCGTCGACCCGGTCGGCGCGCTCGGACTCGACGCGCAGCGGCTCCTGCTCGCGCAGCTCGGCGGGGGTGCAGAGGCCGTCGGCCCAGGTGCGCTGGATCCAGTCGTTGAGGTCGGCGAGCGGATCGGCGCCGGGGGAGTCCCAGCCACAGCCCCCCAGCGGTGTCCCCCAACGCGGGCAGCCGGCGTAGTGCGGCTCGTTGCCGAACTGCCGGGTGACGCCGTGGCGACCCTCGTCGCAGGTGCACTCGGGCCCGGTCACAGGGCGTCCTCCGGGGTGTCGATGAGCAGCCGCCAGCGGCGGACGTAGAGCTGGAACTCCCAGAGCAGCCCGGAGGCCTCGGCGAGGACGGCGTCGGCAGCGGGCAGGACGTCGTCGTCCAGCCAGCGCAGGAACGGCAGGCCCAGGTCGGTGAGCATCAGGCGGCCCGCAGGGTGGAGACGTGGCGGGCGACGTAGCGGCCGAAGGTGGCCACCGCGGCGTGCGCCTCGGGGTCGTGCGGGTGCAGCCACCAGTAGCCCGACTCCGGCGCCGGCGACAGGCACCACCAGACGCCGGGTGGCACCGGGGCCTCGCTGCGCTCCTCGTCGGCGTTGGGCAGCACCCGGCAGCGGGCGCCCTGGCGCGGCTTCCACGAGGTCTTGATCTCGTCGCGGGCGCTCATCGGGTGGTCACCTCCGCGTGCCCGTAGAAGACGACGACGCGCAGCGGCCGGTAGGAGTGCTCCTCGATCGGGACGGGCTGCAGCAGGTCCTCATCCCGCTCCATCATCGAGACGGGCGACTCGGCGAGCCGGGCCACCTTGATCTCGGGCCACAGGCTTGGGATGCCCATGATCTGACTGTCGTTCGGGCCGCCGACCAGGCGCGCCTCGTAGTCGATCATCGGACCCTCTCCACGGTGACGGTGACGACGGTGGGCTGGCCGGCGACCTTCCACGCCTCGCGGCTGATGGCCACGGCCATGTCGCGGTCGGCGCCGCCGAAGGATGCGGACTCCTCGTCGAGCCCGGCGATCGGCAGGGTGCGCTGGATCTTGAGGTCGCTCATCGCAGGGTCCTTCCGTGACGGGCCGCGCGGCGGGCGCGGGTGTTCATCAGCCGGGCCACGCGCTGCCGGCGGGCGCGGTCGACGGGGCGCTCGATCCAGAGGAACTTGATCGGGACGCCGAAGGCCTTGCCGATGGCCACCGTGAGGTTGCGCAGCTCGGCGGACGCCTCGCGGACGCGCGGGGTGAACCGGACGACGACGTCGTCGGGGAGGGTGCTCATCGGGACGCCAGCACCTCGGCGCGCAGCAGCCAGTGACCGGAGAAGGCGCCCGGGTAGGGGTGCGACTCCTGCTCGAGGACGAGGCGCGGCCAGGCGTCGAAGCGGCGACCGTTGAGGTGGGCCAGTCGGGCCAGCTCGGCGATCTGCCGAGCCTCGAACTCGCGCAGCACGGCGCTCGGCGCGTCGCCGGGGCGCTGCAGCATGAAGGCGCTGACGAGCTGGTGGCTGGCCAGCTTGCGCGTGTCGCTCATCGGGTGACCTTCCGGGTCGGCCGGCGGTCGCAGACCGGGCACTCGTAGACGACTGGCAGCAGCGGCAGCGCGGCGTCGACCTTGCGGGCCTGCATCAGCCCCTTGCAGATGCCGCACTCGCGGCGCTCCTCGGTCACCACAGGTCGGCCTCCGCGTCGATCGCGGCACGGACGAGGCAGTCCTTCGCCTCGAGCAGGTGGCGCAGCGCGGCCGAGAGCTCGGGGCCGTCGGGGAGCTGATTGACCAGGCCGTGCACGGTGTCGTGCACCGTGGCGCTGACCGTCTTGGGCAGCCCGTCGCGCAGGTGGTGGTAGTCGAACCACCGCAGCAGTTGCTCGGTGGCGGGGTGGCGGGTCATGCGGCTTTCCCTTCGTGTTCTTGCTGTCGGACGGCCAGGGCGAGGCGGACGAGGTCGCGCCCCTCCCAGCGGTGCGCCTGGTCGCGGTCGCACTCGACGGCCTGCACGCCACCGGCGGCGGTGTGGATGACCGGGCCGGTGTGCACGTCGGCGCGGACCGGCCAGAGGCGGCCGCCGCACTCGACGAGGTCTTCGTCCAGCCGCGGGCAGGTGCCGGGCAGCGGGCCGGGCTCGGCCGTGCCGTTGAGCGCCTGCAGTTGGGCGAGCAGGGTGTGGATCTGGTCGAAGCACAGGTCGATCCACGGCTGGGCGGCGACCCACTCCAACCGGCGGGAGAGCAGTCGGCACTCGGTGGTCACGTCGCGGGACGGCGGCGCGGTCATGTCGAAGGCGTCCCGGACGTTCTGCGCCCACCGGTGCAGCACGCCGAAGGCCGAGAGCCGGTCGTCCGCGCCGGACGCCGAGGTGACGTCGCCGGGGTCCACGTAGCGGGGGTCGCGGGCCACCACGGCGTCGATGCGGACCGGCGCCTTCGTGTTCTTCAGCCCGCCACCGCTGCCGCCGTCGCTGGTGGCCACGGCCATGGACTTGGCGGCGTCGACGTCGGCGAACTCCTCCTCCACCCGGATCAGTTCCTCGGCGAGCTGGTCGAGGTGGCGCCGGCAGATCGCCAGCCCCGCCTCGGCGCGGTGTGGTCGGCCGGGCAGCGCGCAGTCGCTCACTCCCGGTCCCGGGACTCGACGAGGGTCCACTCGCCGTCCTGGTGCACCCAAATCTCGCGGATCATGCGGTACCCGCGGCGCCGGTAGCCGATGGCCTGCCGGGCCGTGCCCAGCGAGGTGTGCGACTTCCACTCCGGGGAACGCTCCGAGACGCGGGTGACGAAGGTCTGCGGGTCGAACGGCGGGGGGCTGCCGGCGTCGCGCTGGTCCCACGAGGTGCTCACCCGGGCGCTCATCGGGGCGCCCGGTGGCGGCCGACGACGGGGATCTCCTCGGTGGTCGGCGCCCACGGCCCGTGGATGACCAGCGGCACCGGAGTGGTGTCGAAGCGGCCGCCGGGGGTGGTCACGCCGACCTGACCCTCGAGCGCGGTCAGGTCGGTGGCCAGCTCCTCGATGTCGAGGCGCAGGCCCTCGATGTCGTTGCCGAGCTGCTGGACCTCCCAGAGCACCCAGATCAGGCCGACCGTGGCCAGCACCAGCAGGCCGATGGAGAGCAGCAGGTTGCCGGTCATCGTCCGTCCTCCAGGTAGAGCAGGGCCGTGCGCAGGTCGAGGATCAGGGCGCGAAGCACGTCCGGGTCGTCGAGTGGGATCACGCCGGAGCGCGACGGGCGGCTGGGGGACAGCGAGACGACCGGGGTGTGGTCGCGGCGCTCGCCGAGGATCACCGTGATCGGGCCGACCCGGGGGCCGACCAGCGGGCGCAGCGCGTGGCGGACCGGGCTCACAGGACGTCACCCACCCACGGGGCGGCCTGCCCGTCGAGCATCACCGCGTCCAGGGCGGCGATCTTCCGGTTGAGCCCGGCCACCCGGGCCCCGATGAGCACCGGCGGCAGGTTGGACTGCCGATACCGCTCGCGCAGGTGGGCGAGCTCGGCGATGGCGTCGCGGACGTTGAGCGCGGCCAGCCCGAACAGGGTCTGCTGGACCGTGGCGGGGCGGGCGGTCATGCCGCGACCCGCAGGACGACGGTGAGGTGCATCTGATTGACCTCCGGGTAGTGCTCGACGTCCCAGGCCTCCACGGGCGAGCGACGGATCAGGCGGACGAGGGTTTCGGTGTCCGGGGACAGGCCCGGCTGGTGCGCGCCGATGGCGTGCCCGCAGTGCGTGCACAGCTGGAAGTCGCCGGGCTTGTAGTCGTGGTCGGGGTGGCCGCTCGGGCAGCGGCAGACGATCACCGAGGGATCTCGCGGACCGCGCCGCAGCAGACACAGTCCAGCCACGCGGCCTGGCCGTCCTCGCGGACGATCATCAGGTGGCTTCCCGCCGCGCAGCCGCGACAGGTGGCGACCTCGACGACGCCGTACTCCTCCACGGTGCTCACACGCCCACCACCCGGGCGAGCGCGGTGCACTGCGGGGGGTGCAGGTCGCGGGTCATCCGAATGAAGCGGACCCGGTACTGGCGCTGCCAGCCGTCGTTGGCGATCGTCGTCTTGTGGCAGTGCGGGCAGGTCCAGCGGTCCTCGGCGATGTCGCTCACCGGGCGCCCCACTTCGCGTAGTCCGACGGGGCGGGCACGATCGCCCGGCCGGCGGGATGGCGGGCCATGGAGGCCTGCCGGTCGCGCCAGTCGAAGGCCCACTGGGCGAGGTCGGCGGGCATCACGTCGCCGGGGAACCGGTTGTCGTCGAAGAGGGCGATCCCGGAGCGGGCGTAGACGGCGTCGACCAACTGCGAGCACAGCTCGTGCCCGCCGGTGGCCACCCGGTGCTCGATCCACCGGGAGGGCAGGTGCAGGTGGATCGCGGCCAGCGAGGCGTAGTCGAGGAAGGAGTACGGGGTGCCGATCGACGCCTCGGCCTCGGCGACGATCCGCTGCCGCAGGGTGGCCTCGGCGCCGGTGAGCACGCCGGCGGTGGTCTCGGCGAGCAGCGGGTGCACGCGGCGCAGGTGGGCGAGGGTCCGGCGCTTCGCCGCGAGGGCGGACTGGACGGGGCCGTCGCTGATCAGCAGCGGCCGACCGTCGTAGTCGGCGAGGTGGCCGACGATGGCGCCGCCCGGCTGGGCCTCCACCGTGGCGCCGTCGGCGGTGGTGATGATCCCCGCGTGGCACCACTGCGCGGCGTAGGGGGAGGCGCCGGCCAGCCGCTGGCCGAGGCGGATCGCGGTGCCGGTCAGCCCCTCGATGGGGGCGAGGAAGAACGAGCCGGGCTCGTAGCGGGCGCTCACGCCGACACCAGCGCGAGGGTGAGGCCCAGCGGGGCCGACTTGGCCCGGGCCCGGGCGGCCGCGGCGTACTCCCGGCGCTTGCCGAGGAAGGACTGGCGCTGGGCGTAGTAGGTCTTGCGGGCGTCCTTGCGCCGGGCGTCGGCGGCCCGGCGGCACGGCCGACACTCCCAGCCGCCCTTGGGGTTCTTGTAGGCGTTCTCCGGGGTGCGCGGGTGGCCCTTGGTGCAGCAGTCGCTGCCCGGGCTGACGCGGGGGCCGGACTCCTCGCCGTCCGCGCCGACCGTCGCGCCGGTGTCCAGCAGCAGCATCCCGTGCTTGCGCCGCCAGGTCTGGCGCTGCCGGGGGGTCATCCCGCCGTAGACGCCGGAGACGACGTGGGTCACGCCGTAGGCGAAGCACTGCTCGATGAACGGGCAGCCGTCGCGGCAGATTGAGGCGGCCCGCTTGGCCTCCTCACCCTCCGGCTGGTCGGGGGTGAACAGGTCGGGGTCGCGACGGCACGGCTGGGAGCCGTCCATCTTCGGGAAGGGGGCCGGACGGGTGTAGGTCGGCAAGGGCTCGGCGCCTCTCAGAACGGCGGCGGCGCAGCCGGGTCGTCCTCGGGCACGGTCCCCAGCAGGGATCGCACGAGGGCGGCGGCTTGCGTCAGCGCGCAGTGGTCGATGTGGTCATCGGCCACCGGCGTGCACGCATGGGCACCGAGCACCGGTCCGCGATTGCCAGCGCGGATGTGTTCGGGACGTCGAAGGATCAGCCACTCCCCGCGAACCTCGTAGGTGCGCCGCCCGCCCATGAGGGCGGCCAGCTCACCGAGGTCGTTGAGGGCGACCGGATCGACGCGAACATCCAGCCCCCCGACGGTGGCGGCCAGGAGGGGGGCGGAGCAGCGAGAGCAGGTGGTTGCGGTGGGCGCCTTCGTGATGAGGAAGTCGAACCGCGGCACGGACGTTACCCGGCGATTACCCACTGTGGGCCACCGATGACAGAAATCTCACGACAATGTTGCGAGGGTCCAGACGGAGCCCGGTCCGGGCGTCGGTGAAGGCCTGGCCGTAGAGCATCAGGTCGAGGCGGATGGCCTCATCGTTCTGGCTCGTGAGGTCTTCGGTGATCTTGTCTTGGTGAAGTGGTACCAAGTGGTACCCGAGTGGTTCCGTGGTACTACCTACGGTGGGTGGGGGGAAGTAGTACCGAGTACCCCCGTCGTAAGACGGGGTACTGGGTACTGCTTTCACCCGGGGGGTCGTAGGGGGGAGAGTCCCATCAAGATCGCGGTACTGGTTCACGACTCTTCCCGGAAGGGCTTGATCGAGCGGATGGTCGGATAGCCGCGCACCGCCGGTCCGTCGGCGGCGATGAAGCCGTCCTGGGTCAGTTCGACGATCGCGGCGTAGATGTGCGTCCGGTTGCCCCCGACGGCGTCCACGATCGCGTTCTTGCTCAGGGCGGCACCGGCGGCCTCCAGCACCTTGGAGACGCGCTGCATGTAGCCGGTCGGCTGAAACCCCTTGCCCTTGTTCTTGCCGTCCTCAGCGGCCGCCTCAGCGGTCCGGGGCTCCTGCACGGTGATCGCGGTGCGGCCCGGTTGCGAGGAGTCGACGAGGACGACGGCCGCCTCCTGCGTGCGGTCGCCCTTGCGGTAGGCGCCGGCGTGCGGGCGGATCTCGCCCGGCCGGTCCTTGGCGACGCGCATCGAGAGCCGCCCGACCATGCCGACGCCGAGGGGCTCGATGACCTCCACCATGTAGGCGGCGCCGTCCAGGGCGGCCAGCTTCGCCTGCGCGCCGATCGCGAACCGGCCGCGCGCCTCGGAGTCCTTGACGACGTGGTCGATGAGCACCAGGGCGGCGCCGGTCTCGTGCGCGATCCGCCGGGGGATGGCGCGCACCCACTTGCTCACCTCGTCGTTGTCCTTGGACGGGACGGCGAAGGTGCCGAGGGCCTCGGTGACGCCGTCGAGCACGACGACGGCGTAGGAGCGGGAGAGCAGCTCCTCGAAGGCCAGGTGCTCGCGGGCCAGGGTGGACGGGTCGACCTCGGGGCGCAGGTAGTGGAACCGCTCGCGCAGCGCCTCGCCCGGGACGCCCATGAGCAGCAGCCGGCGGAAGACCACGGCCGGGGTGGACTCGTAGTCGATCATCGCCACGAACTCGCCGGCCTTGAGCCGCTCGGCCATGGCGTGCAGGCCCAGCCACGACTTGCCCGACTCGCTCTCGCCGGCGAAGGAGTGCACGGCCGCCGGGTAGAGCAGGTGCACGCCGTCGACCCGGGCCATGATCGTCGGCTTCTGCGGCTCGTAGGTGCCGTCGATGAACGCCGTCGGGTCGATCGGCGCCCACGACGGGTGGTCCTCCTCCACGGGCAGCGCGACCGCCGTGGCGGCCCCTGGCGCGTCGAACACGCTCGCCGAGGGTGAGGACACCGGGGCGGGCTCCGGCGGGGCGCTGGCGGGGCGCTCCGGGCGTTCCGGTAATGGGCGGGTTCCGCTGACAGCGGAATGTGGCGATTCCCGGACGGGCTTGGAGCCGAAGCCCCTCGAGCGCAGTTCGCGGGCGGCGCCGGAGTAGTCGCGGCCGTAGCCGTTGAGCAGCGCGAAGGCGGCCAGCTTGGAGTAGGAGGTCTCCGGGTCGAACTCGGTGGAGCTGGTGAACACGTAGAGCAGGTCGTGGTCGCCGTAGCCGGTGGTCGCCGAGATCCCGACCTTCTTGCCCGGCCGCCGCCAGTAGCGCACGGCGCCCCGGGCGAAGACCAGCCGCCAGCCGGCGGGCACCAGGATGTCGGCCCAGTCGGTCTTCGCGGCGAAGTCGTCGCCGGGGGAGACCTGCCCGGGCTCGGCGAAGGTCGAGCCGGGGGCGGCGAACATCTCGCGCGCGGCGTTGGTGACGTTCTCCGCGCCGAGCTCGTCGAGGCTGGCGGCCAGCCGGTGCAGCGTCTGGTGCTCGTCGACCGTCAGGACCGGGACGCCGCCGGGCGCCGACGGCGGCACCAGCCGCCACGCCTTGCCGGTGGGGTGGGTGCGCCCGGCCGATGGGGCGATGACCACCCACCCGCCCTCGCCGCGGGTCTCGGCGAGCACCTGGATCTTGCCGTCCACCCGCCGGCGGGCCAGCTTGGTGTTGCCGGGCACCGGGCCGTCGACCCGGTAGATCCAGTGCAGGCCGCCGGACGGCGACATTTCGACGTAGGTGTTGAGCTTGGCCCAGAGGTCGATGACGCCCGCCTCGTGGAACATGTCGCGCAGCACGAGGTGCAGGCCGTCGGCGACGGCCGCGCCCTCCAGTTCGGTCATCTCCAGGTTGCCGGAGACGGCGCCGCAGATCAGCCCGATGCCATCGGCGGCCTGGGCCCAGCCCTCCACCTGCTCGCGGGTGGGGCGCGCGTGCTGGTAGGTCTGCCACGGCACGGCCGGGCGCTTGGAGCCGTCGATCGCCGCGCCAAGCACGCTGGCGCCGGCGTCGTGCCAGGCGAGGGCGGCGTCGACCAGCTCGGTGCTCACGACGCCTTCTCGTCGAGGTTCACGCGGCCGCCTCGTCCCGGGCGCGGGCGCGGGCCCGGCGCTTGTACTCGGCGCGCGAGGCGTTGGCCGCCGCGCGGCAGGCCTCGTCCACCGGCTCGCCGTTGCGCTTGTGCCGCGCGGCGGCCGTGGCGGTGCCGCAGGGGGCGAGCGTGCGGCCCTTGCGGACCCTCCGGGCGCGGTTGTAGGCGCGGCGAGCCTCCAGGCACTCGCCGCAGAGGGCCTCGCCGCGGCGCTTGTGGCCCGACGCCCCGGCGATGGTGCCGCAGGTCGGGTACGCCGTCCGGGCGCGCACCGCCTTGACCAGCGAGCCGGGCGGCAGGTTGCGCAGCCCGACGGGCAGGGCGGGGTTGTCGCGCAGCGGCGGCGCCTCGCCGAACTTCGCGGCCAGCTTGCCCCGGCTGTACTCGTCGTCGAAGCCGACGAACCGGTTGCCCAGGTCGTACTCGCTACGGTCGTCCGGGGCCACGGCGTGGCCGGTCGGGTCGATCAGGCCGAGGGCGTCGAGCAGCTCGCGGCGCTCGGCGACCGGTAGCTCGAGGAGCGCGACCGCGCGGGCGGCCAGCCGGTTGACCGACCAGTCCCCGGTGCTCACGCGGCGTCCTCGACACGGGCGAGCCGGGCGTCGATCAGCGGCAGGTAGTCGGCCTCGCGCTCGATGCCGATGACCTGGACGCCCTCGAGCACGGCGGCCTCGATGGTGGTGCCGGAACCGGCGAACGGGTCGAGCACGACGGCGCCGGGCGCGGCGACCAGGCGGATGAGCCAGCGCATCAGCGCCAGCGGCTTCACCGTGGCGTGGACGATCCTGGTGCCGCTCTCGTCCACGTAGGACGGCCGCTCGCGCGTCGGCGCCTTCGCCACGTACTGGAAGACCGGGAAGAACCGGCTGGCGCCGCCCTGGTCGGCGTGGAACGCCGGCGCGCGGTCACCCATGCCCCGGAAGGCGCCCTCCATGCTGTCGGACTTGGACGCGCCGGAGTAGGTGGCGCCCGACGCTGGCGCCTTCGCCCCAGCCGCCGGTGCCTGCCGGTCCAGCTCGCCGACCGGGCAGCCCCCGGCGCAGGCCCAGACCGGTGCGGTCACGTCGGCGCCGACGAAGCCATCGCCGCGCTCGTAGCCGGAGACGAAGCCGCCGGAGGCCTTCGCGCCGCCGCCGACCCGCTCGGTCGCGGTGCCGACCTGCTCGCAGCCGTCGGCGTGGGTCAGCAGGACGTTGGTCGGCCAGCGACCCCCGGCCGAGGCCGAGCCGCCGCCGGGGTGCAGGTTGGTGTCGCCCTCGCGCTCGGCGCCACGGGTGCCCGCATGGCCCCGGTCGCCGGAGTGGTTGCGGGCGTAGTCGGCGTCGGCGACGGTCACTCGGGTGGCGTCGATGTTGAGCGCACCGGTGCCGTGGGCGAGCACGTTCGTGGCGACCGTGCCGACCAGTGGCTTGCGGCCGACCACGATCGGCTCGAACGCGGGCTTGAGCGCAGTGCCCCAGCCCTGCCAGTCGGCCGCCTCGTCGGCGCCGGGGGTGGCCTTGTCGATCGCCTTGGCGACGTCCATGGACTTGGGGAAGCCGGACCCGTAGAGCCAGGCGATCGAGTCGCGGATCTCGAAGCCGGCGTCCTCGATGGCGACGGCCAGGCGGTGCCAGGTGCGGGCGCCGCCGAAGGAGAGCAGGTGGCCGCCGGGCTTGAGCACGCGCAGACATTCGGCGGCCCACATGCGGCACCAGTCCTGGTAGCCGTCGCCGGACCATGGCGGGTCGACGTACTCGCGAGTGCGCTCGACCCGGGCCTTCAGGTCGGCCATCCGCGACCAGTCCGCGCGACCGGTCCAGCGATGGCCGCGCTTCATGTTGTTCCACTCCACGACGGCCTGGGCCCAGGGCTCGTAGTCGAGACGCTTCTTCGCCCGCAGGGGGTACTTGTCGAACAACCGAACCAGTCGCAGACAGCCCGTCTTGTCGCCCACGGTGTAGGTGCTCTGAGGGTGCGCGTTGCCACTGCCGTCCCCGTCGTTGATGTGGCCGATGCCGCCGAGGAACCGCTGGATTCGCTCCAGCGTGCCGCGCTCGTCGCGACGGACCTTGATCGCGAAGGTGCAGGTGTAGGTGCCGCGCTCGTGGCGCTGGACGCGGAAGCAGCCCTCGCCATCGACGAACCCGGCGAGCCAGTAGGCGAAGGCGGCGTCTTCGTCCTCGTTGTGGGTGTCCCACTCGCGGCCCATAAATCCGAGCGAGTAGGGCGGGTCGCAGACGATGGCGTCGATCGAGTTGTCGGCGAGCTCGCGCATGACGTCGAGGCAGTCGCCGTGGTGGATGGTGACCTGTTCGGAGGCGTGGTGGGGCAACGGTCGACTTTCCGCGAGGTGGTGGGTGGTGGTGCTGCCCGGTGCCGGGCGGGAGTGGTGGCGGCCAGGCCGCCCGGCACCGGGGCGAGGGTCAGGCCGCAGCAGCCTCGGCGGCCTTGCGCTGCAGCAGGGCCTGCACCTCCGGGGGGAGGCTGTCGAGGTTGGGGATCTGACCGGCGGTGACGGCCGCCGGCGCGGCGGCCGGGGTGGGCTTGGCGAAGCCGCCGCCGAGGAACTCGGGGTTCGCACCGAGCCACGCCGTCGCCCGGGCCACGGCGGCGCCGTCGTTGTTGGCGGCCTCCAGCACCCACGGGGCGGTCTGGCCGGTCTTGGCCACGCCCTGGCCCATGCGGGCGAGGATCGGCTGGCCGCCGATCTTGTCCTTGGTGGCGCTGATCAGCGCGACGTTGAACCACAACGCCGAGCGGTAGACCTGGCCGGTGTCCACGTCGGCGAGGTCGACGGAGACGGCGTCGGAGACGCCCATCTTGGTGGGGATGTTCTCCCGGTACTCCTTGGGCACCACGATGAGCAGGTGGCCGGAGAGGTCCGCCGGCTTGGCGATGTCACCGGACAGGGTGGAGGGTGCGTCGAACACAGGGGTCCTTTCGGAGGTGGTTGTGGTGCACCGGCCGCAGACGTCGGCGGCCGGGGTCTTGGGGGGTGCGACTACCAGAGGTCGCGCTCGGCGAGCACGCCGATCACGCCGTAGCCGGCGAGGTCGAGCAGGGTGTCCTCGAGCGCCTCGTCGGGGACGCCGTTGCCGAGGCTCCGGTCGTGGGCGAGGTTCTGCAGCCGGGCGTGCTTGTCGAAGATCCGCACGCGCAGGCCGTTGAGCGGGCCGCCCGGGGCGTCCTTGATCGCCGACGGGCCATAGGCGCGGTTCTTGCGGATCAGTAGGTCGCGCAGCTCGTCGCACGCCTGGGCGATGCTCTCCTCGCGCCGCTCCTGCTCGGTCACTTGTGGGTGCCGCCCTGGACGACGGTGGAGGCGCCGGAGTCCACGATCTTGCCGTTGGCGTCGGCCGAGGCCTGGCCGCCCTCGGTCTCGACGTAGCCCTCCCAGTAGTCGACGCGCTTGGTGCCGTCGCCCTGCACGCACACCACGTAGGTGCCGGAGGTGTCGCCGGAGTAGACGCCGGTCGGGTCGGGCTGGGGCAGGGTGATGGTGCCGTCGCCGTACTGGCCGTGCGCCTGCGACTGCTCGGGGTTGGTGAGCTGCGTGGTGGCCGGGACCGGGTAGCCGATCGACGGGCAGGACTTGATCACCTTGCCGTCGTTGGACAGGAAGAACGTGGTGGTCGCGGTGCCCTTGATCTCGGCCTGCTCGACCTCGATCACGGTCTGGCGCATCTCGGAGTAGTTGCCGGTCGGAACCGGCTGGTCGCGCTGGTAGGTCTCCATCAGCGAGTTGCTGACCCGCTGGTCGTTCTGCGCGGCCGAGGGCCCCGGGTTGGTGCAGGCCGACAGGCCGAGCACGGCGACGCCGGCGATGGGGACGAGGGCGAGGGTGCGGCGGTTCACGGTTCTCCTTGGGTCAGCAGCCGAGGCGGGCGGCATCGGCGGTCAGGTCGGCCGGGGCGGCCTGGGCGAGGTCGACGTAGAGCGCGCAGAACTCGTCGCGGATCGACGCCTGCTGCTCGGGCACGGCGGTGGCGCGGTAGCCCTCGGCGAGGTCGCGCAGGTGGTCGACCTCGGCCTGGACGTAGCCCTGCGAGTGGGTGTTCACCTGAAACTCGCGGTTGACGTTCTGCTCGGTGAACCACCACCCGGCCGACCAGCCGCCGAGGACGACGCCGGCGGACACGATGAGCGCGCCGAGGGTGGCGAGGGTGGCCTTCACGCCTGCTCCACCTGCTCGTTCCAGGCGGCCTGCCAGGTGCCCCGGCAGTGCACGGCGATGATGGCGTTCTCCTCGTCCAGCACCGTCAGGTCGCCGTCGGCATCCCAGTCGAAGGCGGTGCCCCGGAGGTAGTTGGTGGTCGTCCTGTCGGTGTCGCGGACCTTGATCACTGCTTCCCTTCCATGACGCCGGCGCAGCCCTCGGAGGCCGCCACCGAGCGATCGGTCGTGTAGTACGGGCAGAAACGGCAGCCGTCGGTGTCCCGCGGCAGCAGCCCGACGAAGTCATCGAGCGCGTCGAGGTGCTCGGCGACGTTCATCCCGACGACGAGGTCATCGAGGTCGCCGAGCGCCCCGTGGCAGACCGTGGGGTCGAAGTCCTCGGTCCAGATGTGGGTGTCGGCGAGGAAGCCGGTGCGCGGCAGGAAGACGATCGCGACCTTCTTGACCGGCTTGCCCTGGTTGGCCCAGCCGACGCCGTAGGTGTGAGCCTGGACCCGGTACTGCCTGCTCGGGCCCGCTGACCGGTACTTCTTCAGTGACGAAGCGCCCACGACTTTCCAGTCGACGACGGTGTCGGATTCCAGGTCGTAGAGGTCGCAGGAACCGCGCAGGCCCTCGCGGATGGTGACCTTCTCCTCGAGCAGCCAGCGGACCGGCTGACCCGTCTTCTGGCGGCCGACGTTGTCGGCGGCGAACGCCTCCTCCAGCCAGGCGTGCACGGCGGTGCCGATGGTCGCGGCCCAGCGGTCACCCTTGTTGCGCTCGGGGGCGCCGAGCAGCTTGAGTGCGGTCTTCCGCCGGCAGCCGGCGCCGATCTCCGACGGGCCGATCTGTGTCTGCCGGGAGCGCGGTGCGTTCTCGGCGCTGCCGGTGATGACCGAGAGCAGCTGGCCCAGCAGCGGCGGCGGACCGGCCGGGGCGGCGAAGGCGACGCTCACCGGGTCACCGCCACCAGGACGGCGCGGGCCAGCAGCGGCGGGACGGCGTTGCCGATCTGCTGGAACTGTTTGGTCTTGGTCCCCTGCCACGGGTAGTCGCGCGGGAAGGACTGCAGGACGGCGGCCTCCTCCAAGGTGACCCGCACCGACCACTTCCCGAACTGCAGCGTCTTACCCCGGCCGGGGTGGCAGTCCTCGGTCATGCACTTGTGGCCGGGCTGCCCAATGCGCGGGTCACCCTGCACTGTGGTGGCCGGGCGCTCGGCGACCCACTGCGGACGCTCGTGCCCGAAGGCCAGCGTGGCGGCGGGCTCGTCGAGGTCGCGCAGCGTGGAGTTGGGGCGCAGGTTGGTCGGGCAGAGCTGGACGTCGCCGGGCGCCGGACGCTCGCCCGCCGGGTGCACCTTCCAGGCGCTACCGGCCTTGCCGTCGACCGTCGGCGCCGGGGCGTCGATCGGCCGCTCGTACCCCTTGACGTGCTCCCGCCAGTCGGTGCCCTCGCGCTGCTCGGGGCCGATCAGGTGCTGGTTGGCGCCGGTGGAGACGACCCAGTCCACCGAGTTGAGCCGGGCGCCGAACATGACCGTCGGCGCGGGCTCGTCGGCGACCCGCACGCCGGCCTTCTCGTGGGTGCCGTTGACGTAGGTGACGTCCGCGCCCTCGGCGTAGGACTCGCCCGGGCCGGGGTTGGTGGAGTCCTGGCCGTACCACTTCTCGGGGTCGTCGATCCACGCGGCCGCGCCGCCACCGGCGATCGTCGGGGCGGGCTCGTCGCTCGGCCTGGGGCGACCGGCACCGCCGGCGCCGGCGCCGACCATCCAGACGTCGCCGCCCGGGGCCCAGCGTCCGGCTTCCAGTTCGCCGTAAATCTCGGCGCGGCCGCCGGAGCCGCCGACCTTCTCCTTGTCCGGGCCACCAGTGGACCGCGAGCACGCGATCGTCGGGTACGGCCGGGCGGTCATGCCCCAGCCGAGCGCCTCGGCCATCGAGACCCACGGGATGAGCCCGTCCTCGGCGCCGGTGAACCGGCTCTTGCCCTTGGCGTAGGCGGTGTGCGTCGGCGCCGGCAGGGACGCCTCGGCGGCGCAGGCGCAGCCCATCGGGAGCCCGGCGTCGCAGTGGCCGCAGACCGTGCGCCGCTTGGCGACGAGGATGGCGCGCTTGCGGGTCTGCGGGACGCCGTACTGCTCGGCCGAGAGCTTGCCGGTGGCCACCGAGTAGCCCCAGTCGCGCAGCACCTCGGCGTAGGCCTCCCAGACCGGGAGGACGGCGGGCACCTGCTCCAGGGCGATCCAGTCGTAGCCGCCGAAGGCGAGGGCGTCGCGGATCCAGCGCAGCGGTTCCAGCACCAGGCCGGTGCGCTCGTCGGTGTAGACGCCGTAGTCGATCGCCTCGCCGTTGGCGACCTTCTTGAGCTCGAGGAGCACGGTGTCCAGCGCGAGGCGCCCGTCGCCCTTGCCGGCGGCCGAGAAGGTCTGGCACGGCGGGGAAGCGATCAGCCCGCGCGCCTCGGGGAACTCCTGCGGGTCGTAGTGGCGGATGTCGCCCTCGTAGGTGGACAGCCCGGCCGCCCGGCGGGTGGCGCAGGCGGCGGCGTCGATCTCGATGCCGAGGACGTGCAGGCCGAGCTCGCGGGCGGCCACGTCCCAGCCGCCCGGCCCGGCGAAGAGGTCGACGGCGTCGACCAAGGAGACGCTCACGCGGCCACCTCCGGGTCGCCGTAGCCGGAGCAGCGCAGCAGGTGGGTGGCGTCGGACAGGCGCAGCAGCACCAGCCAGTCGCCGACGGTGGTCTCGCCCTGGCCGTTGCAGCGGAAGACCACCAGCGGCAGCGCGCCGCCGGCGGTGGACTCGGCCTGCTTCACCCACGCCAGCGGGTTGAGGTCGGAGCGGGCCTTCACCTCGATCGCCAGGCCGGGGGTGCCGAGGATGTCGCGGCCGCCCCGGCCGGCGCCGGTGGGCTCGGCGAAGGGGAAGCCGCGCTCCTGCAGCCAGTCGGCGACGACCTTCTGCGTGCGGTAGCCGCGGTGCTTGCGCGACTGGTTGGTGCTCACTCGGTCACCACGACGTCGTCGTCGGACCACGGCTCCAGGTGGCGCCCCTCGTCGGCGGCCGCCTGGTAGTCCTCGAGCAGGTCGTCGACCGCGTACCACGCGGAGGACTTCTCGTCGTAGCCGTCGCGGTAGGACGTCAGCCAGGCCTCGATGGCATCGCCGGGCTGGGGGAAGTGCTGGGACATGGGCTCCTCGTTCACGGGCGGTGGGTCACGGAGACGGCGTCGGCGAGTGCCTCGGCGAAGCTGGGGTGCGGGGTGCTGCGGACCGGGCGGCCCTCGACGTGCACGACGACGCGCCACTGGCCGTCGCGGCGGCTGACCGAGGCGCGCACCTCGGGGCGGCGGAACAGGCGGCGCAGCAGGCTCACGCCTCGGCCCGATCGAGCAGCCGGAAGCGGCGGCTGGTGTTGCTGCGCAGGTAGCCGCCGACCAGCGCGGGGTGCTCGCTGCGCAGCCGGGTGACGTCGACCGTGGTGCGGGTGCTGGTCTTGTAGGTGGCGATCGGCAGGCCGCCGATGCGGGCCTCCTCGGCCTCGCCCATCAGCGCCTGGATCTGCTGGACACAGGCGTCGATGACGTCCTGCCAGGGGCGGATCTTCTCGTCGAGGTCGGACTGCTGGGCGCGCAGCGCGTCGACCTCGGACTGGGCCCGGGCGATGGTGTCGAGCAGGGTGGCGTGCTGATCGAGGTCGATCGCGGACATGCGGGGGCTCCACTGTGTTGCGGGAATGGATGGGGAACCCCTGGGGCGCGCGCTTCCCCGCGCACCACCAGGGGTCGATCGGAAGGCCACCGAGGGCCGGGTGGGATTAGCCCTTTGTGAGGGGAATCGCGGCACCTGCGGGCGATTCGCAGCCGCTACGCGCTTGACCGCCAGCGGGGCGGCCGTAGATTGGGCGCGCGGCGGATGTTTCGTCGGATGACGACACGGGGTATCTCCGTCCGCAGGTGGTAGTGGTTGCCCCCCCGACCCGGTGATTCAGCTTGGCGGCCAGGACCGGGCGGGGGTGTGGCTCACAGTGAGGGCGCGATGACGCCCTGTCGTGGAAGCCGCTGCAGCGTATGAAGCGGCGCGACAACGACACAACGGGGTTGCCCCGACTTTTCGGTGAGTTGTCGCGACCCCCACTGGCCTTGTCGTATCGTTCACAGCAAAGAGCCCCGTCGTAGGGGAGGAATCGGCGACCCCCGGGTGGCCGATTGCGGGGCTCCGACGCACAGACAGGGCGACGTTGGCGCAGGAAGTGGACGCTTTTATCCGCGCGGTGGACGCCGCCTGGGATCGACTCAATCGCATCGAGGGCCGGACGGTTCCCGTCCGCGAACTCTGCCGCCGCGCGCAGGCCAGCGCGGCCCTGCAGGCCAAGGTCTTCTACCACCTCAACCGCAAGCGGCAGTGGGTGGAGGGCCACCGGGTGCCGCGCGAGGTCATCGACCTGCTCGCCAGCCAGCTACCCATCGAGGACGAGGAACTCCTGCGGGCCGCGAGCCTGGCCGCCGGGTTCACCGTCGAGCTGGGCGTCGGCGACGGCGCGCCGGACCTGCACATCCGGGCCATCGCCCGGTTCTGGGAGCGCGACGACGTCGACGAGGACCGCAAGGCGGCCGTCTACGAGCAGCTCATGGACGTCCTGCGCGAGGAGCACCTGCGGGTCCGGCAGATGCGGGCCGCCGGGTGACGTGCGCTGCGTCACCCCGCCCGGCGAGTCGGATCCCGACGGCCTAACGTGGCCCTCGCGCGTTTCGTTGCTGGGTAGCATCGGATCGCGCGCCGCCCCCCCGGGCGGCATCCCGACTCGCCTGCTCCAACCCACGGGGGAAGCTCACTTTGTCCTCTTCCCAGCTCGCCTCGGACACTCTGCGCGGCCTGGCCGGCGCCCTGTCCGGGCGCTACAGCATCGACCTGCCCGGCGGCATCCACCTGCACACCCGGCGGCTGCCGTGGGGGGTGGCGGCCGCCGCCATGGTCATCGACGGCGACCTGTACCTCTACTGGGACACCGACCAGCCGCAGGCCGGGCGGCACGCCCTCGAGCTGGTGCGCGAGCACGCGCCGGAGCTGCTCGGCTATCTGGACTCGATCGGCGACCTGCTCGACCCCCCGACGGGTGAATATCCGCTCCTGGTGCCCGACGCGCCGCTCGCCGAGGTCGGCTAGCCGTGCTCGCCCTGGTATCGTCGAGCGCGGTGGTGGACGCCGGGTAGCCCTTCCCTTCGGTAGGACTGCTGACAGCCCGGCGTCCATCCCCGTGAACCCCCGGAGTGGTCGCCGCTCCGGGGGTTTCGTGGTCTTCGGGGGTCGCCCCGCCGCCCGCCGAGGGGGGAAGGTCCGCCGGCGGGCGACGGGTGTCTCAGGCCCTCACGGCCGGGTGGGGCGGCGGCTGGTGAAGACCTCCCGGCCGTGCACGAACGGGGCGCCGTGCACGTCCTCCTCGAGCGCCAGCTCCTCGGCGACGCCGGCGACGGCCCGGAAGATGCGGGTGATCGAGACGTCCGGGAGGCCCTCCATGGGCACGTCCACGGTGATCCGGTAGACCCTGGTCATGGGGTGTCCTTGTGCAGCACCTGCGGGAGGTGGCCGAGCGAGGCGTCCAGGATCTCACTGCGCTTCGGGTCGTCGCTCATCAGCATCACCGCACCCGACCATGTGCCGTGGGCGATGATGGCCCTGACCGCGCCGCAGTCGCTGTGCGCCATGGTCTCCACGTCGTCCAGGTCGAAGTCGGCGCCGCTGATGCCGAAGACCCGGGCCATGTCCTGTAGCCCGGTCGGCTGGTTCATGTAGTCGATCAGCGCGTCGGTGACGATCCCGCCGGCGGTGAACTTGGCGCCCAGCGTGCTGGCGTGCTCCTCGCCCAGCCACTCGACGGTGTACTCGGCGGTGCCGAAGACGGTGAGCCGGCGGTTGACCCGGTAGTCCTGGGTGACCAGGGCGATGTCGCCGGCGCGGTTGACCACCTGCGTCATCAGGCAGTCGAGGATCACGCCCTCCTCGAGCGCGTACCACTCGACGACGGCGCGCTGCATCGACCTCGGGCGCCCCGCCCACGGCTTGCCGGTGTAGGGGTCCCGGTTGACGTACTGGCGCGCCGGGCGCCAGCTCTCCGTGGTGAAGGCGATGGCGTCGCAGCCGAAGAACTTGGTCGCCAGCCACGCGGCCCGGAGCGTCTCGTCCCGGTCGGTCTGCAACGGCATGAGCACCACCACGGGCCTCTCGCCGCGATAGCCGTGCACGACGTTGCGGATGTTGGTGTCCGCGTCGGGCCCGGACTGGTCGCGCAGCCAACTCTCCTTGCTCGCCCGGACGTCGACAGCGACCCTGTCGGCGAGCTCGATGATCCTCATGGGGCCCCTCTGTCGTGGCGGAAGTCGTACTGCAGCAGGGCGACGCCGGCGCCGACCTTCGGGGCCAGCACCCGGGCGTAGCGGCGGGCGTGCTGCGAGCACACCGACCGCTCGGCGCGCCGGCCGCCATTGGTGGTGACGATAGACATGACCACTACCGCGCCCCGCGAGCACCGGCTGCCGTCGGTGATCCACTCGCAGCGCCGCTCGGTCACGACACGAGGATCCGCACCAGCGGGGCGACGGTGACCAGCGCGACGAAGGCGACCATCAGCGTGGTGCCGATCCAGGCGTAGACCCAGGCCAGCCGCCGACGACGGGGGTCGAGCCGGGCGTGGAGGTGGTGGCCGTCCCGGTCGCCGAGGCAGATTTCGTCGGGCAGGTGGCGCAGCAGGAACAGGGCGATCACCGAGTTGGCGCCGTAGTGGCCGATCGGCAGGCCGAGCATCAGTGTCTCGGCCGTCGCGACGGCCGGGTTGCCGGGGAACAGGTCGATCACGGCCGGATCTCGCCGTGGGCGTAGAGGTAGTCCCAGACCCACCGGGCGGCCGCCCGCGGCGTCATGCCCATGTCCGGCTCGCAGGCGGCGTCGCGGTCGCCGAGCCGGTGGCAGCCGCACCGGCCGAGCAGGTGCGCCGGGCCGCCGGTGCTCATCCGCACCATGCACTCGGCGTGCACCGGCTCGATCTTCGTGACCAGCCTGCCGTCCTCGCCCATCAGGACCGCAGGCATGAGCACGCCCCTGTCGCCCTCGACGACCTCCTCGGCGCAGTGCAGGCAGGGGGCACCGACCGGGGTGGGCACCCGGGAGGCGGGCTCCTCGCACACCGGCGCCGGGGTGGCCGCGCTGGGCCACGGGTCGCCGAACCAGGCGCTCACGACGACCGCCGGCGGGCGATGATCGGGCTCCACACCTCGGGGTGCTCGTGGTCGCCGCCGCAGAGCAGGCTGTCCTGCGGCCGCCGGATGTAGATGCCGGAGACCGTCGGCGTGCCGCACTGGCAGCACACGTCGTTGCCGTCGAGCACCTTGAGCGGCTGGCGGAACCGGCCGTCGGCCATGCCGCCCTCCGGCGAGTCGAACCAGCACCGCTCGCAGAGGTTGTGCGTCCACTCCACTAGCGGGTCACCTGCACCTTGCTGGCGCGGCGGTGCAGCCAGTCGCCGACCCACTGGGGAGCGCGCGTCAGCCGAGCACTGGCGTGGCGCAGCTCGTCGGCGGCGTAGTCGCGCGCGACGTGCAGGACGTCGTCGGCGACCTCCTCGTAGGTGAGATGGCCGCCCTCGCGCATGGCGGCGAGGATCCGGTCGCGCAGATCGGTCACGGGGTCTCCTCCTCTTGCAGGACGGCGCGCTCCAGGGCGCGGATGTCGGCGCCGATGTGCGACTCCAACTCGTCGGCGAGTAGCTCGAGGGCCCGGGCGTCGCCCCGGTCGAACATCCGCGACGCGGCGCCGCGCAACTGGTCGGCGGCGTAGGTGCGCAGCCAGCACTCCAGCAGGTCGGCGGCCTCGACGTCGGGGCTGGTCGCGCGCTTGACGTAGCGGACGATGCGCTGCAGGTCGGCGCGCAGCTCAGGGGCTGACACGGCGCCTGCGCTCGGAGTTGGCGACCAGCCGGACGGCCTTGACGCACCCCTGGTGATACCAGGCGCCGAGGTAGAACTCCGGGGTCTCGGCGATGGCGCCCAGGCGGATGGTGCAGAAGGCGCACAGCCGGTCGACGCGGGGGATCGGCCGGGTGCGCGGCGCGGCGAACATCGGCTCGGTCCTCGGCGCGGCGGTCACAGCGCGGCGCCCATTCGGCGCAGGTGCGCCCGGGCGTTGAGGCCGCCCCGATGGTCCGAGGGGGTGTTGGTCAGAAAGTAGGTGTGCCCGCGTGGGTTGATCACTCGCGGCTTGCCCTTCCCGTTCGCGTTGGTCTTCTGGTAGGTCCAGCCCTGGTCGATGAGCTTGGCGACCATCGCCTGGTACTCCTCGCTCATCTCGCGGCCGGGGTAGTCGCCGTCGTAGCCGGGCCTGACGACGCGCAGCGGCCGGGTGGCCTTGGCGCGCGCCATGAGCCCACGGAGTTCGGCGACGTCGTCGGTGTTGCTCCGGGGCGTCGGCGGGACGACGGCGGGTGCCGGCTCGGCCGCCTGCTCGGTCGCCTGCTCGGCCGCCTGCTCGGCCGGGGCGAGCGTCACGCCGAGGTAGAGGTTCGGTTTCGGTCGACCGCCGTACTGCTCGCCGTCTGGCGCGACGTCGCCCGGTCGGGCCTGTCGCCGCTTGGCGCCGTACCCGGCGCGGGTCATGGCCATGCCCATCGCGCGCGGGTTGCCCGCCGGCGGGGCGTCCACGGTCGGCCGCCAGGCCTCGTAGGCGGCCAGCAGCTCCGGGCTGCTCAGGTGGGCGGTGTCGTCGGCCGGGACGAGGGCGGTCTCGATGAACAGGTCGAGCGCGGCGTCGCGCTCGGCGAGCTCAGTGCTCCGGGGCCCCTGCTGCTGCGCCGCGGCCGGGGTCTTCGGACGCGGCGGGGGAGGGGGGAGCGGCTCGTCGGGGGTCTTCGGCGCCGGCGCGGGGGCGCCGTCCAGGGCCCAGTAGGTGCGCCGGGGGTAGGTGTGGGTGCCGTGCAGGGTGATGCCCTCGGTCTGGTCGCGCACGAGGTGCAGCAGGCTCCGGCCGTAGCCGCGCTCCCGGGCGGCGGCCACCACGTCGCCGGCGTAGGCCGCGCCGCCGCGCTCGGTGAGGTGGTCCAGCAGCCACCGGCGGATCTCCTCGCGGCGGCTCTCGGCGGGCCCGGCGTCGGGCTGGTCGGGGGTGAACGCCTCGAACGCCTTGGTCATGCGCGGCGACTCGCCCTCGTCCCAGTCGCCGACGGTGCGCGACGGGCGGCCGGCGGCGGCCGCCGCATCGTCGGCCGGGCCGTGGTCGGGGTAGCTGTCGTCGGTGTCGACGTCGACCTTGAGCCGACCGCCGGCCTTGCGCGCGGCGCGCTGGGCCTCGCCGAGGGTGCCGTTTCGCTCGATGACCGTTCGGACCCTCTCGACGGCCTGACTCGCCCCGACGGCGGCCGCCGTGGCGATCCCCTTGACCTGGGCGAGGGTGAACAGGGCCTCGGCCGGTGCGGCCATCGGTTCGATCGCGGGGCGCTCTGGCGCCCGCCATGGGTAGTCGCTGCCGAGCAGTCGGGTCAGCACTGGGGCGACCACGAGCCCGGCTAGGCGGCCGACGACACAGCACAGGTAGTGCGCGCCGTCCCTGCCGCCGCAGGTTCTGCAGGTGGACATGGGAAGTGGGTTCTCCTTTGCCAATCAGCGCGCGAGAGCCAGTGGCACCCGGGCGCGGGGGTGGGGGGTGAGGTCGGGGATCTCCCAGCCTCGGGCGTGCATGTCGTTGACGACCTGGCCCTGGTAGGAGACGGCGAGGCCGGCGTCGACCAGCCGGCGGGCGGTGGCGGCCTGCACGCGCATGTGCGGCGCGCAGTTGGCCAGCACGATGGCGGCCCGGATCCCGGTGAGCGTCCAGCGGTACGAGCGACTGGTGATGTCGGCGTGACGGTCGGGGCAGTGGGTGGTGCAGTTGTGCTTGGTGTACTGGCGGCCGGTCTCGATCACCTTGGTGCCGGTGATCTCGCCGAGCCACGCCAGCGAGCCGTACCTGCCGGAGACCTGCACGACGGGCAGCACGGAGCCGGACACCTCGCGACTGCGCAGCGCCGCGAGGTTGTCGATCAGCGCGGCCGCATAGGCGACGTCGGCCGTGGTCAGTGGCATCGGGGCTCGGCTCTCGGATGAGGCCCGGCCCCGGCCTCGGCGGGACGCGCATGGGGGTCGCGTCGCCGAGGCCGGGCCCGGGGGTCTGTGCACGCCAGGGCAGCGACGGGTGGGCCAAGGGGGGCTCTCTCCGTAGCGGGCCTGCTGACGCGACCGTTCTTACGCCGTCGCGATGGGCCCGTCAATGTGACAGAACCAGGGTTGACGGGACACACTCCGTGAGGTTCCCTTCGACGGCGTTGGGATCTTCCCGACAGTGTGCCCCGCACCGCCAAGCCGGTGCACACTGCCCCACCAGCATCATCCTTCACACAGAGCGGCTTCCCCACCCCCCGTGCTGACCATGACCGCAACCACCACCGCCTGCGACACCTGCACCCACCACCTGCTCGGCCACGGGCGAGAGGGCTGCTTCTCGCCCTCCTGCCCGTGCCGGCTCTACATCGACCCCACGTCGGTGCGCGCCGAACTGCGCGCCGTCGCCCGCGGCGAGGGCTGGGGCTGGCGCGAGCAGGAGTTCCTCGACGACTTCCATCGCGACGGCGAGTTCGTCACCGTCGTCTACACCGACTTCGACCGGGTGCTCGGCGCGAACACGGTGCTCGCCTACGTCGCCGGGCCGAACGCCGGGCGCCAGGCGGCCCTCGACGCGCTGGCGGGGCTGGCGTGAGCGCCTCGGCCGAGCATCGACTGGTGGTGCTCGCCGACCTCGGCCGCGAGTACGCCGACCTGCTCGTGGTGATCCGCCGCGAGGTGGCCGCCCTGCTCGCCGACGACGTCGGCTGGACGGCGGTGGCCGCCGCGCTCGGCTGCACCCGGCAGGTGGTCCGCGCGCACTTCCTCGACTGGCCCCGCTACCGGCAGCTCAACCGGGCCCGCAACCGGGCGGCGGCGGCGGCCGAGTGAGCGGCAGGCCGTACAGCCGCGACACGCTCGACCTCGAGCAGCGCCGGCGCGATCTCAAACGCAGCGACCCGGAGCTCTACGCCTACATCGAGGCCCTGGCCGCCGCGCGGGAACTCAAACGGGCGGGCGACGCGGTGTCCGGGGCGCTCGACGGGCACGGCGCGGCCAACCGGCTCTGGGCCGAGGCTGGCCGCTGGGCCGCCGTCCGCGACCGACTGCGGTGACGCTCCGTAAGCACCGTCGCGACGCGCACGACAGCCTCTTTGTGAGGAAGTGACGACAACGGTGTAACTCACCCGATAGGGTGCCGCCCATGAGGTAACCCACAAACGCAAGAAGCCCGGTCCCTGGCAGGGGATCCGGGCTCTGCGACGGTCTAAGCGACTCGCTCTGGCAAGCACCAGCTTAGACCGTCTCCCCGGCCTGCGCGCAAGTGCGTGGGCCGTGTCGTCGAGAACGAGTCCGAGGAGCTGGTGCCCATCGCAGAACCCCCACCGCACGACGATCCGCCGTGGGGACTCGCGACCCTCCCGCCGGACGCCCGTCAGCCCCCGCGTGCGCCCCGCACCGGAGGCCATGAGTCGTCCCCCCTGGACGGCTGACGGGAACCGGCTCGACGGACCGCCCACCATTCCCCGGGCTGTCCTACCGGACAGCAACGGGGAGCCCCTGGCTCCCCGTCCCCCTTCCAGACGACGAGCGGCTTCGCCGCCGTCGGGACTGAGGGTTCCGTCGAGAAGGTGGGTCGTCCCCCCGTTGAGTAGGTAACGACTAGAGGGCGCGCGACGCGCCTGTGGAGAGGGGCGTGCAGGTCGGTGGATATCCTGTGCAGAAGCTGCCGCGCGAAGATCCACACCGCCTGGATCGTCTGGGCGCCGGCCGGCGCGGTCACCTGCGGCGCCAGCACCTGTGTCAGCTGGGCCCGCGCCGGCGGCTGGCATGAGCAGGCGCGCGGCCTGGTCGACGTCCGCCGGGGACCGATGCGGCCGCGGGGGCGCCCCCGGTGCGACTACTGCGGTCACGAGCGGCCCGCACTGCGGCACTGCTTCCGGGACGACGGCCAGGTGTTCTGCACCTTGACCTGCCGCCAGCGTGCGGCCAGGGTCGGCGCGTGACCGAACCGATCCGCTGCCTCGCCCCCAATCCATTCAGTGCCGACCTGCCACCCTGCGGCCGCGAGCTCGGTCACGACGGCCTGCACACGGCGTCGTGGGACGAGACGATCGGCGAGCAGGCCGGTCTGGCGTCGATGAGCTGGGACAGCGCCCGGCTGGGTGAGATGCGTGAGCGGGCACGCAACGCGCCGGCGCCCCAAGACGAAAAGCGCAGCGACGATGGGGGGTGGCCGAGCCGGGTGCAGACGCCCCAGAACGATCACATCGCCCAGACGCTCGCCGACCGGTGGTCGGGCCCGGACGGCAGAGAGGAAGATGACCCGACATGAGCATCGACACCGCGCCCCTCGAGCGGCGCTGGACCCGCGAACCGCGCGAGAGCCTGCAACGGCACGACGCCCGCAAGGGGCGGGTCGTGCGCGCCAAGCCCGGGCCCTGGTGGGACGAGCCGGACAAGGTGCAGTGGGTCGACCGGGCCACCGGGCTGGACTGCCTGATCAACCGCAACCAGATGGGCGCCTGGTGCGGCTACGTCGGCCTGCCGCCCGGCCACCCGTGGCGCGGCGCCGGGACCTACGACCAGATCAACGCGACCGTGCACGGCGGGCTCACCTACGGCCCCCGGCCGTGCGATGAGGAGGCGCCGGAGGGTCACGGGATCTGTCACGTCCCCTTCCCGGGGCGGCCGGCGGACGTCGCCTGGCTGGGCTTCGACTGCGGCCACGCCTTCGACCTCTCGCCGGTCATGGCCACGCTCTACGACGACGAGGAGCTGTTCCCCCACCCCCGGGCGTCCCGGGCCGAGTGGATGCGCGAGGTCTACCGGGACGAGGCCTACGTCCGGCGCGAGGTCGAGCACCTGGCCGCGCAGGCGGCCGAGGCGGCCACCACCCGCCGGCGGCACGGCTACGTCAAGCATGACCGCGACGAGCGCCGGCGCAAGACCAAGGAGATGGTGCGGCTGCTCAACCTGCCCCAGCGCACCGAGACCGAGGCCGCGCTGCTGGCCATGATGATGTGGCCGCGCGAGGCCCGATGAGTGGCCTGCTGACGCTCTGGGTCGTCTACGACCACCCGGCCGACTACCCGGACGACGTGGTCGTCCGCCGCTGGCAGGTCGGCCGGGAGGAGGCGCCGGTGCGGACCAGCGTGGTCGAGTGCTACCCGGACCTGGAGGCGGCCCGGGACGCCCTCGAGCAGCGCGGGCTGGTCTGCGTGCCGCGCTCGGCGCCCGACGACCCGGTCATCGTGGAGTCGTGGCTGTGAGGGCAGAGCGACCACTGCCGGTCGACGACCAGCCGCCGCGGATCACCGAACTGTGGGCCTGGACGACACTGGACCCGATGACCGACGTCGAGGGCATCCTCGGCGGCAAGCTGCCCGGCCTCGGGATCGCCGTCCCGCTGGTGACCTCGATGCGCCGGCTGGCCGAGCGGCTACGCCCGATCGCCGAGGAGGCCGTGCGGGGGATGGCCGAGCCCCGGCCGATCCTCATGCTGCGCCACTTCGTGCCCGCTCCGGGCGACGTCGGCCCCCCGGAGCCACCGTGAGGCACCGCCGCGCGGCCGGGCCGCCGGCGCCGACGAACGTCCGCGTCGTCCTGGTCGACGGGCGCGTGATCCCCTGCGAACTCGTTGCCGCTGACCGCCTGGACGCTGCCGCCCGACTACCCGCAGGACTGACGCCGATAAGCGTCGTTACGTCGGGTCGAGGTCGGGGCGGCGACTTCCGTTATCCCTAAGAGCGCCGCCGGGCCTTCTCGCCAAGCGTCCAGAGGCAGTCGAGGCAGACCCTGCCCGCCGTCCAGCCGAGGCGGTCGTCGGGCTCGTACCAGTCGTCGCCCGGCGTGCACAGGTACTCGCGCCCGCACCGGCTGCAGGTGACCATCCGCCAGCGCGGGTCGTCCTCGAGCGTCACCAGTGCACGTACTCCTTCGACGGGTCGCCGCCCGGGCGCCGGCGGCCGGTGCCGAGGTGGCGGATCCAGCCGTCCGGGTCGCCGGTGCCGTCCCACGTCGCGAAGGCCACGACCGCGGCCTGGGGGCTCTCGTACTACCAGCCGTCGCTGTAGGACAGGGTGCCGGTCTGCCCGACGGCGATCCGCAGTCGCCCGAAGGTCAGCGGGTCGAGGTACACCGACCGGCCGTCGTCGAGGTCGCGGACGGCGTAGTGGCCACCCCCGTCGAGTTCCATCGCTTCCCCACTCCCTTGCAGAACGGCGGCGGTCCCACCAGGCTGACCACCATGCCACTGCACCTGCTCGGCGGCCGCCGGTGCCCCCTCTGCGGCCGGGAGGACTTCCACATCCACCGCCGCGCGCCGATCGTCGAGGCGGTGCTCGATGAGGTCACCACCGAGGCCCGGAACGCCGCCGCCAGGCGGACGGCGCCGGGGTCACGGGCGCCGTCCGGTGAGCAGCTCGGCCTCTTCGACCAGGACTAGCGGCGCCGACGCTCGGCGACGACGGTGAGCGCGGTCACGGCGACCGCGACCGCGAAGCAGCCGACCGGGATCCCGGCGGTGCCGACCGGCGGGAAGTAGGACCCAAGCGTCCAGCCGATCGCCAGGCACCAGGCGACCAGCGTGAGGATCCGCCAGTCCGCCCGGTGGCGCTCGACGACCACCCGGCGGGTGTGCGCGCCGGTGCGGCGGCCGCCGATGAGGCGCAGGCGGTGCGGCCCGGTCATCGAGGCTGGTTGCGCACGATCACGGTGCGGCCGTCCTTGGACACCTCCAACCGCCTGACGTCCCCGTCCGCGTAGAGCTTGGCGAGCGACCACGCCTCCGCATCCGGTTGCTGCGTCGTCTCCACCTTGCTGTTGGCCATGCCAATCCTCCTGTTGACCCGGAATCCCCCAGCGGGCCCCGCTGACTCGGGCGCCCGATGGGCGGCACCTTACGGTGACGCGACCGCAACGACAAAGACCCCCCGCCACCGGAGCGTTCCGGTGACGGGGGGTCTGGGGGTGTCCGTGCTGGTCAGTCGTCCTTCGGCCAGGTCCGGCGGATCTTGCCCTCCTGGAGGTCCCACGTCCAGCAGCCGTGGTCGCCGGCGTGCCCGGCGGCCTCGGTGCAGACCATGAAGCTCGGGTCGAGGTCGAAGCACAGGACGTTCGGCAGTGGCTCCTGCATGACGTCGTTCTCGTCGATCATCACTGCTCCTCCCCGTCCTCGGGGCCCATGTGGGCGTCGAGGAACATGTTGAGCGCCAGCTCCACGATGTCCTGCTGCGAGACGTCGGCGAGCACGCAGAAGCGGCGCAGGCGGTCGGCGATCGTCGGCAGCACGCGCACGCCAAGCTGCTGGCGCAGTTCGACGCGGCGCTTGCGCAGTTGCTCCAGGGTGGCGACGCCCTGCAGCACGGCGCCGGCGACCGGGGTCCGCTCCCCCGTGCTCGGCGCCTCCTGCTGGGCCGGGGCCGCCGGGCGCGGCGCGCGCTTGGCCGGGGCCTTCCTGCTGGCCGCCTTGGTAACGGGCTTGGTAGCAGGCGCGCTACCAGCGTCGGTAGCAGGCTTGCTAGCTGGCTGGGTAGCAGGCTCGTCGGCCGGTGGTGCACCGAGGTTGCCGAGGATGTCGCTGGCTTGCGCGCGAGCCATCACTGCACCTCCGACTTCTTGACGGTCAGCGCCGCGTTCACGGCGTCGATACGGTTCCGCAGGTCCGCAGCGGCGACCTTCGCCCGGGTGTTGCCGATCGTGGCCTGCGCTGCCGTCAGGTTCCACTCGGTCTCCCACTGGCGCACCAGCGCGCGGACGCGGCGCACCCGCAGGGCGTTGGCGTCGGCGACCATCAGGCTGCCCTCATGTCGGCGAGCGCCCGGGCGACCTCGTCGGCGAGCACGGCGTAGTCCTCCACCGCGCGCGCCTTGGGCGCGTAGTCATCGAGCAGCTTGCGCATCGAGCGGGTCTCGTCGGCGAGCACGTCCTGCCGGATCGGCGAGAAGACCCGGTAGCCCCGGCCGGTGAAGATGCTCGGCACCAGCCGGGCCATCCGGGTCCGGCTCGGCCGCCACGGCAGCAGGCCGAGCACCGGCGTGTGGAGCTGGTCGGCCCGGCCGATCGCCTCCCACGTCGTGTCCACCGACCCGGCCTCCACCGGGAACGGGATGATCGCGGCGTCGGCGGCCGCCAGCGCCGCCAGGGTCAGCCGCGACGTGACGGCGCCCCGGGTGTCGATGAGCACGACGTCGTAGACCTTGCGCAGGCCGTGCACGAGCGCGGCGGTCTGGTCGCCCACGTTGTGGTCGTGCTCGCTGACCGCGAGGCCTCCCCCGGCGGGGATGAGCACGAGCCCCTCGCGCAGCGGCACGGCGATCTCCTCGAGCCGGGCGGACCCGGCCAGCCAGTCATCGACGGCCGGCGCGTCCTCGCCGCGCCCGGGCGCCAACCAGCGGGTCAGGACGTGGTCGGGGTCGAAGTCGACGATGGCGACGGTGGCGCCGCGGGCGGCGAGCGCCGGGCCGAGCACGCCGGTGGTCACGGTCTTGCCGGCGCCGCCCTTGCCGACGATGGCGATGGATCCCTGGATTCTGGTAGCTGCTGACATAGCGCGAAAGCTAGCAGGACTGCGAGCCACCTCACAAGTCAGACACGCTGCAATCTAGCTACATCGTGGGCTATCGACGCACATCGCCAGCTTGCTAGCACGCTTGGTAGCGACCTAGGTAGCTTGCTAGCTAGCGAGATAGGGACGTACATCACTAGCTATCGCCGTAGCCATCTAGTGGGTCAGCTAGGCCCGTAGTCACTCATCTAGCTGGACAGACAGTTAGGGATAGCGGTGACTAGCCGGATAGGTAGCGGGCTGGCCAACTAGTCGGCGACGGTCGCCCCCCGGCCGGTCCGGCGCCCCGGCGAGCCGGGTGCACGCTCAATGCCCCGGTCGGCGCGGCCGCTTCGGCGTGCGGAACGAGCCCGGCCGGTCCACACTGCCCCTCGCAGGGGGAAGGGGGACCACCGTGAAGGTGAACGGGAGGGGCGCGACCAGGAGCGCCATCGCAGGGGCCGCGCTGCTGGTGGGCGTGGCGACCGGGGGAGTGTGGGGCTCGGGCACCGGCAGCACCACGCCGGCGCCGGAGGCCAGCGGCTGCTACGTCGTCGCGGGGCGCGCGGGCACACTGCCGTGCGTCAGTCCGTACGCGAACGACCCGCAGACCCTGATCGCCCGCCGGGTCGCTGGGCGGGTGTTCGTCGGCTGTGTGCTCGGCGTGCTGGCCGGGCCGGAGGGCTGGTACTACGGCTGTCTCGGCGGCCTGGCGGCCAACATTCCGTGGTAGGCCCGGATCGTCGTCGACCGTCGGTAACGTTCGGCCCTGGCCCGGAAGCCAGAAAGAGCCCCCCGCCCGTCGTGATGACGGGTCGGGGGGCTCTTGCGTTACAGCTCGACGCTGACGATCCGGGCGGCGGTGACCATCTCGCCCCGGACGTGCCAGCACATCCACGCGGCGAGGTTGCGCGCCTCGATGTCGGCGCTGGTCAGGCTCGGCCGGTCGTCCACGGCCACGGTGACGTGGTGGGTCCGCGCCCGCCACGGCCGCTGATCGCGGTGGCGGACGACGTCGACCTCGATCTGGTAGATCAGCGAGTCGCTCACCTCAGAGATGGTGCCGGAACTTCCACGCCTCGTAGGAGGCGGCCGCCTCGGTGGACTTCCGCCAGCTCCGGGGGTGGGCGGCGAAGCGGTCCATGTCGGCGAACGGGAAGTCGTCGAGCGGGGACCCCGGCGCCGGTGGGGGACCGGGCACCGGCGCCGGGGGGTCGGGGGGCGTCGGCACGGGGGCCGGCGCCGGGGGCGGCGGCGGGGTCGCGCCCCGCAGGCAGGCCAGCAGGGCGGCGCCGTTCACCACGCCCCACCCGGAGGCGTCGTCGCGCCCGGTGGAGGCGGGATAGGCGCCGTTGCTGCCGCCGGTGACGTCCCAGCAGACCTCCGGGTGCGCGGCGAGCACGGTGGGCAGGTCGAAGCGCGCGCCGCCGAGCGCCTCGAGCAGCAGCAGGTGCAGCCCGGCGTAGAGCGGCGCCACGGCCGAGGTGCCGCCGACGACGGCCGCCTGGCCGTCCACGATCACCCGGTAGCCGCTGTAGGGGTCGGCGTTGCCGGACACGTCGGGCACCTGGCGGCCGGCGAAGTGCGCCGAGACGCCGCCGCCGGTCGCCGAGTTCGGCCCGTCGTTCCACACCGTCTCGGCGGCCCGGGCGCCGTTGACGTCGAGCACCAGCCGGGTGCCGCCGCAGGCGACGACGTGCGGGCTGGACGCCGGGAAGTCGCAGTGCTTGCCGGACTCGCCGTCCCCGGAGCCCTGGTCGCCGGCGGCGCAGTAGACCGCGACGCCCTTGGCCTGGAGCTGGGCGAACAGCGCGTCGAACTGGTCGAGGGTGGCCGACGGCCAGGAGTCCTCGGGGCCGCCCCAGGAGATCGACACGACGTCGTTCTCGGCGCCGGCCTGGGCGATGGCGTCGTAGAATCCCTGGTCGGTGTTGGGCGCGAAGTAGACCCGGATGGTCGCGCCCGGGGCGACCGCGCCGGCCACCTCGATGTCGAGCAGCACCTCGCCGTCGGCGCCGTCCGGGCCGTCGGAGACCGGCTGGCCGCCGTCCACGCCGATCGAGGTGACCGACGGCTCGGGCAGGGCCTGCTGGGTGAAGTAGGCCCGAATGCTGGCCGGGTCCGCGGCGCCGCCGAGCTCGACGATGCCCAGCGAGTAGCCCTTGCCGGTGTAGGTCTCGGGGAAGCCGTAGGCGAGCGCGACCTGGCGCGCGGACAGCGGTGCGGTGGTGACGTGCGGGTAGCAGACGAACGGGCGCGCGGGCACGGCTCTCCTCTGTGGAGTGGTGAGGGGGGTTGGCGTTGCGTCGGGGGGCGCGCTACGGTCGGCGGCAGTCCCCGCACACGCGGGGGTGACTCGCAGCTTCGGCTGAGGATCGCAACGTCGAGATCGGGAGATCGAGACACGTCCCCGCTCACGCGGGGGTCCCTGCGGGGGCGGGACGCTCCGGTAGCGCCCGCCCCCGCCTCCGTGTCAGGGCAGCACGGGGGGCGTGAGCAGCCCGGCCACCTGGCCCTGCAGGGTTGCCACCTGCGACTGCAGGGTGGTGATGTCCTGACCCTGACTGGTCACGGTGGCCGACAGCGCGGTGACCGAGGCCGAGAGCTGGCCGAAGTTGGTCAGCACGGTCTGGGCGAAGTCGGCCGCCGTCTGGGAGAGCAGGCAGTTGGCCTGCAGCCAGAGCAGGTGGTTGGCCAGCGAGGTGATCGCGTCCAGCGCGGCCGCGGCGAGCGCGGCGTGCGCGGGGTCGGGGCTCGCGGCGAACTCGGCGAGGTCGGGCATTAGTACCCCCTCGCCGCCCGGGCGGCCACGAGGTCCGCCCGGGCCTGCGCGACGGCGTCCTGGTCGACCGGATCGGCCTGCAGGAGCACCGCGAGCGCGCGCATCGCGTCGATGACCGCCTGATCCAGCGCCGCCGGGTCGGGTGCGGTCACACCTGCTCCCGGTGTCGCCCCAGCGCCGCCGGCGTGAGGTCGCGGCCGACGGTGATGCTCGACAGCGACGTGCACACCGACAGCGCGGTGGCGCCGACCGCGAGCGACAGCGCCCCCAGCCAGTTGGTGTGCAGGACGTCGACCGGCGCCGAGGTCATCGTCAGGGCGGCGATGAGCGACTGCCCGAAGGTCTTGGCCGCTCGCTCGGCGGTGGCCGCCCAGAAGGCGCGGGACGTGAGCACGAGGGGGTGGACTCCTTTCCGGTGGGAGGTGGGCTTAGTGGCAGCGATCAGGCGACCAGGCCCTGCTGGATCAGCGCGGTGCGCAGGCTGTTCACCAGCGCCTGCGTGGTCGCCGCGTCCACGGCGGCGGCCGGCACCGACGCCACCTGCGTGCTGCCCCGCAGGACGGCGATCGAGGTGAAGTAGGCATTGTCCTGCGCGGTGACCATCAGCCCGGTGTTGCGGCTGCCGCCGATGGTGGCGTGCGACGTGGAGTCGTAGGTGGTCGACAGCGTCGCCAGCCGTGCCCCGGAGGAGTCGTACAGATCGGCCCTCAGCGCCTGCTGGTCGTAGGTGAAGGTGACCCGGAACCGGTCCCCGGCGACCGGGGTGAGCGGGGTGGTGGCCAGCACCGTGGCGGCGCCGCCGATAATCAGCCGCACCCGGAACGAGGCGCTGGTGATCTCCGCGGCGAGCAGGTTGGAGGTGTCGACCGACCGGGCGATCACGGCCGCGCCGCCGCCGCCCTGGTAGGTGATGTCCGCCGAGGTCTGCCCGTTGTTGCCGACCGCCGCGGTCAGCGTCCGCCGGCCGCCGCCGGTGTTGGTGCACTGCAGCCCGGCCGCCGCCGCCGCCCAGGTGGCCCCAGACGAAGCGGTGTAGGTCTGCCCGGAGTCTGCGGCGAGCGCGTTCCCGCCGGAGCGCAGCCCCGAGTCGTTGACCACGGTGCGGTAGCTGGACGGGGTGCGGGTGCCGGTGACCACGTCGCGCAGCGCCTGGGCGCTCAGCACGTAGCCGAGGCTGGTCGGCAGCTGCGACGGCCGGGTGGAGGGCATCTGCACCACGGAGGCCAGGTACACGTCCTGCGCGATGTTCGACGACGGCAGAGAGATCGGGGACGCGGCGAACGCCGCGAGGCCGAGGTTGTCGTAGTCGTAGTGCGCGCTGTAGCCGCACACCACGCCGGAGACGACGACGTTCTGGTGCTGTCCGTAGCCGCGCGGGACCGGGTCGAAGAAGATGTCCGCGCTGGTCGCGGGGGCGGCCATGCCGTTGCACTGCGCGACCCAGGACGAGCCCACCGAGTTGCGCAGGCTGACCGCGTGGATCCCGTCGAGGCCGTTGCGGGCGGCGACCAGGCCGTGGAAGTTCCCCGAGTGCAGGTTGTCCAGGAAGATGCCGTACTGGCCGTTACCCCAGGCGTGCAGGTTGGTGTACGTCGACTCGGAGTGGTCGAGGTGGATGCCGTGCCTGCCGTTGTTCCGGCCGCGCAGGTTGGAGCCGACGACCTCCCGGTAGCCCGACTTGATCCAGATGCCGTCCTGGGCGTTGTCGTGGCCGTACAGGTTGTCGGCGAGCAGCACCCGGACGGTGTCGGAGCCGGAGCCGCCGGAGAGGACCCCCTCGAGGTAGAAGCCGTTGCCGGCGACGTTCGCCGCCTCCAGGTCGTGGATGCGGGAGCCGGTGCAGCGGATGGTGTGCAGCCCGTACCGGCTAGAGACGCCCTCGAGCGCCTTGCTGCCGAGCATCGTGAAGTTGTCGATCTCGATGCCGCTGTTGCCATTGGTCTGGTCGGCGTTCTGGATGATCGCGGCCAGCCCGGCGACGGTCTGGTTCAGCACGGTGCGACCCGGTCCGGCGCCGGTCAGCCGCACATTGTCGGGCACGGTAATGGTGGCGGTGACGGTGTAGGTGCCGGGGAGCAGCTCAACGGCGCCGCCGCCGTTGGCGGCCAGGTCGTTGATGGCGGCCTGGATTCCGGCGTCGGTGAAGGTGGTCACCACCCGTCGGCTGTCGCCGACCGGCACCAGGCCCGCCGTGAGCGCGGCCGGGAGGTTGGTCGAGTCGAACTCGCTGACCGGGTCGGCCGAGGCGGTGGAGTGCTTGGCGCGGGCGCGGGCGACGGGGTCGGTGCCATCCTCCCGAATGAGCTGACCACCCGGGTCGCTGAGGTCGGTCACGAAGAGGCTCCTTCGGTCGTGGGGTGGCGGTCAGTGGAAGTGCAGGTAGATGCCGGAGGCCACGCCGAGCAGCGAGACCGCCGAGCCGGTGGCCAGGCCCCAGCGCCAGCGGCGGTCCTCGGCCCGGACGGCGGCGGCGGCGCGGTGGGCCTCCTCGAGCGCCTCGATGGCGCGCAGCCGCTCGGCGCGCTCGGCGCCGAGGTCGACGTTGAGCTCGTCGAAGCGCCTTTCGACTTCCCTTCTCGGGACGTAGTCGTTGGGCAGGCGGCCGAGGGCGGTGTGCAGGTCGCGGGAGAGCTGGTCTACGGAGTTCTTGAGCTCGGCCAGGCCCTGGGTCACCAAGCCGATCACCGTGGGCCCCGATCCGTCGTTGGGGGTCACCAGAGCGACCAGACGGGCTTGTGCGCGGCGGTGTAGGCGACGAGGTTGCCGTCGGCCTGCATGACGAGCCGGGTGGCGCCGGAGCCGCGGGTGTTGCTCGCCCACAGCGGCTTGGTGCCGAGGTAGACGACGATGTTCTGGTCGGTCTGGAAGACCAGCCGGGCCCCGGGATGGCCGCTGGTGTTGGTGGCCCAGCGGGCGCCGGAGGGCCCGTAGACGACGGCGTTGCCGTCGGCCTGCATGGTGAAGCGGTAGGCGCCGCCGAGCAGCGCCTGGCCGACGGCGAGGGTCTGGCCGGGGGCGAGCGCCGAGGGTGCCGGTGCGGGCTTGGGTGCGGGCTTGGGTGCGGGCGCCGGCGCCGGTCCGGGGACGGGCTTGGGTGCCGGTGCGGCCGCGCCCATCAGCGGCAGCGGGATGCACAGGACGTCCTCGTCGAAGTCCAGCGCCGAGATCCCGGGGATGATCGGCCAGTTGACGTGGCCGACGCGCTGGTAGAGGTGCGCCTTGGCCGACAGCTCGCCGTTGCTCCACGCGGCGGTCTGCCAGCCGTACTGCACCGGCTGCTGGCCGGGGGTGACGAAGTGCTCGACCACGTCGAAGCTGCCGTAGATGCCCACCGGCCGGTTGGTCGCCTGGTTGAAGGCGGCGGCGTAGGCGGCGATCGTCGAGAAGTCCGAGGGCTGTGCGTCGAAGTCGACGGCGAAGAAGATCACCGCGTCCCTCGGGTAGCCGACCCGGTCGGCCTCGGCCTCGGCCGCCGCACCGTCGGCCGCCCCGGCCGCGGCGCCGCCGGTGACCCGGTTGGCGGTGGTCTCCCAGACCAGGCCGACCATCAGGCCGGCGGCCCGGTAGGCGGCGATCTGCGCGGCGGTCAGGTCCTTGGACCCGCCGCCGGACAGGTAGCCGATGACGAAGCTGTAGCCGCACTGCTTGACGGCGGGTGGGGCGGGCCTCGCCCAGGCGAAGTCGATGCCACCGATCTCGGTCAACGGGGGTCCTTCCGGTTCTCCGGGCATGAAAAAAGCCCCGGCCGCCGGGTCGGCGGGGGGGGCGTGGGTCTGAGGTTGGGGTGATGGGGCGGGTCAGATGCCGAGGATCGTGCCGTAGGGGTTGGGGCCGCAGTCCTCGAGCACGAAGTCGTAGCGGCCACGGGCGTCGGCGCCGATGGTGGCGGTCGTGCCGCTGTTGGGGATCACCCACGAGTCGAAGCAGTAGCTGGCATTCTGTGTCGCCACGAAGTAGCCGACCCCGGTGATGGTCTGGCTGCCGGGCCCGCCGGTGAGCACATGGACGGTTCGCAGAGAGCAGACGGCCTGGTTGCCGTTGACCGTCGCGTTGACGCCGGCGGCGCCGAGGACGTTCCAGGTGCACTGCCCGTTCACGGTGTTGTTCTGGAGGGTGCCCATGGCGGTCGCCTTGTAGAGCCGCCCCGTCTGCAGGGTGACGATCACCCGCATGTACGAGGCGATCCCGGCCCCCGTGAACGACTGGTTTGTCGTCCCATCGGCGTAGCCGATGATCTTGGGGACGGTCGCGGCGACCGCGCTCAGGGAGTTGTCGACGTCGGTCGCGAGGTTCTGGATGTCCTGCGGCACGTTGGGCGCGGCGGTGCTGACCGGGTAGCGCAGGCCGTACTTGGGGGTGGTCGACACTGAGGGGTCCTCCGGGGCGCGACGAGGAGCCCGGGCGCCAGGCGGCGCGCGGGCTGGGGGATGAGGAAGGTCAGGGCTGGCCGACGAGGCGGCCGAGGATGAACAGCTGGTTATCCACGTAGGCGCAGAGCACCCGGTCGTTGACCGTCGGGGTGTAGGCCGCGAGGTAGCCGGCGGCCGTGGTCTCCACCCCGCGCCGAGTGACCTTGACGAGGTAGGCGGTGCCGCTGGCCGCGCCGTTCGCGGTGGCCGTGGTGACCGTGGCGACCACCGACTTCCCGGCGCCGACCGCGTCGGCGACGTTCGTGGCGTGCTGGTCGGCGAGGGCGAAGGCGGCGCGCTGCAGTTCGCGGCTCACTGGTAGCTGTCCGTCCTGGTCGAGCGGCCGTCGATCTGCTGGGGCCGGGTGACGTCGAGCGGGTGGGTGACCGTGTCGACGACGTGGCGTTCGACGGCGCGCGGGATGTCGTACCGCTGGCGGGGGGCCAGCACGTCGATCGCGTCGAAGGCGTCGATGGCCGGGTTGTGCACTGCGGTGACCGACACCTGGCTGGCCAGGCCGGTGGTCTTGTAGAGCACGGCGGCGCCGGCCTGGATCGCGCCGGCGGCGCTCATCGTCAGCGGGGTGTCGAAGTAGTAGGGGACCAGGCCGAAGCTGCTCGACGGGCTGACCGTCGGCGGGGTCGGCCCCCACGTCCCGCCGGCCACGTAGGTCTGCGAGTTGGGGTCGTTGTCGAAGACGTACTGGGTGGCGAAGGCGGACCCGGCGGCCGCCGAGGACTCGACGACGATCACGTTGTAGGTGACCGTCCTCGAGCGGGACCGGTCGAGGGAGACCAGCACGCCGGAGTCGGAGGCGTCGATCAGCCAGTCGGCGGTGGGCTTGGTCGTCGGCTGGTCGGCGATGACGCCGTTGCCGTTGCGGTCGAAGTAGACCCACAGCCCGGCCTGCTTGGCGAGGTCGAGGATCGCGGTGTCGCGGGCCTGGTCGAAGGTCAGCGTCGGCGTGGTCGCCTTGCTCGTCGAGGTGACCGTCGCGGTGAGCCCGGCACCCTGGATGAGCTGCTGGATCTGGCTGACCACCAGCAGCCCCTTGGTGGAGGCGGCCGGGCCGAGGAACTTCGCCCGCACGATCCGCTGCCAGAGGTCCGGCGCGGTCAGTGACAGCTTCCCGCCGCCCTCGGTCAGCGTCTCGTCGTCGACGTCGAAGACCCCCATGGGGATCTGCACGGTCGCGCGGTTGGTGTAGGTGACATTCGCCGTCACCGTCAGCGTGGTGCCGATCGGTGCGAGCAGGTCGAACAGGCCGGGGGTCGGCGCGAGGTCGAGGGTGAGCACCCGCCGCACGCCCGGCTCGGCGGTGTCGGTGATCTGGCCGCCGACCGGCGCCATGTTCTGCGCGCCGGCGACCGCCTGCCCCTTGTAGCTGGCCGAGACGGTGTAGTTGAGCGCGAAGCCGGAGCGGATGGCAGAGCGGTAGGGGTCCGGGAGCGCGTAGGCCACCGGCGACCTCCTCGGGTTGGAAGGCCGCCGGTGGCCCGGCGGGGGATCGTGCTAGGCGATGTGGATGACGCTCGTCCAGCCGGGGCTGGTGGTCCCGGCCAGCAGGTCGAGGTAGCTGCGGTAGTCGGTGTAGAGCGACTGGTAGGAGGTCTCACTGGCGAGCACGTCGGTGTAGCTGCGCGCCGCCTGGGTGCCGCCCGCCGGCTCGTCGGTCTCGTCGTAGGGCAGCGTGGCGATCAGCCAGGACTCATAGACCTTGTTCGTCGGCTCGTCGTACTCGACGTCGGCGACCGAGATGTACTTGGTCGCGTTGTTGTAGCCGAGCGTGGCCGGCACGTTGAGCAGTAGCACCTGAGTGTCGGCGAGCAGGGCGTCGAGGGCCGCCTTCTCCCCGGCCGTGCGGATGTTGAGCACGAGCTGGGAGTTCTCCCCCTTGCGGGCGCCGTCGGTGATGACCACGACGTTCTTGCGGCCCATCACCGAGAAGACGCCGCGCGCGGCGGTGTAGGTCCGCTTGGCCCAGGTGTCCGGGGCCAGGGACACCGTCATCGACAGGTCCGGCACCCCGGGGTGGATCAGCCACACCGCCTCCCCGGGCACCGTCACCTGCGCGGAGACGTTGCCCGGGGAGTTCATCGCGAAGTAGCTGACCGCAGCGCCCATCGGGGCCTCGTAGTCGTAGGCCAGGGCCGCCCCCCCGGAGATGGGCAGCGGCGCCCCGTCCGAGGTCCGCACGACACTGGTCGTGCCGTCCGGGTTGTTGCGGATGATCGTGTCCGAGGTCTCGGTCGAGTCCGCGTCGGTCAGGTTGAGCACCACCCGGGGCGGGGTGCTGGTGGTGTCGACCGTCGGGGTGATCGTCGCCGAGTACGCCTGCAGAACGTAGGTCGACGCGGACGCCTCGGCGGTGCCGGTCCAGGAGTAGACCTGCCCGCCGGCCGAGCCCGGGTTGACGTCGGGGGTGTCACCGTCGAAGTACGTGCCGACGGTGCCGCCGAGCTCGACCAGGGCGGCGGTGGCGTCGAGATAGTCCCCGACGGCCCAGTTGCTGCCGCCGGTGGCGCTCTGCACGACCGCCGTCATGCAGGTGGCCCCTAGCCCGGCCAGTGCGCCGGCGTAGGAGAGCCGCGTCCAGGCGCTCCCCGCCACCGCCGTCGCGGTGCCGGGGACACTGTTGATCAAGGTCCCGGAGGCGTTCCAGTAGTTGACCGTGAGCTGCAGCGTCTGCGCCTTGGAGCAGCGGACGTAGAGCGAGACGGTGTAACTGTTGCCGCCGGTGATCGCGAACGGCAGGCCGCTGCTCTTGCCGTCGAGCAGCACCCCGCCGCCGATCGCGGTGGCCGCGGTCGTCCAGGTGGCCCGAACGAGGGTGCTCGGGGCGCCCGGAAACGCCGTGTTCGCGGCGCCCTGCTCGGACAGGTTCCCCGCGCCGGACGGGAAGTAGGTCCCCCAGCCGGGGGTGGCCGTCGCCCGGGGGTTGGGGGCCAGGTTCGTCCGAGTGGTGGCGTTGTAGAGGCTCACGCGGGTCAGTACCTCCCTCGGTTGGTGGCCGCCGTGGCGAACTGGACGATGCGGCCGTCGAGCAGGGCCGTGGTGGCCTCGCCGTCGAGCTGCAGCACGATCGGCTGCTGCCCGCCGCCGGCGGCTGCCGGAGCGAGGCGGACGCCGCGGCCCGGGTAGGCCGGCAGCCCGGCGTTGATCTTCTGCAGCAGCGGCAGGTTCGCCGACGTCGCGGCCGCGTTGACGACGAACTCGCCGTCGGAGAGCCGGCGCAGGATCGAGTCCGAGGTCCCGGTGCCCGCGCCGCGCACCAGACCACCGGCCGCGTGGCCGGGGATCAGGTGGAACGCGGAGAACGCGCCGGCGATCTCCTTGCCCGTCTTGTCGACCGCGTCGAGCATCACCGTCTTGCCGTTGGGGATGCTGGCGATGGCCGCCTTGAGCGCGGCGATCCCGCCGCTGGCGTGGTCGTTGAGCGTGACCGAGACCGAGCCGTTGGGCAGCTCCTTGACCGTGAGGCCCAGGTTCTTCAGCGACTGGATCTGCGCCCCACTCGCAGCCGAGAGGGTGGCGGTGTTGCCCTTCCAGGTGGCGTCCTGGGTGAGCCCCATCTGCTGAATGACGCCCTTGAGGTTGCCGACCGACTTGACGTTCCCGTAGACCGCGAGGTCCTGGGACTTGGCCGCAGCGATCGACCGGTGCGTGGCGTCGGTGACGCCGAGGATCGCGTCCTCCTCGTTCTTGTAGTCCTGGATGATCCCCGGCAGCCACGCCGAGCTCTGGCCCTGCTTCTTCAAGGCGTCGAGCTGGGCCTGGCTGGACGCGATGGCCCGGTCGTAGGCGGCCTTGACCTTCGCGACCGCCGCCGGGTCCCCCACCGCCGCGCTGGTGACGGTGGCCGAGTCGACCCCCACCGTCGCCGCGGAGTCGACGAGGTTGAACTTCTGGTTGCCGATCTTGGCGCCGATCAGCGACTGGTATGCCTGCTTGCGGATGTTGGCGTCGATCGCGCCGTTGTTGTCGCCGATCGCCTGGGTCAGGTTCTTCGTGTCGGTGGTCAGCGTCTCGGTGTTCTTGCCGATCTTGCCCAGCCAGTCGAACAGCGTGGGGAGGAGCAGGATCGCCGCCGTGATCCCGAGACCCCAGGGGCCGCCGAAGAACGACATCAGGCTGCCCCCGGCGCTGCGCAGCCCGCTGAGGGCCCCGACACCGACGCGGCCGACGACCGCGCCCATCCCAGCCATGCTTGCCCCGACCTCGGAGGTCACCGTGGACGCGGCCGACCTCATGCCCGTCCAGGCCCGGCCCAGGCCGGTGGACATGGCCAGGCCCGCCGTGGTGACCCCGGTGCGGATGGTCGCGTTGAGGGCGGCCATCGACTCGGCCGCCTTGGCGGGCAGGCCTGCCAGTGCCGCGCCCGCCTCGGTGACCGCGCCCCGCATCCCGGCGCCGAGCGTGGTGCCGAGTTCGGCCACCGACCCGACGACCTCACTCGCCCCGGCCTGGAGCCGGACGAAGGCGCCGGTGACGAGGTTGTCGATCGCGATGGCGGCGTCGCCGGCGGCCGCCTGCAGGGTGCGGAACGGCACCCACGAGTCGAACGCCGGGGTGGTCGAATACTCGGCGAGCTGCGCGAAGTATTCGCTCGTCGCCGCCCGCATCTGCAGGAACTGGGCGCGCACGGTGTCCGCCCCGGCGGTGACGCCGGAGGCGAACCGCGAGACCCCCTCGTTGGCGGCGATCATCGCGCCGTCGACACCTTCGGCGAAGGTGGTCATGGCGCCCCGGGTGGTGGACACCGCCGTCTTGACGCCGTTGAGCGTCGCCGGCAGCAGCCCGACCTTCGTCCTGGCCCCGTCGACCGAGGTGGCCCACAGGCCGGTCTCCTGGCGGGTGCCGAAGAGGGCGGTGCGCAGCCCGGAGACCCCGCCGGAGGCGGTCGAGGCGGCCGTGCCACCGAAGCCCACGAGTGCGGCGCCGGCGGTGCCGACACTGCGGGCGGCGGCCTCGGCACCGCTGCGGACGGCGGCGAACATGCCCACCCCGGGCCCGCCGAAGAGGTTGCTGCGCTGCAGGCTGGTCGCGCGGGCGTCGCCGAACGTCGCCCCGTAGCTGCCGAGGACGCCGCCGGTCGCCCGGGCCGCCGAGCTGGTGTTGCGGACCGCCGAGCCGACGAAGCCGCGCAGGCCACTCCCGCCGGAGGTGGTCCCGCCGGACCCCACGATGGCGCGGGCGCCGAGCAGGCCGGGGAACATGCCGGAGCGGAAGACCGCGATCCCGGCCAGTGCCACGACGGCGTCGCGGATGAGCCCGGGCAGCGCGGCGAAGGCCTTGGCGATCTCGCCGACGACGCCGAGGACGACGCCGAGGATCGGCAGCGCCACCGAGCCGATCGCCCCGATCGCGGTGAGCGCGATCGTGCCCCAGTCGCCGAGGGACTGGATCGCGGCGGACAGGCCGTCGCCGAAGTCGGTGATGATCTTCTGCGCGCTCTTGGCGACGCTCGAGGTGGCCACCTGCGTCCACAGGTCGCCGACCTTCGTCGCGATCCGGCCGACCTGCGTCTCGATCTCGCCAAACACCTTCTTGGCGGTGCCGAACACGCCGCTGGCCGTGTCGGAGTGGAAGACCTTGCCCAGGCTGACGGCGAACGCCTCGGCCTTGGGGATGCCGGTGGTGGCGATCCAGCTCGCTATCCCGCCGAGGACGGGCAGCAGGCCGGTGCCCACCTTGACCATGACCGCCTGCAGCGAGTCCTCGAGCTGCTTGAACTGGAACTTCGCGGTGTGGGTGACCGCCTCCCACTTCGCCTGGAAGTTGTCGCCGTCCTTGACGATCGCGCCGAGCTTGCTGTGGTACCGGTCGATCTGGTCCATCAGAATGGTCAGGCCGGCGCCGGAACGCTTGGTGAAGACCTGGGTGAGGAATGCGCCGAAGTCCTTGGTCGTCATTCCCGCGTCGACCATGTGGGTGTGCAGGTCATCGAGGGCCTGGGTCAGGCCGCCGGCCTTGATGTCATTGATCAGCTTCTCCTGGGAGAGGCCAATCTTTTCCAGCAGCGGACCGCCACCCTGGGCGACCTTGAAGAAGGACTGCACGGCCATTCGGAGCATGGTCGCGGCGTTGGAGCCACGAATGTTCAGGTCACCGAAGGTGGCCAGGGCGGCGCCGGTCTGGTCGAGGTTGACGCCGTAGGCCGCCATTGTCGGCAGGAGACCGTTGTGCATCGCGTCGTTGAGGTCGCTCATGCTCATGTCGCCCTCGCCGACGATCGAGAGCAGCTTGCCCATCGTCTGCGAGTAGGTGGCGCCCTTGTCGATGCCGGAGGCGATCGTCGAGGTGAGCGAGTTGACCGTCGCCTCAAGGTCGGCGTGGCCGATCGCCGCGCCCTTGGCGGCCACCGTCACCGCGTCGAGGGCGTCCTTGCCCTTCAGCCCGATCGAGGCCATGTGGTACAGGCCGGTCGCGAGCTCGGTGGGGCTCTGCGCGACCTTTCCGGCCAGGCCGAGCACCTGATCCTTCAGGGCGTAGACCGACGCGCCGGCCGCACCGGTCAGGTTCTTGATCTGCACCATCTGGGCCTGGAAGTCGCTGGCCTTCTTCACCGAGACCGCCAGCGCCGCGCCGAGCGCGGCGACGCCGAGACCGGCGGCGAGCCTGCCCACGGCGCCGCCGGCGGTCTCGGCTTCCGCCCCGACCTTGCGGAAAGCCGGGCTGGCGTTGTCGATTGCGATGAGGTCCCAGACGAGCGCCAGCGTGCTCATTTACAGCCCCATTCCGTTCACCCTGCGGTCGATTTCGATGAGCACGCGCTCCATTAGCGCGGTCGCCATTGGGCGCGCCTTCTCGCCGCCGCGCTGGTAGTAGTCGACGGTCGGCGCGTAGGAGGTCTGCGCCCAGTGCTCATTGGGCTTGGGCGTCATGTAGCGGCCGAAGACCGGGTGCTTCCACGGGCCCTTGTCGCCGTAGCGGCCGCCGCCGGTGTACTGCACCCGGATCCACATATTCCGGCCGGAACTGCGGACGTAGCGGCGAGGCTTTCGCCGCGCCATCCACTCGTTCATGCCGCCGCCCTTGGGGAAGTCGGCGGCCGCCTCGGCCTGGATCTGCTGGACGACCGGGATGACCGCCTCGCGGAGGGCGGCGTTCATCTCCTTGCGGACCTCGACCAGCCCGGCGGCCCGGATCTTGGCCACCAGCCGGGGGAACTCGGTCTCCCCGTTGACGACGCGGACGCTCACACCGACTCCTTGAGTAGTTGGTCAAGCCGGGACTGCACGGCCGGGTCGAGGCGCCCGGTCGGGTCGGCGCCGAGCGCCTGGGTCCACTCGCCGAGCGCGTCATCGACGTCGAGCGGCTCGAAGTCCCCCCCGCCGACCGCCAGGGCGATGAGCTGCGCCTGGCGGTCGGCGATGAGGAGTTGCCGCAGGCGCTCGACCAGCAGCTCGTGGGCGATGTCGCAGAGGTCGCGCAGCGGGAGGGCTACGCCGAACGGCTCACGCCGAGCGCCAGGTCCGGCCGGGCCGGGACCGCCGGCGGGGGCGTAGCCCCACCGTCGGGCCGCGACTCGGACGTCTCCTTGATGGGCGCGGGCCCAGAGGAGGAGTCGGACGGCGCCCCAGTAGGGCGCTCGGCATCGAGCGCCAGCCGGTCCCGGAAGACGACGAGGTAGTCATCGGCCTTCGCGCGGTTGCGCCGGCTGACCTGGCGGAAACGCTCCTGGTCGGCGTCATCGACGCACCCCAGCGCCAGCCGCCAGGCGACGGCCAGGCCGCGCAGCCCCTCGGCCTCGATGCCGTTGTCGAGCGCCTCGGCGAACTCGGTGACGGCGAACTGGTCGATCTCCTCGGCGTAGACGAACTGCTCGCCGAAGTAGCTGAAGGTGGTGGTCCCCACTGTGATCAGCCCCGACCGTCGCCGGCGAAGAACCAGCTGTAGGCAGGCGTCGTGGACACGCCCTTCACCACGTTGGCGGTGAACGGGATCATGGCCATGTTGGGGGCCTTGGCGAACTGCACCGACAGGTCGCCGGAGTTGCGGCAGGTGCGGCCGATCCACCGGACCGTCGAGTCGAGCGACTCGTAGCCGAGCATGAACGCGGTCTCGGCCTGCGGGTCGGGCGCGTCGACCTGGGTCAGGCTCGTGACGGTCGCGCCGGTGACCGTCTTGACCGCGTTGTTCAGCGCCCGGGCGAGGTTGCTCGCCGTGAACGTGAGCAGGTCGAAGGACGCCGTCACGACGCGCTTGGTGGTGCGCGAGTCCAGCGGCATGTAGTCCTCGGCGGACTCCAGGTCGGAGCTGGTGGCGTTGTCGCTGATCTTGGTGCCGGACGAGGTGCGGCCCAGCGGGATCCAGGCGATCGGCCAGGGGTCGGTGAAGAGGCCGCCGGCGACGGTGTTGGCGGGCTCGGCGGTGCCCAGCGGGGCGAAGAGGAGGAAGCCGGCGTCCGTCAGGACGTTCGGCGCGGGCAGGGTGACGTTCGCGGTCACGCGCGGGGCCTTTCATGCGAAAACCCCGCACCGGTGACCGGTACGGGGCGAACGGGGTGGGCTGTTCAGTTGTGGGGCGGGGCGCCGCCAATGACCCCTGGCGGCGGGGGAGCGGGGGCCGACTAGGCGGCGGGCGGGACCGGCGGCAGCCCCTCGAGCGGCGCGGTGTCCTCGCCGTCGTCGGCGGGCGCGACGTCGTCGACCCGGCGCACCAGGCCCTGCTCGTCGTAGCGGTACCGCTCGACGTTGCTGACCGGGACCGGGTGGCCCGGGCGGTAGGCGACGAGGCCGTTGAAGTAGATGTCCGCGACGGCCTCGAAGGTGCCGTACTCGGCGAGCTCGGCCGCGGCGCGGGCCTCGTAAGCGGGGGTGGTCACTGAGCGGTCCCTCTCAGTCGATGGTGGTGGAGTAGCGGAGGACGTGGATGAGCACCGTGGCGCTGCCGTTGGCGTTGCTCACGGAGTGCACCTCGACGGAGGTCTCGACGGACGAGTCCGGCGACAGCACGCCGGTCAGGCGCCGGTCGTCGCGGGTCCAGGCGTCGATCGCGTCGGCCACGGCGAAGCAGTCGCCCTCGGCGATCGAGCCGTCGGCGTCGCCGGTCTGCGCGACGATCTGCGAGCGGATCTCGCCCACCTCGCGGCGCGACCAGCCGTCGTACTGCAGCGCGGTCTGGTAGGTGCCGGCGTTGTCACCATCGACGTAGCCGACGGTGACGTACCGCTCCGGGGCGTCGCCGGTGATCGGCGGCCCGGCCAGCACCTCGACGTCGGTGAGCCCGGCGAGGGTGGGGATGGTGGTGACCATCGCCGCCTTGACGCTCGGCCAGGCGGGCATCAGCCCACCCCCGGCGGCCGCAGGTAGGGGAGCAGCAGCTCCATCGTGTCCGGGTGCAGGAAGCCCAGGTCGCCACCGAAAGCGGGCGGGGCGTCGTCCATCCCGCCGGCGGGCAGCGGCTGGGCGCCGCGCTGGGTCTTCCACATGTGCCGGACCTGGATGAGCACCGCCCGGTTGACCGGGTCCGGGATGTCGGCGCGGCCGACGGTGTAGGTGACGGTGAAGACCGAGCCGGGGCCGAGGAAGGGGAGCTGGCTGCCCATGAGCATCCGGCGGGCCACCCCGCTGGCCGTGTTGAGCCGCCAGTTGGCGGTGTCGTCGATCGCCGTCGCGCCGAGCCAAGGCTCGATGAGCACGGAGGTCAGCGCGGTCGCCGGGGTCTGCGACAGCACGATGCTGTAGCCGTGGTCGTAGATTTCCTCGGTGACCGAGTTGCCCGCCGAGAGCGGGCCGATCAGGTCGCCGATGGCGGCCACGGCGTCGGCGAGCGTCTGGGTCAGCTCGGCGTCGTCGGTGGTGCGGGTGATGTTGAGGTAGGTCTTGGCGTCGGCCAGGCCGACCAGGGCGGACACGGCGGCCTCCCGGCGGGTCGGTTACTTGTCGCTGGCGCGGGGCGCCGCGGTGGTCTCGATCTCGTCCTCGCCGGGCGCCTGGTGCTTGCCGCGCTGGGCGGGCACCTCGGGGCGCCCCAGGCCGTACTTCGCGGCGTGCTCGACGGCGGACAGTTCGCCGTCGACCTCGGGGTCGGCCGTGGCGAGGTGGTGCAGCGCCTGGGCGCGCTCGACGGCGTCCTCGCCGAAGCGGACGAGCAGATCCTCGGGCAGGGTCGTCAGGTGGTCAGCCACGAAGGGCCTCCTCGGGGTGGGGGATGGTTGGAAAGCACGGGCGCCAGGGGTCGAACCTGGAAACCTCCGGTTTTGGAGACCGGCGCTCTGCCTGTTGAGCTACGCCCGCTTGCTCAGGTAATGGATTGCGCGCTCCAGGTGCAGGGCGTCGTCGCGAAATAACCCAAGAGCGAGGTTGTGGCTGCTGCAGAGCACCCCACGAATGACGCCCGTCTCGTGACAGTGGTCGATGACGAGGCGGTCTGCGGAACCGCAAATCCAGCAGACCTTGCCCGCCTTGTACGCTGCGGCCTCGCCCTTTGTTAGCCCATGCCCAGCGTTACTGGGCTCCCCACTGCGGTCACGGTTCCTACCGCCGCGATTCTGAGACTTGCCAACCGCGCATAGATATGAGTTCCGATCCTTGCGGTGGTAAAGCCTCACCGGGCCACATGTCTGACATACGCCGCTCAGGGTCTGCGTGTTCTTTTCTAAGATCCGGTGCTGCATCTGGTTATCCACTCGGGGTGACCCCCGGCCGCCTCTCGGAGTAGTGAGAGGCGGCCGGAGGTCACCGATCGAGGGGGTTGGATCAGCCGAAGGAGGGCGTGACCGCACCGGTGCCGGTGATGGTCGCGATCGACTCCAGGTGGCGGTTGACGATCGCGCCGATGTACGAGTAGGCGCGGAACAGCACGCCCACCGAGGAGGCGAACGGCTCGCGGAAGGCCTCCACGCGCAGGTCGCTCTCGTACAGCTCCAGGTCGTCGAACTTGGCCACGATGATCGTGTCCTGGTTCGTGCCGGCGCCGACGTTGGTCGGGATCAGCGGGTCCACGTAGACCGGCAGGCCCAGCAGCTCGACGCCCTTGAAGCCGGGCGCGGAGGGCTGGGGGCCGCCGACGCCGATGGCGTTCATGGCCTGCGAGGACGGCACCATGAGCGGGCGGCCGTTGCCGTCGCTCTTGGAGGCCAGCCACCAGTACCGGCGGGGGTGCATGACGATCGCGGTCGGCGCCTGCAGGCGGCCGCCCTCGACGGCGTTGATCGCCTGCGCCAGGGCGCCGTAGATGCCCTTGACCGTCGGGGTCGCCTCGGTCCAGGCGATCTGGTTGCCGGCCGCGATGGGCGCGGTGAGCAGACCGTTGACCACGGCGTTGTTGGACGCGCCGGTGCCCGCACCCGAGAGGGTGTTGACGCCGACCTGCTTGGCGTACTCGGCGGCCAGGTCACGCATGATGACCCGGTCGAAGTCGAGCGCCGTCTGGTCGAGCAGCTGCTGGCTCACGACCTGCGTGCCACCGAGCGTGCTGAAGCCGGTGCTGACGAAGCTGGACGTCATGTCCTGGCTGGTCAGCGCGGTGTTCTGGGTGGCCTGCTCGCCGATCGCGGTCCCGCCGGTGATCTTCGGGATCGAGATGGAGGACACGCCGGAGGGCACCGGGTTGTGGTTGTAGAGCTCGGCGGTGACGCGGCCCGGGCGGACGAGCTCGATGTACTCGTTCACCAGCCACGCCGGCGGGGCGAACTCGCCGCCGGACCCACCGGCGGTGTTGGTGTTGCCCAGCGCGCGCTGCTCGTCGGCCATCTGCCGGGAGTGCCGGACCAGGCGCTCCATCGCCTCGTGAGCGCCGGAGCCCTGCAGCGACCGGTAGCCCATGTCGCGGAAGAAGGACGACTGGCGGTTGCCCTTGGCGTAGACCGGGGCGTCGGTCACCTGGGCGCCGCCGACGCGACGCTCCTCGGTGCCCTCGCCGGCGGCCTTGCGGGCCTCGGCCTGCTTGGCCTCGGCGGCCTCGCGCGCCTCGAGCTCCTCGATGCGCTCGTCGGCCTTGCGGATCTCCTCGAGCTTCGCGTCGAACGCGGCGCTCTCCTCCTCGGAGAAGGCCTTGTCGTCGCGTGCCTCGGCGGTCTTGACCAGCGCGTCGAGCTCGGCGCGCAGGGCCTCCCGCCGCTCCCGCATGATCGCGGAGAGCTTCATGGTGCTGACACCTCTTTCTGGGGTGCGTGGGGTGGGGGGTCCGCTGGTCGCGAGACGTGGCGCGAGGCGTGGGCATGGCCGAGCCGTGGCGCGAGTCGTGGCAGTGCGGGGTGTGAAAGCCCCGCCAGTCCCGGAGGACGACGGGGAGGAGTGCGGAAGCCGCCTGACGGCTGGGCCCGGGGGCCCTTCGTCGCCGTCAGGGGTCCGCGAAGGCCCGCCGAGCTGTGAGCCAGGGGCTCAGGCCGGGCGGGTGGTCAGAGGGGTCTCAGACCCCGGTGGGGTGGTGCCGGGCGCACCACGGGGTGCCGCCGGCGGTGTGCTTGCCGATGCGCGGGCACCGGCGGGCGTGGCAGTTGTTGCGGTGCAGCCACGCGCCGCCGATCAGCAGCGACGGCACCTGCGGGGCGAAGCCCGACCAGAGGTTGTAGGGCGTCGACTGCCCGGGGTTGTCCAGTCCGAGCAGGTGGGCCAGCCAGCCCATGGCGCTCAGGCGGCCTTGCGGACGCCCAGGGCCTGCACCAGTCGGCGAGCGTCGGACAGGCCGCGACGCTGCGCCGCCTGCTCGACGTCGACCTGCTCGGCGGCCGGCGCCTCGCGCTGCTCCACCTCGGGCCGCTCGGCGGACCGCTCGTCGTCGGCCACCAGCGGCTTGTCGCCGTCGGGGTCGGTCACGGTGACGTAGGTGGAGCGCCGGCGCACCTGCTCGGCCTCGCCGGAGAGGGTGGCCATACCGTCGGCCGCCAGCGAGTAGCCCTGCCGGTACATGTCCGAGTCGCCCCGGGTCCAGAGGGTGAAGTAGACGTAGACGTCGTCCCAGTCCTCCAGGTAGGCCCAGCCCTGCTCGGAGTAGGCGTCGCTGATCGCCTCGGAGAGCGAGGAGGCGGTGTCGTTCGCCGTCATCCGCTGCTCGGCCTCGATCTGGGCGATGGCCCGGCGAAGCTCGAGGAGCTGGCCGGCGCCGACGGTGCGGCCGCCGCGCAGTTCGCGGGCGGTCTGCTCGACGAACAGCGCCCGGGCCTCGCGGACCGAGGCCGAGGTGGCCTCGCTGGCCGGGTAGGTCACGATCGACACGTCGCCGCCGTTGAGCGAGACGTCGACCAGCGTGCGGACCGCCTTGTCGCCGGTGTAGTCCCACTCCGAGCCGTTGGCCGCCACCCGGAAGGCGAAGGACATCTGGTCGAGGTCGCCCCTGCGCATCTTCGGCAGCAGGCGCTGCACGTCGGGGTCGGACGTGTCCAGCTCGGCGCGCATGTGCAGGCCGACCTCGTCGACCGTGAGCAGCAGCGTGCCGCTCTTGGTCCGGGCCAGCGGCTGGCCCTCGTGGTCGACGAGCAGCCGCACGTCCGGCTCGGCCGACAGGGTGCGGTTGAAGGCCGAGCGGTTGACCTTCTCGATGAACGGGCCGAGGTCGTACTCGGCGTCGAAGACGCTGGCGTAGCCCTCGACGATGACCGGCGCGGCCTCCTCGTCGGAGGTGCGCAGCTCGAACGTCCTGGCGACGGCGCGCTTCTCGATGGCAGCGTGCATGGTCAGACTCCCGTGGGGTTCTCGTCGTCGGGCGTCTCGCCCTTGTCGCTGGTGGGGGTGAGGAGCGGAGCCGAGCCCGACGGGCGGCCGAGGGGCGAGATCGTGAGGGGGACCATCGCGATCTCCTCCTGCTGCTCCTTGGTCATGGGCGGCAGGCCGTCGCGGGTGCGGATCTCGGAGGGGGCGACCACCTTGCCGGCGAGCCGGAGCAGGTCGACCTGGGTCTGGGTGTGCGCGTCGAGGCGCAGCAGGGGCTCGACGTTGAACTTCACGAACTGACTGCCGGGCAGCAGCGGGAAGATCGAGTCCTCGAGCCGCTTGAGCCAGTGGCCCACGGAGTAGGTGAGGAAGCTGATCGCCCGCTGCTCGACGTTGGTGTAGGTCATCGACGAGCCGGACGGGCCGTCGATCATCGAGGCCGGGACGGTGAAGAAGCGCGCGATCTGGGTGACGTTCGCTTCCATCGTCTTGAGGAACTGGCTCTCCTCGGGCTTGACCTGGATCTGCTGGTAGTCCAGGCCCATGCCGAGCACCACCGGCTCGCGGCCGCGCATCGCGGCCAGCACCCGCTCCTTGATCGTGCGGGCCTGCTCGGCGTTGATCTGCTGGTCGGACTGCAGGATCGCCTTGGGGATGCCAGAGCCCTGGAAGAACTGGCTGGCGAAGTCCCGGGCGCCCAGGTCGATGCCGAGCATCGCCGCGGCGTAGGAGATCGGGGAGAGCCCGACGACGTCACCGGGCAGGGTGAGCCCCTTGCAGTGCCAGATTTCGTCGCGCGGGATCACCGCGCTCTTGCCGGTCCCGCTGGCCCAGCGGTACTCGACCTCGCCGCTGTCCCGGTTGACCCGCACGCTGACCGAGTCCGGGTTGACGATGTGCACGCCGGTCGGCAGCATCATCGAGTCGCGGCCGGTGATCAGCCCGTAGCAGTTGCCGCGCAGCAGCAGGCTCACCATGACCATGTGCAGCCACTCGGACTGCGTGACCTTCGGCTCCGGCTCGACCATCAGCGCGGAGTCGGCGAGCTTCTTCGGGATCGGCGAGGCGTCGTTGCGCTTGGGCCGCTTGAAGGTCTCCAACGGCAGCGAGCTGATCGTGTTGGCCAGCAGGCTCACGCACGCCCACACCGTGGGGATCTGCAGCGCGATGTCGGGGTTGGTGCTCGGCGTGACGAAGCCGCCCGGGTCGGCGCCCGGGAACGGGGGGATCGGAGGGACGGGAAAGAGCGGTGTCGGCGAGGTGCGGGTTTCGCGACCGAACAGGAGGCCCACCCGTGCCCCCTTTCTCGGGATCGAGTTAGCTGGTCGCGCGGTCGACGGCGAGGAGTACGCCGCCGACGATCAGAGCGATGGGAATGGAGAGAAGGGCGATTCCGCCGACGATCAGAACGAAGGCGAAGAGGGCCTCTATGTCGCGAATGGTCACCAGACGCTTCCTGCTATGTCGCCGCCGTAGGTGCGGTGGCCCCAGCAGGCCAACGTCGCGCTGACCAGCGGCGTGATGTCGGATAGGGGCTTCTTGCGGTCCCAGGCGATACCGCCGGCAAGGTCGCGGAGCACGGCGTCGCGCACCGAGACGTCCAGTTCCTCCTGGCCAAGGTGCCGAATGGCCTTCTCCTTGACCGCGTCATAGAGCCAGCCGCAGGCGGCGGCGTAGTCGCGGGCCGTGACCTTGTGGACCTTGACGCCGGACTTCTCCATCTCGTCGGAGAGGGTGTTCGCGGGGCTTGCCGGGTCGATTACGACCGATCCGCCCCACTTTCGGGTCTTTTCGACCAGGAATGGCACGATCCAGTCGGTTCCGGGCGCGTTTTCGACCAGTTCCAGGTGCGGAATGCCGTCATAACGGGCGCCGCAGAGGCTCACGGAGGCCCGCTTGCGGTCCACCGAGACGTCCAGCGCCCACGTCGGGGTGCCGTCGACCTGGCTGCCGGCGTAGTCGCGCTCGGCGTCCGGGCCGTCCGCGCAGGCCTCCCAGCGCCCGGCCGCGAACACGCCGCCGGCGTTGGGGTCCTCGTCCCACCAGCCGAGGCGCTCGCGGGCGAACTCCTCGGGCGGCATGGCGCGGCGCTCGGACTGGACGAACTCCAGGGCGATCCGGCGGCCGAGCTGGGGGTTGGCGCGGAACCAGCGACTCTCGTCATCGAGCCGGCAGCCCCTGACCTGGCCGAACTTGTGGGTGCAGGCGTCCTTCTGGCGGCACTCGCCGCCGACGTCGTCGGTCCACTCGACGTAGGCCAGCCGGGGATCGCGGCCGGGGCGGCCGCGGTCTCGGATCGAGCGCAGCACGGCGCTCTGCTCGAGCCCGGCCGACGAGGCGTAGATGATCTGCGGGTCGGGGCGGGCCGACAGTGTCGGCAGCAGCGCGCCCATGTGCTCGGGCTGCAGGGCGAAGGCCTCGTCGAGGATGATCTTGTCCCCCGAGAGGCCACGGCCGCCGGTCTTGGTGCGGGCCTTGAACTTGATCCGACTGCGACCGTCGTGGGTCTCGATGCCCTCGTCGCCGTTGCCCCGGGTGATCTTGACCCGGCTGGCCAGGGCGTCGGAGCCTTCGACCAGCTCGCACAGATCCCGGAAGGACTCCTGGGCGGTCGAATACTCGTGCGCCGACCAGATCACCAGCCGTTCGTCCGTGACGAAAAGCCAGCCGAGGGCCAGCATCTTGCACCAGCCGGTCTTCATGTTCTGGCGGCTGACGATCAGGCCCAGGTCGAAGGCGGCGCGCTTGCCGTCGGCGCGGAAGCCGAACGCGGCGTCCAGCAGGAGCTGCTGCTCGGCGTCGGGCGTGAAGCCGACCATCGAGCAGAGCTCGCCGACCTCCGGGCCCAGCGTGTAGGCGTAGTCGGGGAGGTGGCAGAACGCGGGCTCGACCAGGCCGGGGTAGTCAGCGAGCGGCGGCACGCTTGTGGTCCCGCTTGGCCCGCAACTCGTCGAGCGGGTCGGCGACCTTCACCTCGGCGCCGGCGAGGGCGGCCTCCATCGTGGTCCGCAGTTCCTTGACCATCGGGGCGTAGCCCATCGCCGCGGTGGTGGTGTCCACCCGCATGGCGAGGTTGAGCGCGACCGAGCCCAGCCAGGTGTCGGCCCGGCCGGCGGCGGTCAGGGCGGCGAGCACCTTGGCGTAGGTTCCACCCGGGCCGCCGGGCTGCTCCGTTGCCTCACCGACTGTGGAAGTCGGCCCGGCGGTCGCCGCCTTCTTCTCGGCGCGCACCTTCCGCTTGCGACAGCGGTCCGAGCAATACTTGCTGGCCGGGTGGTGGGCGACGAACGACTCCTCGCAGGCCTGGCAGACGCGCTTGTATTCGTGATCACCCATCGCCATCGCGCGTCACCTCCTGGGCCGCCGTCCGGGGTCGGTAAGATCGGCCCTTCGGGCCGGTGAAAGGTCAAAGTCGGACCCTGCTTTTAGCGCGGGGAGATTTTTGGCGACTGCGAGCGCGGTCAGCCGACCACCCCCCAAAAACGGGGATAATGGCGCCCGGGAATGGCCCGTCGCCATTCCCGGAATGGTGCGCCTGCCATTCCGCGTGCCATTCCGCGTGCCCCTCGCCGGCCGTTACCCGTAGCCATTCAGTAGCCATTCCGTAGTGCCATTCCACACAATGGCGCATGGCCATTCCGCACCATGCGTGGCGCCCATGGGCCCGGTGGTGGCAGGGGTAGGCGTGGCATGGCGCGCGGCATGGGCGCGGGTACCGGTCGGGCACGGTGCGGCCGTCGTCGGCGCGCGCCCTGGTCGCGCCCTGGTCAGCTGCCACCTAGCCGGGCCGGGCGCCTAGGGACACGGTTCGCCGGCTGGGACGGCCGTGCCCGCGACGGGCCAGCTCCCGTGCGGGAAGGGTGAGGCGTACCTGTATCTATGCGCGCGGTACTGCTACGCTCGACCGGTCAGCAGTACGGAGGAAGGGATCCCGGAATGTCCGAAGTCATCACGCGCGCCGACGTGGTCGCAGCCCTACGCCGCTACGGCGTGCCTGCCCGACTGGTCACGCTCGGCGGTGGAGTGCTCGCCGTTGATTGCGTCAGCGACCCTGCCCAGACTGACCAGTCAGTCATCATCACGCTTGACCTAGGCGCCGAGAGCACTGTGAGCAGTGTGGGGAGTGCCGAGATATCGGCGAACTACCCGCCGGACCCCAATCGGCCGGACGACTGTCCGCACCGTGAGGTAATCGCTTGGGAGGCTGACCACATAGCGCGACGCGCTATTGAGGTCGGTCGGGAGCTGGGCCTAACGACACTGCGGCCACTCGACCCGCGCGACTACGTGTCGGCCGCCGAATACCTCGGCACCGTCGATTACTGCCCGACCGGTCTGTCAAACGCGACTGACCGGGAACTAGACGCGCTAGAACGTGCCGCGCGCCGTAAGGGCTGGCGGCCGACTGGCGAGGCCGACACGGCCGACACGGGCGAGGACTGGGCACGGTGCGAGCTATTCGGTCACGAATGGAACGCGGACGACGTGTGCGACGCTTGCGGCGCCCCGATGGGTGAGCAGTCGTGACCGGGCGACGGATGGCACGGTGCCCGTACTGCGCCGATGATCGCTCGGCGCAGTACCGTGGAATCTGCGACGGCTGCCCATCGGGACGAGCGCAGACCGTGCGGAACGTGCGCGGCCACTGGGGCGCCGCGACGGTCTGCGCTGATCACGAGCATGGTGCGCAGTCGTGACCGGGCCGGTCTTCATCCGTATCGCCGTCGTTGGCTGCCCGTGCGGACTCTTCCCGCTGGCCGATGCGACGCACCGGACGTCGCGCGGCGCATGGGAGGCTGCCGCGCGA